>Ga0209376_1000906_pt1 | contig 31694 bp, 30 predicted proteins | sample GraSoiAngelo_134_FD_185891 | JGI IMG/M metagenome (GOLD analysis project Ga0209376, IMG submission 185891) | Grasslands soil microbial communities from the Angelo Coastal Reserve, California, USA - 14_0929_05_30cm (SPAdes) (version 2) | ecosystem: Environmental > Terrestrial > Soil > Grasslands ... | reverse complement strand
GCTGTCCTTCTGCTGGATTCGCCCTTGCAGCGACACCGTGAAGAGCGAGAGCAGGATTAGCACGCCGATGGTCACGTGCGCACCGTGAAATCCTGTAAGCACGAAGAACGTGGTGCCGAAAAGGTTTGTGGATAGCGAAAGCCCTTCGTGGTTGAATTCCGTGAATTCGAAGGCCTGCCCCGAGAGGAACAGGAGGCCGAGCGTCGCGGTCGTGAACAGCCAGATCTGCATGCCGCGCACGTTGCCCCGCTGGATGGCGGCGAGCGCCAACACCATGCTCACGCTGCTCATCAAGAGGACGAAGGCGCTGACCGAAGTGAACGGGATATCGAACAGGTCCCCTGGATAGGGGCCAGTGACGCTCCTGTCCCGGTACAGCAAGTAGGCCGCGATCAACGACCCGAAGAAGAGACACTCCGAGCCCAGGAAGAGCCACATGAGGAGTTTGCGGTTATCGAGCCCGGTCGAGGTCTCGAGGTGGGCGGTGCCGACGGCCTGCGCCACGCCTAGGCCTCCTCACCCTCAGTGGCCGGCTCGAGCGCCCAACCATAAATGCCGACAAAGAGGACCGCCGCACCGACGGCCACCAGCGCGTAGTCGTAGATCAGGCCGGTCGCCATGATCGGAAAACCGAGCGCCGCTATGAGCGGGAAGTAAGACGGTGAAGGCATATGGATCCCGTGTCCGCCGGGGTCCTCATGCGCCTCGCCCTCATGCCCATTGGCGGCGCCGGCGACGACCGGTATTGGCCGCCCCTCCGCATCCTCCGTGTACTTCTCGTGCCAGAAAGGGTCGCGAGCATGCACAACGGGTATCTTCTCGAAATTGTAGTGCGGAGGCGGCGACGGGATCGTCCATTCCAGCGTGCGCCCATCCCAAGGGTCATGGCCGGCTGCCTCCCCGCGTCGCAGGCTGTAGATGAAATTGATTATGAAAACGAGAATGGAAGTCGCGATTGTGAAGGCCCCGATCGTCGAAAGCAGGTTCCAGAAGTCCCATCCCTGGCCCTCAGAATAGGTCGAGATGCGACGGGGCATGCCGAGAAGCCCGGAGATGTGCATCGGAAAGAACGTCAGGTTGAAGCCGATGAGCATCAGCCAGAAATGTATCTGTCCCAGCCTATCGTCCAGGAGCTTGCCGGTGAACTTCGGCACCCAGTAGTAGAAGCCGGCGAACAGAGCGAAGATCGCGCCGCCGAATAGGACGTAGTGGAAATGCGCCACGACGTAATACGTGTCCTGCTGCTGGTAATCAGAAGGCACGACCGAATGCGTCACGCCGCTCAGCCCGCCGATCGTGAACATCGCGACGAAGCCAACCGCAAACATCATCGGCGCTTTTAGGTTGAGCGATCCGCCCCACAGTGTCGCCATCCAGTTCAGTACTTTGACGCCTGTGGGCACGCCGATGAGTATCGTCGAGATGCCAAAGGCTGAGTTCGCGACCGTCCCCAAGCCGGTCGTGTACATGTGGTGTACCCAGACGCCCCAGCTCATGAAGCCGATCGCGATTCCCGAGAAGACAACGAACGGATAACCGAACAACGGCTTCCGCGAGAAGGTGGGCAATATTTCGGAGACGATACCCATAGCTGGAAGGATCAGGATATACACTTCTGGATGCCCGAATAACCAGAACATGTGCTGCCAGAGGAGAGGGTTGCCGCCCTTGTCCGGGTTGAAGAAGTTGGCGTTGAAGAGTCGGTCGAAGATTAGCTCGAACAGAGCAACGGCGATGACCGGCATCGCGAAAATGAGCAGAAACGAAGTGACCAGGGTCATCCAGACAAACAGCGGCATCCGGAAGAGGGTCATGCCGGGCGCCCGCATGTTGAGGATCGTGACGATGAAGTTGAAGCCTGAGGCCAGTGAGGCAATCCCAAGGATCTGCACGCCCAACGCCCAAAAGTCGACGCCATGACCGGGCGAGAACGCTTTGGAGGACAGGGTGGAGTAGCAAGTCCAGCCGCAGTCCGGCGCGCCGAGCTCACCGGAGAAGACATTCTTCGTGAAGAAGCTCACGTTCAAGAAGATTCCGCCGGCGAGGAATACCCAGTAGCTGAAAGCGTTCAATCGCGGGAACGCCACATCACGCGCGCCGATCATCAGCGGGATCATGAGGTTAAAGAAGGTTGCGCTGAGCGGCATTATCACGAGGAACACCATCGTCGTTCCGTGCATCGTGAGAATGCGGTTGTACTGGTCGGCGTCGAGGATGCCCGCATGCGGAACGATGAGCTGAGTCCGAAGGAGAAGCGCTTCGATCCCCCCGGTGAGGAAGAAGATAAAGGCCGTCACACCGTACATGATGCCGATGCGTTTGTGATCGACGGTGGCGATCCAGCTCCAGATGCCGTAATGCTGGTCCGCCATCTCGCGGGCTCCGCGCAACGCATCGGCTAGCCCACTCTTCCGCGTCTGTGGCCATTCCGTCGCCATGCCTTACTCCCCGCTTCCTGTCGCGGCGACCGCGTCTGGTCCCCCGCTTTCCGGCACCGTCTTCACGCCGGCCGCCGCCTCCTTAGCCCAGGCGTCGAAGTCTTCCTGATTCTGTGCGATTACCGTGATAAGCATCCCCGCGTGACCGGTGCCACAAAGCTCCCGGCACTGTCCGGCAAATGATCCTGGATGGTCTGCCTTGATCCAGATACGGTGCTGCTCCCCTGGTATCGCGTCTTGCGTCCCGGCCAATCTTGGTACACCGAAGCTGTGGTTGACGTCGATGGACGTAATTGTTAGGGCGATCTCCTTGCCGGCCGGAATGTGAAGCTCGGCGGCCCGCCCAGGCACAACCGGCGGCGACTCCAGCGGTTCGCCTGTGCGTGCATCTTTGATGTCCGGGTACTTGAACGACCACTGAAATCGCTGGCCGGCTACTTCGATGGGATAAGCGTCCGCCTTTGGGTCTCGCCCGAGGTCGAAGAGGACCGGGAGCATCGGTACTCCAACGAAGGCAATAATTATGATCGTCGGAACGATCGTCCAGCCGATTTCTAGCGGCGTATTGCCATGCGTCTGCTTAGGAATCGCGTCGTTTTTGCGCCGTCTAAAACGCAGGAGCGTCACGACGATTGCCCCCTCAACGAGAATCATGACGACGAGAGCTGGCCACATTGCCAGCATGAAAAGATTGCGCTGATGCCGCGCGACCTCTCCCTCAGGCGCCAGAGTGTTCTGCGGAGTGTCCGTATCCCCGATACAACCCGTTGCCAGCAGCGCGATCAGGAGCAGTAGAAACAGACCGGCAACGATTTGAGCTGATCGCGGTCGTGGAAGACGCAGCTTACTCACGGTCATCCGCATGCGAGAGGGAATATGCTAGTCTGCCAGATATGATGGGGCAACCCGCGACGTGGGGCAAGTCGGGCGGGCTCACACCTTCACCAGCACGTCGACCGCGATCGCGCAAAACAGCAGAGCGAGATAAGCGATGGAATATCGAAAGAGGTCGGCGGCGGCTCTTTGAGACGAAGATTTCAAAAGGCGCAGCGCACAGTACAAGAAGCCGCCGCCCAACACGAGCGCCACCGCGAAATAAACGACGCCGGCATCACTCCAAATGGCAAGAAGCAAAGATGCAACGACAAGAGCCAGCGAATAGGCAAGGATCTGTCGCTTGGTTTGAGCGGGCCCAGCGACGACGGGAAGCATCGGCACGCCGGCGCGCTCATAGTCCCGGCTATAGTTGAGGGAAAGCGCCCAGAAGTGCGGCGGCGTCCAGAGAGTAACGATCGCGAACATGATGAGCGCGGGGACAGCTAGCTCGTTGTTGACCGCTGCCCACCCGATAACCGGCGGCATGGCCCCGGCGGCACCGCCGATGACGATATTCAGCGGAGTCGTGCGCTTCAGAACGACCGTATAAACGAGAACGTAGAAGCAGAACGCGGCCAGAGTAAGTGCTGCGGCCAGAAGGTTCACGGTCCATTCAAGGAATAAGAATCCCCCCAGCGCCAGCGCAAGACCGAAGAGAGCAGCCTTCTCGGGCTCGATCTGCCCGGCCGGGACCGGGCGGTCCCGGGTCCGCAACATGAGCTCGTCGATGTCGCGATCGAAGTACATGTTCAAGGCGTTGGCACCGCCAGCCACGACGGAGCCGCCGAGGACTGTCGCAAGGATGAGCCAGGGCGACGGCAGGCCTCCATCCGCAAGTATCATCGCCGGTATCGTCGTGATTACAAGCAGAAGGACAATGCGGGGCTTGGTGAGCCGCACATACGCGAGGAGCGCGACGTTCATGTCACGCGCAACTCGCGTGGTTGTCGTGACGGCGCTTAACATCTCAGGTTGTCTGCTCTCTGGTGCCGGGTCTGAGGTAGCTCCATGCCGAAGTGAAAGCTAACACGGCCCAGAGGGCCGACGCCAGGGCAAGATGCAGGATACGCATGGGGGTGGCGAGTGTGAGCCAGATATTCGCAGCTCCGACGAAAACTTGCGCAACATATATGGCAAGGGCAACACCGACGGCTACGATGACGATGAGCCGTCTCTCATGTCGCCAAGTGACCGCCGCGAGGGCCACCATGAGGACGCCCAGGCCGGCAGCAAGCAAACGGTGCGCGTAATGGAGGTCTGCGAGGCGGCCGCCGGCGGACACCAGTTTGCCGTTGAATAGCGGCCAGTCCGGATACGCCAGTCCAGCGCCCTCTTGCGATACGTAAGCGCCGCTGATTACCAGTGCGAACGCTCCGAGAGCAACGATGATGGGAAGCATCGGAAGCTCTCCAGCGGTCTCAATGCCTGGGCGGACGGAGGCCAGGCCAAGGACAATCAGTGTCGCCAGCAGGGTGAGCGCTATCGAAAGATGCAGCGCGACAACACTGGCGTTTGTCTCGGTGTCTACAGTCGCTGCCCCGACGAGCACCTGAGCGACGAGAAGAACGGTGGCGAGCAGGGCGGCGCCTGTCACGAGGGAATCGTTCCGGTTGCGGCGCCACGCCCAAATCGCTGTCGCGAATATGAGAACGCCCACGATTGAAGCAACCAAACGGTGGGAGTACTCCACGAGTACGTGCCCTTCCAGGCGAGGAAGCACTTGTCCGTGACAGAGAGGCCAATCGGGGCAGGCTGTGCCCGAGTCGGTGGCGCGGACCGCGCCGCCCAACACGATGAGGCCGTAGGTCAGCACGATAGTAGCAATCGCCAGAAATTCGAAGCGAAAATGGCTCGCCAGACCGGGTAAGAGATTGGCCCGACGAGTCGTCTCGATAGCGCCGGTCTTCTGCATCCCTCGTTACGTCCGGAAACAGGCCAAAGCGGGGAAGCGTAACACAAGAAGTGCGGCGGGAGTCACAGATGGGGATCCTTTGTACCAAATATCACAAATGGCAGGAGCGCGTGTCAAGCTGGCGGTTTTGGCGGCCTTGCTCCTTTTCAATGCGTCACTGATACTTGCTTCAAATGCTGAACATGGATGAGAGGCAGTCAGTATGACCCAAGGCGTGGAGAAGGAGGACCAAGCGCGGAACGACGCTATTGATAGAGCGTTCGCAAGTTTGAAGGGCAGCCTTCCTGAGAGCCTTCTCCTATCGCAGATGCTTGGACCGGCGCCAGCCGCCGGGCAGCCTCGGGCATACGTTCCACCCACTACGGCACTGCGCAGCGAAGCCCGTGATCTACTACACCAGAAGGCGCTGCGAGATATCGTGCGACGGCGTTTTGGCTTTCCCACTGAGAAGTACCGGGACTTAAAGACGTATGTTAATGTCCCACAGCGCACGATGGGCGTGCAGTTGCGAGGCAGTCTGGTGGCCTACCCAGACATCGTTGTAGTCCAGCACCCCGAGAACAACGCGAAGATCGTCGCCGAGGTCGAAACGAATGAGACGGTGCGCGAGGCGGTGGCGCGCTTCGAATGGCTTCCCTACTCGGAGCTGGCGCCGCTATATCTCTACGTGCCGGTCGGGAAGGGCGACGAAGCGCTCAGCATGTGCCGGCGACTGGATGTCGCGGTAGTCGGCATTCGGACATGGCGATACATCGCCGGGTATGAGGACCCCGAGATTAACGACCACTTTACTGTGGCGAGCGGCCCCGAGGAGATGCTACCCAAGATTCTCCGCCCAGGTTCTTAGGCTCAGGCGGCGAGCGCTATTCGCCTATTCGCTCGACCCGCAATCGCATCATCCCCGCGGGTGCCGACACTTCTACCTCATCGCCGACGCTGCGGTCGATGAGCGAGCGGCCCACGGGCGATACGCTAGAAATCCTACCGTCTGCGGCATTCGATTCGGTGGGGCCAACAATAGTGAAGCGATTGATCGCCCCGCTGCGCAGATTCCGGACGTGCACCGTCACGCCGACCTGTACCCGATCGCCTTCTGCGGACTGCTGGACAACCACAGCGCGTTTTAGCGTCGCCTCGATTTCGCGAATGCGCGCCTCGATGTGTCCCTGCTTGTCCTTAGCGGCGTCCAGCGGGGCGTTTTCGCGAAAGTCCTTGTCCAACATTGCCTTACGGATCTCTTCGCGGACGCCCGAGCGCTGGGAAACTAAAGTGTCAAGTTCGCCCCTCAACGCCTCGATCCCTTCGCGCGTGAGCTCCACCATTGTCAATTCCTGTCCGGCGGTCCCGGCGATCTTTGCTCCGCCTTTGCGCAAGCGCAGGTGGGGAGCCAGATTTATCTCGCTGAGGTCCCTCTTCTTCAAGTAGAGAAGAAATGCTCGTAGTTGCTCAGCTCTACGCGTGGAATTCGGGTTGGACGGCCCCATGCGCTCAGCATAAAGCTCGATGTCGTGGCCCCGGAGCTGCTTTACGAGATGACTACGCCCCTGCCATTCTACGAAGCGATTCACCTCGATCAGCGCCGGTTGGCGAGATGCGCCTTTCAGAGTGTCGACGTATTGGGCAGCCGCCTCCCAGAGCGTCACTTCAGACATGATGGGGAACTAATTCTAATTTCGTGCGCAAGACGATGTCAACGAGAGTCGGCTTCACGGCGAAGTGTTTGCGCCCGATTCCGGAGTTGGCGTCTCGGCCGAAGGCGTCTCATTGCCTTGAGACGAGAATGGCGTTGGGGAAGATGGCTGGCTGGTCGCGGTCCCATCTACCGGAGTGACCGGTGAGGCCGGCGCAGCCGGTGGCACTTGCGGCAGATCAATGCCCCAGCTTCGCGCCACTTGTTGAGTGACGCCGAGAGCTCGTCTGGCTTCAGGCGCTGTCGGCGCCGGCTGGGTGTTCGCGATAAGGTGGAGTAGCAGGTATTGGTCGGCGATGGCCCGCTCGAGTTCAAGGCGGGCTTGGCTGTCCAGCGCCGAGAAGTCTCCTACCTGAGAGTCGAGTACGGTTGTCGTTCTCGCCAGCGCCCGAATCATTTCTGGTGAGACGTCGACTCCTTGATTGGCTCGCCGCCACAATTGCTGCTGAGCGTCCCGAAGGCCGCCAACTGCGGGAGTGAGCGGAGAAGGGACGGACGCCGCCTCCTCGCTGGTTTCATCCGACGATAATTCGAGCCTGGAAGCGATGGTTCCTGCAACTGCGAGACCGATCACGAAGGCGGCCACAATCAGCAGCCGGCGCGGACGCCGCGCCAATTCACCTAATCGTTGCGCGAAATTGAGGTCGTACGTGAGTAGCTTTGCCCGCTGGCGGACAGACGCGCTCGTCAGAAATTCTTGGCGCCCGCGCTCTTCAACGTGTTCGGGAGGTGAGGATTGGTTGAAGGTATCTGCTACCTCTACGGCCGTCCAAAGAAGCGGTTCAAGTTCATGTCGCAGGGCCGGGTAAAGCGAGAGGCTTTCGTCGACGCTCCTCCTGCCTTCCAGGTAAGCGGAAAGGCATTCGTCCAGAACCTCATCGAGCCGTCTCGCTTTCATATACTTTCGCGGGTCTCGCCTGCCCCATCATTTCGCGGAGCTTCACGATCGCCTTGTGCTGTATTACTTTTACGTTCCCTTCACCCTTTCCCATCGTCCGAGCGGTCTCCGCTACTGAGAGGCCCGCCGCGAACCGCAGCGCGATGACCTGTCGCTGCGCCTCCGGAAGTTTCTCCGCCGCCTCACGGATATCGGTCAGGGCCAGCCGGTTCTCTACCAGTTCATCCGGCCCTTGGGAATTGACCGCGAGGCCTTCCGAGAGTTGAGACGAGCGGCCACGGGCGGTCTCCTTGCGGCGCTGGCTGATGACCGCGTTGTGCGCGATCCGAAAAAGCCAGGCCGAGAACGGAGCTTCCCGCCACTGGAAGCGCTCGATGGCCTCCAGTACGCGCATGAAGACCTCTTCCGCCAAGTCCTCGGAATCATATGTATTGCCCGTACGGGCAAGTATGTAACGGTATACCCTGGGGAAATAGAGCGTGTACAGCTCTGATAATGCGCTGGCGTCACCTGCCCGCGCTGCGTCTACCATCAGACGCTCACCTTGAGCGTGGCCGTTAGGGCTCACCGGGCCATCCCTCCCAATTAAGCCCCCCTGCTATTGGCTTAAGGTGGTTGCGCCCGTATATTACCCTATTTCCCCGTCAAAAGATAGAACGCGAGCTCAGAATCAAAAGTTACCAACAAAATCGCTCTCGCCAGCGGACAACTGCATCCCGCGCCGGGAGCGTATTTGTAATCGGTTGAGCGTCGTTTTAACCTGTAGATGATGCGTTCGTGGTTCTCGCATATTGATCGCAGCGTCGCGCTGGGAGCCGGCATCCTTGTCGCCTCACTGGCTCTGCTTGGTGCTGCTGTTGTCAGTATTTTTGCCGCGCTAAACAACGATGGCGCGAATTTACCCGACCAAGGCAGCATCGAGCAGATTCTGAGCGAAGGCGCGGCTCAAAGCCAGGCCGGAGCTGCCGCCAAGCAGCTTGACTTGGGGCCGCTACCACCGCCGCCCGTGCGCCTGGCCATTCCTCGCCTGTACATCGACGCGCCGATCGTTACGATGGGACTCGACGCCGAGCGCTATCCCCAAGTGCCCGAACGGCCGGATCAGGTTGCGTGGTACAACTTCACTGCAGCCCCCGGGCAGCACAGCAATGCGGTTCTCGCTGGGCACGTCGACTGGCAGACTAGCACCAGGCAGCCGATAGCGGGCGTCTTCTACCGTCTGCGAGAGCTCGAGATCGGTGATACTGTGACCGTAACACTCGAGGATGGTCAAAAGCTGAACTATCGCGTGACCGGCAATGTGGCGACTGCCTACGAAGACCCGAATGTTCTCAAGGCGATGGACTTCACCTCAAAAGAGGTGATCACCATGATCACTTGCGGTGGCACTTGGTTGAAAACCGGTCAGGGTCCCTTCGGGGGCAACTACAGCCACCGCGTGCTGGTGCGGGCAGAGCGCGTGAAGGCGGTTGCCCAGGCGCCCGAAAACGCCAGCCCTTAGGCGCCGCGTCGCTAGCTCTGCACTTGCGCGGGAGCGTCAGCGTGGACCAAGCTCCCGTTCGATAGCTCCAGGTAGCTCTGAGCGAGGTGGGACAGGCTGTGCAGAAGTGAGCCGTCGTGTTCGATTACGATCAGCCGTTCCCACCAAGGTTGGACCTGGGAGAATATCTGCACCTCGCTAGGGATTGGTACCGGTGTCGGCGCCGGCGTCGGTACAGGAGTCGGTGCCAGCGTGGGTTCTGGTGTCGGTGCGGGAGTGGGATCAGGCGCCGGGGGTGGAGGCGGTGGCGGCGGGGGCGGAGCTGGTGCCGGCGCGGGAGCCGGAGGAGGGGGCGGTGGCGCGCCGCCTTGACCGCCGAAGTCGGTCGTCCAATAGGCCGAATATCCAGCGCAGCCGAGCGCCCGGCCGATGCCTATAACCGTGAAGTTGCCGTTGAGCATGTTGGCGTTGTGGCCGGGTGAGTTCCTCCAGATATCGAAAGCGGCCTGGGCTGTATCGGTACCGGCGGCAAGGTTTTCGCCTTTCCAGGTGTTGTAGTTGTAGCCAAAGGCGGCCATCCGCGCGAAGGGGTCTCGACCAAGGGAATCCGTGTGGCTGAAGTAGTTCTTCGCGCACATGTCCTGGCTCATCCATTTCGATGCGTCGTTCAGTTGGCCATCAAGGGAAAGGCCTCCGAGTCCGTTCTGAGCGCGGTACTGATTGATAAGGCCTAGAAACGCCTGCTCTTCGCCGTCGAGGGCTACGGCGGAAGCGGCAGAGAGCGCCGAAGCGGCGATCACGGCGCCGAGGACGATTAACGGCAATAGGGCGGCCGTGCCTAGCCGCTTTGTGACCTGCTTGATCCCGAAACCCATCTGCTATACTCCGCACCGGCTCCCGCCCTGCAGGCGGGCCTTCCACGCCTCGTGGGCACTCTGCTTTGCGGGGCTCTCCATCGCGGTTTGCCGGTTCCAGGGCGTAAGACGACCCTGGGGGAGAGCCGGTTACGATGGATTTGCGTATGGCAGTTGGTAAAGGGTTAAGAAAGCATCTAAGCTCGGTTCAGCACGAACAGTTCGAGGTCTATTTGCAGCGGCTACTGGAGAGCCGCCGGCGAGCCAGCCTGACTTCTCTTCGGGATCGCCCTTCGATTGAAGGGCGTCACTTTGCGGAATCAGCTGCCTTCCTGAGGGCCCTCGAGCGCGCCGGGGTCGTTGAGTCACCTGTGATCGACATCGGGACGGGCGCGGGCATTCCGGGACTGCCGTTCAAAATCGCGCGCCCTGACCTCGAGATGACGCTGCTGGAAGCGTCGGCCAAGAAGGTGCGTTTTCTTGAGGAGACGCTGGTTGAACTGCGGCTGAGCGGCGTGGCCGCAGTTCAGGCGCGTGCCGAGGACCTGGCTCATGACCCCACACAGCGAGGCGTCTATGGCCTGGCGCTGGCGCGGGCGGTGGCGCCACTGCGCATTCTGGCCGAGCTGGCGCTGCCCTTCCTGCACCTGGGCGGTTACCTTGCCACACCAAAGGGAAGCGCTGCTGAGCGGGAGGTTCGGGAGGCGGCGAACGCCCTGTCCGTTCTCGGCGGCACCGTCCAGCTCGTGGAGCGCCTCGAAATTGCGGGCCCGGGCCCGGCGCCAACGCTCGTGCTCGTACGCAAAGCGGTCGAGACGCCAGAGCGCTATCCGCGCCGCGCCGGCATACCGCGTAAGCGCCCGCTTTGAGAAGACATGAGGGCGGTCAGGCGCTAGAATGTGTGCCAGTTTGCGTCGTTAGCGGGAGTTGACTAAATGCGCTCTCGGAGTACGAGTGCCTCGACTGTGGGCAGCTGGCTGGGCCGCCTTTTCCGGCTGGATTTCAGCGTCCTGGCGGAAGTCCGGGCGAATCCCTCGGCAACGTCGGCCGCGATAGTGGTCGTACTGGTGGCTAGCCTGTTCGCGGGGCTCGGCTCATGGCTGTGGGCGCTTCAGTCCTTCGTCGATGACCGCGACGCGTTCATCAGGGCGTTCATTGTGGGCAGCCTCCTTCAGACGGTCGTTTGGTTCTCCTGGGTGTATGTAGCCTATCTCGTGCTGACGCAGGGCTACGGGGCGCGACAGGACTTCGGCGAGATGACCCGGGCGATGGGCTTCGCCTTCGCGCCTGTGGCCCTCAGTGTGTTCATTTTTGTCGGCGCCCTCGCCGTGCCAATCGGACTAATTAGCTTTGGCATGGCGATACTCCTAAGCAACGCCGCTATTCAGGAAGTTTCGGACGCCGATGTCAGAGAGGCGACGATCGCCAACCTGGCCGGGTTCGCCGTTTTCGCCATTGTCATGGGCGGCTGCGCCAATATCTTCGAGGTCGATAGCATAGGCGGGCTGGCGCCAGGGATTTTCTTCTTTTCGCTCGACCTCTGACCGAACTCGGAGGTCAGCGGCCTGTCCGCTTGTTTGATGCGGAGTTAAGGCTTGATTGCTTTTCGCGAAAGCGTGGCTCCTGGGGCGCTGGGCCTGTTAGGCGGCCGGGGAATTTCTTGATTGATTTGGTCTTGAATGTTCTATGGTTGAATTGAGCGTCGGATGACTCGGACGTTGACGAGGACCTGCGCGGAATCGATTTTCCCACTCTGCTGTTAGGTTAGCGGAGGCAGCCGTGAAATCGAAGGGGGAAGTGGCACTGCTAGGGGGTAAGAGCGAGGCAAGAGTTGAGATATGCAGCCAGCATTGAGAGCGCTCGCTCGCTTATTTCAGATATCTATTCTCGAATGCCCGCTTTGGTGATATTTTTTGTGTCGCCATATTTAACCCACAGACGCCGCTTGGGAGAGATAACGTAGCCGGACTCTGATCCAATCGCATCTCCGGCGTCTGAGCCCATCCGACTCAAGGTTCCGGTCGCCAAGGGATGTTAGAATCACCGCAAGGAGGCCGTTCAGAGTGCAGTTGTGTCCTCAATGCAGCCGCGAGATGAGGTGGGAGCGAGGCGGCCCCTTGATACACGTGGAAAGAAGAGGCCCACGCGTCGGCGAGATGCTCACTGAGAGTCAGCGCACACGCGGCAACCGTCAAATCTGGTATTGCCCCCGGATGTGGGTGTCGATTTGAAGAGACATCGAGCGGGCGCAGATTTTTGAACTCAGGTCGCTAGTCCGAATCTCCCTGAGCCCCCTGTCCCACTAGCGGCAAACCGTCCAATCTAGCGGCGGATATACTGGCCGCATGACGCCCCAGCCGAACGCGATGCAGAGGAACGTAACTCGTTATTACCTCTATAACTTCTTCCTGAACTTCCAGCTCTGGTGGCCAATCTGGATCATCTATCTGAAGGAAGAGCGCGGGCTCAGCCAGACGCAGGTGACGTTAATCGACGTCCCGTTCTGGCTGAGCATCGTCCTACTGCAGATCCCCGGCGCGGCCCTCGCGGACCGTTGGGGGCGACGCCCTGCGCTCATCGCCTCCGGCTGTGCCTTCGCGCTAGCGATAACGCTCTTCGGCCTCGCCTCGACTTTTCCCCTCCTGCTGCTTTCCTATCTCGTGTGGGGAGTGGCCTTCTCGCTGTTCAACGGCACCGAGTCGGCGTTCATCTACGACACGCTTAAGGGGATGGGACGCGAAGAGGAATACCAGCGAATCTATGGCCGGAGCTGGGCCCTCAATATGGTCGCCGCCGTCGCGGGCACGCTTATCGGCGCGCCGCTAGCCGAAGTAACCAGCCTGCCGTTTCCCATCGTGCTGAGCGGAGCTATCGCCGGCCTGGCTGCGCTGACAGCGCTGACCTTCCGCGAGCCACCGCGCGGCGAGGGGCCTATCTCGCACCTGTCGTACCCTGACGTCCTCAGGCAGAGCGCGCAGATCGTGCGGCGGCAAGCGCCTGTGCGCTACGCGATCCTCTTCGTCGGCGTCGTGGCGGTTGGCAGCATCGGCCCGATCTTCTTCTTCCAGCCGTTCCTGGTCGAGCATGGGGTTGACACCGGCGAAGTCGGTCTGTGGCAGACGCCGATGCGCATCGCCGCGATATTCGGGGCTCTGGCCGCGCATCGCATCACGAGGGACCTGGGCGAACGAGGCACGTTCTACCTGATGCCGGTCGTACTTATTTCATCCTACCTGCTGCTCGCTCTCTGGGGATCGCTCTACGCGCAGGTGGCCTTTCTGTCGCTCTACTTCGTGATGGTTATGTCGCAGCCGGTAATCACGGATTATGTGAACCGCAGGGTGCCGAGCGAGCAACGCGCGACCGTTGTCTCCCTTACGAACCTGGTACGCGCGCTGGTACTGATTCCGAGCGCACCGCTGATGGGACTCCTGGCCGATAACGTCTCGAGCACCGCGCCGTTCTGGGCGGGAGCGGTCCTCGTTGCGGCGCTGAGCCTACCTCTGCTTCTGCTGTGGGGGCCGTTGATGCGAAGAGGAGCCCGGGCCGAGCCGGCGTTAGCGGAAGCAGCGGGTGTGGCGAGCGGGGACTAGAAGCGCTGCCAACTAAGCCTGTCATGCGTCATAGCGAGGCCGCCTGGGCGGCAGTAGATAGAGGAGCGTCAGCCCAACGACGATGACGAGCGCGATCCAGGGGTCTAGGAACGACAGCAAGAGCGCGCTCCCATAGAGAAGGTTCGAGAGCAGGTACTGAACGGTCAGGAAGCGGACGTACTCCGGCGCGAGCCGTTCATCCACCAGACCGCGCGCGTTGGCATACAACCAGACGACGATCCAGCCGAAGGCAGGGAGGAGCAGGCCGAACGAGTAGAGCCTGACGGCGGCGTCCCGTTGTTGGGCATTATCGAGGTACTCGCCGAGGACCGCCGTGGGGAACGGTAGGAAGGCGATGGCCATGAGGAAGAAGACATTCAGCATCAGGAAGTAGTGGTCGGTGCGAACGAATAGCCTGAAGAGCGAGTGGTGGTTGACCCAATAGATGCCGATCATCACGAAGCTGAGCACGTAGGCGCCGTAAGAGGGCCAAAGGTCGCCAAGTGCCGAGGCGAGGCTCTCATTGCCGCTGACATGCGGGACGCCGATCTCGATGATAAGAAGAGTGATAGCGATGGCGAAGACGCCATCGCTGAACGCCTCGATGCGCTGAGTCTCGTTCGGGTGAAGGTGGTCTTCGGTCCGTGCCACTGCGCGCCCAATGGTATAACACGCTGGCGCCGCCGGGTGCCGAGGGACTCAGGTCTGAGCCCTGTGTGTCTCCAGCGGGTTGCTCGCGCGGATGAGGCGCCGGACTCGCTGCAGGTCATCCTCTGGGACATCGCGGACGGTAAGGAGCGAGACCGGGCGGTCGGGCGGCATCTCCTCGGCGCTGCGGTCGGCGAGCAGGGCATAGCCGGCGAGCATTCCCGCGAGGACGTGGCCGACGATCATCCAGCAGACGACCTGCACGATAAGGCCAGCGGTACCCTCTGGGCCGACCGTCTCAGCAAGGAGCCAGCCGAAGGCCGCTCCGGGGGCGGCTCCGGCTATGCTCCAGAGGACGATCCTGATGAGCACTCGCCAGACGAAGCGCGCTTCGCGCGTCCGCGCTTCGGGCAAAATGCCGTGCTGAACTTCGATGGAAGCACGCGGTATGCCGGAGTCCGTCAGCGCGGCGGCAAGGACTTCGGCCGCTAACGCTTGCGCGAAGGATGCGCGGATTTCGATTGTGCGAGGCATAGAAGCGAGTGCAGTGGGCAAGGGCCGGTTATAGACCCCTGCTAGCCGACGACGCCGGCCGATTTCATCTCGTCGATCTCGGCGTCTGAGTATCCCGCTTCTCGCAGCATCTCAGCCGTATGCTCCCCACGCTTGGGAGCGGTCGAGCGCACGGAGCCCGGGGTGTCGGAGAACTTGGGGCCGACGCCGACCTGCTTGACGGGCCCGAACTCCGGATGCTCGATCTCCGTGACCATCCGACGGGCCTGTACGTGGGGGTCCTCGAACACTTCATCGAGCGTGTACACCGGACCGACGCAGATATCGCGCCGGCGTAGCTCCTCGAACCATTCGTCGCGGGTCTTCTCCTTGAAGCGCTTCCGCAGGTGGTCGAAGATTTCAGGGTGCTTCTCCCGGTTCATCTGCTGCGGGATGTAATCTTCGCAATCGAGCGCCTTGCACAGCTCGGACCAGAACCAAGGCTCGATGCAGCCGATGCTCAGCCACCTGCCATCGGAGGTCTCGTAGACGGAGTAGTAGGGCGCGCCGCCATTGAGCATTTCGACGCCGGGCTTGGGCACGAGGCCCGCGGCGAAGTACTGGCTGGCCGGGAAGGCGAGCAGCGAGGTGACGCCATCGCTCATCGCGATATCGACGTGTTGCCCGCGGCCGGTCTTCCCGCGGGCGACGACGGCGGCGAGGATCGAGAAGGCCGCGTAGAGGCCACCGCCGGCGAAGTCTGCGATGATGTTCATCGGGATGGCGGGCGGCGAGCCCGGCGTACCGATCATGCCGAGCGCACCACCGATGCTTATGTAATTTATGTCGTGCCCGACGAGCCCAGCGTAGGGGCCCGTTTGTCCATAGCCGCTGAGCGAGCAGTAGATGAGGCGCTCGTTCCGGGCGCTGACGGTCTCGTAGTCGACGCCGAGGCGCTTGACCACGCCCGGGCGGAAGCCCTCGATTACGACGTCCGCGTGCTCGGCAATCTTGAGGAACGCTTCTTGGGCGCGCGGCTCCTTGAGGTTCAGGCCGACCGAGCGCTTGTTGCGGTTGAGCGCCCAGAAGGCTTGCGTGCGCTCGCTCATGCCCATCTCCATGCGGCGGCCGGCGCCTGGTGCTTCTTCGACAATGACGACGTCGGCGCCGAGGTCGCCGAGGAGCATCGTGCAATAAGGGCCAGGCGCCTGGCGAGTGAGGTCGAGAACGCGGATTCCTTCGAGAGGCATCATTGGCGGGCTCCTTGAGATGCTCGGTGACAGGTGTGGGTGCTAGCAATGATACGTAAGATGGAAGGAGCACTGCGAGTCTGATACCATGACCGTGCGGATCGGGGCTGTAGCTCAGTTGGGAGAGCGCGACACTGGCAGTGTCGAGGTCAGGGGTTCGAGCCCCCTCAGCTCCACCAAGATACAGAAACCGACAAACCAAACAACCTATTACGACCAGAGGCGGCGAAGGAGAGTAGTAGGGCCAACCATCAGAGAGCCGGCGGTAGTGCAAGTCGGCAAAGTTAGGCCCGAACTCGCTCCAGAGCCTCGCCGGTGAACATCTGAAGTAGCCGGCGACGGAAGGCGCCCGTTATAGTGCCCCCGGAGTTGCTCCGGAAGGGGTAACGTGGGTGCTCCGCTCAGTGCTTCGATATCAGCATGAGCGGGGGCGGCGTTGCCTTTGTCCGGGGAATCAGGGTGGTACCGCGGAGAACGATGGCCCCTCCGTCCCTGGACGGAGGGGCCGATGCTTTGGCGGAGACGCAAGATGGGAAATGACAAATGAGCGCGTTAGGGTCGTTGCTCGCCGCGCATTTCGTTATGCCCATTTTTCTTGCAATCGACGTGTCGACCGGGGATGAGCTAGAGATCATAGGGCGGCTGGTCCTTGCTGGACTGCTCGGCGGGCTGATCGGGTTAGAGCGGGAGCTGCGTGGGTACCCGGCGGGTATCCGGACGCTGGCGCTGGTGGCATTGGGTTCGTGCTTATTCACAGACATCTCGCAGTTGCTGGGCGGAGAAGACCGCGTGGCGGCGCAGATAGTGACAGGAATCGGCTTCCTGGGGGCGGGCGTCATCTTTCGCGAGGGTTATACAGTCAAAGGAATCACAACCGCCGCGACGATCTGGGCGGCGGCAGCGGTCGGCATGGCAATCGGGGCTGACTTATTTATCGTGGGAATCGCCGGCGCTGTTGCCGTGTTCGCGATTCTTGAGTCGCGGCCGTTCACACGTCAAGTGGACGATTTCATCCGACAACGCGCACGCGAGTTGGGTCCGGAGGTCGAAGAGGCCGTCACGGCAAGCGACCTCGAAGCGCACGAAGAGAGGCGAAATGAGTGAGGCAAAGACGTCGCGGAGACCAGTAATCGAGCGTTACCGGCCGCAGGAGATAGAAAAGAAGTGGCAGGCCCGGTGGGATGCCGACGGCATCTATCACACAGACCTGAGCGCCAAGCGCAAACGCTACTTCTTGACGATGTTGCCCTACACCTCCGGCGACCTGCACGTCGGGCACTGGTATGCGATGGCCCCATCGGATGCGGCGGCGCGGTACCACCGCATGCGCGGGCACGAGGTGTTCTTTCCGATCGGCTTCGACGCCTTCGGCCTGCCGGCCGAGAACGCAGCGATAAAGCAGGGGATACACCCACACAAATGGACGTACGAGAACATCGAGCGCATGCGCGGGCAGCTGCGGACGATGGGGGCGATGTTCGACTGGAAAAGCGAGGTCCGGACGTGCGACCCGGAGTATTACCGCTGGAACCAGTGGTTCTTTCTGAAGTTCTTCGAGAAGGGCCTGGCCTACCGGGCGATGGCGCCGGTGAACTGGTGCCCGAAGGACCAGACGGTGTTGGCGAACGAGCAAGTGCTGCCGAACGGCACCTGCGAGCGCTGCGGGACGCCCGTCATTCATCGCGATTTGGAGCAGTGGTTCCTGAAGACCACGGCGTACGCCGAAGGGCTGCTGGACTTCTCGAAGATGGAGTGGCCCCAGCAGGTAACGACAATGCAGCGGAACTGGATCGGCCGCTCTGAGGGTATCGAGGTGGCATTCGGGCTCGAGGCGCCGGGGGTCAAGGAGAACGAGATTCGCGTATTCACGACGCGCCCGGACACGATCTTCGGCGTGACGTTCATGGTGCTGGCGCCTGAGCACCCATTGGTCCCAGAAATCACGACCTCGGAGCGAACGGCGGAGGTGGAGGCCTACATCGAGCAGGCGCGTAAGCAGACGGAGATCGAACGGCTGAGCACGGACCGCCAGAAGACGGGCGTCTTTACGGGCGCTTACTGCCGGAACCTGCTTTCGGGGCAGGAAGTCCCTATCTGGATCGCCGACTACGCGTTGCTCTGGTACGGGACGGGTGCCGTGATGGGCGTGCCCGCACACGACGAGCGCGACTTCGAGTTCGCGAACAAATACGGGCTGCCGGTTCCGGTCGTCATCGCCCCTCCCGAGTGGTCAGGTCAAGAGTTGGAGCAGGCACATGTCGAGCCAGGGACGATGGTGAACTCCGGGCAGTTCGACGGCCTGCCGAGCGAAGAGGGAAAAAAGGCGATAGCCGAATTCGTCGAGGAGAAGGGATGGGGCAAACGGACAGTAAGCTATCGCTTGCGGGATTACCTGATCTCTCGCCAGCGCTACTGGGGCACGCCCATCCCAATGGTCCATTGCCCCACTGACGGGATCGTACCGGTGCCCGAGAACCAGTTGCCGGTGTTGCTGCCGGAGGACGCGGAGTTTAAGCCCACGGGCGATTCGCCGCTGGTGAGGCATGAGGCGTTCGTGAACACCACGTGTCCGATCTGCGGCGGACCCGCGAAGCGCGAGACGGACACCATGGACACCTTCATGGACTCCAACTGGTACTTCATCCGGTATCTCAGTCCACACTACGATCGCGGGCCGGTCGACCCGGGGCTGGCAAGGCGCTGGCTGCCTGTCGATCAGTACACCGGCGGCGCCGAGCACGCCGTCATGCACCTGCTTTACGCACGCTTCTTCTGGAAGGCGATTCGGGACATGGGGCTCGTGCAAGGAGATGAGCCATTCCTACGACTATTCAACCAGGGCCAGATACTTGGCCCAGACGGCCAGCGCATGTCGAAGTCGCGGGGCAACGTGGTCGCGCCGGACGAGCAAGTAGAGCGCTACGGAGCAGACGTTTTCCGGCTTTACCTGATGTTCATCGGCCCCTGGGACCAGGGCGGGCCCTTTGGGCTGGAGGGAATCTCCGGGATTGAGCGCTGGTTAAACCGCGTTTGGAACTTGGTTCAAAGCGAGCCGACCTTTGAGGACGATTCGTCGCGCGAGCTGCGGCACATCACGCACAAGACCATCAGGCGGGTGACTGAGGACATCGAGCATTTCCGCTTCAACACGCTGATCGCTGCGCTAATGGAAATGACGAACGAAATGACGCATGCGAGAGACACTGGCTCCGCTGATCGCGTGGCGTGGGCCGAGTCTGTCCAAGCGCTACTGCTGATGTTAGCGCCCCTCGCGCCGCAGATCGCCGAGGAACTTTGGGAGCGAAGCGGCCGGCCGTACAGCGTGCATGCGCAGTCGTGGCCGGCATGGGACGAAGGCCTGGCGCGAGAAGAAGAGGTGACACTGGTCGTGCAGGTTAACGGCAAAGTGCGCGACCGCATCCGGGTGTCGGCGGGCATCGATGAGGCACGCGCCAAAGAGCTCGCGCAGGCCAGCCCTGCCGTGCAGAAGCATCTGAACAACAACGAGCTTCGGCGCGTGGTCTACGTTCCGGGCAAGCTCGTTAATTTTGTTACGAGCGGGTAGATCGCCACAGCAAATCGTAATTTTAGTCGGTCGTATTTCCGGCGAATCCGTAATGACTCCGTAAGGTGACTCCGCTCAAGTCGCGTAATCCGTCGGGTAAACTGTTACGCGATGACGGAGCAGCCCGTCTGGACCGAGACGGACTCCCGTGATTTCCTAGATCTGGCGGAAATCGCGGTCCCGGCGCGCGCAGAGCAAACGCGCGCGTTACTCGATCTCATCCCAGCCGCGCCGGAAGAAGCATTCACGGTGGCTGATCTGTGCGCCGGCGAGGGTCTCCTTTGCGAGGCGATCCTGAGCCGCTTTCCCCGCTCACATGTGGTCGCACTGGATGGGTCGGAGCTGATGCGCACAAACGCGGCCTCGAGGCTCGCGCACTTCGGCGATCGAGCACGGGTGCTGGCGTTCAATCTTGATGCGGATGATTGGATTGATGGGCTGCCTTCGCCGGTGCGCTGTGTGCTCTCCTCGATGGCCCTTCATCACCTTGAAGCCGAGCGCAAGCGGCGCCTGTTTCGGGAACTGGCCGAGAAGCTCGAGGGCGGCGGGGCGCTTCTGGTCGCCGACATCATCGCTACGTCGTCCCAATCCGTGCGGCGATCATTCGCCACGCAATGGGACGAACTAGCGCGCGATCAATCTTTGGCGGTCGTGGGTTCTCTCAACGGCTATGAAAGAGCCACTAAAGAGGGCTGGCGCCCGACTTGGCTCGTGGACAAGAAGGACGGGGAGATGCCTTACCCCGTCTTCGAGCAGCTTAAATGGCTCGAGGAGGCCGGGTTCGCGTTGGTGGACTGCTTCTGGCTGCGTGCCGGGCACTCAATTTACGGAGGATACCGCTAGCGATGCCCTCGACGTCCGCCTCACGGGTGATAAAGGCGCCGCGCGAGGACATTTGGGCGCTTCTTTCGGACATAGCCAATGCGCGGCGATGGAACTCCGCATGGTCAAGCATTGAATTTGTATCGAAGCAGACGCACGGCCCGGAAACCCAGTTTAGAGCCTGCACTGATGAGGGCGAGGCGTTCGAGTTCCTAATCACAGCCTGGGTAGTTCCTGAATATATCGAATTCACTCCGGTTCGTGATGAGAGTGAGCGATACGGGATTACGCTCGAATCCCAGGCCTTTCGCCTACAGCCGGAGGGTGAGGCGACGCGGGTAGACCTTATGGCAAGAGCCTCCACCCACGGGATTAAGGGCTGGCTGTTGGGATTACTGTTCTGGCGCGGATACCAGAAGCAAGGTCTCAATGCGGCCCTCGAGAAGCTAGATTCTGCGTTTCCGTCCGAGGAAACGGACGGACCGCACGAGGAGGCGACGCCTGCGGCCGATTGAGATGGGAACCTGGCGCTGGTTGGGACTCCCCGCAGCGGCCCTCGCGTTAGTGCTCGCTTCGAGGGCCCCGAGCCCAGCCGCAGCGGAGGACCCTGTACACATTAAATCGCACGTTTCATATGACGTGCGGCCCGGGCAAGGGCCGGTGCGCGTCGTGTGGGATGTCTTGTTCGAGAACAACGATCCGCAGACAACCGCCGACGGCGAAGGCACGGTGTTCTTCTACGAAAACCTCACCATACCGGTATTGCGCGGCGCCTCTGCGGTCTCGGCAACGTCCTCCTCGGGTGAACCGCTAGCTGTCAGTCTAGGCGAGCCGGGTCGGAGCCCGACCGTTTCGGCATATGTTTCGTTCAATCAGGCCGTATTTTACGGCGAGAGTTACAGCTTTACCCTAAGCTATGAACTCGCTAACGTTCGAGCGCCATCATTGCTTGTTACGCCGTCATACGTTTATTTGCCGGTGATCGCAGGCGGCGACGAATCCACGGTGACCGTATCGTCGCCCGCTCCCAATGGCTGGAACGTAATCCTTGAAGCTGGTCAATGCACTCAAAATGGGACGACCTTCACCTGCTCTGGCGCCGACGCGGCATTCCTCGCAGCGATACTCGAAGTAAGCCGGCCGGACGCAACCGCAAGCTTTGGCTTCGACGTGCCGATGGGGCCGAAAAACGTCTCTGTAACAATGAGTTACTTCCAGGGAGAAGGTGGGGTAGCGCAACACCTGAAGGACCTGGTAGCCACGGGGCTTCCCCTGATTCAGGATCTCTATGGGTTTCCATACCCAGGACCTTCGACCGTGAGAATTGCCCAGGGAGGACAGCGCGCGGTCCTGGGGTATGAAGGGATAACATCGTGTGGTCAACCCCGCAACTGCAGCGTGATTGTTTCACCGGCCGCGGACGACATCACGGTCCTACACGAGCTGGCGCATCTTTGGTCTGGTATCTACGGAAAACGGTGGCTTTCTGAAGGTTTCGCGCAGCTCATCGCTGAAGAAGCCGCAGGCGCATTACCTGCGGGCCTCGTGCAGAGCCAGCCTCCCGACAAGGAGCCTGCCGCCACGGATCTGCGGCTGGACGAATGGGGCGACGTATCGTCGCTCATCGGCGCGAATGAATCGGCACTGAACGTTGAAAACGCTGGCTATGATCAGTCTCTGCGCTTTCTCCATCTTCTTCAAGCCGAAGTTGGAGATGGAGTGCTCCGGCAGGTAAACGCGGCCCTAGCGGCCTCGGAAAAGCCCGCCGATAGCAAGCGCTATTTAGACCTTGTCGAGAAGATTGGTGGGAAGCGAGTGGACAATCTCTTCGCCGAATGGATATTCCCACCGTCCATCGGGCCGGTCTTGACCAAGCGAGTCGAAGCGCAACAGCGTTTGCGGGAACTACTCGGGCGAGCGGCAGACAAATCCTTGTCTCACGATCTGCCTGACCAGATACAGGCGAATATCGACGCTTGGCGCTTCGACAACGCAATGGCCGCAACTGACGAGGCAGAATCCGAGCTCGCCCGCTATGAAGGACTGAAACAAGCGCTGACTGACTTAACGCGTGACGCTGAAGACCGGGGCCTTTCAGTCCCGTCCGTAATCAGTGATTCGATTCATAATTGGGAGTTTGACAAGGGACGCCGAATGCTCGCGGACGCTGACCGGGCGATAGATGCCTATGCGTCGTCGCGCGAGCAGGTAGAAGCCAGGCGCGATCTCTGGAAGCGACTCGGATTGATAGGGGCCGATCCCCACAATGACTTGACCCACGCCTCGGAAGCATTCACGAGGGGCGATTTCCAAGCAGCGCTAAATCACGCCAATCAGGCAGCGGAGAAAGCCCAGAGTGCATCCGGAATGGCTTTTCGGAAGCTGCTTGTCTTCGCACTAGTCTTCGCCATCTGCGGTGGAGGTATCGGCATAGCAGCATGGATCTCCCGCAAGAGAGATGACCAGCTCTCGCCGCTCTAGCCGGGGCGCTCCGCAGCGCGTTGCTCGAGCGCATTTATACCCCTACGAACGGTTGTCATGAAGCCATCCAACTCTTGCTCGAGACGCTTCAAAGTCTGCAGCGCGTAAACATCCGCCTCCCGCATTTGAGAGCGGCTTGACTGCTGCGCGTCATCAAGGCGGCCGCGCGCCTGCTCTTCGGCGCTCCTCAGTAGGTCCTGGGCTCGCGTTTGCGCTTGGGCGAGGACCTCTCGGGCACGCTCTTCCGCCACCTTCACGACCTCGGTTTGCTCAAGCCGCTTCTCAATTTCCGTCTTCGACTCCTCAACTAAGTGAGCAACTTCCTGCTGCGCGGCTTCTAGCAGCTGCTCCCGGCGCTGGAGCACATCGCGTGCATCGTACACTTCGCGGGGGACCGCGACCCGCATTCGATCAATTACGTCGAGCAGGCGCTGTCGGGAGATAACAAGGCCCCCGCCGACGGGCAACCGTCGCGCCTCTGAGGCCATCTCTTCCAGCCGGTCAATTAAATGCAAAATATCCAACAGCAATAACCTAAGGGGCGGGCTCCGGCTCTTCGTTCATTGTTTCGCAAATTTCTTTTCGAGGGCCTTGCCAACGTGTGGTGGTACCAGTTCCCCGACGTCATAGCCCAAGCTAGCTACCTCACGAATGCGATGGCCGCTGACGTATAAATGTTCTAGGCTGGCCATCATGTATACAGACTCAATCTCAGGCGCCATCTTCTTGTTCATGAGTGCCATGTCCAGCTCGGCTTCGAAGTCAGTGACAGCACGGATCCCGCGCACCAGTACCTTCGCTTGCTCCCGCCGAGCGAAATCGACAACAAGACCCGAGAAAGCCTTTACCTCGACGTTGCGAAGGTGCCTGACCGCATCCCGGAAGAGACTGACTCGGTCATCGGTGCTAAATAAGCACTTGTCTTCGTTCATATCGTATACGGCGATGACAAGACGCTCGAAAAGCGTGGACGTTCTCTGCGCGATATCGACGTGGCCATTAGTCACGGGGTCGAATCTGCCGGGATAGATGGCTATTAGCAAGCATTGCCTCCTAGCGGTAGATCGATATTGCGCTGTCGCCGTGCCGTCGCGAGTTTATTAGAGCCAACCCGCCGATCTCGCTTGGCGTCTCGTTTCGAGAGCTGTATTCAAGAACCAGTACGGTTTGGCCCGGCTGAGCGAGGCCCTTTCCGGACAGCGATTCTAGTACCCTAATCGCGGTCTTGTCCTCATACGGTGGATCGGCCAGCACGAGACCGTATGGGCCACTGAGCTCCTTGAGTGCGCGCGCTGCGGAAATTGGGTAGACCCGAGCCTGGTTTTCGAAGCGCGTGAGACGCAGGTTCTGCCGGATCGTCTCGCAAGTGGCACGGTCTTGTTCGACGAAGTCGCACCATTCGGCGCCACGACTGATCGCCTCGATTCCCAGGGCCCCGCTGCCGGCGTAGAGGTCCAGCACGCGCGACATCTCAGCCTGAAGTGAGGCCAACGAGGAGAAGATAGCGCCACGCACTAAATCGGAAGTGGGGCGGACGAGCGAATCGCCGCGGCGCCTCGACCGGCGCGGCGCAACCAGACGCTGCCCCCGAGCGCGGCCGGCGATCACGCGCATGAGTTCCGCGGCGCCACGTCAAGATGTCGTCGTGACTTTCGTGTTATCGTCAACGTCCACGCCGGTTTGCCCGTCGGGGCTCTGGACAGTCACTGTCACTACATTCTTTACTTCAGTGCCAGGCGTCGCGGGCGCCGGTCGCTCGTAAGTACACAGCACCGCGTCCGGTCCATTGGGATCGACGTTCCTCACGTCGCCGCCATCACCATCATCCTCGTCGAGCACGATGCCGACCACTGAGGCCGCGCCGCCTGCGGTCTTACAGTCGAGAATGTTGCCGTATACGCTGTCGACCAGCGACGTGACTGTCACTTTAAGATTGCTGTCGTTATCGATGATCACGTAGTAGGTAATAGTCGACCCAGGTGATGTTTTTTCATCGTTAGTAGCATCTTTCCCCGAGTCATCCCCGTCCGCGCGGACTCCCATTTGCGTCGGTAAGGTGGGCTTCGGCGTAGGAGTGACCGTTGCTGCGGCCGAGGGAGTGGGGCTTGGGGCGGGAGTCACCGGCGCGAAGGTAATAAGCGGAGTCGGCGAGGCCGGGTTGCCCTTCTTAACGTCAATCAGCGTCTTGCGGCCGAAACGCTTCTCGCCGTCGCTCACCACGAGAACCAGATTGTGCGGGCCTTCCTTCGGCGCAGTCCAGGTAGCGGTCGTGCCGGCGCCAGCGCCGAAATCCCCCCCATCGGGTGCCTGCCAGACGGGAAGGAGAGAGGTCTCGTTTGGGCGCCTGATGGTGAGCGTAGCAGAGCGCATGAATTCTTTTATGCTGGGCCAGAGGTTCGCCACATCCGACTGGCCGGAAGCATCGGACAGGGCAAGACCTGCGAGGCGGTAGGCCTGAACGAGCTCCAGCTTGAAGCCAACGCTGAATGAGTTTTCGATTATGATTCTTTTGCGCTCCGTGCCACCAAGGTCAAAGCGCACCGCCGCGGCGTCATTGTCCCAGCGAAGCGGCGATGCGCCTTCGGCCTGATCAAGATTCTTGGCCACAAGCTTGACTGTAGCCCCGGGCTTTATGTCATTTGGATTCGCCGGCTCGCGTACTGCAGCTTCGGCGGCGAGAACCATAGCCTGTAGGTAGCCGATCGGCCGCGTTACGTCTCCAACACCCTCGATGCTGTACGGACTGAGTACCAGCATCACCTTGCTGGGGTCGACGTCTTCGACTACCTGGCTTATCGCCCGCGGCATTGTCTCCCAATACGAGACCGGATCGGCAATCGGCAGGATCTTGATCATGTCCGCCACCTTGCCAATAGCCTTCCAGTCGTACGCCTGGCGCTGATTCGTGGGTGGAGGCAAAGTCAGGCTGAGGCGTTTATCACCCAATCTGTCCGCGAGCGACGTAACAAATTCGGTGAACTCCCCTTGCAGTTCGACGTCAACAGACGAGTACTCTAGATCAATGCCATCCAGCTTGGTGTCCGTTACAAGCTTGACTATCGCGTCCACGTGCGCTTTGCGTCGATTTTCGTCCGCCAGGATGCCGTTCACAGTTTTTGCTGTATCTTCTCCGCTGCCAACTATCGTTGGAATCAACAGGTACGTTCTTTCGGGTGGTACCGTTGTGGGCGTCCCCTGAACCGATCCGTCCTGAGTCGGAGAATAATCGCGCGGGCTGATGATCGTTACCTGGGCCTCACTGTGCAGACTGCCACCCGGCGGGAGTGAGCCTACGACCTGATAGGGTTGAGCCGCGACCCTTAGAACGACCAGGTTAGCGGGGATGCTGTTGAACTCGCCTTCGGCCCTGCCGCTCCGGACCACCTTAACGTCGGTCAGGCGTTGCCAACGGCTCTCCACAAACGTGTAGAAACCCAAGCCTGCAGGGTCCTCGATCTTCTCCCGAAGGGGAAGAGCGAATCCTGAAATGGGAGGCACATCCTTGTCCAAATTGAATTCCACGTAATCACTCACTTGCTGAAGACCTGGAGGGAGGTTCGGTATCTGCGAAGTGAGCCGCCCACTGACACCGCCGAAATCGATTTCTCGACCGTCTTGGCCGCTGCTCGACCCATTACTGCTGCCACCCCCGAGCAAGGTCGAGACACCTACGACGAGAAGAATGACGATCGCCAGGAAGGCGATGGTCCCACCGATTATGATCGGAGCTGGATCTCGTTCAGGCCTGCGTCGGAGCAGTCTGTCGAATGGCCCCTCCGGTCGAGGCAGATCGCGTCGGAACCGCCTAGCGGGCGGTTGCTCGCGGGGCGGGGGGCGTCGCATAGGTTAAGGGTGAACCACCTTCATCGTGTGCGGCGATGCGCCGAATGCCGGCGTGCGCCCGACCGAGGTCAGCGGTCAGTTTAACACACGTCATGTGTCGGGAAACAGCGGCCTTGCCAGCGCTATTTACAAGCAACGGAAGGTCTAATATAATTCATCGGAGGAAAGTCGCCACGTATGACTGAGGGCGTAGCCTTCAGTCCTTTTTTTCACCAAGACGAAGGAAACTGATGACACCATGGCAAGCAAACCGGTCCCGCTCACCAAACAGGGCCTGGACAAGCTTCAGAAGGAGCTTGATCAGCTGCTGACCGTGCGCCGCGCCGAAGTCGCCCAACGCATTCACGATGCCAAGGAGTTGGTTGGCGCACAGAACACGCCGGAGTATGAGGACGCTCGCAACGAGCAGGCTTTCGTTGAAGGGCGAATCCTTACCCTCGAGAATATCATTCAGAATGCGGTCATAATCGAAGAAGCCCACGACAACCAGCGCGTAAGCCTTGGCTCCACGGTGACGATCCTCAACCATAAGGGCGAGCGCGATCACTACACTATCGTCGGCTCGGCGGAGGCTGACCCCAAGGCAGGGCGCGTCAGCAACGAATCGCCCGTAGGTAATGCCCTCCTTGGCAAAGGCGTGGGCGATGAGGCTCAAGTGAACGCGCCCGCGGGCGTCCTTCGCTGGACGGTCGTCGAGATTAACTAGCGACGCGAAAGGGACGGGGACTACAATCAGGCGGGGCGGAGGCCGCCCCGCCTTTTTCTTGTTATGGGCGAAGATGAAATCATAGCCTTGCGCCGCCAGAAGCTGGAGAGGATCCGCTCGAAGGGAATCGACCCTTATCCGGCTCGTGCCGCGCGTACCCACACCACGAAAGAGGCCGTCGAACTCCTCGATCGCTCCCCTGACGGCCACGACGTCGTCTCTGTGGCGGGGCGCGTGACGGCTATTAGGCAAATGGGGCGAGCTTCGTTTATGGACCTTAGAGATGGGTCCGGGCGTATTCAGGGTTATTTCAAGCAAGAGAGCGTCGGCGTTGAGTCCTACGAGCGCCTGCTGCACACAGTTGACCTGGGTGACTTCGTAGGGGTACAGGGCGCGCTCTTTCGGACGAAGACAGGAGAGCCGACGATCGAAGCGGAAAGCTTCACGATGCTGGCCAAGGCACTCCGCCCGCCGCCGGAGAAGTGGCACGGGCTGCAGGACGTCGAAGTGCGCTATCGTCAGCGCTACCTTGATCTGATGGCGAACCCCGAGGTTAGGGAGACATTCGTAACGCGGTCAAGAATCATCCAGCAAATCAGGCGGTTCATGGACTCACGAGGCTACCTCGAAGTGGAGACACCGATTCTTCAAAGTAACGCGGGGGGCGCTGCTGCCCGACCTTTCGTCACCTATCACAACGCCCTTGAGCGCCAGCAGTTCCTCAGGATAGCGCTTGAACTCCATCTCAAACGGCTGGTGATCGGCGGCTTCGATAAGGTCTACGAGATAGGGCGCATCTTCCGCAACGAGGGTGTATCCACCAAGTACAACCCAGAGTTCACCATGCTGGAATCATACGAGGCTTACGCGGACTACACGGTCTTGATGGAGATGGTCGAGGAGATGATTTCCACCCTCGCGGGCGAGGTACTGGGAAGCACTTTAACGACGGCCGGCGACAGCGAGATAAACTTCTCTCCACCGTGGAGCCGGATACCTCTACGGGATGCCATCCGGGAACGGAGCGGGGTTGACTTCGATGCTTATTCTGACCTTGAGGAGCTACGTCGAGCCGCCGCCGAAACGGGCGTACCCGTCGAGCCGTCATGGGGCCGCGCCAAGATTATCGATGAGCTGCTAACCCGACATGTCGAGCCGCACCTCCTGCAGCCGACCTTCTTGATCGACTATCCAGTAGAACTTTCTCCTTTGGCCAAGCGTAAGACCGAGAGCCCGCATCTCGTGGAGCGGTTCGAACTCTTCATTGGGGGACGGGAAGTCGCCAATGCATACAGCGAACTGAACGACCCGATCGACCAGCGCGAACGCTTGCTCGAGCAATCGCGCCTGAGGGCGGCGGGAGACGACGAGGCAGAGACGGCAGATGAGGACTTCCTTATTGCTCTGGAGCACGGGATGCCGCCCGCGGCCGGCCTTGGCATCGGCATCGACCGCCTGGTCATGGCCCTCACTGGAAGCTCCTCGATTCGAGAGGTGATACTGTTTCCAGCGCTGCGCGAGAGGGGAGAAGCGTGAGCCGCGACGAAGCTGCGCAGGCGTGGGAGGCGATTGCGGAGGGCTGGGCAGAGCGCGTCCGGACCGGCAGCGACCACAACCGAGTCTACCTGTTGGACACAGCGACACTCGGCGCCCTGGGCGAGGTTGGGGGTCTCCGCGTCCTAGACGCCGGCTGCGGTGAGGGCAGGTTCGCGCGCATGATGGCTGAGCGCGGCGCGCGCGTAACCGCCATCGATTTATCCTCACGGATGATTGAGCTTGCTCGTGGGGCAGAGGAGAATGACCCGCTCGGCATCGATTATCACGTGGCGGACATGGCCGACCTGTCGCTTCTACCGTCGGGCGAATTTGACATCGCGGTCGCCTACCTCTCCCTGTTTGACGTGCAGGACTACCAGTCGGCCCTACGAGAGTTAGCGCGTGTGCTCAGGCCGCGTGGGAGGTTCATTTTCTCGATCAGCCACCCATGCTTCTTCACACCGAGTTCGGGTTGGGAAACTAGCGTCCCGAACAGCTTCCGCGACGGCGACCGGCTCTACTTCAGGGTAGACAACTATTTCCCCGCTTCTGAGATCCGCTTCCGAATGTGGCCGACTGCGCCCGCAGAGCTTATCAACTACCATCGCCCCCTCAGCGATTACGCGCACGCCCTCCGCGCCGCCCGTTTTCTGATCCGCGACATCCACGAGCCTACGCCCGAGCCGGAGCTGGTCGAGAAACTCGACTTCTGGCGGGGGTATCTTCGCATTGCGAACTTCATCTTGTTCGACTGCGTTAAGGCGAGCTCATGACCGGCCGTTACCGCGCTGTCATCTTCGACCTCGATGGGGTGATCTGGGACGGCGAGCCGCTGTACCACGAGGCGTTCAACGTTGTGCTGGCGCCATACGGTCATACAGTTACGGAGTCGGACTACTCCCAGATCATTGGACTGTCGGTCGAGGCCGCTTGGGACTGGGTGTTAAAACGCTTCTCGCTGACGGAATCGCCAGCGGTCTTCTACCGCTCCTATGACGACGCCGTGCTGGAGCTCATGAAACAGCCGCGAGAGCCCTTACCCGGAGTGTCGGACCTTCTGAGGCAACTGAAGGCGCGAGGTATCCCGATCGGGCTTGCCTCGGCGTCGCTGCGGCAGTGGGTCGACACGACCCTGGGTGGCCTGGGCCTGAATGGCGCGTTCGCCGCCACCGTAACAGCGAGCGAGGTCGAGCATTCGAAGCCGGCGCCCGACCTCTACCTGACAGCCGCTAAGCAGCTGGGCGTGCCTCCCGCAGCCTGCCTCGCCTTCGAGGACACGCCATCCGGCATCGCCTCCGCGCAGCGGGCCGGGATGTTCGCGGTTCAGGTGCGCGCGAGTTCGACCGCCTTGCCGCCATTCCCGGAAGCGGACATGGTGATCGAGGATTACTCGCAGTTCGACATGTCCCTGCTTGAAGCGCCCGGCGGTGAACGGCAAGCGTGAGAGCGAGGGCTCCCACACGAAAGGCTAGGCCGCACCTCTTGCCGGCGACCGATGGTCTTCCTCTCGAAGTGCGTGAAGTCGTGGAGGCGCTCGTCGCATCGCTAGGCGACGATTTGAGCGCCATCTACTGGCATGGCTCCGAGGCGCACGCGGAAGCGAAACCCGATTCGGACCATGACCTGATCATCGTCATGAAGCGCCTCGACGAGCATCTACTGCTTCGGATACAAGGAGTATTCCTGGGCCGCGACAACTGGTCGAGCTTTGTCCAGACGGAGGAAGAGCTGCGGCAGTACCCTTCGACCGGCCGTCTTCAGTTCCATTTTGGTTTGGTCCCCCTTTTCGGCCAGGTAGATCCGCCGCCGTTCAGCCGTGAGAATGTGATCGACGATCTCCGGCAATTGGCTCTCGACATCCGGTTCGAGTGCAGGTACCGGCTGTTCCACAGAGAGCTAGACTACACCGAGATGGAAGCGCACTATCGCAAGTTCCTGCGCACTCGCAATGCGCGGATGCTTCGGTACGCAGCCAAGCTTGCAGTGCTGGCGCTGAAAACGCGCGAGGTGCTTCAGGGCGGCTCCTACCCCGAGACGCGGGACGAACTCCGGAAGCGTCTGACGGACGAAGACGAATTAGCGATCATCGACATCATCGATCTGTGGGAGGAACTGCGCCCGAAGTTCGAGGAAGACGCAACGACGCTAGCCCTTCAGCTGGACGCCTTTGCCCGTAAGCTTGTTCACGAGCTGGAAGTGAGCCCGGCCTGAGACGCCACTTCACGGCCACCGGGTTCGTCGTCGAAGGGCCACGTACCTTGTTGCACTGGCACACGCGGCTGCAGCAGTGGATGCCGCCGGGCGGCCACATCGAGCCCGACGAGGACCCCGTGCAGGCCGTCCTCCGCGAGATCGAGGAGGAGAGTGGACTCATCGCCAAGGTGATTCCGGTCCAGCGCACCGCCGCGTTCGCGTACCCCGAGCAGATCCCGGCTCCCTACACGATTCTCATCGAGGACATTCCGGGTCCGGGGGAGCGACATAAGCACATCGACATGATCTATTTCTGCCGCCCGGTCGGCAGGAGCGAGGGCACAGTCGCCGCAGATCAGACTCTCCGCTGGGTAAGCGAGGACGAGTTGAAAGGCGCCGAGGCGCTCGACGTCGCGG
>Ga0209376_1000899_pt1 | contig 31743 bp, 26 predicted proteins | sample GraSoiAngelo_134_FD_185891 | JGI IMG/M metagenome (GOLD analysis project Ga0209376, IMG submission 185891) | Grasslands soil microbial communities from the Angelo Coastal Reserve, California, USA - 14_0929_05_30cm (SPAdes) (version 2) | ecosystem: Environmental > Terrestrial > Soil > Grasslands ... | reverse complement strand
GCGATAACCGTAGGGTCGGTCGAGACCAGTCCTGCACCATGAGTCCTAAGAATAATGATCGAATAGCCCAGTCTTGGAAACTGGACAAAGAAGTCGACGGTTGCGGACTTAGGCGGATAGTAGTCGAACCGATACCCTGCCGCGGAGGCCGAGGAGTTCACACTCTGGACGAACCCTGGGTTTGGCGACTCTATAGCGAGCTGGTCAACCAGAGCAATACTGGGCCGGCCACTCTGGTTCGACTGCCGCGAGCCGGATCCCCAGCAGCCAGACCCCGCCAGGAGGAAAACGCCTGGGAAGACTGCGACGGAGGCGGCCAGGACCAACAGAACCATGACCCTTCCGTTGTACTTTTTGGGTCTGGGACGACCGAGGGGCCGGTACTGGCTTCTGCGTCGTTGAAGCTCTGCGGATAGTAGAGATTGAAGTGCTTCTCCCCGCGGTTGAGAGCGCTCTTGTTCTAAGTTCCTTTCGTCATCCATATGCCCCACCATCTCGCTTCGTCCCTAGGCGGTTGTTTTCTGCGCCTATGATCTGAAACCGCTTCATACCTAAGAAGGTACCGGCCTCCCAATTGCCGTTCGACCCTCTCTTTCCTCATCCCATTGAGTCTCCAAGACTGCATTGGAGTGCGTAGTCCTTTAACGAGGGGAAAGAAGGAAGACGGTCACATGCAGGTGATTACTGATCATCATTCTTCCGTTTGTGGGATCGTGAGGAAATCGCGAACCCTAGAACGCTTAGGATTGCAGATCCAAGAGCGACGTATGGCATAAGCAGACCGAGCTTGTCCACGGGGACTATCAACCCCCCAACTGCTCCCACGGAGATTGCAAAGGATTCGCACGGGCTGATGGAAGGAGAATAATGGTTATCGCCACTGTAACGTGCCTGGAAACTATAGTAGTAGTCGATAGTAGTGGGCTCGAGTGGACCCGTCATAGCAGACCTTGGGACGCTACCATCAGCCAACATGTTCACGGTCTGAGACGTTCGAGGGGAACCTGAACAGTCGGCAAGAGTACCGTTAAAAAAGTTGTAGGTCACAGTGCCTGTAGGAGTTTGCGTGCTGGAACCGGTCACACTGGCTGTATCATACACGGAGGTTCCATCGGGCAATGGTTGGCCAAATGGAATTGGAGCATCGGTCGAGGTGAACAATGCAGTCGTAACGGACGAGCTGCGTGGCATCAGGGGTGACGTATCACCTGAAACCGTCACGTGTTGAAGGCCGGTTACTACTAAGGGAAGTGCTAGAAGAATGATAATCACGGACCGAAGCGGCTTTGATAGATTCATAACTCTCAAGGGCAACATCGTATCACGTATTTAAGCGCGGGATCTCTTTCGCGTCTGATGACCCAGCCCGTGCAGCGTCGACCCTACAATAGTCAAATGGCGAGTATCAAAGCACATGGTAACGTGACTGACGATCAGTCCCTCTGGGGACTACAGTTCGCCTACCTCTCAAAACTGGGTTCACTTGGGAGATCGGCTATCTTCCCTTGGCTACTTGTTTCGCTCTTGCATTCGAGCTTCGATCCCGTCTGTCGTTCCAGTTGATCCCAAGTGCAGAGCCGAAGCGGATCAGGTTGAAGGAACCTGTCGGGAAGGTTTGTTCTTGAATGAACGGCGATTATACTTGATGGCACAGCAAGTTGACTGTTTGATCGGATAGATCCTGCTAGGCTTGGCCACTTTGGTCGCTATTGTTTGTGACTTGGATAACAACAATCAGGCTTCTTACGAGGCATTCGTAGGGCGTCGGTCCACAGACTGTCACCATTCCGGTGAATCCCTTTAGGCACTGGCCTTTGGCTAACGCCGAAGCAGTGCAGGTCGCAGTAACGACCACATTGTCAGGTGTAGACCCACAGCTGGAGAATCCAGAGGGGCTGACCGTGAGAGTAATCATGTCCGGCTGATTCGACCTGATAATGAATGTCACGGGTCCGACCGTCGGGCTGCACGTGAGTGAGTCAGGAAGACTCCCGGAGCCGTCTTGCGATGGGAAGGTGATGAAGAGGGGATTTACTGCCCACGTCGCCCTAGCTGAATCTGCCCGCGCGGACCGTGCAGACGCGAAATAGTAGCTAGCTCCTAACCCGGTGGCGACCAATGCGACTAGAACAACAGCAAGAAACAGATTTCTCAGGTTGTGAGGAGATGCCATACCGGACAAGCGTATCTGCCCAATCTGAGAGTTAAGACTTTCTCCAGGTCTAGCTTGCCAAATATACGGAGATAGAGTTCAGAATCTCAGGATACGATGGCGTCATCGCCTGGGCCGGTAGGTCGACTTCGCGGTCAGTCCAGACTTGCTTCACCGGCCACCGTCTGCTACGCTAGAGATTGTGATGGAACATTCTGCTGTAAACTCGAGGTCTCAGTCGACCAGCCCGACGGCAAAAAGGCGACTCACACTAGAGCATATCGGCTCCGCACGTCTTGACTTTACCGTTACGGATGGGTAGTGACTGCTACGTTCACCTGCAGGACCTGCTTCAGGCAGGTGTAGGGGGTAGGTCCGCACACGACGACCGATCCGCTGTACCGATCTCCCGGACAAGTGCCGTTCGCAATAGCCGCGGGAGTACATGACGCAGTAACCGTCACGTCGTCTGGCGAAGACCCACAGCTAGAAAACGAAGATGGAGACACTGTGATGGTAATAATGTCAGGCTTACTCGAGAAAGCCTGCAGCGTCACGGGCGAAACAGACGGATCACATGTAAAAGAATCCGGCGCGCTCCCGGAGAAGCTCTGCGACACGGAGAATTTGATATTGAGAGGTCTCACACTCCATGTGACCGGGAATGAAGGGGTGCTCGCATACGCGAAGTAGTAGCCGGCTCCCAGGCCAATGACTGCGACCAAGGCAACGGCAACAATGAGCTTCAGCGGTCTGCCTCGTCGCGCCTCGGAGCTCATGTGGAACGGACGGGACTACCCAAGCTCGACATTTAAGATTTTCTCTATTCGGGTTACCATTGGATAGCTGTGTACGATGCTAGCTACCTCCTTCTTTCCCAGAAGGTCCCATCCGTGGCACCTCTTCGATCTTGAGACCCGCACTCGAACTGGCCAGTTCACAGGCTCGGACCGTCAAATCCCTAGTGAAGAAGCGGGTCAAGGTGATCCCTACTCATTACCTCGGCCGTCACTCCCGGGCACAATCTACAATAGCTAGCCTATCCGGCCCGCGATTCATCATCCTTGGCAGAGACGGCAACCATTTTCAACGTTCCTCAGGGAACTGCGTATATTACAATCCAGCAGATAGTCTTCTATGCTACATCTTTCCTCTACTACATCCTTCTAGTCCGGGTCCTCAACCTCTCGCAGGTCGGAGAGGTGTCACTCCTCGCCGCGGCGGGTTCGATCTTCACAACACTGACGCAGATCGCCCTTCCTTTAGCCGCGACCCGGTTCATCTCCTCGCAGATTGGTAGTAACGATCCCGCGGGCGCTAGTGGGGTAGCGAACACGAGCCTCAGACTATTGCTAGCGATCGCGGGACCCGGAGTTGTGATAGGGGTTCTCGCGTCTCCCTGGATCGGATCAACAGTCTTTAGAACAGCCGACTCTGGTACCCTACTCGTCGTCACGTTCGCAGCTTCTCTCCTCCTTGATCTCATAGCTCTCTATGGCGCATTTTTTCTCGGACTGGGACTCTATGCAGAAATAGTCTTCCAGAATGTTCTCTTCTTCCCGCTGAGCAGAGGACTCGGGCTGGCACTCGCCTACGAGGGTCTCGGGCCCCTAGGAATCGTATTAGGCTGGGCTGTAGGTGGGTTCGCCACCCTCTTACTCTCCCTCTACCTATGGAGAGGAAAACTAGCACACTCTCGAAGTTATCCTGCTCGTCCATTACTGATCTTCGGCCTCCCGCTCTTCGCCTCAGCTCTCGTCACTCTGCTGCAGGGCTGGGGAGACATCGCGCTCCTACAGGGAATCCTAGGCCAGTTCGGAAGTACAGGTGCATACTACATCGTTGTCGCTGGTGTCGGCTTTCTCTCCATCCTCTGGACTCCGGTCGCGGGAGCCCTTTACCCGGCCTTGTCCTCAATCTACGCTAAAGAGGGACCGAATTCAGTCTCCGCCAGACTCGCTGTAGCAGCAAGACTTGTCAACCTGACAGTCCTCCCGACAGGTGTATCTCTCGCGGCTATCGCACCCACCGCGCTGGAAGCGGTCTTCGGAGCATCACTGGCCAATCAAGCAGTTCCTTTTGCCATTATGGCTGCGACGCTGATTTTCTCGGCCCAGAGCTTCCTCTTGATAACAGCTCTGCAATCTGTCAACAGGACCACGCAGATTCTGGGAATCAGCCTCGCCGCGACAATAATCGATCTGGTCACAGTCGGCCTCGGAGCCAGTGCTCTCGGAACAACAGCGGGCGCCATAGGCAGAGCCCTGCTAGCTGTCGCGATGCTGCTACTCGCATGGTTTTCGCTCCGACGAGTGCTACATGCGCCCGTGGGGCAAGGCCTATCCAAGGCTCTGGCTCTCACTATGCTCACAGCAATTCCTCTTCTCGTAGTTGATATGATTCTGACGGGCAACTTCCGTCTCGTCCCTCTATTCCGGATCCCGCTGCTACTAGGAGTGTTCGTGGCTTGTTTCCTCGCCGCGAGCAGAGGGTTCAACGTTTTTGGTGAGGACGACTTCGAGCTTCTGAAGACCGCCCTACCAAGGGCTCTGTCGTCCCATCTGAGAATGCTTAAGCGGGTTCTAGTCCGGAGAACTACAGGAAGTCGTAGCCACCACTGACTGGCGAAGCAATAGGAGACCACGGGACTGTGGTATCTATCATGGCCGGGACTGGATGGGAAGAGTAAGTCTATTTCTGGTCGGGAAACATGGGAAAACATAGAAGGGACAGTTACCTTCAGCCCCCAGGCTTGAGGCTATCCGGGTATATTATTCTAGTATCACTTTTGGTCTTGGTGATAGTGGTAGAAGCGCTCTCCGTCATGGAGTGGGCCGCTTATCCCTACTTCCCTGACAAGAGCTTACTGTTCGCTAAGACGGACGCGACCATCTTCGACCTCCTTGCTCCTTTCTCTCCAGCCCTTCTAGTCCTGCTGCTGTACACTTGGGTCCCCAGACTGGCCGTCTCGTTCGACAATAGGTTCTCGAAACGGTTGAACAATATTTTCAACCAGCTAGCACAGTCCGTTTCATCCCTGATTCCCAGGGTCCCTCCTGACTCCGTGAATAGGATCACGCTGACTGATCGTCCAAGACTGCTACTTGTCGTAGCGGTGGTGTCCGCGATTTTGCTGGCGCTTGTGCCTTATCGGCCGAATCTCAATCCGGCTATGACGCCTGTCGGTGTTGACGCTCACTACTATGTTGAGTGGGTGAACCAGATGCTGCAACTGCCTCCGGCGGGAGCTTTTTCCTACGCGATAGGGAACGCCTCGTATGGCTCAAGACCGCTCATCCTCATACCTATCTATCTAGTAGTCTCTACAGGTTTGGTCAGTACAATTCGTGCTGTCGAGCTTCTTCCTGCGGTTCTGGGCCCGCTGGTTGCGTTGTCAGCCTTCGTCTTTGTCCGTGAGGGTCAGCAGAGTGAAAAGATGGCTGGCGTGGTGTCGCTCTTCTCCGTTTTCTCTTTCTACGCTACCGTTGGTATGTGGGCGGGGTTCTTCGCAAACTGGCTCGCTGTCGTCGAGGCTTATGTTTTCCTGACTCTTCTGCTGCGCTTCTTGAGAAGCAATTCGGGATCCACGTTTGTCCTTCTAACCCTCATGTCCCTTGCGATGCTACTTACGCATCCGTGGACTGGGGTGGTGGTTCTCGCCGTGGCGTCTGTGTTCGTTCTTAGCGTCTGGAGAGACTCTCGCAAGATTGTCCTGCTGAAGGCCCTTGTCGTCTTGCTCTCTGTGAGTATGGTCGTCTATGTAACAAAGAGCATATTCGTTGAGGGACTGGCAACTGCTCAGTACACTTCAGAAACCATATCAGGGTCGGGAGTCTCGCAGCTCTTCAGCTTCTGGCCGAACATAATCTACTCATTGTTTGTATTCTTCAACGGGCTTTTCGCCAATGCCATCTTGTTAGGACTATCCATAGTGGCTGTGATCCGTCTGAGATTCCAAGACAGGTTCGAGCGGCTTCTGGCTCTATGGGTGGCTATTGGATCAATCCCCTTTCCACTTCTCGAGAGTGGCCTCCAGGTGAGAATCCTCTATGACCTTCCTTTTCCAGTACTAGCTTCCATGGGACTGCTCTTCTTGATTCGTCCGGTGGGAAACGGGACTCTCCACTCGAACCTCGCACTTCTGCTGGTGTTGCTGCTTAGCGCAAACTATGCTCTGAGAATGGCGACCAATCTGGTCGCCGCGCCGTTTTGATGGCTGCGGTGTTGCTCCCTCAATACGTAGGTAGCGTTAGGATTACGGAGTAAGCTAAAATAACGGAACAGCTTATGTATTAGGTGTCGGCCGGTAGCTCGTAAGGCAGGGCTACTGTTCCGTCATGAGAAGACCAGTAAACTATGCCCGGGCTATTGCGACTATCGGGAGAGCTACAGCAGATGCCACTCACACGCGGTCTTGTCATGAAGTTCAAGATGAGATCGTTGAGACATGGAGCATGGTTCCGAGTCCTGGAGTGCGAGGAGAGAGGCCTTGTAGACGCCACCCTTTGCTGGCTAAGCAGGATAAGAAGCGACCAACTGAGACGAGTCATGATACGAATCCTATCGAAACTAGCGACGGCGATGAACTCTGCTCTTTGGAACCTGCGCGATCGTGGCCGGCCGATAGCATCTCGCATGAGCGAGCTCGCCGTGCGATGGAAAGACCAGTTGGCCTGGAACTGGCGATTCGACGACAGCTTCCAAATCTGCCTAGGAGCAGGCATAGTCGGGTCGACACGTTAATGGTTCCTCATAGAGTGCCCATGTTTTCTCCGACTTCCGATAATGTAGCTAATCTCTGAGATTGAAACAAATGCTCGAACAAGTCTACGCGGAACCTCCGCCTAGGGCAACAGTAGAGGTGATGCAAAGGTTCCTCGAGAGACCTTCAGTCATCGCCTTTCCCGAGCCAGTGAGGGTCTCGCTTGTTCTGCCAATTTACAACGAAGGTCCGATACTGTTCGATAACGTCCGTAACATAATGCTAACACTCAACGAGCTCGGGCTTGCCTCCGAAATTTTGCTCTGCGACGACAATAGCAACGACGGCACGAGGGATGCGGCCGAGCGCGCCTCATCGGACCGTGTTTTCCACCTACGGTTTTCTGAGAGAATTGGGAAAGGAGCAACAATCAAGAACGCCCTAAACGCAGCCCGAGGAGAAATCATAGTTATTCTAGACGCTGACATACCAGTTTCCCTGGAGGAGCTTTCCGCAGCAATTTCTCTGATGGAGGAGGGACACCAATTCGTGATAGGGTTACGCCGAGCCCGGCCCTACACGAGGACGCGAAGGAAAATCTTGAGTATCGGGTTCAATACTCTGACGAACATTCTATTCAGAACTAGGGTTTCTGATCACCAATGCGGGTTTAAACTAATTCAACGCAGTGCCGCCGATAAGTTGTTCCCAACGGTTGGATCTGATCATTTCACGTTTGATGCGGAATTGATCGTAAAGGCGAGGTCACAAGGAATTCCTATCACTCAGCTTAAGATCGACTGGTTAGAGAAGAGAAACGGGCTGGACTCGAATCTTCCGGTTCTCAGAACCACTCTCGCAATGCTAATCGACCTATTAGTGCTTCGGACCATCTCGGTTGGCTCACGGAACCTCGTTGGAGGCCGATAAGTTGTTCCCCCTGGTTGGATCTGATCATTTCACGTTTGATGCGGAATTGATCGTAAAGGCGAGGTCGCAAGGAATTCCTATCACTCAGCTTAAGATCGACTGGTTAGAGAAGAGAAACGGGCTGGACTCGAATCTTCCGGTTCTCAGAACCACTCTCGCAATGCTAATCGACCTACTGGTGCTCCGGACCATCTCGGTTGGCTCACGGAACCTCGTTGGAGTAAGGAAGACTAGCAGAGGTTACTTCATGAATCCCATAACAGGCAGGACTCTCGCTTCAGAGATGACACTTATCGGCTCTGAAAATTCGAGTCTTCTCAAGATTCTGCGAAGACTCAAGTTCCAGTTATCGGTTTAGTAATGAACATTATCTGGGTGAATCACCGAGACCCCCGCCATCCCCAGGCGGGCGGAGCGGAAGTTCACCTTAGAGAGGTTGCAAGGAGGCTCGTCAAGAAAGGCTGCGATGTTACCCTTTTGTCCGAAAGGTTCCCCGGCTCACAAGAGGAGGAAATTATTGACGGCTTTAAGGTCGTCAGACGGGGAGGAAGATTCGGGGTACATTTGAAAGCACCACTGCTGGTGCGGAGGATGGCCAAGGATGCGGATATTGTCGTTGATGACATTGCTCACGCGGTCCCCTGGTGGTCCCGTTTCGTAACGAGAACTCCAGTCATTGGGATAGTTCATCACGTGCATCAGGCCGTCGCCACCCTGGAACTCGGCATCCCCATAGGAACGGCGGTAAAGCTGGCCGAGAAGACCATCAAACCATCCTACAACGACATCATCACGTTTTCTCAAGAGACGAAGCACCAGATCGAGAAACAACTCAGGGTTGAAGGCTCCAGAATCCACGTCGTCTACCACGGCGTCGACCATGAAACTTTCCACCCGGAGGGGGAAAAATTTCAGCGACCCACACTGTTGTCGCTGGGACGGATCAAGAAATACAAGAACATAGATCATCTACTACGCGCCTACGGCCAAGCTAAGAAGAAAGTGCCCGAGCTGAGGCTTGTAATCTGCGGAGGCGGCGACTACAAAGAGCATATCGTGGACCTCGCCAAATGCTTGAACCTGGACGATGTAATATTCGTGTCGCGGGTCAGAGACGAGGAGAGAGTGCGGCTCCTCCAAAAGTCTTGGGCGCTTTGCACGCCCTCCCTCATCGAGGGCTGGGGCCTCGTGATCACAGAGGCCGCAGCATGCGGAACTCCCACCTTGGCGTATGATGGAGGAGGCAGCGGCGAAGCGATCATAGACGGGGAGACAGGATACCTGGTGAAGAACGGGGACATTCAGGGGTTATCCGAAAAGATTGTGAGGCTTAACCAAGACGAGAAGCTACGTCGATCCATGTCGAACGCCGCCATAGAGTACTCCAACAGATTTGACTGGGACACGACCACCAACGAGACCCTGAAAATACTAGAAGCGTCAGCCGACTAGGCGTCTTAGCCAAACCTATCTCCCTCCGACCAGTTCAGGTTCTCCGGTTTCACGGATGCTTTCGACAGGCCGCATGCTAGGCCGTCTTAGAGTGATCGAACAGCTGGCACGCACCAGCGATGGTTTCTCGCTGTCAGTAGGGTCCAAGGCGACGAGGCTCGCTGATGTGAACGTTGACCCGAACAAGGGAGCTAGGCCTGACATCGTGGCCACAGTCTTCCATCTACCGTTCGGTCCGGAATTATTTGACACGATACTCTTCACAGACGTGCTGCAATATTTGCCTGTCAACACGGAGGGCCTCGCATTCTTCGAACTGAAACGATGCTTGAAAAGAGCTGGACGTCTAGTTCTGAGCGTGCCTAACGCGATTGGCGTTTTTACACTGCTCGACCCGGACCGATGGCTACTGGGCAATCATCCCTACACGGTAGAAGAGATCTCGCGGATCGTAGTTGGCAACGGCTGGAGAGTAGAGCGTCTAACAGTCTCGGGAGGTATCTGGGAGGCGATAGGCTTACTCATCTACTATTTCATTGAATACCCTCTCAGCAGAATTCTGAGGCGGGAAGTGCCTGGCCCATTGAAACTGGGCGAGATGGCTGACGTACAATATGGTGAGCAGAGCAAGACAGGCTACACTATTTTCATGGTTTGTTCAAGGAAAGAGGACGCTATCCCTGCGATATCGAGAGGTATGGAGAAAGCACGCTTCTGAAAGTTGGAATACTGAGTTCGTTCTACCCCGAAATTCAAGGTGGTGCCGAAACGAGTCTCGCCGTCCTACTAGATGGCCTCCAAAGACTAGGCCTGGACCAGGTTCTTTTCACACCATCCAAAGCTCGACCAAATATCCCCATTCGTGTAGTCCGAATAAACCACTTTGGAGCCGTTCCCAAGAGAATAAAGCTCTTCGGGATGCCCGGGCTGAACTCAATTCTGGCCAGCAGGCTTACAAGACTTCTGAGGGAGAACCATATCGAGCTCCTTCACGCTAACGACACCTACTCGTTGCGCGCGGCTACAAAGGCTGCGGAAGCTCTGCAAATTCCTCTCGTTCTCTCATATCACAATAACCTGAACATACCCTACTCATCATATGGCATACCCTATCCTTTCAGTTCTTGGCTGGATTCGAGAGAGAAGGGAATACTAGAAGAAGCGACCAAATGTTCAGTCGTGATTGCTGACAGCAATTACATTGCCCAGCGATTGGTCGCAGCTGGTTTATCTCCTCGCTGCGTTAAGCGGATTTACATCGGTGGTTCGATCGACCAATGGGGCTCCCCTCTGACCCATGATGGCCATCCCCACCTCCGAGCCCTTTCTGTCGGAGTCATGCAATATCACAAAGGGTTCCAGGACCTGATTCTAGCCGTGAAAGAGGTCTCCGCGGATGGCTGGCCCTTGGATGTCACCATGGTAGGCGACGGACCGTATTGCAGCAAACTGCTGAAACTTGCTGAGCGATTGGGCCTCTCGGACCGAATCAAGTTTGTCGGTCGAGTGTCTTCTGATGAGCTCAGAGGCCTCTATGATTGGTGTGATGTCGTGGTCGTCCCTACGATCACACCTGAACCCTTTGGCAGAGTCGCTGTAGAGGCCATGAGCAGAGGCAGGCCAGTCATCGGAACAGCTGCAGGTGGATTATCTGAGATAATAGATGATGAACAAACGGGCTACCTTATACCGCCTGCTACACCATCCGCGATTGCGGAGAAGCTGCTCCTTCTCGAAAATCAAAGAGGGTTAGTGATGAAAATGGGAACCCGAGCGCTTGAGAAATGCAAGATGGTTTTTGACCAGTCGGTAATCACAAACCAAGTGTTCGATGTCTACCGTAGCCTAGCTCCCGCCTAAACAGGTTTGGCGAACGAGAACTTTGCTGAGAAGAAACCTGCCCTCTTCCAAATCTCCAGACCGAGCTCGAGGTGATTGGCCTTGAAGATACTTAACATCTACCCTTGCTTCGTCGACAACCCACGAACCCTCAAGCATTTCGAGAAGAAAGGGGGGGCCGAAAGATTTGTCGTAAACCTATGCAGGGCTCAGCGCGAAATTGGCCTAGATTCGTCTCTCATGTTATTTGGACGAAGAGACCTCATGTCAGATGATCCCATCAAGCCAACGATTGTCGCAAAGTCATTTCCACTGATTTACTCAATTAACTCAGGCTTTGATCCCATTCCGACCGATATTTGTTTCTCGAAGGCCCTCGCTGGTCATGATATTGTCCACCTACATAGTTTTGCGGCCGACTTGTTAGGACTGCTGTCATTCATAACGAGATTCAAGAATAAGCGATTGAAGCTCTTTGTCACTGATTACGGATGGAATGGATTAACAGTCATCCGCATTCTGAGAAAATTGCCAATCTTAACCAGATTGGGAAATTTCCGGCTCCTACCATTGACTCGTTTCTCATTCTCTCGATATCGAAGATACGTCAAAGTGTACGACCCCATTTATGGCGGAGTCGATACAAAATTCTTTAGACCCCTCGATATCATGAGGCGGAACTGTGTGATCTTCTCGGGGCGAATTGCTCCTCATAAGGGAATTGAGAACTTGGTGAAAGCCGTTTCCGAGATACAGAGAATGCCAGATCTCATCATAACGGGTCCTATAATTGACCATAACTACTACTCGTTCTTGCGAGACTTGGTCAAGAGAGTCTCTGTCAATGCCGACTTTCCTGGGCCTATCTCCGACGACCAGCTTGTGCGTTATTACTCATCATCCATGGCCCTCGTGTTGCCTTCGGTGTATTTCGATATGTATGGTAAGTACCACCCACAGCCCGAACTATTCGGTCTCGTCCTTGCAGAGGCTATGGCATGTCAGTTGCCAGTCGTAGCGAGTAGAGTTGGTGGGATTCCCGAAATTGTACGAAACGGAGTGACTGGCTTCCTAACAGAACCGGGGAATGTGTCTGAACTAAGGGGTAAGCTAGAGCTTCTCCTCAACGACTCGACCATTCGTGAAACTTTGGGCCTGGCTGGGAGGCGAGAGGTTCTTGAGAAATTCACTTGGCACCATGTTGCTCGACGGTCCCTCGTCGCCTATGAGGACGCGTTATCATGACGAGTCCGTATCAGAAAGCATATCACAAGATCAAGGCCCGGAGAGAGGAGGTAAAGCCTCAACCCGTCTGGGGGTCTTGGGGGCGTTTTTACGATCGACTCTTTAACCTTCAGGGAAAGCTCGTCCTCGACTTCGGCTCGGACGTGGAGGCTCCACTCTACGAGAAATTCCAAAGAGACAACGAAGGAAAGGACGGAAAATACAAGGGATACGATATCAGCGAGGATGCAATTTCATGGTTGAAAGGCCAAGGGTATTACTACGACTTCTACGCTGACAATTCTCTACTAGGGTCCTTTGACATCATAATTGCCTCGGAGGTCTACGAACATCTCACCGAGGCTGAGAGGGAACGTTTCCTCTCCCGAGCGCACGAATTGCTTAGCAGATCCGGCAGTCTAATCTTAGATGTCCCGTATATTTCAAACCTGAACCTCATAGAATTCTTCAAGAGGGACAGATCGCACAAGCCAATAGCACTCGAGGATGAAGCCGCGTATTTCGAAACATTCGGTTTCAAGGTTCAGTTGTATATCGGCGGCCGAACCGCGCCTTATAGGCCCCTGCTCTGGAGTCTCTGGCGTTTCCTGGCAAACCTGGCTTTGGGCTACTATCCTTTCCACGTGGCGTTGTTATATGCGACCAAGATCAGCTAGGTGAGAAAGGACGCGACATCTCTGGACTGCCATCATTCGCGCGTGGCACCGTATCATCCAGATTGGACCCGCAAGTCGAAAGGCAGCGCTCCATCTCTGGACTCTTCTGACTCTAGCCTGGCACCGTTTCATCCGAACACGACTCGTAAGTCAGAAAAGGCTTGTTGGGCTTCTATTCCCCAGCATCGCACTAGTCGCTTCGATCATTCTCCTTTCCCCACTGCTGCTACCCCAAGGTCTTCCCTTCCAAGGTGACGAAGCCTACTATATTCCATGGACCCTCGCCACGCTCTCGAGGTACAACCTCCAAATCTGGACTCCTGGCAACGGGCCTACGGGAGGCATACTCTCGTTGCTTCCCACGGTGTTGCTTGTTGGACTGAGGGGAATTGTCGGTCAAGAACTCGGGGTCAAGGGCTACCTTCTCCTGATGGCGTGGCTGACCGCCGTCGTCCCTTACGTTGCGGCCCGGCAACTCCTAGCACACTGGAAGCTCCTACTTGACCCTCTCAAACTGGAACTCGCTTCGGGCGTAAGCGGCCTGGTATGCTTGCTGTTCTTCAGCAATCAGGCAACCATTGCAGGCTCAAACAGTTTCGTATGGAACTACGGCATGTTCCCCCTTCTCGCATCCTCTCTTGTAATATTCATGGACACGGGAAACATACGTCAACTGCTCACTTTTGGCGTAGCTTCAGTATTTGCAAGCCCCCAACCTTTCTGGCAGTATCTTGTTGGAATCGTTTGGCTGATCTACATAGTCTTCGCATTGGCCCGAAGGACTCGCATTCCAAGCCCGGTGAAACTCATCCGGAATTCGTTGCTGACAATCGGGGTTGGGCTAGGATTCAACGCTTTCTGGCTAATTCCGACTATCGCTAGTTACGTTTTGCAGTCGGGAGGGTCGGCCTTTCCGCTCTACGGCGCTCAGGGAGCTGTCAGCCTCGCCGATCTTAGCTACCTCAGCTTTTGGAGCCTTCAAGACGTTCTATTGTTGGGTGAGAGCGCACACTACTTCTTTTGGAATCATCCCCAGAACTACACGCTGTTTAGCATCATTATTCCTCTGCTCGCAGTAACGTCAGTTTTAGTCTATCGCAGAAGCCGCTCAGTGTTCTTCGTTGGGGCCGTTCTGATAGTGGGGGTACTCGCCACTGCTGGAGTTAATTCACCTATGGGGTTCCTCTACTACCTGTTGGCCAGCCGCCTTCCTTATGGTGCCGGAGCTATTCTGCGAAATCCTACGAAATTTGTTCCTATCGTGACTTTTGCGTACGGCTTACTTCTCGGCTTGGGGGTGGTTGCAGTAGGTTCCTTACTCTCTTCGAGAAGATTCCCCCGGCTGGTTTCAGGTAGAAATCTCGTCAGGTACTCGATTGTTCTCGCACTGGTCTTCCTAGTCCTTGCGCCGATAACATACGGAACTTTGCTCGACCTTCAGGGCTACACATGGCCTCGCTACAGCCCTACGGACGTTCCGCAGCAATATGGAGAGCTGAACGACTGGCTCGCAGCGCAGCCTGGAGGCTACAAGGTAATGTGGATTCCCTCGGGAGGGGCGTACGACTGGAAACAGTATGGCATAACCGCGTTTCCAGACTTGTTGTCGTCAGCGCCGACTGTACCCTTCAACAGTATCTATCCGAATCCGCTAGGGTCAACAAACAACATTGGAAAGCTCCTGGCTTTCCTGGGAGTCAAATATGTCGTGTACCATGGTGATTCGATCAATTATCCGAATGACCAGATTTTGCAAGAACTGCTTAATCAGCAAGACCTTACCCCGGTCGAGTCTCTCAACGGCACCGTTGCCCCGGTTGACGATTCCCTTGTACCCCTCCCTATCGGAGCCCCTGGAACATCGTTTGGGAATAGCCCTTTCCACCTTTCAAACGTCACCATGCCGAGAGGACAAGATAACCTCACTATGAGCTACACGATACCGCAATCAGTGACAGACCAAGGGTACCAGGGACAATTCGCGGATTGGTTTAGCATCCTGATCCATGGATTTCCCGCCGGGTCTGTTGACTTCTCGAACAGGGTCTTCGTTGCCACGGTCGCCAGTCAAGATATGATAAACGCGACGAATGGATACGTGTCTTTCAATGTAACTGCGTCCATGAACTATCCGGCAACTTCAGTCGACCTCTACGCCAATTATTACGACAGTGAATATAGACCCCTAACCCCGATCTATTTCATCGACAGACTTACCCTTGTTCCAAACGAAATAATCAATCGCTATATCATCTTCGAGAACAAAGATTTCGCCGGGCCGGTCTTCTCCCAGAACCCGGATTTGGCGAACAATGGGAACGTTACCGAATTGTTAAGCAGTAATGCCAGTATCGTTTCACCTCCTTCCGCCAATGTGACCAGCTATGAACAGACAAGTGGGGTCGAGCTTACAGCAACCGTCGCTGTTTCATCGCCATTCGTTCTGGTTCTCACCGAACCGTACGATGGGCTTTGGAGGGCGTACGTGGGTAATGTTGAGGTCCAGCCGATCAGGATCTACGGCTTAGTCGACGGCTTCTTGATAAACCAAACGGGAGCTCTAAATATCAGAATCTACTACACGCTACAGAACTACCTTTACCTTGGTGCAGGTCTTTCGGCCACGAGCCTCTCTTTGTCACTCGTAGCCGTTGTGTTATTGTGGAGAAGAGACCGACGAAAAAAAATCCTCACACAACCGGAAACCATCGTAACAGTACCCATCCCGGCGCAAATGTTTGACCAGTCATAGCCTAAGAAGCTCGCCTAAAAGTTGAATCGGGCCAGATTCCAGGACATGGATCGCGACGCCTGCCTGCCGTCATCAAACCGCATGATTCAGAATCCACGAATAGAGTAAGAGGCTACTCTTGTTGGCGCGTCATGATTTGGGTTTGGGACCCATAATAACACTGACTGTTGATGATTGTTGGAAAACCCATGCACACGCATTCGATCAAGCCTTTGACTCGATGTCTCTTAAAGGGGTATTCTACGTCATATCAGGCTATGTGGGAAACGAGGTTAACGGTTTTCAGTTTGTTGAGTGGGATGCTCTTCGTCAGATGTCTGAATCAGGTCACGAAATAGGCTCGCATTCGTTCACGCATAGAGGATCGGAACTGGGCCTGACAACGAAGGCCGCCCAGGTCATTCGGTTGGTGAGAAGCAAAGGGATAGTACGGTCCGCGAGGCTGACCCATGCTCTTCTAGGCCTGGCCCAAGAGTATCCGGGGAAGCATTTGCAACAAGACGAGGAAGTTGCGATGTCGAAACTGGAAATTGAGAGGGAACTAGGGAGACCTTGCAAGAGTTACTCTTACCCTGGAGGAGAACCAACTTCTGCGCTCATGAACCTTGCGAGAGAGACGGGTTACACATCAGCGAGAACGATCCGCCCGGGGTTTAACTATTTTCAGCAGTTCGAACCTTACGCACTCAGATGCCAAGTATGGGATGAGTGGACGAATGCAAGAATCGCTGATAAATGGGTGGACAAGGCCATCAACGAAAATCTTTGGCTAATCGAAGTCTTTCATGCTATGAATCTCCCCCGCTACCCATACAGTTGCTCCGAGTCTGCCCTCAAGGAGCACCTTTCGCACATTCGTGCAAAGCAGGGAGAAATTGACAATTTGACCGTCAGCGAAACTATCAAACGGATACAGAAGAATCTATCGAGCAATCACAGATCATGTCAATGATCATTGGAAAATTCTATTTCGCGCGTAGAAAGACTCCTCAGAGATTGCAGAGTGGGTACTTCTCGCAAAATCGCCTTATGCACATTAACATGCCCCTAGAACGCAGCCAGCTTCTAAGGTTCGGTAAAGGGTGTGCTGGTCTGTCCAGGATTTCTTTGAGTATTCTTCCTAGTTCTTCCTCTATTGGACAGATGAATTGCTTGGATCTAAGCGGGGGGGACAGCGGCTCTCGTGGCTGCGGTAGCAACGGGCACGGAAGATTCGGTCGCTCCAACAAATGTCAGGTTAGCCCGTGTGATCCTGCGTCTTCAGACTTTTCATCAACAGTTCTCGCTTGAGTTCATTTTCAATGCCTCTGCTCAGGTTCGGGAAGTTCCGCTTCACTCTTGCTGAAAGAAACACGATCTGGCCTTTCTACACGCAATTTTTCCGAAACGCCTACGGGTGTCTCAACATCAATGGAGGGGATACCGTCCTCGATGCCGGAGCAAGCGTCGGTTTCTTCTCTATCTACGCGGCCTCGATCTGCAAGAGAGTAATCGCCATGGAGCCTGGCCGCGAGAGTTTCACTGCGTTGAGTATCAACAGGAAGTTGAATCGAGCGATGAACATCATTCCTATTAGGATAGCCCTGGGAAATGCTGTCGGACACGTAAGGATGACCGGCAATGGAGTCTCAAGGAGAGTTATTACTTCGACTGCGGAATCTAATGAAGGACAATCTGTTCCGTCTACTACGATCGATCAGGTTCTTGAAGAGCTGCACTGTACGGTGGACGTTGTAAAGATGGACATTGAAGGGTCTGAACGATCTTCCCTCGACGGAGAATACTTACGATCCGTCAGAGAGATTGTTGTAGAGACACATGGAACAAAAGACTACGTTCTAGACCTACTCACCAGCTTCGGATTTTCGACAGAGATGATACACTTCAAAACTCAAGAACTGTTCTTGAACATATTGAAGCATCCTTTGGCGTTCACTCATGCCGCACTCTCGACGAACCTCGTGGAGACAAGGTCATCGATGATGACGACGATGCAACAGCAGATTATTGTGCCACATTTGGGAAATGAGCAGGTTGATCTCGTCTACGGAAAAAATTTGAAATGCTTACGCCCAGTTACGGCATAACTGCGTTTCCAGACTTGTTGTCATCGGAGCCGACTGTACCCTTCAACACTATCTATCCAAATCCGCTAGGGTCAACATACAACATTGGAAAGATCCTAGCTTTCATGGGAGTGAAATATGTCGTATACCATGATGATTCGACCAATTACCCGAGCGACCAGATTCTGCAAGAGCTACTCTTACCCGGGAGGAGAACCAACCTCTACGCTCGTGAACCTTACTGGAGACGCAGGTTACACATCCGCGAGAACAATCCATTCCGGGTTCAATTATTTTGATCATCTCGAACCCTACGGACTCAAATCCCAAGTATGGGACCGATGGACGACTGCAAGAATTGCTGATAAATGGGTCGACAAGGCCATCAGCCAAAATCTCTGGCTAATCGAGGTCTTTCATGCGATGAACTTGCCCAGTTACCCGTACGGTTGCTCTGAGTCCTCTCTCAAAGAGCACCTTTCGTATATCCGTTCAAGGCGCGGAGAAATTGATAATTTGACTGTCTGGGCGACTATCGAACAGATACGAAGGAAGCTGACGAGGGAGTTACCTTTCCAAGCAACTACCTGATCGACCGAGCTGTTTAACTGACGGGCGGATACATAGATTTGGTGAAGAACACCTCTAATGGGTCCTGACAGACTCTTCGTTCCAGCGACCGTTCAAGGCCCCTACCGATGGGTCAAGGGGGGATTACCTGAGCATCCGTTCGTGTCTGTGATAATTCCAACCAAGAACTCAGGACGAACCATTCGTGCATGTCTTGAGAGCGTTCGTGCCCAAACCTATAGGAACTTTGAGATCGTGGTGGTAGACAACTTCTCAACCGATTCTACAGTCCGCATAGCAAAGGAATACGCTGACCTAGTCCTTCTGGCGGGCCCTGAGAGAACCAGCCAAGTGAAACAGGGTGCTGCCAATAGCAAAGGCGATTTCATCTACAAGATCGATTCTGACTTCGTGCTGGAGCCTTCTGTCCTGGAGAAGGCTGTCAAAGTTGCCTTGGAGGAGAAGGCTGTGGGAGTCGTGATTCCAAATCTGTCGTACCCGAAGATAAGCTTCTGGTCAGAGGTACGTTTCATCGAGCGCCTCTCTTACGTCGGGTCGAAGCAGATTGAAGCTGCCCGCTTCTTCAGACACGATGTCTATGACGCTGTGGGAGGCCATGACGGGACTCTTGTAGCTTACGAAGAGCACGATCTTCACAACAAGGTGTCGAGGCTCGGGAAGATTGTCCGGATCGAGGGCGCATCTGAATGGCACATTGGCGAACCCAAACACCTCGCTGACATCGTCACCACAAGCTGGTACTACGGGAAAACTGCGATTCGATATGTTAGACGTTATCCGCACATCGCTGCAACCCAGATTCTTCCAATCCGAAGATCTTTCTTGAATCAACGAAGGGTGTTCCTGCACCGGCCAAAGCTATTGCTGGGCCTAGTAATCTACGAGACAGCAAAATACCTCTCTGGTTTTCTCGGCCTTCTAGCTCAAGTCACATGGCCCTTTTCTCCACCCTTCCGTCAACTCAATCAAACGCGAATGGCCATCGACCATAAACTGCATCCCCCCTCGTTGGTTCACGATGAATTTCCGTTCGTACAACCGTCTCATCAGTTCGCGATTTCAGTAGTCATTCCTACTTACAACTCTAGAACAACATTAGCTCGCTGTCTAGAGTCAATAAGAAGCCAGACCTACAGTCCCAAAGACATCATTGTCGTGGATCGATTCAGCAGAGATGGTACTGCTGACGTAGCCATGACTGAGGGTGCAAAGGTGATCGAGACAGAAGTGAACCGGAGTGTCGCAAGGAATATTGGGTTAGAAAACTCTTCATCAGATGGCGTGCTATTCGTAGACTCAGACATGATACTGCCAGCCTCCCTGATAGAAGAGTGCGAGACCGGATTAGCCAGACACGACGCCCTCGTAATACCTGAGATATCTGTCGGAAAAGGATTCTGGGCCGAATGCAAAGCAGCTGAAAGAAAGACATACATTCAAGACGATATGATCGAAGCAGCGCGCTGTTTTCGGAAGGACGCTCTTCTCGCGCTTGGCGGGTACAATCCGCGCTTGGAAGCTGGGGAAGACTGGGACCTACAGATTCGTGCGAAGTCAGTTGGCCTCTCCATCGGCCGAATAACTGCGACGATCGAACACGATGAGGGCGACCCAACCTTGCTATCTATGCTCAAGAAGAAATTCTTCTATGGGAAGATGTTCGGACTCTACCTGGCCACAAACCCCTACCATGGAGTCAGACAGCTCAACCCGTTTCGTCGCATATTCAGTCCCATGTTTGCAACCCTTCCGACAGACCCCGTGCACGGCGTAGGAATAATGATCCTCAGAGCGCTAGAATTCGCAGCTGCAGGCCTGGGTCACGTCAGCAAAATCTTGCAAAGGAAACAAGACAGAGAGGAATCAGTCACGACCGGCGATAAAGTCTTGGCGATTCCAGACAGGAACGCTTCGTTCAGAGGCTGTTTATGATCGCAGGATTAAGTTCTTTCACGTGTGAAGCATCTCATTGGAGACCACAAGGCAGCTGATACAAGCGAAGCCGGTCTAGCGTCTTAACATGACCCCAAGTTACGGGCTACCTGTGAGGTTCGGCGACTTTGATTTTTTTCTCAATAGCGCAGAGAACATACCCTGTGTAACACTATCTTCTTTCAAGGGAACGCATAGATGAAGAATTTCGCGATGCCCCAGACGGAGGATCGCCACTAGGTATGGAGCGAGTAGATTGACAAAGCCGGGGACCGAAAGAATTCCCAGCGACGATTCAAATAAGATAGGCTGAGACGCTATCCCTGCGAATGGGCCATATGGCAGCGCCTGGCAAGCGGAGATTCGAACCTATGTTTTCCAAATACGCTTGCGGCTTGAAGCTTGCTCCATCTTTTGCATACCTCGATAAGAGAACCACCTAATGTCTCCGAACAAGGTCCGCGACGCGAAGAAGTTTTACCTCCCAAGTTGGACCACCCAAATATTCCGTTCAATGAACGACTTCAAACAAATTACAGCAAAGCATCATCTCGGAACATCAACCCCCGTTGGGACAGCATCCAAGGCTTTTAGACGTAGCCTCCGCCAACTGGCAGTAGGTCCCCGGGCATAGTATGCGCCTCGCTCCCTCAGCTGAGCAGTCCATCAAATTTCCGAGTTTGACCGAACGACGAATCCTCCGGTTTGACACTCCGCTTGTCTCGGTCGTCATAGTCAATTACAACGGCAAGAGTTTTGTGGAGAAGTGCGTGAAGTCCGTGTTAGATTCCGATTTTCCTCTGCTGGAAACGATTGTCATTGACAACGCTTCCACGGACGGCAGTACACAAGCGCTTGAGAGATTAGGCGAGAAAGACGGCAGACTGATTGTAATCAAGAATAGGATAAACTATGGATTCGCGGTGGCAAATAACATAGGGGTAGGTCTCTCCAAAGGCGACCTTATCCTCTTTTTAAATCCAGATACTACGGTCGAACCCGGTTGCATTTCAGAGCTAGTGAACGTTATTTGTCCGGACCGCTGGATTGGAGCGGCTCAGTGTAAAATCCTTACCATGGATGACCCGAGCCTCATAGACAGTGCCGGGCATTTCATCGACGTTTTCGGCGTATCTTTCCTTATAGGATCCCTCGAAAAAGACCGGGGCCAATACGACCGGGTCGCCGACATTTTCGGGGCACTTGGGGCAGCCTTCGCCGTCAAGCGGTCAGCATTGCTGGCAGCAGGACTGTTTGACCCTGACTTCTTCATGTACTTTGAGGAGACAGACCTCTGTTGGAGACTCTGGCTCGCCGGCTATAGAATTGTTTTGGCGCCTAGATCGATCGTCTATCACAAGGGGGCTTCATCGACCAGAACGCTATCCAACGTTAAGGCATACCTCCTATGCCGCAACAGGGTGGCGTCGATAATGAAGAACTACGAACTCAAGAACGTGGTGCGATATCTGCCGGTGCACTTGATGATTCTTTTCTCGTTCGCTCTAGTGAAGATAGGCCGACGCGAACTTGCAGTCGGCCTCTCGATAGCAAAGGGTGTGACTGAACCAATATTATCACCTGGAAATGTCATACGGAAGCGCAGATTGGTCCAGAGTCGCAGACTAGTTCCCGATTCGATGCTCATCGGCCACGTCATAAAGAGTCCTAGCCTGACCAGGTTCATCGAGACGGTCTCAAAGAGACCTCCCTAGGAGAACTCTACTTCGAAACCAGCCCCAATGTCAATATGATACGAAGGTTCGTGAGTCTCGCCCACAGAGAGCGCGTCTCCCACATGAAGGAATTCCGCACATGGTTCCGAATAACATAGCACCAACACGAAGAATGTTAGCACAATGAGGTGGAAATTCGACGAAGCGATCGAATGGATAGTTTCCTGGATGTCTCTTTCAGGAAGCATGTACCGAAGGGCCTCTAAGAAAACCCAGTTGGTGATTGATGTAGGATGCGGAAACGGGCAGATCACTAGGATGCTGACGCGTCTCGGCCCGAAATTGCAAACAGCCTATCTAGTAGGCGTTGATATCTGGCCGAATTACTGGAAAGAGGCGAGAACGGTCTATCATGATCTAATCAAGTGTGACATCAGGAAGCTTCCGATCCAATCATCATCATTCGACCTTGCTATCGTGACGGACGTATTGGAACACCTTACTAAGGAGGACGGCTACGGGCTCCTTAAGACCATTGAAGACGTCGCCCGGAATCAGGTATTTGTGTTTACTCCCGTAGGCTACAGTCCAAAAGAGAGTTTAGAGGATAAGAATCCCTGGCAAGCCCACAAATCCGGTTGGCACCCTCACGAGTTGAAAGCCCGAGGCTACAGAGTCCGTGGTATGGATGGTGCCCGGTTTCTTTACGGGGAGCGACGTGAATATGCACTCGACTTTCGGGTTTTGAGAGCCATCATGTTCTTGTGTAGGATGTGGTCACAGATAGTTACGTTCATGTTCGTTGAACAAGCTTACCACATGCTTTGCGTGAAGGAACAGAATCGCTGGTCCGGAACTTGCACAAAAGCCTAGTTCCGGGACAAACGTTAGAACCTGCCTACCCTCAAACAGGCATCTAAAGCGAAATGCCTAACTCTTGTTGTTGGTGATAGCGAAGGAAGTCCAGATAGGCTTGAGCTTACTCTACCTGAACAAATTGATCTACGGCAGAAGTAATGGTTAGCCTAGTGCATCCTGGAAACCCTGTCATTTTGGGCCAGCACCGTATGAGCGTGCGAGGCACCCAGTTTACGACCCCGGCTGATGGCAATATTGTTAAGTTGGGACACAAAAGAATGGTCAATACATATGCCGTCGTGTCGTGTCCCGAAGATACATTCAGCTAAGGTCTGGCCAGAGGCGTTCCCTTGAGCGTACAAGCTAGGTCTCGCTGGCGACTGTGGAAAGATGGTGTTTTGGGTAAAGGCCGAGGCTACCAGTGGGATGGTCCTAGATTCACCGCGGCTTTTGAGATGAGAAAACGGTGAGGTTTCTGGCAGTTACAGTTGCACAGAGACCTGCTATCCTTAACTACGATGAGATGCCCTTCTACTGTCATACCCATGAACCTGTTTACTTTACCAGAGATAGGAAAAGAGAGAGGTTTGAGAGGCTTGTCCGATGGTGGAATGACGCGCACAAACTGGCAATTGAATATTATCCTGAAGCAACGCACTTCCTGGATGTTGGAAGCTACTATCTAGGGCAGACGAAAACTCTCAGACAGCTCGTTCTGAGGTATGAAAGATTGAACTGTCCAGAGATAATTCTTGCCGGAAACGTCTTGTACAGAAAGAACGTTGGACCATTCCAGCTCCATGCAACCTACGACACCCTGGGGTTCCCGGAACTGGTTGAATTGTTTGGTATAGGCGTAAACCGGCTTAAGCCGAAAGACCGGCTTATTCAGTTGAACTATGTATCTCAACCTTTCATCTATCCAGTCGAATACTGGCAAAAGCATCCATTTCACGTAAGACAGGACATTCAGAATGACGAGGATATCCCCATCTGGTATATGGACTTCTGTGATGAATCAGAAGCACCCATCTTTGTGGACCTTGGAATAAGATTCTACCGTGATGAAAGCAACAGTGACGTAATCGTGAACCTTACTAAGAGAGTGCGAATATTCGCAGGTCAGAAAATGAGAGCTTCAAGATCAAAAAACTGAGGCGATTCAGTCTTGTGTGAACCTGATGATACGATACCATGAGCCTCTCAAGATTAGCCTGGCTGACATTGTTAAAGATAGCCAGTCGAGCATAGGTTCCTTCTATCTGTCAGTCACCTCCCTTGCCGAGCGGTAATCGCTAATTGGATCACTTGAAAGGCAAGCGATCATTCAACAATGGGCAAATCATGATAGCGTATCGTCAATGGTCGGAATCTTGACGCGACTCTGGCGTTTGCGGTATCACTGCAAATCAGGAGAGTAACAGCACCCCGTGAGGATTGCAATAGGCCCCTATGGAGGGGGCTCTGGAATTTCCACCTATACAGCCGAACTCTGCAAGTCATTGTTAACGCTGAGGAGCGAGATTGACATTACACTGCTGACCTGGCAAGGTTTCCAGCCTCCCAATGAAGAAATTCGGACCCTAAACCTTCCCAAGAATGCGTTTCTCGGTATGCCTGACTATGTCGGCGGCCCTCTATTCAAGATCCTCGGCGCGTCACAGGTAGTCCGTCGGAAGGTAAAGGACTTCGACCTTGTTCACTTCCCGGATTCGACCTATGGGGCCTTCATCAAGCATCCTAGACTCGTCTTAACCACATGGGGATACTTCACTTGGAGACTTGCCCCCAGATGGTACTCGGAAAGGTTCGGATTTCCGATAAACATCCCTGGCACTGCTGCGGCTATCGAGTTCAAGGTAATGAATACGTTGGCTCTAAGGAGTGCGAGGGTGATCATATCACTTCTGCCCCTCAAGTATTTACCAGAAGAACATGTTCTCCAGAAAACGTTCTACATTCCTCCGCCACTCTCACTTTCGGAGACTTCGGTTTCCTCGAGCAGCAATCAAAATGAATTCGGTATACGAACCGAGGATTCGGGCATTGTTTTCATTTTCGGGTCTCGCGACCTGTCTATCAAGGGAAAGGGTGCGCAACTTGCGATTGACGCGTTCACTAAGTTTCTACTTGATGAGAAGACCCGGGCGGTTCTCATCATGGTCGGCGGGAACAAAGCCGCACTCAGTGTCCCGAGCGTTGTCAAGGACAGTATCGTCTTCACTGGATTTCTCGATAGACGTGACTATCTGCGGCTCCTGGGTCTAGGCCGATGCTTTCTGGCCCTCTCTCATGGAGAAGAACTTGACTATGCGTGTCTCGAAGCGATGGTAGCTGGCTGCGCGGTTATTGCTTCAGACATTCCCGCTCATTATGTGGTCAGGGATCGTGAGACGGGAAGGGTCGTTTCGAGAAATAGCGACTCGATTCGCTCGGCTATGCTGGAACTAACTGACGACGATATGCGTCTAAAGCTGGGAAAGAATGCTGCCAGGGAAGCGAAGCATCTTACCAGCCCCACTGAGGTTGCTAAGAAATACTTGACCATCTATCAGAGAGTGCTTTCTACTTAGCTATACAGGGGGCACTAAGATTACGGGTCCGGCGTCGAGCTTGACGACCGAAACACCCGTTGTGGCATAGGGCGGGCCTGCTGTTACGAACCCGCCATCAGAAGTCTGCTATGCCGACGTGATTGCTGATGAGCGTCCACCCTTCTCCCAGACAAAACTCCCCATTGAGTCTAGTTTGAAGACCCATCGTGTTCTAAGCAAGAACTCCAGGGAGCTCGCTACACAAAGCGAATTTGCATGGCCTTTTGTCAGGCAACAGATAGAACCGACGGTCCCTGCCCTATCGAACAGTTCATGATCCTTCGAGGGAGAATGGGCGGGACCCTGTTTGGTGGAGGGAATGCACGTACATTGCATTGAATCGTAAAGGTATGACTTATCTGCTGGATTCGCATACCGATCTCTATGCGGGTTTGTTCGTGAGACCGCTCGGATCGAGAATCCGCCTAATCCTGGCGGCGGGACTGGTAGGTTTGGTCTTAGCAGCCATCCTATTGACTCAGCATCTTCCACAATCGCCGCTCTCTTCTGTAGCGATATCCGGGATAAAGGCTAACTGCACCGCTATGATCGAAGACTCCTCTTATGGTCCGGTGACTGCGGGAAGCGGCACGATACTTTTTGGCTGTAGCGGCAGAGCAGGGTGGCCTCCGACGTGGCTAGGCTGCCCCGGAGGTTGTCCAAATGCTTATCCGGTGTTCAATGTGTCGCAGACGGCAGACTACACTGCATTCTTCAAGCTCCCTCAGTACTATGCGGGTCTTTTCGTCGCGGGTACGAGCGGTTGCACTCCCCCAGCGGCTTCCGGATCGACGGCGTCGCAGTTGACTAACGGGACTCAGATGCAATTGTCCGGGTCTAGCTCTTCGCCGGGCTTTTTCTACTATTGCGGCAACTATGCGAGTGTTGCATCGACCGGCGCTACGTTGTCGAGCTTCACGATATCGTGGGGATCAGGATCCACAGCGTTTAGCCAAACGTTCCCGTCAGTGACGGTCCCGCCCGTGAAAACGTCAGCCATCTCAGTTGTTAGAGGAACTGACAATGGTCTCTACTACGCAACGCTGGCAGGCTCTTGGAGTGGCTGGCAATCGCTAGGGGGAAGTACCGCCGGGCCGGCTATGTTCTGCTCAGCATGGGGTGGGAGTCTATACTTGGCTGTCAGGGGCTCGGATAATACCAGCATATTCTTGAAGAGCTATTCGAATGGAGCATGGTCAGCCTGGACGAGTCCGGGTGGCGGCACGACTGCCGAGCCTGCGTGCGCTTCGATGAACGGGACTCTTCATCTTCTAGTCCGTGGAGTGGACTATGGTCTCTGGTATAACAGTCTCGACGAGGTTTCCGGCCGCTGGAGTGGTTGGCAATCTTTGGGCGGCTCTCTAGAATCGCCCCCTGCCCTGGCTGCTTCTCCCAGCATCAACAGGCTCGATGTCGTTGTGCAGGGGGCCGCAGGGGCTATCTCCCATAAAACCCTCATTAACGGGGTCTGGTCGCAGACCTGGGACCCGCTCACGGGCATCACGAGCGATATTCCCGCCGTGTCGAGTGATGGACTAACTCTTCACATGGTCGTGAGGGGTGCGGATAATGGTCTCTGGTACAACGCGCTGAACTTTACAACCAGTCTCTGGTCTGGTTGGGTTTCCCTAGGGGGAACAACAGGCATCAGGCCCAGTCTTGCAGGGGACTCCTCAGGCACTCTTCATCTATTTGTTGTGGGATCGAACGGTCAAATTTTCGACAAGTCGCTAGCCCCAGGGGTAGTCTGGTCAACGAGCTGGGATAGTCCTGGAGGCGCAGCAAGCAACCAAGTCGCAATAACCGCGCAAGGGCCAAACATTGCCATCATGGTGAGCGGCACGAACGGCGCGATCTGGTACAACACGCTCTCAGGGTCCGTATGGCAGGGGTGGACTGGTCTGGGAGGGTCAACTGCACTAGCACCGGCTTTGTCTGCCATTTCATAATCATTCGCCAATGATGTAGGGTGTTTGCGGCGATTACAATTTATCCTAAACCTCCATTTCTTTTTGACTACTTGGACCCGAATCGTGATTGTGGTAGAGAGGCTCCCAGTAGAGCCCTTTACCTTGACCCTTGGGCTGACTGTAAATCCTGGTCGAAATGGGGGTTCAGGAAAATCGTTCAGAGCACCTGAACTCGTCCTTGATGATTAGGAATAAGTTCTGCAGGACACTCCGACTAGGCTAGAAGTCGTTACCGCTGGGGTCCCAATCCTACGGCGGCGAAATTCATGGCTCCATATTCCTTAGGATCGTAAAGTCTTCTTGCGTCGACCAAGTTGGGAGCCCGCATGAGTCCCAAATAGTCCTTCGTTTGGAGTTCCCTAAACTCGTTCCATTCAGTCATGACGATGCAACAGTCCGTAGCGTTGAGGGCTGATCTTAAATCCTTTGCAAACTCGACACTTTCTCCCAATGACTTCCGAGCGTTTGGAACTGCCAAAGGATCGTAGGCGAGTATCCTGGCTCCCTTCTTCAGTAGAAGACGGATTACGCGTAGTGATGCTGCTTCTCTGATGTCATCAGTGTCTTTTTTGAACGCAAGGCCCAACACTGCAATTCTCTTCTGCTCCAAAGGACCTGTAAGTTTTTCGACGAGTTCTACTACCTTTTCCGCCTGTTGCTCGTTGGTCTCCTCTGTGGCCTTTAGTAGGATCGAACTGTATCCCAAGTCCTCGCTGAAATTGATGAGCGCTTGGAGATCCTTGTGGAAGCAGCTTCCACCGTACCCCGGTCCAGCCTTCAAGAAGAGGGGTCCGATACGCGGGTCGCGGCCGATCGCCTCTGCGACATGGTTTACATCGACGCCAGGAATTGTCTGGGCAATGTTGGCTATCGTGTTGATGAAGCTGACCTTTGTTGCTAGAAACGCGTTGCTGGCGTATTTGACGAGTTCTGCAGTCTCGGGGCTCGTGAGAATTATGGGCGGGAGATTTTTGCCGTAGAACCTCATGTATAGCCGTTTCAAAGTGTTGGCCGATCTCTTGTCATTGGCTCCGATGACTATCTTGTCTGGATGTAGCGTGTCGTAGATAGCTGTACCCTCCTTCAAGAATTCGGGATTGGTACAGAGTCCCACGTCGGTTCCTATGGCCTTGGAAGTGGACTTTGCAAGTATGGGCTTGATAGTCCTGTTGGTGGTGCCTGGGATCACTGTGCTCTTTACTATGACCGTATGATAGGATTGTTTCTCTTGTAGCGCTTTGCCCAATTCATCCGCAGCTTTTTCGATGTTGGTGAGGTCTATGGAGCCATCTTTTCGGCTAGGTGTTCCTACGGTTAGAAAGGTGGAAGATGTATCGGCGGTTTGAGAAGTGTCGGTCGTTGCAACTAGGAGCTTCTTTCTTACTGCGCTCTTCAGCATGCCCTCGAGCTGGGGCTCATAAAGAGGTGCCCTGCCTTGTTGGATCTGTTCGATTCTTTTCTCATCGATGTCGATTCCCACGGTCTTGAACCCTCTTGAAGCGAATGCTGCTGCAGTGCAAAGGCCGACGTAGCCCATGCCAATGACCGATACGGTCCCCGGTCCGGATTTCATAGAAGGCTGGAGCTTGAGCGAGTGATAATAATGTAATCAGAAAAAATCTCTTCCGAGCAACCGAATTTGCAGACTACAGAGAGAGTCATCCTAACTATGACCTCAGTGAATCGCCGGTGGAAATGCCCGGCTGATCACGCTTCGAGGGATGGAAGTCTTAAACTCCTGAACCCTAAAGGCGGGTCCGAGGACGAGCTGGTTCTAGAGTGCTAAGGAAGGCGGTGATTCCCGCAGCCGGTATGGGAACCAGGCTTTTGTCGGCCACCAAAGAACAGCCGAAAGAGATGCTACCGATCTTCGCGAGAGGTATGAGGGGAGATTTGTGTCTGAAGCCCATCGTTCAGCTGATATTCGAGCAGTTATACTCTGTCGGGTTCCGGGAATTCTGTTTCATCGTGGGGCGAGGAAAGAGGGCAATCGAGGATCATTTCACACCGGACCCCTCGTTTGTTTCGAAACTTGACAGTAGAGGCTTGGACAGTGCTACCGAGGATCTGCAAGCATTCTACAGAATGGTTGACGATTCGACGCTGGTCTGGATTAATCAGCCAGCACCTAGAGGTTTCGGCGATGCGGTCTTGAAGGCCAAAGGTTTCGCGGGGAACGACCGTTTCCTAGTCCATGCTGGGGATAGCTACTTCCTATCGAAGAATGCTGAACACTTGCGTAGGCTTGTGCGGATGAGCGAGGAGTACAAGGCGGATACGTTGTTCCTGTCGAAGGAGGTTGAGGATCCGAAACGGTTCGGAATCGTCGAAGGTGAGACTATGGCCAATGGGCTTGTGAAAGTGAAGCATCTCGTCGAGAAGCCTGCCAAGGCGGCATCAAAACTAGCGATTATGCCTGTCTACGTGTTCGACCCAGTAATTTTCAAAGCTTTGGAGTCGACGAAGACCGGGTTCGCCGGCGAACTGCAGCTCACCGACGGCATACAGAAGATTGTAGACTGGAACCTCAACGTGTACACAACCCAAGTTGATCCCAAGGAAACATGGCTGGACATAGGCTCGCCAGACCTCTACTGGGAAGCCCAGAGCGCATCATACAAACATTCCAGAGAGCCAACACCATAGAACAAGATTCCGAGTGGTCTCGGGCGCTAGGAATGATGGATCCAATTATCAAAAAGGATCTCGATGCGATCAGAAGATCGATAGACCCTAACGCGTTCCGGGGGAAGAGTGTCCTGGTATCTGGAGGGTCGGGATTCTTGGGCAGCTGGACCTGCGACACCCTCATCGGGTTAGGTTCGAGAATCATCTGCGTTGATGATCTCTCCACGGGAGTCTTCGAGAACATTGATCATCTGAAGGGAGTGAAGGGTTTCGAATTCGAAAAGGCCGACGTTTGTACGTATTCCAGGAGTCCGAAGGTTGACATGGTCTTTCACCTTGCGAGCAGGCCGGCTCCCGAGGATTACCAGAAGCACCCTGTGGAGACAGCCCTGGCCAATGCGACTGGAACGGACCGGATGCTAGTCTTGGCCAGGAAGAATGACGCCCGGGTCTTCTATGCTTCCTCAAGCGAGGTCTATGGCGACCCTGAGGTCTTTCCAACCCCTGAATCCTATGAGGGAAAGGTCAATCCTCTTGGACCGAGGTCATGTTATGAAGAGGGGAAACGGTTCGGGGAAGCCTTGTGTAAGGCGTATCATGACCAGTATGGCCTTGATGTCAGGATTGCACGACTCTTCAACAGCTACGGGCCCAGGCTGAGAGCTGAAGGATTCTACGGAAGAGTCGTGTCAAGGTTCATCATCCAGGCTCTCGGAGGAGATGACATAACCGTTTTTGGAGATGGCGCCCAGTCCAGATCGTTCTGCTACGTGACTGACACTATCACTGGTTCGCTAAGGTTCATGGGATTAGACCGAACGTCTGATATGGTATTGAACATCGGGTCGAAGGTGGAGAACAGAATCCTCGACCTCGCGGAAACCATAAGAAAACTCGCGGCCTCCCACTCTAGAATCCGGTTTCTTCCTCTACCTCCAGGGGACCACATGAGACGTAATCCAGACACTGAGAGAACCGAGAAGCTGCTGGGTTGGAGCCCTTCGATACAACTTGACGCTGGACTAGAGCGTACCTTAAGATGGTTCCACTCGAAAGAGCCATCCCCCTAACCTGATCAGAGGCTCCAACGATCGGCCGCTTGGGTTCGGAGATCGCTACATTGTTCTTCTAATAGGAAAATGTTGAGGGGCCGAGGGGACCGGCGTTGGTCGACTGTGGGTCTCCGTCTACAGGGATTATGGCATGGAGGCTGGCGCAGGTCTTACGGAGTCGCTTCTCATATCATGTCAGGGGGCTGAAACGCTTGGAGCTACGTGAGCAGCTCCATTCATCGAGACCCATCCTGACCATGTGGTTCCCGTAAGTGTGTTGTACCATACTCGGGCGTCCGCACCCATCGCTACAACGTTTACAGTCGACCCTAGCATAGCTACGGCTGGTGTGCCTGATGTTTGACCTCCAGCGCTGCTCCATGTTGCGGACCAGGATCCTCCGGAAGTCTTCGATTTTGCATAGACGGCACTGTCGAAGCCCTGCACGACTAGGTGAAGCGTGTTCGCCGAGTCGATGGTTAGTGTTGGCGTGACAGGAGAAGAGCCGACCAGAGAAGTCCAGGTCGACCAGACACCCGCGAAGGATAACGTGGCATACCAGATGTTGGCTTCAGTCCCAAGAACGACCAGGTGGAGCTGGCTCCCGTCACTTACGATTGCCGGAGTGGCCAAGGTCTTGTCGGGAAC
>Ga0209376_1000896_pt1 | contig 31757 bp, 29 predicted proteins | sample GraSoiAngelo_134_FD_185891 | JGI IMG/M metagenome (GOLD analysis project Ga0209376, IMG submission 185891) | Grasslands soil microbial communities from the Angelo Coastal Reserve, California, USA - 14_0929_05_30cm (SPAdes) (version 2) | ecosystem: Environmental > Terrestrial > Soil > Grasslands ... | reverse complement strand
ATGACTTACCCGCTCATTGGAAATTACGGCACCAATTCGACTGATCAGGAAAGTACCCAACCGCATGTGCGCGGGTTCGTTATCGAAGAGCTAAGCGAAATCCCGAGCAACTGGCGAGCCGAAGAATCGTTAGATGATTATCTGCGGCGCTGGGAAATTCCTGGCGCGCAAGGCATCGATACACGCGCGCTCACCCGGCATCTCCGAACGCGTGGCGCGATGAAAGCCTGCCTCACCACTGAGATTACTTCGGCTGAAGAAGCCGTCCAGCGCGCCGTCAATGGCGAAGGCGTCATCGGGATGGATTACGTGCGCGAAGTAACCACGCCGAATATTTTTCAATGGGATCCGGATGATCAACTGAGCCAGAAATGGTCGCTGCAAAACGGTAATCAAGTCCTTCCGCCAATCCGTCGTCGTATTGTTGCCTTCGATTATGGAATGAAACGCAACATTTTGCGATCGCTCCGGCAGCGCGGATTCGGTGTCACCGTTCTCCCGGCCACAACCACAGCCGAACAAGTGCTCGCGCTCAATCCGGATGGCGTTTTTCTGTCTAACGGCCCTGGTGATCCGGAGGCGCTGCCTTATGCCCACGAGACGGTCCGCGATTTGATGGGTCGCAAACCGATCTTCGGAATTTGCCTTGGTCATCAAGTGCTCGGTTTTGCCTTTGGCGGGCGGACCTTCAAACTGAAATTTGGGCATCGCGGCGGTAATCAACCAGTCAAAGATTTGCGATCGGGAAAAGTGGCCATCACAGCGCAAAATCATGGGTTCGCGGTCGATCCGGATTCATTGCCGAAAGAGATCGAAGTGACGCACGTCAACCTGAACGACGGTACGGTCGAGGGAATGCGTCACAAGGAACTACCGATTTTTAGTGTGCAATATCATCCCGAGGCCGCGCCCGGACCGCACGACGCAAGTTACTTTTTCGGCCAATTCGCGGAATTGATCGACGGACAAACGCGGTAGCGTCGCTGTTGGTGTAGTCTTTTTTTGCTGTCATCCCGAGCGCACATGCCAGTCCGGCTCGGACCGAGGGACCTCGCCAACCTGCGAGCGGACACACAAGCTTCTTTGAGCGTCAATGCGCGATGGGGGGGTCCCTCACCCCTCGAAGGAAAGCGGGGTCGGGATGACAGAGCGTGATGATCTTTGGCAGCGAACGCTGGTTTGAATGATCAAATCGGCGCGTCCTCCGGTTCGACAGAGTCTCGCCCTACCAATTCGGGATCGCGGCCGTTGTTGGTAGGGCGACGCTCTGCCGAGCCCTCCTCGGAGCCGGCAAATCAACTTAGGAGGTCTAAAGTTTATCGGCAGCGAAATCAGAGCTGTCTCGCGCCTCTGCATAAAACTCGAGCGTGGCAGGCGAGTTCGCTCGAAATGGCAAGAGAACGATGGTGGAGGATGTAACATAATTGACCGGCGCGACTTTCGAGCGGACGTTTCGGGCATGTTCAATTCCACAATTCCTAGAAGCTTGAAGGCGGCGGTCGCAGCCGGATTCATTTCTGCTCTCGCGTTTTCGCCGCTCGCCCTGGCTGCGGAGCAGGGCAAGGAGAATCTCGACGCCTCGGCGTCCAAAGAAATTACGGGCGAAGTTGTCGATATGATGTGCTACGTCGATCACAACGCGATGGGTGAAAAACATGGCCAGTCCTGCGGGGCCAAGTGCATCAAAGGTGGTGGACCGGTCGGCATCGTTTCCGACGGAAAGGCGTATTTGATCGTCGGTGAACACAAGCCGATGAACGATCAGCTTGCGGAATACGCGGGCAAAACAATTACGGTCAAAGGCAAAATGGCTGAGCGCGGTGGCGTCGCCATGCTGGAGAACGCGGAGATCGTCAAAAAATAACGAGCGTTTAAAATTCACTCGACGCGCAGGTTCCCAACTGTGCGCCGGGCGTCGCCATGCTGGAGAACGCGGAGATCGTCAAAAAATAACGAGCGTTTAAAATTCACTCGACGCGCAGGTTCCCAACTGTGCGCCGTTTTGTTGTAGCGCACTGCGGCGACGCAAATTCTGTCGTCCCGAGCCCTTTTGGGGCGAGGGACCTCACCATTGCTCGCAACGTCACACAAATTTTGTTGATCACTCAACCATCGAGAGGTCCCTCACGTTCGTTGGAGGATGACGTCGTTATTGCGAACCACCTCGCACGAACTTTGTGTGATCGCTCAACGACCGTGAGATCCGCGCTTGCGTAACGGCGAGGGGCCACTGCCAGGTTGCCCTTTCAAGCAACACACAAACCTCGGCGGCTTGGAAGCCGGCGCCCCAGTCAAGACGTAGCTTCGCACCAACCCATCGCCAGTTAGGCGCCTTTCGGGATGACACAGTTGTTCGCGCGCAACGATAGTACTTCTCGCAGCATGCGTACGCTATCCTGAATTAATCGCACCTTGCTGCCTTCATGATGATTCCAGCGGACTGGAATTTCCTTGAGCCGCAATCCTGCTCGCTGTGCAAGCAGGAGCAGCTCCACGTCAAAGCCAAAGCCGATGATTTTCGCGGCTTCGATAATTTGCCGACACGCTTCCATGCGAAACGCCTTGAAGCCGCATTGTGTATCCCAAAAAGGCAGACCAGTGGCGACGCGCACCAGCAAATTAAAAACGCGCCCACCTTGTTCGCGTCGCCATGGCTGTCGGTTTCCGATTAGTTTGCGATTGAGAGCGCGTGAACCAAAGGCAATATCCACTTCGCCGCGCGCGATCGGTTCGACAATTTTTGGGAGCTCATCAATCGGCGTCGAAAGATCGGCGTCAAAAAAAACCGCGATTGGTTTCGTTGCGCTCAACAACCCGCTTCTCACTGCCGCGCCTTTGCCGCGATTGGGAAAATTCTCGAGCAATCGAATCGCCACCGCCGACGGCACAGCGGCAACTTTGCGAATCACTTCGCCAGTGGCATCAGTTGAGCCGTCGTTGATGACGATCACTTCGCTACCGGGGCTTTCTTTTTCCAGATACGCGATCGTCGTAGCCAGCGTATCGCCAATGCGCACGGCCTCATTGAAGGCAGGGATGACAACGGAAATTGCAGGAAGCATGAATGGAAGCAGCGTCTCGCTTGTGACTACGAAGTTCGCTGGCTGTAAGCTCGCCCTTACTTCATTTGTAAATTTCGATTACGAACTTGCCGTCCTCGCGGATATGGCCTCGATACATTCCGCTGGTATTAAATGGCAGCGCAATATTTCCATTCTTGTCCACTGCAATGAGACCGCCGGTGCCGCCAAGCTTTTCGGCTTGAGCCAGCGCGCGCTCGGCCGCTTCCGACAGAGACATTCCGCGCAATTCCATCAACGCAGAGACCTGGTGCGCCACACTTGCGCGAATGAAAAATTCGCCGTCGCCGGTGCATGAAACCGCGCAGGTCGCGTTGTCGGCGTAAGTACCCGCGCCGATCACTGGCGAATCACCTACTCGACCCGGTAGTTTGTTGGTCGTTCCCCCGGTCGAGGTCGCAGCGGCAAGATTTCCCTGCGAGTCTCGTGCCACCGCGCCGACGGTTCCATGGCGTTCCGCATCCGAGATAATAAATTTTTTGCTCCCATCCGCGCCAGCTTCCTCTGCCGCTTTTATTTTCTGGAACGCGTCCCAGCGATCCTGGGTAAAAAAATATTTCGGGTCGACCATTTCGATCCCATGGCCTTTCGCGAATTTCTCAGCGCCGGCCCCAACCATCATTACATGCTTCGATTTTTCCATGACGGCGCGAGCAAGGACAATTGGATTACGGACATGCTCGATCCCGGCAACTGCACCCGCGGCCAGCGTTTTTCCGTCCATGATCGCGGCATCCATTTCGATTTTTCCAGCGCTGGTAAAAACTGAGCCCTTCCCCGCGTTGAAATGCGGATCGTCCTCCAGTACACGGACCACAGCTTCGACCGCATCAAGACTCGACCCACCGCGCTGCAAAATTTCGCGGCCCGCCCGGAGCGCGTTTTCGAGTCCAGTGCGATATTCCTGCTCTTTCTCCGGCGTCATTTTGCTTCGCTCGATTGTGCCGGCGCCACCATGGACCGCGAGTTGGATTTTTTGCTCGGTCATTGTGGATGAGATTTCCTGCCCATGCGCGACCATTCCGCAAAGAGCGAAAGCAAGACAATGGATTGCCAGCGAAGTCAACTTCACCATCCCAAAGGAACAACGTGATTGTTTTTAATCCGCGCGCAATCACGATGCAGGTGCGAAATTTTGTTCGCCGTCACAAATGGCGATTACGTCCACTTAGGCGCCTGGTTTTACCGGCGCGATCAATGAAACGCGCGGCGCTCGAATCCATCGGGGCATTTTGGGGGCGAATCCCGCCACGCCTCGAACTATCGACACTGGATTATGCCAGCGAACACACGGAAATTAGTGTCCGCGAAATTCGTTGTGCCGAAGTCGTGCGTTTGCCGCCCCATCCCTTCCGAACGCACACATCGTTTGGCGAGCTAAAAGCGGCTCCAACTTTTGTTTTCGAAATTCCGAACGTGAATTTTTGGGCCCATTATGGCGGTGCCGTTGTCACCGCAGACAATGCGCTGCTGGCCGATCTTTCTCCGGAAGTTTGGGGGCCAGCGAACCATCCAATTTTTTCGTGCTGGCACCTGCCAGAATCGGAGCTGCTCAACGGTCGAATCGCGATCGCGGTCACGCCCGAAGCTGGCGCAAATTACTATCACTGGCTGCTCGATTTATTGCCGAGAGTTCTTTTGCTCAAACACGCGACCCAAAACTTTTCCAACTACGACACGCTCTTGCTCAACGGTTCGCGGGCGAATTACGAACGAGAAACGCTGACCGCGCTTGAAGTTCCGCCGGAAAAGATTCGCTTCGTTGATTCGCACGATCGTTTCCAAATCGCTTCGGCTGTTTTCCCTTCCCTGGACAACAACGTCGTTGCTCCCTGGAAAGTTCACGGCCTGCACCAGCTCGCTTCTCCCGTTCAATCGAACCAACATCGCCGTCGTCTTTATCTTTCGCGGGCACGCGCAGCAGTCCGGCGGATCACGAATGAAAAGGAAATTTCAGAGGCCCTGCGTCAACACGATTTCGAAATTCTCGAAGCCGAAACTCAGTCCTTTCGCGAACAGGCGGATTTGTTTGCCAACGCCAGTGCGATTGTCGCTCCGCACGGCGCGGCCCTGGCCAACATAGTATTTTGCCAGCCGGGAACGCGTGTTGTGGAGATCACTACCCGTGCGGGTTATCGCGATTGGTATTGGCAGCTCGCCACTGTTGCCGGCCTGTCCTACGAAGTTCTAGAGGCGCAGCCGACCAGGTCCTCTTCGGGACCGATTGAGAACGCCGATATGATCGTGAGCCGCCAAGGTCTGGCTCGTCTGCTGGAAAGCCTGTGCGCGCATTGAGTGACACTCAAATTTGTGTGAGGTGGTGCATAGCGGGGACTCGGGATGGTAGAAATGCCTGCTCGCGTTAGCATTTGCATCGCATTTTCCTCTTTTCCGCCTAAGGAAGTAAGGCACGTTCCGTAAACATGCCCAGCGAAGAATCTGAAAACGCTTCGCCGATTATTCCGGCAAATCCGGTCGTCGTTGTTCAAGGCGTAGGGCATCTCAGCCGCGAATTTATGCGCGAAGTCGGAAGTCTATTCTGGTTCATGATTCTTTCGCTTGAGGAAACGGTGGAGCGCATTCGCGAGGGGCGCGTTCCATTTCGGGCCGCAAGTTTCTTCCGCCACTGCGAGCGAGCCGGCGTTGGCTCGGTCCCGCTGGTCGGTCTGGTTTCGTTTTTTCTCGGCCTGACCATGGCTTTGCTAACCGGGTACCAATTGCAGCGCTTCGGCACCGAGCGTCTCGTTCCAGGGTTGGTGGCGATTGCTTTTACGCGTGAGCTTGGTCCGCTGATTACCGGAATCATGTTGGCGGCTCGGATCGGCGCCGCCTTTACGGCCGAGCTGGGAACGATGCAGGTTTCTGAAGAAGTGGAAGCAATCGAAGCGATGGGGATTGGGCCACTCCGCTTTCTGGTCGCGCCGCGAATGCTCGCGCTTTTCTTGCTCATGCCGTGTCTCTCTACCGTTTCGAATCTGGCGGCGATCGGCGCCAGTTGTCTCATCTCCCGCGCTTACTTCAGCATCGCTTTCGTCTATTTTTTCGACCTCGTTCGCGACGCTCTTCTCATTCGTGACATCGTCACCGGCGTCCTGAAAAGTTTCCTGTTTGGCTTGCTCATCGGCGGGATCGCCTGCTATCGAGGTCTTAGCGTAAAAGGCGGCGCGGCCGGAGTCGGTACCGCCACCACTTCCAGCGTCGTCACCGCCATCGCAACGGTGATTGGGTTCGATACGATGTATAACATCGTTTACACCGTCTTCTTTCCCACATGAGCACGGCCAACTCCTACATTGCCGAACTCCGCGAGGTGACGATGCAATTCGAAGACAAAACTGTGCTCGACGATCTTTCGCTAAAGGTGCGGCCGCAGGATCGCCTCGTCATCCTGGGTCAGAGTGGCAGTGGCAAGAGTACCATCCTTCGCCTCATCCTCGGGATTTTGCAGCCACATGAGGGTTCTGTCTTTTTCAAGCAATTTGAAATCACTCGTCTGCCGCGGCGCAAGCTACAGCGGGTTCGCCGTCACATCGGCATGGTTTATCAGTACTCCGCCTTGCTCAGTTCACGCACTGTTCGCGATAACGTCGCTCTTCCCCTGGAAGAACTGACCGACAAGTCGCGCGAAGAGATTGACAAGATTGTCGATGAAAAACTCGAGCTTGTTGGAATGAAAGATTCCAAGCACCTGATGCCTTCGGAGTTAAGCGGCGGAATGCGAAAACGCGTTAGCCTTGCCCGCGCGCTGATTCTTGACCCGGAACTGGTTCTCTTCGACGAACCAGTTGCAGGGCTCGACCCGGTGATGGCTTCAGTAATCGACGAATTGATTATCAGCCTGAGCGAAAGGTCGAAGGTCACTTCCGTTATTGTGACCCACGAGATGGATAGCGCCTTTCGCATCGCCACCCGGATGGCTATGTTGTATCACGGCAAGATTATTGAAGAAGGTGAACCCAAAAAGTTAAAGGAATCGAAAAATCCGGTGGTTTCTCAATTCTTAAGCGGCAGTACCGAAGGCCCCATTCTCGAAGGAACAAAGGATGCAATTACAGCGTAACGAAGTTCTCACCGGTTTACTCGTCGTCGCTACCCTCGCGGTTCTGACCGGGATACTGGTGCTGTTGGGAGCGCCGGGACTTTTCCGCCCGCTAACTACTTACAAGATATATTTTGATAATGCCGCCGGCATTAAACTGGGCGCACCGGTATTGCTGGCCGGCCGCAAGATCGGGCAGGTTGCGAAACTGTATTCTCCCGTTTCTCGGGAAGAAAATCAGCGCGCCGTGGAAGTCGCAAGATCTTTGCGCGCGGCGAACGCAAATTTCACTCCCGCTCCCGAGAAAGCGCCGCGCTATGAGGTTCGGATCGATGTCCAGGTCGATCGAAATGCGCTGCTTTATCGCGATTCCAAAGCCCGCATGATTACGCTGGGACTTCTGGGTGAAGTTGCGATTGACTTTACCGAAGGTACCGAAGCATCAGGCCGGGCCAATTCCGGCGAACTCTTCGCCGGTGAACGAGTACCCGATTTTGGCGAAGCGATCGCCAGCATGCTCGATATTATCGCTCCAGTCGCGACCGAGGCCACCGCTACCTTCAAGCAACTTGAATTGACTGCGCAAAATCTTAGTCACATCACCGATGACAACTCCGAACTCAATCTTGCCCTTACTCAATTCAAAACTCTGGGCGAACACTTAAATCAACTGACCGGTCCGGAGAGTCCGCTTTCCAGTTCACTTACGAATTTGAAGCAACTAACCGGCGATCTGACCAAGAACGATAATATCGCGGTAACTTTGCAGAACTTCCGCGCTTCTTCGGAAAAGTTGAAGTCAACCCTGACTTCGCTTGGACCGTCCCTTCAGGAAAGCGCCGTGAATGTAAAAGAGGCCACTGCTACTTTGAAATCGGAACCATGGCGCCTGGTCTGGCCAAGCACAAAGAAGTATCCGGAGAATACGCAACCGGGAACTCCGGCCGGACAAAATATTAAAGCTGCTAAAGCAGGCCGATCTCCGCGCCCTAGTCCAACACCTGCTCGCCGAGCTTCCCGATAACCTAAAATACTTGCGAAATTAGTTTGCACATAATTGGCAGACTGCTAGGAAAGTCGTTATGGACTTATCACTTAGGCAGTTGGAAGAAGCGGTTTCTCTACGCCGCCAGATCGATTCTCTCGAGCGGCGGTTCGCGGGTTTAGTTGGCGGTGGACGCGCTACTACTAGCACGCGCGCGAGAACCGGAGGCGGAGGAAGACGACGCCGGCGCACCATGTCCGCGGCAACGCGAGCTAAAATTGCGGCGGCTGCGCGCGCACGCTGGGCCCGAGTCAGAGGTGGACGTAAAGGCGGGGGCGGCGGCAAAAAGTCACGCCGTCGCGGCCGCATGTCTGCCGCAGCCCGCAAGAAACTTAGCGATATGATGAAGGCACGTTGGGCAGCGCGCCGGAGATCAGGAAAGTAACAAGTAATAAATAATTCGAAAGGACCGCGTAGCTTCCTACGCGGTCTTTTTATTTAGACTGGTTTCTCCGGCGTGGCGGCGAAGGAAATTGAGGACAGTTCTTTCATCCTCATCGAAGTCGTGAACTTCTTCAGCCTCGTCAATTTTAGTTCGCAGTCCTTCAATTAGGTTACCACTGAGGTACGATTCCAAGACCACCGGATGAACATAACATTTCCGGCAAATCGTCGGTGTGTTGCCAAGTAGTTTTGCCGCCGCCGTGATTGCGTTTTTGATGCTCATTGTTGCCTCCTTTTTCGATGCGAACTTTCCCTGCGCTTTCAGTGCCATCGCCGTCAGAACCGTCCCGGCCCAAGTCCGGAAATCTTTGGCCGTAAAGTCTTCGCCGGTAATTTCCCGAAGATAATCATTCACATCCTGGGAGGAGACTTCGCAAAGATTACCGTCATCGTCGAAATACTGAAAGAGATGCTGTCCCGGCAGATCCTGTAACTTCCGCACAATTTTTGCGATCCTGCGATCGCTTACATCTACTTCATGTTGAACTCCGCCTTTTCCACGGAACCGGAAGCGCAACCTCATTCCTCGCACTCTCACGTGGTGATCCTTCATCGTCGTCAGACCGAAAGACTTGTTTTGCCTGGCATACTCTTCGTTGCCGACACGAATGAAGGTGCGTTGGAGCAACTGCACCACTGTCGCCAATACCTTCTCCCCCTTGAGCCCCGGCAACTTTAAATCGACCTGGAGTCGCCGCCGAATCTTGGGCAGAGCCGCAGCAAAGACCAGGACACGATCGTATTTGTTCTCATCGCGAATAGACCGCCAACGTTCATGATACCGATATTGTTTTCGTCCGCGGTCATCGCGTCCGGTTGCTTGAATATGACCATTGGGAAGAGGACAAATCCAAACCTGGCGATAAGCTGGTGGAATCGCGAGGCGTCGGATTCGAAGCAAGCGCGCTTCATCGCGAATCAACTTCCCCTCCGTATCGAAGTACTGAAATGATTTGCCCTTACGTCTTCGGGTGTAACCAGGTTGCTCATCGCTGACGTAACGAAGCCCGGCTTCTTCCGCGACTTCCACCGAAGCGGTGGCAATCTGCGCCAGCTTGCCGTTCTCTTGTTTAGTTTTCCGAGCCCGAACTGCCACCTTTGTAATACGAATGCCGCCCAGAAAAAGCGCGCACCCGGCAATGCTGAAACGGACTTGGTAGGGCACGCTCTGCGGCGCCACGAAGGAAATCAGCCCAACGAAAACTAGAGCTCGACGGAGTCTTGCCCTACGAATTCATTTACAGAAACGCCCGTGTTCGTGAAGCTAACCCACGCGATTACGTTCCGTAGCTTTTCGTAAACTTCTTGCGCGACTCCCCTTCTCCGCCCGCCGCGGGAGGTTCCGGCGTAACCGGTTCGTCAGGAACCGCGCTCTCGGGAGCTTTTTTTTCGGAGGGAGCAGCAGTAGAACTTCCGCGCGCAACTTCAACATAAGCGAGTTGCAAATTTGAAAGTGCATTCCGCAACACTGTCGATTCTTCATTGCTCAAGTTGCCGCGCGTCTTTTCCTGAATCATCGCCAATTGATCGATAAACATTTTCGCGACCTCGAGTTTTACTTCGCCCTTTCCGGTCTGCGGATTGGGAATTTGGCCAAGAAAAAGCGCGGCGTTTTGCGCCTGCATCATGACAAATTCGATGAATCGCTGCGCCAATTCTCCGGAATTCGTGCTGGTTTGAACCTCGGCCATGCTACTTGGATTTCGATATTGAGGGCTTTCCTGGCGGTCGCACAGTTGCGAGTACGTAGGCTTGCTTCCCAAAATACTTCGCCGCTACCCGCTTGATCTCGTCGCGTGTCACTGCATTCACTTTGGCTTCCAGTTCCCGATAGTGATTAAAGCCGAGTCCATAAAGCTCGTCGAGTGCCGTCATATAGGCAAATACGTCGTTACTCTGGTTTTGGATTTGTTGCTGACCGATCAGTTTCTTCTTCGCCCGCGCCAGCTCGCCCGCAGTCAAGCCGTCGCTAGAGAGTTTGTGAATCTCATCCAGAAATGCCTGCTTCACTGGTTCTATTTTCTCCGGATCAGTGCCGAGATAAAACGCGAACAACCCTGGGACCAAGGTCTGGATTTGGGCGGCGCCGACATAATAGGCGAGACCCATTTGCTCGCGGATGCGAATGAACAGACGCGAGCCGAGGTCGCTGCTCGCTTCATCTATTAGTTCGAGCGCATAACGATCGGGGCTGAAGACATCGGCGCCACGGAAACCGGCGACCAAAACCGCTTGCGCCTTCTCGCGCTCTGTTTCCACAATCTTCGTCCCCGTGAGTTGCGGCGACGGTGGCGGATTAGTTAACGCAAGTTCCCCCGAAGGTAAGGCGCCCAGCTTTTGCTCAAATAAATCTCTTACTTCGTTCGCTCTTACGTTTCCGAAGACGGCGATCACACCATTTCGCGCCACGACGTAACGATCGCGAAAAGCCAGGAGACCTTTTGAATTCAGACGCGAAACCGATTCCGGCGTTCCTTCCGGGCGAAGCGCGAGTGGATGTCCCGGAAAAAGCGCGCGCTTAATAAGATTGCGCGCCACCGAAGTCGGTTTTTCCTCCTCATCTTTGATCTTGGCCAACTGAATCTCTTTTTCGCGTGCGACCGCTGTCGCGGGCATGGTCGCGTTCAGTAATACATCGGCCAAAATGTCGGTGCCGAGCGCAAGATCTGGTTGAGTAATATCGAGGTTAACGGCAAAACTATTGTTGCCCGCCTGGACCGTGATTTCGCCGCCGACTGCTTCCAGTTGATCGGCAATCTGCTCGGCCGATCGCGTTTTCGTACCCTTCAGTAGTGTCTTGGCTGCTAACCGGGTGATTCCATTATTCGCTTCCGTCTCAGACAGTAATCCGCACCGAAATATCGCCGACATCGCGACCAACGGCAATCGCGCATCCTCTCGCACCAGAATGCGCAGCCCATTGGACAACTCGAACTTTTGTATCTCGCCGATGGCGACAGGTGCGGTGACGGCACTCTTCGAGATCAGCGACCCTTTTGGATTAAGAGAAACGACGGTGAGATTTTCTTCGCTGAGATATTGAATCGCGACACGCTTAATGTCATCAAGCGTTATCTTCTGAACCTTTTCGAGGTATTCGCGGCCAAAGTTCAGGTTGCGAGTGAGGAACCAATTCGTCCCGAGATCGGTCGCCTGGCCGCGCATGGTCCGGAGAGAAGCCAATTCCTGAGATAGTGCGATTTTCTTACCCTTGGCCAGTTCTTCAGCACTCACGCCGTCGCGCCGGATATCTTCGATGATCTGCAAAATCAGGCTCTGGGCCGCGCTCCGATTTTTCGGATCCAATATCGCGTCAACTCCGAGAATTCCGGGATCGCCCGGGGTATAGGAAAATGCGGAAATGGAAAAGGCCAGTCCCGATTCTTCGCGCACCTTGCGATAAAGACGCGAGCTGTGGCCTTCCCCGAGAATTACCGACAAAAGATCGAGCGCGGGAACATCGGGATGGGCGATTTCTGGAACGTGCCAGGCCATGGCGAAATGGGTCAATTCAGTGGCGAACTCCTGGTGGACTTCACGTAGTCCAAGTTGGGGCGGCTCCGCCGGGATATAGATTGGCGCCAGAGATTTTGCTGGTTGATCCTTGAACAAATTTTCCAGCTTCTCCCGCACTTTCGCGAGGACGATGTCGCCGACCACGATAAAGGTGAGATTGTTCGGGACGTAACGCCTCTTGTAATATTCCATCACCTGTTCCTGCGTCAGCTGATTATAGATATCGATTAACCCGATTACCGGCAGTCGATAGGGATGTCGCTGATAGGCGGTCGCGAAAAGCAGGTGCGTCATCGTGCGATCGGGATCGTCCATCCCCATCGCGAACTCACGCCGGATAACCTCCTGTTCTTTGGCATACTCCTGCGGTGGCAGAGTCGAGTTCATCATCGCGTCCGCCAGAATATCAAGCGCGGTCAGCGCGCCCTCCTTCGGCACATCGATCCAGAAAACGGTGCGATCGAATGAAGTGTAGGCGTTGATGTAACCGCCGACGTCCTGAATTTTTTGCGCAATCTCGTTAGTCGAGCGCGTCTTGGTGCCTTTGAAAAGCATGTGCTCGAGGATGTGAGAAAGGCCGGCGCCGAGATGTTTATCCTCGGTCGTGCTACCGGCTGCGCACCATGCCTGCACACTGGCCACGGGCGCGCTGCGATCTTCCTGCACGATGAGGGTCAATCCGTTCGCGAGCGTCCACCTTTGCGCCGTATTTGGCGGGAAACTGATTACCGACGACGCAAGCGTCGCAGCAGTCTTGAGGTTTGCGCGGTTAAGCATGAATTAAAAACTGCGCCTCCCAGTGACGACCGCTCAGCTCGCCTTTGGCGCGGGTAGACCTAATGACAATTTCTTGCCAGCGAGGGCAGGCTCGGGCTGAAACGGTTTCACAAATGCATCGCGGAAATCATAGACCGCTTTGAAATCGTCCATCGAATCTTCATCGGTTTTTCCAAAGATCCCGGCGCCAATGAGATTAAAGACCATGTGCCCGACATCCTCGCAGCGAGTGACGCCCCAGTGAGAAAGAACACTCAATGCCATCGGGCCAAATTCCTTGAGCGCGTACTGCCGGACGCCTTCGAGTAATTCCGGCCCGGCGACATGGCGAATTGCCGCACCTTTGAGTTTCTTCTGTTGCTTCGTCGTAAAATCGAGTGCGTCTCGCAGAAAAATATAGGCTTCGCGCTGGTAGCGCGGGTCGCTCGCCACAATCGAATCGAGCGCTTCGGTAAATCCAATCTTTTGCATATGTGATATTGCGCCGAAGCGCCTCAACAGGATAACGGCCAAGCCTCAGTCGAGCAAATCACGCGCCGGAATTTTTCACTGGAGCTGCGTTTCGAGAGCGTCTAAATAAACCGAAAGCGCGTCGCGCCGACGCCGGACCTCTTCGCTACTGTCCGCTGCGTGCAGATAATCGCGAAAAGCTCCACTCGTCGTCTTTGCCTGCGTCGCCTCATACCAATTCATGAAATCATCAACCTCACTCATGCGAGCCGCGATCTTTTGGCGCAATGCTGCGCTGCCCGCGAGTCGCCTGGTTAGACCATGTCGCTTGTTACGCGCAACCAATTCCGCGGCCAGTTGATAATCAACAATTACTGGGCGCAACAATAGATGGGCACGAGCGGCCAACAGGGTCAAACGCTGGCCCAATTCGGTTGCGGCCTTGATATCGATATTTGGCCGACTGACGCGGACCGTCTCTTCCAGAGTAAGCGAATTCTTTTTCTCCCGGTCCTGTGCGATTTTTGTCCGCAAACATTCGTCGAGTTGCTCCGAAGTAGCCGCAAACGTAATAAGCGCGAATCGCCGTTCCTGGGCCACACGGGCAATGTTTTCGCTCCAATTTTTTTCCGTCGCACCCGAGTCCTTTCCCAGCCACGGAAAATGCGCCTGCAAATCGGAAAGCGCATCGGCTGAAGCGCGCGGCAAGTCGGCAATGTAACGGGTCAGCTGAGCACGACCATTCTCGTGTTCGAGCAAAATCCTCACCAGCGCGCTGGCGCAAGCGCGGTAAATAGCGCGCGACTGGGAATCGAGCAACCCGGGATGTTGTGCCAGAAAAGTTCCTAACGTCGGCGGATGCGAGGCAACGCTATCAAGGCCCTCAAATATTTCCGGGCTCTCATTGTCCAACGTGAAAATTCCATCAACGAGCCAATCCGGTGGCGCGACATAGGGCGTGCCTGCCGGCAGCGAAGGCAAAGTGCGATAGCTCAGTTCCAGCAGAAGAGCGCGCAAGACTTCACGCTGCAAAACTGCCGGCTGGAAATCGCGATTGATCAAAAGATCGAGTTGAATTTTTAGACCGGCGCCGGTTTGGCTAAAGTTGAGCAGAACGGGTGGGACTTCGGGTGCGTTCGCCTGCGGTCGTTGCAGGTTGAGCAAAATAGGAACCGACCATTGGTCGCGCAATTGCAGGAGCCCGAGCACCTTTGATTTCACTTGCTCGGCGCCATCAGAGACGGCGCTACGCAAGATCCTGTTGCCGCCGAAAATAATGAATTGCCGGGAGGGGCTGATGCTTCGTTCGAGCGGCGCGGCCGGAAGGCTGCCGCATATCAGGACAAAACCCAGCACTATCAGGCGACGCGCTGCGGCTAGCCTGTGGGTAGACCGGGCGTTTTGTCGGGTCACGATGCTTCTGCAATCAGCCCCGAAAGCTTTCGGGGTTGGCCCCACAGTATCAGGACAAAACCCAGCACTATCAGGCGACGCGCTGCGGCTAGCCTGTGGGTAGACCGGGCGTTTTGTCGGGTCACGATGCTTCTGCAATCAGCCCCGAAAGCTTTCGGGGTTGGCCCCACAGCGTCGCCACAGCGATTCCGTCCCGCGGCGGACAAGATGGCTGTGCTACGACTCCGGGCTCGCAGGAGTTCGTCCTTCCATGCTCTTATGGGATGGGCTCTAGACACGATTAGGTAAGTTTATCCCCTGAGGAAACCGATAACCAGCACACACGAAGGTACTTCCGAATTTTGCGGAAAAATTGAAAGATTTCCATCCTTTGCCCGTCTAATTCTATAACGGATATGAAGGCAAAATTACTAATTCTAAGTGCCATTGTCGCGCTTTCGCTGACGACGCCCGCGTTCGCCAAGCGACACGTTGTCCAAACGCAGAATGGCCAGGCAGTTGTAACGAACAGTGGCAATCACAGAAATCATTGGCGCGGTGATCACTGGCGCAGTGGTAGCAGCGTATTTTGGAACGTCGGCATAGGCGTGCCGTTTTACGGAGGTTACTACGGTGGATACCCGTATTACGGCGGATACCCTTACTACGGCAGTTCCTATTATGGGGGATATCCATACGGTTCGTATGGGTACGGGTACTCCCCTTACGGATACAGCGGTAACTATTACTACGGCTCGAGCTATCCGTACTACTCCAACCGCACGGTCTATCGCGGTTACAACGGATCGGTTGTTGCGCGCGTACAGGAACGGCTCGCCCGCGCTGGATATTATCGCGGCCCGATTGATGGCCTAATGGGTCCACGCACTCGTTATGCGATCCGGGTATATGAGCGGACACATGGTCTGCCAGCTGATGGAGTCATTGATCGCCGTCTCCTGGCGACGATGGGCATCGCCTAAGGAAAAACTAACAATCAAACAGCCAGCGGTATTGGCGCAAGCACGCCGCCGGCTTTTTATTGCGCCGAGGTAACGACGATCTCTTTGTCGTGCAGTTGAATTGAACCGACCTTGTTAAGTAACTTGTGTTCGCGATCCATCGCCGCCACCGCATCGCTGAATAGAAAACCAGCGTATGGCATCACGCTGGGATCAATTGGCATTCGTCCGATTGCTCCGCTTTTCGGCGACGCTGTAACTTTCCCGCCCGCGATCTGAACGGCATAATCGGCGGATGTAAAAATCGAGTAACCAAAAATAGATCGCTCAATGGTGACACGGCAATTCCCTTCCGTAAACGCCACTATCGCCCGCTCGAAATCGATCAGCGGATGATTCAGCTTCTCCTTTTTGCGCTTCATGGCGCTGGCCAGGTAAGCGTTGACACCTTCCTCGGAGAATTGCATCGACTGGGGCTGGCGCGATTCCGTCAGCTTTTCCAAGCTCAGATTGATTTGCGGTGGGAACTCTTCGGACTTCACCGCCGGAGGCACGTCAGGAGGAATTAAAATAACAACCGCCGCCGCCGCGGCACCCGCGAGCAAGATCACTTTGGCGGTCTTGAAGAAAAGCAACCGCGTTTTGACCCCGCGTTGACTAAACATCCCTCGCATCCGCTTGTGCAATTCCTCCGAGGTTTCCTTCTTCCCCGTCGTGTAGCCCGCAAGCGCGGAACGATCGAGCCGGGCCCCGCAGTCGTGGCAATAGATGCGCTCGGCTTCATTATCACGCCGGCATTCCGGGCATGTTAGTTGAACTGGCGTTGCTGTCTTCATTCGCTCTTTTTCTCCGGCTTTGCGGGTTTTTCTGCCTTTGTCTCAGGCTTCGGCTTTTCCGAAGCCGGCGTTTCCTTTTTCACTGCTTCCTTATAGGAGTCGCTGCGATAGTCGGTGGTATAGAAACCCGAGCCTTTAAAGATAATTCCGGCACCTGTGCCGGGCAGCCGTTTTACCTTGCCGTGCCCCCATTTTTCCAGCCGGCAAAGATGCTTGGGACATTCGCGAAAGGGTTCGTCCCGCATCGATTGAAATGCATCGAAATGTTGCCCGCATTCAGCGCAGGCATACTCGTAGGTTGGCATGGGAAGATCGCGAAGTTGCAAAGTAGATGCGTTCAAAAGCAAAATTCAAGCCCACCAGCTTATTGTTGGCATCGACATTTGCCGACTCCCCGAGCCGGGGCATTGCTTGACTTTAAACGTCCGCTACGGAACGTCCTCTGCGATTGATGAAACGGGGGAGAAGAGCGGCAATTGCGGGGCTTATAGGGACGGTTTGCACGATCTTTATGGTCGGCTGCGGAGAGGACCCCCGTTTTTCCACCCAAACCCAATATCTCGGTGGGGTTTATGGCCCGGGTCCGGTTTCATCCAGCGCCCCACTGGACAACGTTTCCTATTGGGACGGTGACGATATGGACGGAAAACCGAGCGTGAAAATCAGCCTGGGGGAGCAACGCGCCTATTTTTATAAAGGTGGAAAGCTGGCAGGCCTCTCCCAGCTGTCGACCGGGCGCGAAGGATTAAACACTCCAATCGGGCATTTCGCGATTCAGCAAAAGGATGTGAACCATGTTTCGACCAAATATGGTGATTACGTAGATGCCGCTGATAACGTGGTAAAGCCAAATGTAGAGCTGGGGGTCGATCCGAAGCCGCCCGGGACTCATTTCAAAGGCGCACCCATGCCTTATTTTATGCGCATTCATGGAGGAGTTGGAATGCATGCTGGCTATCTCCCTGGCTATCCCGCCTCCCACGGTTGCATCCGGATGCCGGAGTTCATGGCGGAGAATTTCTTCAAGTCGGTCAGCGTCGGCACGCCAATCGCGATCACAAATTAGTCGTAGCACAGGCATCTTGTCTGCCGCGGGACGGACTCGCGGTGGCGAGCCTGTGGGGCCAATGGGCATCTTGCCCGTTGATCACAACGATAAGGAGCCAGGCAAGATGCCCGGCCTGCCCACAGCCAGGACGGCTGTGCTACGAGCCAGCTCATTGAAGTTCACGCACTTTTCGGCGACAACTTCTAGTGGAAAAAAACAGCGCGGAATTCCTGCGGCTGGCTGCGGCAGCTGAACCGATCCAACGCAAGCTGCGCCGGATCGCAACGGGCGATTTTCCAGTTTCCTTCTCCCATGTGATCGAGAACGCACAGCCGTTTCTTGTCGCAACCATTGCGGAACATGATCGCCGCAGTATTTGGGTTATCTGCCCGACGGTGCGCGCGCAGGAGCTTTTTTTCGAAAGCCTGTCGAATTGGAATTCGAATGCCTCGTTCTTACCGGAAGCGGAGTTCGCGGCGGTGGAGAACATTTTGCCGGATCCCGAAATTGCAGCGGAGCGGCTGGCGCTGCTGTCCCAAATCGAAAAGGAGAACGCCGCCAAAGTAGTCGTCACGACCCGAGCGGCACTGGATCAGCCCGCCCCCAACCGTGGCACATTGCGCTCGGCTTCGCTTGAAATTCAGCGCGGGCCGAACATGGCAATGCCTGCGTTGTTGAGCGCATTGTCCGGTGCCGGCTACGAACGCGTCGCCCAGGTTACGACCCGGGGTCAGTTCGCGGTCCGCGGCGGTATTGTCGATATTTTTTCATGGCAAACCGCCCTGCCGCTGCGGATTGAATTCTACGGCGACGAAATTGAATCGCTGCGTGAATTTGACGTCGATACTCAAACGTCCGTCCACACTCGCGAGCAGGCGAGTGTGCTTCTGAGCGCGGCCGACGATACCAGCGGTCGCGTCCGGGATTACATCACCCAGGACACCCTCGTGATCGAGCTCGAACCCGCATTGGAGGGCGGAGCTCCTGCGACGCAGGGCTCGCTGGAGCTCGCCCCTCCAAGCCACATTCAAATTAGCGAAAGCTGGATCGAAAATGTTGAGGCAGGGCCGGAGGATTTTTCCGCTGCATTTGTCGAATGCGACATCGGCGAATTCGCCGTTGGCGATTTCATGCTCGCGGAAACGAAACGCGCGCAATTCATCGCGCGGCTGAAGCGATGGCGCGACGAACACGCAACCGTTGCGACCTATTTTCAAACCGAGGGCGAGATCGAGCGTTTTCGCGAGATCATTTCGGTCGACGCACTGGCCGGCATAAATCTGCTCGAAGGAACATTGAGCCGCGGGTTTTGTTTTCCCGCAGCCAATCTGGTCATTCTCTCGGCCAACGAACTGCTCGGGCGTTTTCCCATCCATGGCCGTCGACGTTTGCGCCGCGCAGAACGACGCAATCGCGCGCAAATTGATTTCAGCGAGCTCAACGAAGGCGACCTTGTCGTCCACCTCGAGCACGGCATCGGAAGATTTCTCGGGCTAATCGAAATGCCGGCAATAGAGGAGCGAGCTCCGGCGAGCCCGGCGTCGCTGGAGCTCCGCCCTCCAAAACGAGCGTCGGGGGCGAGACAGGAAGTCCTCGTTCTGGAGTTCGCCGATGAAGCAAAACTCTATGTTCCGCTGGAACAAGCCTATTTGGTTTCCCGTTACGTTGGCGTCGGGAAAAAGTCGCCGCCGCTCAGCTCGCTGGCGGACGCGAAATGGGCGCGGGCGAAGAAAAACGCGACCGCCTCTATTTTTGATTACGCCGGAAAAATGCTCGCACTTCAGGCCGAGCGCCAGACTAACCCGGGCCACGCCTTTGGCGCCGACACTAAATGGCAGGCGGAGTTCGAACACTCCTTTCCGTACCGCGAAACCCCCGATCAACTAACCGCGATCATCGATACCAAGGCCGACATGGAACAGGCCCAGCCCATGGATCGCCTGATTTGCGGCGACGTCGGTTTCGGCAAAACCGAGGTCGCGATCCGGGCCGCCTTCAAGGCCGTGATGGACGGCAAACAAGTCGCAGTCCTCGCGCCTACCACGGTGCTCGCACAACAGCATTTCGAAACTTTTCGGCAACGAATGTTGGATTACCCGATCCGGATCGAGATGCTGAGCCGGTTCCGGTCGCCGGCCGAGCAGAAGAAAGTCCTACAACTATTGCGCGAAGGCGGGGTCGACATTGTCATTGGGACGCACCGCCTCATTTCCGACGATGTGAGTTTCAGAGACCTCGGTCTGGTCGTGATCGACGAAGAACAGCGCTTCGGAGTTCTGCATAAGGAAAAATTCAAAGAACTGTTCAAGCTTGTCGATCTCCTCACTCTTTCGGCCACACCGATTCCGCGCACTCTCTATCTCTCGTTAGTCGGCGTCAAAGACATGTCGACCATCGAAACGCCGCCGCAAAATCGGCTTCCGGTCGAAACAGCAGTCTGTGGTTATGACGAGCGAATTATTCGCGATGCCATTAATCGCGAACTGGAGCGCCAGGGGCAGGTTTTTTTTCTGCATAATCGCGTGCAATCGATCGAGAAAGTGCGCGATCGCGTTGCTGAACTTTGCCCGGACGCGCGAGTTGAGTTTGGTCACGGCCAGATGGGCTCCGAGGAATTGGAAGCGGTGATGCATCGCTTTGTCATGGGCAAAATCGATGTGCTGGTCTGCACCACCATCATCGAAAGCGGCCTGGACATTCCAAATGCCAACACCATTATCATTGATCGCGCCGATCGTTTCGGCCTGGCCGATTTGTATCAACTGCGCGGGCGGGTCGGGCGTGCCGAGCACAAAGCGTACGCTTACCTTTTGCTGCCGCGCGAGCTCATGATGGTCGGCGCCGCGCGCAAACGAATCGACGCCATCAAACAATACAGCTCGCTCGGCGCCGGTTTTCGGGTTGCCATGCGCGATCTCGAGATTCGCGGCGCCGGCAGTATTCTCGGAACCGCTCAAAGTGGACACATCATGGCAGTGGGTTTCGATCTATATTGCCAATTGCTCAAGCAAGCCGTCGCCCAAATTAAAGGCCAAAAACCGCGCTGGCGCCTCGAAGTAGAGGTGCGGCTCGATTTCGTCGCCACTAACGAAGCCGAGTTTGTTCACGGCGACGCTGTCGTCTCCGCTTTTCTCCCCCGCAGCTATATCAACGATACCACCCTGCGCATTCAGGCTTATCGGCGGATCGCGGAAATCACCACTGCGGAACACTTGGATCGGTTGATCAATGAATGGCGCGATCGCTTTGGCGCGTTCCCTGAGGCCGTGGAAAATCTTATTACCCTGGCCCGAATCAAACTCGCCGCCGCCAAACAGGAAATCACCAGGATCGAAACGCGGGAGGACAAATTGATGTTGACGAGGCGCGGGGATTTTATACTTGTCGCGGGCAAATTCCCTCGTTTAGTTGCCCCGGAAATCAAAAAGCGGCTGCAGGAAATTCTCGGGCTGCTTGGCAAACTCTGAAACTATGGTTCGTCCCCTCCTTGTTATATTGTTCACGGCAGCACTGCTGTCGCTGTCATCGCTCTGTCGCGGAGCATTGGCAGCTGAACCCGAAGTGATTAATGGCATCGCTGCCGTCGTCAAAAGCAATGACACCACCGATGTCATTACCTATTCGGAAGTGCGGGTGTTGTCCGCCCCCAAAGAAAAGCTATTACGCCAGCAATTCCAGGGCGAGGAGTTGCTTACGAAAATGAAAGAGGCCCGCGCCGCTGCTCTCAAGGATCTAGTCGATCGCCAGCTCATCATTCAGGCATTCAAAAAAGAGGGCTACCAGATTCCTGATCACTACCTCGATCAACGCGTTCAGGACATCATCCGGGAGAACTTCAATGGCGATCGCAACACCTTCATCAAGACCCTCCAGGCGCAAAACTACACTATCGGAGAATTCAAAAAAATGGAGAGCGACAGGATGATGGTGCAGGCGATGCGGCACAAGAATGTGGAACTCAATACCATCATCTCACCTAACCGGATTCAGGATTACTATCGCAAGCATGCCTCCGAGTTCACCAGCAAGGAGCAGGTTAAATTGCGCATGATCATGATCCCAGCCGGCACTTCCGATCCGGCGGGGCAGAAGGCAATGGCGGAGGAGATTCTCGGCAAGCTGGTTAACGGCGCCGAATTCGAGCGCATGGCACAAATTTATTCCGAAGACAGCACCCGTGATCTTGGCGGCGATTGGGGCTGGGTCGACCGCGGCACCTTGACGGCGCCGCTCGAGAAAGTCGCGTTCAACTTGCGACTCGGAAAAGTCAGCAACATCATCCAGCTCGGCGGCAATTATTACATTCTCAAAGTCGAAGATAAACGCGGCGGCGTCACGCGCTCCTTCGCCGAAGTACGCGAAGAGATTGAGAAAAAATTGGTCACGGAAGAAGCGCAGGCCAAGCAGGAACGCTGGCTGACTAGTCTGCGCCAGAAAGCCTACATCAAGATGTACTGAAGTTTGATGTTTGGCGTTGAGGTTTGATGTAAGCGTCGCGCGTTAGCACTTCGGCGTTGGATGTTGAGTGTTCGATGTTGGATGTTCACGATTCTCGATTCTCGGATCGCGATCCCATAATCACTGCTCCATTGCACAGAGCGGGAACTTCCGAGACAATGCCCGATGCCTCTTCGTATCGGAATTACACTCGGTGATCCCGCCGGAATCGGACCCGAGATTATTCGGTCGGCGCTCGAGTCGGGCAAGCTAACGACTGATATCGACTATAAAGTAATCGGCCAGGTCGGGACTTTAGGTGCGGGAAGCCCATCGCCCGATTCCGCCCGCGCCGCATTCGCCGCCATGGAAGAAGCGGCTGGCCTCGCCAATTCCGGTGAAATCGACGCCATCGTTACCGGCCCGATCCACAAAGCGCGGATAGCCGAAATTGGATTTGAATTTCCGGGGCAGACCGAATTTTTCGCGGCGCGCTCTGGCACAAGCAACTACGCAATGCTCCTGACTGGAGGCACCATCACCGTCGCGCTCGTCACAACTCACGTACCGCTGCGCGACGTTCCCGCCTCGCTCAAGACCTCTGAAATCGTCCGGGTCGGCCGACTACTCGACAATTTCTTGCGCCGTCGCGGCAAAGCCGCTTCCGGCATTGCGGTCGCCGGTTTGAATCCGCACGCGGGCGAATCCGGAAAAATCGGCCGCGAAGAAATCGAAATCATCGCTCCTGCCATCGCCGAATTAAACCAATCCCTTCTCACTTCTCAGCAATCACCTTCTCGTTTTACCGGCCCCCACCCCCCCGACACGCTCTTTTTCCATCTCGCTAACGAGGAATGGGATGCCGCCCTCTGCATGTACCATGACCAAGGTCTGATTCCATTAAAGTTACATGCCTTTCATTCCGGGGTGAACGTCACCCTGGGTTTGCCATTTCCGCGAACCAGCCCCGATCACGGCACCGCTTTCGATATCGCCGGCAAAAATGTCGCGCGACCAGATAGCATGATCGCGGCGATCAATCTGGCGGCGGAGCTCGCGCAGAAAAACACCTAGTTATGTTTGCCGCGAAACACACGAACCAAACGAAAAACGGAACAAGCGATAAATGAAGAAAATTCCCCCCTCGCATTTCATCTTGCTCGGCGCTGTCGCTATCGTCCTGGGGTGGTCGGCATGGCAGCCGTACGATCGCTTGACCTGGTGGCTGGAAGTTTTCCCGGCACTCGCCGCCTTGGTGGTTCTATTCGCGACTTACCGGCGCTTTGAATTCACGACTTTGACCTACACCCTCATTGCCCTGCACATGTGCGTGCTTTTTGTCGGCGGTCACTATACCTATGCCCGCGTCCCGTTATTCGATTGGCTTCGACCAATTTTCGGCTGGCATCGCAACCACTACGATCGGCTCGGTCATATCATGCAAGGCTTTGTCCCCGCCATCGTCACGCGCGAAGTTTTCATTCGCCTCCAGGTGTTGAAGCAAACACGCTGGCAACCGTTTCTTATTGTCTGCGTTTGCCTTGCCATCAGTGCCTTTTACGAGCTCATCGAATGGTGGACAGCGCTGACCAGCGGCGACGCCGCCATTAGCTTTCTCGGCACCCAGGGCGACCCATGGGATACCCAGGAAGATATGTTTTGCGCCCTGCTCAGCGCTATTGCCGCCATCATTCTCTTGTCGCGAGTTCAGGACCGCGCGATTAGCCGCTTGGCCGCTCGCAGTTGATCATGAACCTTGCCAAGTACGGTAGCGTTTTTAACATCGGTTTGCAGAATACCTTCGTCTATCGCTGGAACTACTTTCTGCGCGCACTTTTCGGTTTGATCCCACTTGCCGGCACGGTCTTTCTCTGGCGCGCCATCTTTCGAGAGCCGGGCGGCAAAGGTTTCGGAGGCTACGATTACGGCTCGATGATTTACTATTATTTATTAACGATTCTGGTCTCTAACCTGGTCACCCCAACGGAGGACGACTGGCAGATCGCAGCCGACATTCGCGAAGGCCAGATCAATTCCTTCCTGACCAAACCCCTAAGCTATCTCGGCTATCGGACCGGTATCTTCCTCGCTGGCCGGCTGGTCTATACGGCCGTCACCATTATCCCAATCGCGCTGATCTTCTTCTACTTCCGAGACTACCTTCAACTGCCACCAAGCGCAGCTACCTACTTGCTGTCGATTACTTCGCTCATCATGGCCGCGTTCATTCAGTTTTTCATTACCTACTCACTGGCGATGATGGCGTTCTGGGTACTCGAAATTTCAACGATTGTTTTCATTGTCTACTCATTCGAATACTTTCTAGGCGGCCAGATGTTTCCGGTCGATATTATGCCAATTGGCGTGCAAGCAGTCATGAAATGGCTGCCGTTCTACTACGAGCTATTTTGCCCGATCGCGATTTTTCTCGGCCGCCTGCAAGGCGCCGAGTTGGTTCAGGCACTGGCTATCCAGTCCTGTTGGCTAATTCTCACCTGGGCCGTCGCCCAACTCATGTGGAAGCGAGGCCTCGGCCATTACCAGGCCGTTGGTGGATAGCGTGGATTCGCTATTGGCTTCAGCGGTTAATTCGACGTGCCAGCATGCTCTGGTTATTTTGTCACAGGTAAGCCTGCGGCCTTCCAAGCTTTGAAGCCGCCGGCCATTGATTGCACGTTCTTGTAGCCCATTCGCTGCAAACTTTCGGCGGCCAGGGCGGAGCGGCCACCGCCGCCACAGTGGGTAATGATCGGCGTTGAAAGATCGGGCACGGCTTCTTCGATCTCCAACTCGACTGTTCCGCGACTGAAATTTTTCGCGCCAGGAATGTGACCTTCCCTCCATTCATCGGCGTCGCGGACATCGATGAGCAAAGTGTCGCCACGTTTCAGCGCCGCTGCGGTTTCTTGCGGGGAAATCTCCTGAATGCTCTTCTTCGCGTCAAAGACCAGTATTTCGAATCGAGCGTGCTCAGCCATAACCTAAGTTTGTCCCGCAGCAACAAGACCGCTACAGATTATTTAGCTGCGACACGCGAAATAAACGACGAAGCACGAATGACGAGACGCCCACGACAGTTGGATTTTGATCTAATCCCAGGTTTCCGTCCGTTTTTCGTGAAACTTACATGCCCTCACCTCAATCCTCTCCCCAAAGGAAAGGCGGATGCGTTAGCGACTTCGGTCATTTGAGCATTAGGGCTTCCTTCGTCATTCGTCCTTCGTCATTTTTTCCAACGTTCATCATTCGTAGCGCAATGCTTCAATCGGATCGAGCGCGGCGGCCTTTCGCGCTGGATAAAAGCCGAAGAAAATTCCCACGGCGGCACTGAAAAGGAACGCCAACACGATCGACCCGGGCGAAATCAGCGAAGGCCAATGTTTGATCGCCGAAAGAATCTTCGAGGCCAGAATGCCGAGAATAATGCCGAGCAATCCGCCAACGGAACTGAGCGAAACCGCTTCGATCAAGAACTGGGTGAGAATATCGCGGCCGTGCGCGCCCACTGCCATCCGCGTCCCGATTTCTCGGGTTCGTTCCGTTACGCTTACCAACATGATGTTCATGATGCCGATGCCGCCAACCACGAGCGACACGCCCGCAATCGCGCCCAGCAATCCAGCCATGACGTCCGCGGTCGCCGTTGCCGCCTCCGCGATTTCCTGCTGATTGCGCACACTAAAGTCGTCATCGCGACCGGCCCGGATGTTGTGTCGCTGCCGTAACAAGGAGGTGATTTGCTGCTGCGCCGGCACAAGGTCGCTCGCATTTGCCACCTGCACATTAATGTTCCGCAACGTCGTGCCGCCCGCGACGCGCTTCATCGCGCTGGTGTAAGGCATGACGACGACATCGTCCTGGTCGGTCCCTTGAATGCTGAGGCCTTTCGGAGTGAGCACGCCGCTAACGATAAATGGTACGTTCTTAATCCGCAGGGTTTGGCCAACGGGATCATCGTTGCCGAAGACTTGCGTGGCGGTTGTTTGTCCGATAACACACACCTTATTGGCGCTGCGCACATCCTGCGCGGTGAACGGAGCGCCCTCGGCCAGCGGCCACTGCCGAATGTCGAAATAATCCGGTGATTCGCCCATCACGCGGGTGAACCAGTTCTGGTTGCCAGCGGCGACCTGCGCGGTGGACGGAACTTCTTCACTGACCGCGGTCACGCTCGGTACTTCACGCCGGATGGCTTCGGCATCTTCGATTTTCATAGTTCCGGCCCCGCCCCAACCGGTGCGAATGCCGCTGGAAGTCGTGCTTCCGGTCGAAATGACGATGACGTTCTGCCCCAGGCTGGCAATCTGCGCTTCCACCTGGGCTTTCGCGCCCGAGCCAATCCCAACCATGGCGATGACCGCGCCGACGCCGATGATAATGCCGAGCGCGGTGAGCGCGGAACGAAGCTTGTTTCGCCGCAGGGCGCGAAACGCGACGTTGATTGTCGATCCAATTCTCATCTTTTGCTGTAGCGGCGGTCTATCACCGCCGAAAGTATCCGAAATCGGCGGTCATAGACCGCCGCTACAAAGTTTGGTTCGTTCGCGCTCATCCCTTGCCGATGTTGCAACTCGTTCCATTTCGACTACCGCGCTACGACGTTCTCCCACGGCACCATCATTTAAGACGAGACCATCGCGCAGGACGACATTGCGTCGTGCATAAGCGGCGATGTCCGACTCGTGGGTGACCATGACGATCGTAATGCCTCGCTCGTTCAGTTGCTGGAAGATTCCCATGATCTCAATGCTGGTTCGGCTGTCGAGGTTGCCGGTCGGCTCATCCGCAAGCAAGACCTCGGGGTCATTGATCAGCGCCCGCGCAATGGCGACGCGTTGCTGCTGTCCGCCGGAAAGCTGGCTCGGATGATGTTCCTCGCGGCCTTGCAAACCGACCGAAGCAAGGACGCGGTCGGCACGCTCACGCAATTGCTGATTGCTAAGCTGATGTCGTCCGTAGAGCAACGGCAGCTCGACATTTTCGCGCGCGGAAGTACGGGGCAGGAGATTAAAGCTTTGGAAAACAAATCCGAGTTTACCGTTGCGGATATCGGCCAGTTGATCGCGATTCAAACGCGAGACATCGGTATTATCGAGGAGATATTGTCCGCGGGTCGGCCGATCAAGACAGCCAAGGAGATTCATAAGGGTCGATTTTCCCGAACCGCTCGCGCCCATCAGGGCAACGAATTCGCCGCGCTGAATCTCGAGCGACACTCCGCGCACGGCCTGCACTTCTACTTCGCCGGAGCGATATGTTTTGTGAACGTCGATTAATTTAACAACGGTGCCGTTATTCATGAATGTCTGGCTTCGCCGCGCGATTTAACATCGAGTCTCGCAAGAGCGGGACTCGATCCACCTCGTGCTTTCATGCTCATGGGAAGCGCCGTGGTCCGCCGAACGGATTTCCCTGCTGCGGTGGGCTGGCGGCATTGGGCGCGTTGAGTTGCCCGGTGATCACCCGATCTTTGTCTGCTAATCCCTCCAACACCTCGGTGGTCGTTCCATCGCTGATGCCAGTTTTGATTTGGACTGGCTGGGCCTCGTCCCCGCGTAAAACATAAACCGTGCGACTCGTCGCCCGCGGACCGGCCGATCCGGCACCGCCAGCTCCGCCGCGATTTTGACCGGACGGCGAACGCTCCGGAGTCGGCGCGTTCGCGGGACGGTAACGCAGCGCCGCATTGGAAATTTTCAGCACATCATTCCTGTGCGCGATGACGATCGAGACGTTCGCTGTCATCCCCGGTTTGAGTTTGAGATCGGCATTATTCACGCCGATGACCGTGTCGTAAGTGACTACGTTCTGAACCGTGATCGGGGCGTTACGCACTTGCACGACCTTGCCGTGAAAGGTGCGGTTCGGGAACGCATCAACGCTGAAGTCAACATTCTGATCAACTGTTACCACACCGACGTCAGCTTCGGCGACGTTGGCGTCGATTTGCATTTTCGTAAGGTCATTGGCGATCGTGAAAATCACCGGAGCCTGCAAACTGGCGGCAACGGTTTGCCCGACATCGACGCTGCGGGAGATCACCTCTCCATCTACCGGCGATGTAATCGTGCAATGATCGAGATCGGCTTTCGCTTTATCGAGCGCGCCTTGTTTGATTTTCACATTCGCTTCCGCCTGATGCAGATTTGCCATCGCTTGATCGACGTCGGCCTGCGATGAATTTTTCTTGGCGAACAATTCCTGGGTACGTGTCGCATTCACTTTCGTCAGTTCCAAGGCTGCTTGCGCGCTCGCCAAATCGCCCTCGGCCTGCGTCACCGTCGCCTGAAACAACACCGGATCGATCTGTGCGACAATGTCACCTGCCTTCACTTTGGAATTAAAATCGGCGAAAAGTTTTTGGATATTCCCCGAAACCTGACTGCCCACCTGCACGTTTACGACCGGGTTCAATGTGCCCGTGGCGGTAACCGTTTGCGTGATCGGACCGCGCGTCACCGTCGCGGTCTGAAACTGAGCAGCGTTCGACCTTCCCAATCGGCTAAAAAGGAAAAACGCGGCGATCAAAAGGACGGCTGCCGCGATAATAAGATTGCGGCGATTCGTCATTTTGCTTCGAGGCGTGGGCACATCTTTATTATGACAAGTGAAAGGCCTGCGGCGTTACATCGAAATCTACTCGATCATGCTGCGCAACTCGCTCATTCGCGAGATGAGTTTCAAGGCCAATTTCATTCTTTGGATGCTGGTGGAAGTGCTTTGGTTCCTCGGCCAAATTGTCTTTTTCAGCATCATCTTTGGCTCGATCAATCAGATCGGTGACTGGTCAAAATGGGAAGTCGTCCTGCTCGTAGGGACTCACCAGATCATTGCCCAACTTTTCCAGGCCTTCTTTTTCGTCAATGTCGCCAACATTCCTGAATTGGTCCGCACCGGAAGACTCGATTCACTCCTCGTGCTTCCGATCGACAGCCAATTCGCCGTTTCTTCGAAACAATTCGGGCTCGACAGCGTGGTTAACGCCGCGCTCGGGGGAGTGGTGGTGGTCGTTTCGCTGACCCGTCTCGGAGTGATGCCGCAGCCATTGCACATTCTTCTCTATTTGGTGGCGATCGGTTTCGGCATCGCCATTCATTACTCCATCATGTTGAATCTGGCGGCAGTAAGCTTCTGGATCGTGCGCGCCCAGGGACTCGTTTACGGTTACTTCAATTTCCTCAATATCGCGCGTTATCCCGATGTCATTTATCCGCGGCTGTTCCGTTTGATTTTTAGCTGGGTCATCCCGGTGGTGATTGTTGCGAATATTCCGGCGCGGGTTTTGATCAAATCGCTGGGCCAGCCACTTCCGTTGATGCTGCAAATGATCGCCGCATCGTTGATCATCTTCTGGTCTTCACGTCTGTTTTGGCGGTTTGCTTTGAAGCGCTATTCCAGCGCAAGTTCCTAAGCGAAAACGGCTTTGCCGGGGAGTAAATCTCCGCTTGCGCCACTGGAGATTTGTTCTTAATTATGCGCTCCCCTCGCGCCGCCAACGCGTCGCGAGATTTGATTTTTATGGCGAAGTCGAAGAAAAAAGCCTCCACTCACAAGGCGAAGAAGCCTGCTACGCCTAAGCTTGCCAAGGCGGCGAAGAAGGCAGCTAAGCGTCCGTCCGCGAGCAAGGCCAAACCGAAACACGGTAGATCAGCGCGCCCAAAGGCAAGTCGTGCGCGTACGTCCGACTCGCCCGCCGAAATTTTCCGGGACAATAACAAACCGCGACGGCTTGATGCCTTCACCAAGGCGCAAAAGGAAAAGCTGCTGCAATTGCGCGATGCCATGGTCGATTCCATGGCCGGGGTCGCCCAGGACACCTTGCGTTCGCGCGCGGAAGGAAGCGAAGCCTCCGCCTTCGGGATGCACCAGGCCGACGCTGGTTCGGACGCCTACGATCGCGATTTCGCGCTCAGTCTGCTTTCGCAGGAACAGGACGCGCTTTACGAGATCGATCAGGCGCTCAAACGAATTGAGCTCGGCACCTACGGCATTTGCGAAATGTCGGGCAAACAAATTCCGCGGGCGCGCCTGGAAGCGATTCCATTTGCGCGTTTCACGGTCAAATGCCAATCGCAGCTGGAGAAACAAAATAAGGCCTCGCGCGTGCGGCAATCCGTCACCTCGCTTTTCGGTTTAACCGAAGAGGAAGAAGCGCCCGAGACCGAGGAAGAACAACCGGCGCCGGCGGCGGAGAAGGAGTAACTAACTCCGAAATGATTCGCGAGTATTGTTGATCTTATGGCGCAGGAAATTATCACATTGGAATGCACCGAGGCTAAAGCTTTGGGTAAACCCGTTTCGCGTTACATGTCGACGCGAAACAAGAAGAGCCCGCGCACGCCGAACCGGTTGGAAAAGAAAAAATACAACCCGTTTTTGAAAAAACATACGCTTCACCGCGAGACCCGCTGATCTCATGCAACCCAAGACCGCCAAGCGCCGCTCCGCTTTTCGACGCGCCAATCGCACCATGCCGCGCCGCCGCATTGATATCGCGGCCGAAGCAATCGATTACAAGAATCCCGATTTGTTGAAAAAGTTCGTGACCGAAAGCGGCAAAATTTTGCCGCGGCGAATCACCGGCATGCCGGCACATATGCACCGGAAAATCACGCGCGAAATCAAACGCAGCCGTTCCGTGCTGCTGATGAAATGACGTAGCCGCCGCCGTCTCCGGCGGCAGAATTGAGCCGGCGCCCCCTGCGTTGCTTTAGCCGCCCGCCGCAACCGACCATTTGACGGAACACAGACTTTCCAGTCTGTGCGCCCAGCGGAGTTTTACTCTGCTGACGCCCGCGTGAACAACAGCGGGGAGAATCCCCGCTGGGCGCACAGGCCACCGGCCTGTGTTCCGCCGCCTCATCGAACTGTCCCACTGACGGTTAAGGCAAGGATGCCAGCTAGCGAGGAGGCGGCACTCGGCCCAAACGCTCTACGGTTGTGCGTGGTTCAACAACTCCGCTACTTGTTCCATTTCCGCCAAGGTGTTGTAGAAATGAGGGCTTACCCGCAACCAACTGCGGCTCGCGCGATCAACGCGAAGTGAAACAACGACATCATTCTCAGCCAGCGTGTTAGCTAATTTCTCGGCGGCAATACGACGAGAGCGAAAAGTTATAAAACTGGACCGCCCCAACTCTTCCTTAGGACTGAGGAATTCAAAGTCGACCGGCGCAAGTTTGTTTTTCAATGTGGCCACGAGCGATAAAATTCGCTCAGAGATTTTCGCCAACCCGACCTCACCAAGAAGCGCGATCGCCGCCTGCATTCCGGCAATCGGGACATTATTGTAACCACCCGGTTCAAACTTTCGACCGCCCTTCGCGTATTTAATCTCGCGCTGCGCAATAAAATTTGGCGATTCCACATTCCATCCGCCGATGATCAGGGGTCGCAGCAACTCGCGCCGGCTGTTTTTGACAAAAAGAATTCCCGCACCCGATGGACCGAGCATCCATTTTTGTGCGCCGGCGCTGAGAAAATCGACGTGTTCTAGCGGAATCGGAAAGGCGCCGAGCGTCTGGATCGCGTCGAGTGAAAACAAGACGCCGCGCTCTGCGCAGAGCGCGCCAACCGCTTCTACATCAATTCGAAAACCACTGATGTAATTCGCGCTCGCTAGCGCAACCAGACGGGTCCGTTTCGTCAGCGCGCGGTCAACAATTTCCGAAGTAATCTCACCGATTCGATCGGTTTGAAGCAACACCGGCTTGACGCCGTGTCGCTCCAGG
>Ga0209376_1000890_pt1 | contig 31830 bp, 29 predicted proteins | sample GraSoiAngelo_134_FD_185891 | JGI IMG/M metagenome (GOLD analysis project Ga0209376, IMG submission 185891) | Grasslands soil microbial communities from the Angelo Coastal Reserve, California, USA - 14_0929_05_30cm (SPAdes) (version 2) | ecosystem: Environmental > Terrestrial > Soil > Grasslands ... | reverse complement strand
CATTCCCCTCGCGCTCCGCTGCCTCCTGGTCGAGCACGACGACGGCCTGGTGTTGATCGACACGGGGATCGGCAACAAGGAGGACGCCAAGTTCCGGGACATCTACGGCGTGCGCAACGAAGGAAAGGACGGTCGCACGCTGCTCGAGGACACGCTCGCCCAGCTCGGAGTCGGGCCGGAGGACGTCCGCTGGGTGATCAACACCCATCTGCACTTCGACCACGCCGGGGGCAACACATACCGCGACCCGGCCGGCGCGATCGCGCCGACCTTCCCCCGAGCGACCTACGTGGTGCAGAAAGGGGAGCTCGAATTCGCCCGCCATACCAACGAGCGCACCGCCGCGAGCTACCTGCCGCACAACTTCGAGCCGGTGCCGTTTCAGACGATCGAGGGGGAGACGGAGGTGCTCCCGGGGCTCCGCTGCCTGCCCACGCCCGGGCACGTCCCGTATCACCAGTCGGTCCTGGTGGAGAGCGCGGGCGAGCGGGTGTGCTTCCTCGCCGATCTCGTGCCCACGAGCGCGCACCTGCCGCTGCCCTGGATCATGGGGTACGACCTGCAACCGCTCGTGACGCTCGAGTCGAAGCGCCAGCTGTACCGCCGGGCCGAGGCGGAGGGCTGGCTGCTGGTCTTCGAGCACGATGCGGCCGTGGTGGCGGGCCGGCTCGGGCGGGAGGGGAAGGGCGTCGGTCTTGTGGAAGCCTTACGCGCGGGCTAATTTAGGCGCCACAATTCGGTAAGCGGGCGCCGCGTGCGCCTCACCCGCCGCCTCTCCCACTCGTGGAAGAGCGCTCGAGGGTTCGAGGGAGCGTCTTTCGTGCGCACGGCGGGCACGGATGATGCCACGCGGATTCCGGTAAGCGGGAATCCGCTTTTTGTTTTCTCATCGAGGAGGAGAACGACACCTGGCGATCGAAAGCACCAACAACAAGGCTCCGCGCATCCGGGTGAACCGGCAGATCCGGATCAGTCCGCTCCGGGTGATCGCGCCCGACGGTGCGCAGCTCGGCGTGATGACCGTCGACGAAGCCATCGCGGCGGCGCAGGAGCGGGGCCTCGACCTGGTGGAGGTGGCGCCGCTGGCGCGCCCCCCGGTCGTGAAGATCATGGACTACGGGAAGTTCAAGTTCGAGCAGGCGAAGGCGGCGCGCGCGGCGAAGAAGAAGCAACACGTCATCCACCTGAAAGAAGTGAAGTACCGCCCCGGGATCGACGACCACGACTTCGCGTTCAAGACGCGCCACGCGCGCGAGTTCCTGCAGGATGGCAACAAGGTGAAGGTGACGATGATGTACCGCGGCCGGCAGATGGCCCACATCGACCTGGGGCGTGACGTGCTCGACCGGGTCGCGACCGAGCTCAAGGACGTGGCCAAGATCGAGCAGGACCCGAAGCTCGAGGGCCGCAACATGTCGATGGTGCTGGCACCAAAGTGAAGGGACCGGGGATCAGGGGTCGGGGACCCTGACCTCCGACCCCCGACCCCTATGAGGTTTGAGATGCCGAAACAGAAATCGAAACGGGCGCTCCGGAAACGCGTGCGGCTGACCGGTCGCGGGCGCTTGCGCCGTTATCACGCGTACAAGAGCCACATCCTGACCAAGAAGCATCCCAAGCGGAAGCGCCACCTCCGCAAAGCCGCGCTGGTGTCGCACGCCGACGAGCGACGCCTCAAGCGGCTGCTGATGGTGTAAGGAGCCCCAGCATGCCCCGCGTCAAAAGCAACGTTGCGCGCCTGAAGCGCAAGAACAAGGTGATGAAGCTCGCCAAGGGGTACTTTGGCGGGCGCTCCAAGCTCTGGAAGGCGGCGAAGGAGTCGGTCGAGCGGGCGCAGAAGTACGCCTACCGCGACCGCCGCCGCAAGAAGGGCGACTTCCGCCGCCTCTGGATCATCCGCATCAACGCCGCCGCGCGGTTGCACCAGCTTTCCTACAGCCGCCTCATGAACGGGCTGCGCCGCGCCGGAGTCGAGATCAACCGCAAAGTGCTGGCCGACCTCGCGGTACGCGATCCCGCGGCGTTCCAGCAGCTGGCGGAGGTCGCGAAGCAGGCACTCTGACCATGCGCGACCTCCTGGCAGCCCTCACCGAGCTGCGGGAGCGTCTGCAGGAGATCCCGCAAGCGGACGAACGCCGGCTCCAGGATCTCAAGACCGAGATCCTCGGGCGCAAGGCCGGCGCGCTCACCCAAATCCTAGCCGCGCTGCCGCGGCTCGAGCCCGCCGCCAAGAAGCAGGTCGGCGGCGCCGCCAACGCCCTGAAGCAGGAGTTCGAGGCAGCCTTCGCCGCGCGGGAGCGCGACCTGAAACGCCCCCCCGGGGCCGCGGCGGGCGTCGATCTCACCATGCCCGGGCGCGCCCGCTGGACGGGCGGACTGCACATCGTCACCCAGGTGGTGAACGAGATCTGCGAGATCTTCCACGAGCTCGGCTTCACCCGCGCGGTGGGGCCGCATATCGAGACCGAGCGCTACAACTTCTACGCCCTGAATTTCCCCAAGGACCATCCGGCCCTCGACGCCCAGGACTCCTTCTTCCTCGGCGGCGATCTCCTGCTGCGGACCCACACCTCGCCGGTGCAGATCCGCACGCTGGAGCGCTACCCGCCGCCCGTGCGCGTGGTGATCCCCGGCCTGGCGTACCGCCGCGACCCGTTCGACGCGTCGCACTCGCCGGTGTTCGAGCAGATCGAGGGCCTCGCCGTGGACGAGGGGATCAGCTTCGTCGACTTCAAGGCCACGCTCGCGACTTTCGCCCGCCGCTTCTTCAGCGCGGACACGCGGGTGCGGTTCCGGCCGTCGTTCTTCCCCTTCACGGAGCCCTCGGCCGAGATGGACGTGCAATGCCAGATCTGCGGGGGCACGGGCTGCCCTACGTGCAAGCAAACCGGCTGGATGGAGATCCTCGGCTCCGGTATGGTGCACCCGGCCGTCCTCGAGAACTGCGGGGTGGACAGCGAGCGGTACACCGGCTTCGCCTGGGGCATGGGCCCGGACCGGATCGCGATGACCCGCCACCGCATTCCCGACATCCGGCTGCTGTTCGACAGCGACGTGCGCTTCCTGGCGCAGTTCGCCGCCGGGGGGAAGGGCGGCGCGCCATGATCGTGTCGCGGCGCTGGCTCGAGGCGCTGCTCGACCGCCCGCTCGACGCGCGCGAGACCGCCGAGCGGCTGACGATGCACGTCGCGCCGGTCGACGCGGTGGTGCCGCTGCATCAGGATCTCGGCGACATCGTGGTGGCACGCGTGCTGGAGGTGAACAAGCACCCCAACGCCGACCGGCTCACGCTCTGCCTGGTCGACGCCGGGAGCGCCGGCGGACCGGTCCAGGTCGTGTGCGGCGCCCGCAATGTGCAGGCCGGCAAGAGCTACCCGTACGCCCCGGTGGGGGCGGTGCTGCCGGGCGGTGTGCGGCTCGAGCGCAAACCGATCCGCGGCGTCGAGTCGAACGGCATGCTCTGCTCGGCCAAGGAGCTGGGCTTGGGCGACGATCACGCCGGCATCCTCGAGCTCGATACGGCGGCGGCCCCGGGCACTCGCTTCGTCGACGCCGTGCCCATTGCCGACCACCAGATCGTGATCGACGTCCCCGCGAACCGGCCGGACCTGCTGTGCCACAAGGGCGTGGCGCGCGAGCTGGCGGCATTGCTGGGCGGCGCGGTCAAGCTGCCGCCCATCTCCAGCGCCGGAGGTGGCAAGGCCGCTCGGGCCGGCGGCCACGCCGGGCTCGGCGGCCCTCGCGGCCCCGCCACCTCCGGTGTCGTTGACGGGGTCGAGGTGCGGCTCGAGGACCCCGAGGGCGCGCCGCGCTACATGATCGCCGTGATCCGCGGCGTGAAAGTCGCCCCCAGCCCGCCGTGGCTCGCGGGGCGCCTGTCGTCGATCGGCCAGCGGCCGATCAACAACATCGTCGACGCGACCAATTACGTCCTGTTCGAGGTCAACCAGCCGCTGCACGCGTTCGATCTGGCGAAGCTGCGTGGGCCCGCCGTCGTGGTCCGGCGAGCGAAGCCGAACGAGCCGATCGTGACGCTCGACGGTGTGCAGCGCACGCTCACCCCCGAGATGACGGCGATCTGCGACGCGGAGCGACCGACGATCATCGCCGGCGTGACGGGAAGCGCCGCATCGGAGGTCACGGAGTCCACGACTGACCTGGTGCTCGAATGCGCCTACTTCCAGCCGACGCGCGTCCGCCGCACGCGCCGGGCGCTCGGGTTGTCGAGCGAGTCGAGCTACCGGTTCGAGCGAGGGATCGACCAGCTCGGCATGCCCGCGGCCCTGCGCCGCGCGATCGACGTGATCGTCGCCGTGGCGGGGGGCGCGCTGCGCGAGCCGCCGCTCGACCTGTGGCCGCAGCCGGTCCAGGAGAAGACGATCTCCCTGCGCCCCGAGCGCGCCTCGCACCTGCTCGGCGTCCCGACCGAACGCGCCGAGCTGGAGCGCCTGCTCACGTCGGTCGGGTTCTTCGTTGCCCCCAAGGACGGGGGAAACCGGCTCGCCGTCCAGGTGCCCGGCTGGCGGCCCGACGTCACGCGTGAGGTGGACCTGATCGAAGAGGCCGCGCGCTTGAAGGGGTACGACGCGTTCCCGGACGAGCTGCGCCCCTACCGGTCAGGGACCGTGCCCGACGCGCCGGTGGAGCAGATCAAGGCGCGCGTGCGCGAACAGCTGGCGCACTCCGGTTTCTTCGAGGCTCGAACCATCCCGCTCGGGCCCCGCGATGGGCCGGACGCGGTCGCGGTCCGGAATCCTCTATCGGCCGACGAGGCCTATCTGCGGCGGCGGCTGATCCCCGGCTTGGTACGCCGCGTCGAGCACAACTGGGCGAGCCGCAATCGGGACGTGCGGCTGTTCGAGATCGGCAATGTCTTTCGCGCCGCGCAGGATCGACCCGAAGAATGGGATTCCGTGGCGGGCGTGCTCACCGGGGCGCGGCGCCCCCCCCACTGGTCCGAGGGTGCGAAAGTACCTGATATGGACATATGGGACTTGAAGCACCACTTTGAGTTAGCGGTAAGGGCCGCGGCCCCGTCATGCGACGTGCAACCGGCAACGGGTGGGGTGGTCGGTTGGGAGGCGGTGCAACGGGGGGAGGTGTGGGGCTGGGCCGGCCCGCTCGAAGCCGACGCCCCGGTCTGGGCGGCGGCGTTGTTCGGGTTCGAGGTGCGATTGGATGCGACGCTGCCCGGCGCGGTGCACTATCGCCCGCTGCCGACACAGCCGCCCGTGGAACGGGACATCGCGCTGCTCCTGCCGGCGGGTGTGAGTGCCGGGGCCGTGTCGGCCGTGCTGGCTCGCGCGGCGGGACCGCTGCTCGAGCGACTCGAAGTGTTCGACGAGTATCGCGGCGCCGGGGTGCCGGCGGGATACCGCAGCGTGGCGTGGCACTGCACCTTCCGCGACCCCGCCCGGACGCTGCGAGAGCGCGAAGTGGACGAGCTGCTGGCAGGAGCGCTGCAGGCGCTGGAGGACGACCTTGGCGTACGACGGAGAGAGAGTTGACGGGCGCGTGCTGGATCAGCTGGAGACGGTGCTCCGCCACGTGGCGGATGAGCTCGCCAGCTGGCGCGCGCGTGCCCTGAAAGCCGAAGCGGAGCTGAAAGAAAGCGGCCTCCGGGGAGGAGGGGGCGGGGCGGGGGGAGGGGGGGCCACGAAGCCCGACGCCGAGACGCGCGGGCGCGTGGCGGATCTCGAGCAGGAGAACAGGACGTTGCGCCAGCGCGTAGAGGGGGCGCGCACGCGCGTGCATGACCTGTTGTCCCGGCTCACCTTTCTGGAGGAGCAGGCCCGCCAGACGGGGGGGAACGGGGGTGGGACGGGCGGTGGCACGAGTGCGGGCAGCGCCGGAGGTGCCTGAGTGAGCACCAAGAAGCACGCGGTCAAGGTGATGATCGGCGGTGAGGAATACACCGTGCGGTCCGACCTGCCGCCCGAGTATACTCGGGAAGTGGCGGCGTACGTCGACCAGGCGTTGAAGAAGGTCCTGTCTCAGGGGCCGATCGTCGAGACACACAAGGCGGCGATCCTGGCGGCGCTCGATATCACGAACGAGCTGTTTCAAACGAAAAAGGGCGAGCGCGAAGTGGTCGCCCGGCTGGCGGCGCTCGCGGATGACATGACGAAGCTGTTGCCGCCGGGGAAGCGAAAAGCACTCAGCCAGCAGCCATCGGCCATCGGTTAAATAGCTGACGGCTGAAAGCTGACGGCGCAGTTTGCGGTTCTACACGCTCCGCCTCCCAAGCGAAGCGTTGCCGGAGATAGATCCTATGCCGGACTGGCTGGCAATCGTCGCAGCCCTCCTCGGCGGCGGCGGCGCCGCGGGAGCGGCTTTCTATTTGGCGGGGCGGCGCGTGGAGCGGCGGATGACGGACGCCGCGGCGCGGGCCGCCGCAGCGGATAGCGCACGCCTCCTGGACGACGCGCGCCAGCGGATGGTCCTGGCGGCGAAAGAAGAGCTGATGCGCGCGCGCGAGGCGTGGGACGGAGAGGTGGCGCGGCGGCGGCGCGACATCGAGCGGCGCGAGGACCAGATCGAGCAGAAGGTGGCGGGCCTCGAGGCCGAGGCTCGCGAGCTGGGCCGCCGGGAGCAGGCCTGCCAGGAGCGGGAGCGCGGGCTCGGGCTCAAAGAAGCCGAGGCGCGGACCCGGCTCGAGCAGGTCGCCGGCCTCACCGCGCAGGAGGCGAAGCAGGAGTTGCTGCGCGGCCTCGAGGACGAGGCCCGCAGCGAAGCCGCCGCGCTGGGCCGCGAGTTGAAGGAGCAGGCGAAAAAGGGCGCCGACCGCGAGGCGAAGAAGATCCTCGCCGTCGCGATCCAACGCATCGCGGCCGAGCACACCGCCGAGAGCACCGTGTCCGCCGTCGCCCTCCCTTCCGACGAGATGAAGGGACGCATCATCGGCCGCGAAGGTCGCAACATCCGCGCCTTCGAGGCCGCTACCGGCGTGGACGTGATCATCGACGATACGCCCGACACGGTCGTGGTCTCGTGCTTCGACCCCGTGCGGCGCGAGGTGGGTCGGCTCGCGCTCGAGCGTCTCATCGCCGACGGGCGCATTCACCCGGGGCGGATCGAAGAGATCATCGCGAAGTGCCGGGCCGAGATCGAGGCCGGCATCGTCGAGGCGGGCGAGCAGGCGGTGTATGAGACGGGCATCAAGGGCATGCACCCCGAGCTCGTGAAGCTGGTGGGGCGGATGCGCTACCGCACCTCGTACGGGCAGAACATCCTGGAGCACTCGAAGGAAGTCGCCTGGCTCGCCGGCATCATGGCGGCCGAGCTGAAGCTCGACGTCCAGCTCGCCAAGCGCGGCGCCCTGCTGCACGACATCGGCAAGGTGCTCACGCACGAGCACGACGGCACGCACGTCCAGCTGGGCGTCGAGGTGGCGACGAAGTACAGTGAGCACGCCGTCGTCATCAATTGCATCGCGGCCCACCACGACGACGTCGAGCACGAGTCTCCGGTGAGCGTGATCGTGCAGGCGGCCGACGCCGTCTCGGGGGCGCGGCCCGGCGCGCGCCGCGAGGCGTTCGAAACCTATGTGAAGCGCCTCACCCAGCTGGAGCAGCTCGCGGGCGAGTTCCCCGGCGTGGAGAAGGTGTACGCCATTCAGGCCGGTCGGGAGGTACGCGTGGTCGTGACCCCGACCGCCGTCGACGACGGAAAGGCCAGTGAGCTGTCGGATCAAATCGCCCGCCGGATCGAGCGCGAGCTGCAGTATCCCGGTCAGATCAAGGTCGTGGTGATTCGCGAAACGCGCGCGGTGGGCTTTGCCCGCTAGACTGATCGACGGCACAGCCATCGGCGACCGGCTGCGCGCCGAGCTGCAAGCCGAAATCCGCGCCCTCCGCGAGCGCGGCATCACCCCGGGGCTGGCCGCGGTCCTGGTGGGCGATAACCCCGCCTCCGCAACCTACGTGCGCATGAAGGGCAAGGCGTGCGAAGACGCCGGCCTGTATCACGAGACCATCCGGCTGCCGCGCGACACGTCCGAGACCGAGCTGCTGGCACTGGTCGACCGCCTCAACGCCGACCCCAAGATCCACGGCATCCTGGTGCAGTTGCCGCTCCCCACGCAGATCCATACGCAGCGGGTGCTCCAGCGCGTGGCGCCCTGCAAGGACGTGGACGGATTTCACCCGGAAAACGTCGGCAAGGTGTTCGTGGGCGACCCGACGGGGTTCCGCCCCGCGACGCCGTACGGCGTGCAGCAGCTGCTGGTGCGCAGCGACATCGATACCACCGGCCGGCACGCGGTGATCGTGGGTCGCTCCACCGTCGTCGGCAGGCCGATGGCGGCCCTGTTGCTGCAGGATGGCCCCGGGGGCAACGCCACGGTGACCGTGTGCCACTCGCGCACCCGGGACATCAAGTCCGTGACGCGGCAGGCCGACATCCTGATCGTCGCCATGGGGAAGCCCGAGTTCGTGACCGGCGATATGATCAAACCCGGCGCGGCGGTGATCGACGTCGGGACAAACCGCGTGCAGGATCCGACCACGAAAACGGGGTACCGCCTGGTGGGCGACGTGAAATTCGCGGAAGCGCAACAAGTCGCCGGCGCGATCACGCCGGTGCCCGGGGGCGTCGGCCCGATGACCATCACCATGCTGCTCTGCAACACCGTCCAGGCGGCCCGGCAATGTCTCACAGCCTAGACTTGTTCGGCGCCGCCTCCCCCGACGGGGCCTGGACCGTGGGCGAGGTGACCCGGCAGGCGCGCGCCGTGCTCGAGGCCGGCCTCGGGCCCCTCTGGGTGCGCGGCGAGGTGAGCGGGTTCAAGGCCTGGCAGAGCGGTCACTGGTATTTCGCGCTGCGCGACCGCACGGCGCAGCTGCGCTGTGTCATGTTCCAGAAGGACAACCGCCGCCTTCCCGGGCCGCCCACCGACGGAATGCAGGTCTTCGTGTTCGGCCGGCCGACGGTGTGGGAAGAAAAGGGCGAGTTTCGCCTCACCGTGATCGAGCTGCTCTCGACCGAGCGGGGCGGGCTGTGGCAGCTCGCCTTCGAGAAGGCGAAAGCCGCGCTCCAGAAAGACGGCCTGCTCGATCCGGCGCGCAAGCGCCCGCTGCCGCTGTACCCGGCGCGCCTGGCGATCGTGACGAGCAAAGACGGCGCGGCGGTGCGCGACATCATCGCCGTGACGCGCCGCCGCTGGCCCTCGCTCGAGCTGTTCGTCATCCCCACCAAGGTGCAGGGGGACGGCGCGGAAGACGCGATCTGCCGCGCGCTCGCCCTGCTCGGTCGGATCGACCGCCTCGACGTGGCGATCGTCGGCCGGGGCGGCGGCTCGCGCGAGGACCTGTGGAGCTTCAATTCCGAGCGCGTCGCGCGCGCCGTCGCGGCCGTCCCGGTGCCAGTTATCTCCGCCGTGGGACACGAGACCGACAGCACCCTGTGCGACCTCGTGGCCGACCACCGGGCGCCCACGCCGTCGGCCGCGGCCGAAGCGGCCACGCCGGACCGGCGCGACGTCGCGGCCGACCTGGGCCAGCTGAGCGCGCGCCTCGCCCGCGGCCTGGGCCGCCGGTCGGAGCGCGTGACACAACGGCTCGACCGCACGCTCGATCGCCTGGGGAGCGCGGTCACCCTGCGGTTGGAACGACAGCGCCATCGGCTGTCAGCCGTCAGCGGGCGGCTCGATGCCCTGTCGCCGCTCCGGATCCTCGCGCGCGGCTATGCGCTGGCGCGGGATGCCGAGGGGCGTGTGCTCAAGCGCGTCGCCCAGTTTCCCCCGGGCAGCGCGTTCCGGCTGCGCGTCAGCGACGGCGAGGTCGCGGCCCGCGCGACGGGAGAGGCGTCGTGACCTCCGAGCAGGCCAGCTTCGCGCGGCAGCTCGAGCGGCTCGAGGAGATCGTGCGGCGACTCGAGGCGGAAGACCTGGATTTGGACCAGGCGCTCAAGCTGTTCGAAGAGGGCGTGGAGCGGCTGCGCCAGGCGCGGGAGCGCCTCACCGTGGCGGAGGCGAAGGTCAAGCAGGTGCTGAGCGAGCACGCCGGCAAGCTTCGGGTCGAGGACTTCGACGGCTAGCCGCGCGGTCGAGCTGTATCTGTCCGACGCACGTGCCCGTGTGGACGCGGTGCTCGAGCGGTGGGGCACCCGCGCCGACGCGCTGTGGCCGCCTCCCGTGCCTGCCGCGGTGCGCTACAGCCTGCTCTCCACCGGGAAGCGGCTTCGCCCGACGCTGGTGTTCGCCGCCTACGAAGCCGTGGGCGGTACCGCAGCCGGGGTGGAAGCGATCGCGGCCTCGGTCGAGGTGGTGCACGCCTACTCCCTGGTGCACGATGACCTGCCCTGCATGGACAACGACGATCTGCGCCGGGGGCGACCCACCACGCACCGGGCGTTCGATGTGGCCACGGCCACGCGGGCGGGCTACCACATGGTGGCGCTCGCCGCCCGTGTGCTCGCGGCGGGGCTCGATACGCTCGGCCTCGACCCCGACCGGCGGCGCGCCATCGCCCTCGAGCTGTACCGCGCCGCCGGAGCCGGGGGCATGATCGGCGGCCAGGCGCTCGATCTCGAGGCCGAGGGACGGCGCCTCCCGATGCCGGAGCTCGCGGACGTGCACGGGCGCAAGACCGGCGCGCTCATCGCCGCCGCCTGTGTCATCGGTGGGCTCGCCGCGGGCGCGACCGCGGCGTGCAGCGAAGCGCTGCGGGGCTACGGCGCGGACGTGGGCCTCGCGTTCCAGATCTACGACGACGTGCTCGATGCCACCGCCACCTCTGCCCAGCTCGGCAAGACCGCCGGGAAGGACGCCCTGCTCGCCAAGTCCACCTTCGTGACCCTGCTGGGCGTGGGCGCCGCCCGGGCGGAGGCGGAGCGCCTGGCGGCCCGGGCCGTAGACCGGCTACGCCAGGCGGGGTTAATTTCTCCTACTTTGGTGGAGCTGGCGCACTACATTGTAACCAGGCCCAATTGAATGAACTCAAACGAACGCGGAACGCGGAAGTCGGAACGCGGAACATCAGGGCGAGTCCGACGTGGCGAACGACCTCCCACGTCTGTTCCGCGTTCCGCGTTCCGACTTCCGCGTTAGGACGAGGGTCGATGGCGCTCCTCGAGTCCATTCGGGGTCCCGAAGACGTCAGGCGCCTAGACCGCGCCCAGCTCCAGCCGCTCGCCGACGAAGTCCGCCGCCGCCTGATCGACGTCGTGTCGCAGACCGGCGGCCACATCGGCGCCGGACTCGGCGTCGTCGAGCTCACGGTGGCGCTGTGCTACAGCTTCGATTCCCCGCGGGACAAGATCGTGTGGGACGTCGGGCACCAGGCGTACCCCTGGAAGATCCTCACCGGGCGCAACGAGCGCCTCCCCACGCTGCGCCAGCCGGGCGGCCTCTCGGGATTCCTGCGTCGCTCCGAGAGCGAGCACGATCACTTCGGCGCCGGCCACGCCGGCACCGGGCTTTCGGCGGCGTTCGGGATCGCGGCGGCGCGGGACTTGAAGGGCGACCAGTACAAAGTCGTGGGCGTGGTTGGCGACGGTGCGCTCACGTGCGGGCTCCCCTACGAGGCCATGAACAACGCGGGTCATTCGGGCCGCGATATCATCATGGTCCTGAACGACAACGGCATGTCGATCGCTCCGAACGTGGGCGCCATCAACCGCTACCTCGGCTCCATCATCGCGAGTCCCATCACGGTCCGGATCCGCGAGGTCGTGAAAGCGATGATCGAGCGGGCGTCGCACGTCGTCGGCGGCCAGAAGCTGGTGGACTTCGCCAAGACGGCGGAGGAGAGCATCAAGAACCTCTGGTCTCCGGGGATGCTGTTCGAGGAGCTCGGCTTTCGGTACTTCGGGCCGATCGACGGGCACAACATCGCGCAGATGGTGCAGACCTTCGAGATCGTGAAGACGCTGCGGGGCCCACGCGTCGTGCACGTCATCACCGAGAAGGGCAAGGGGTTCCCCCTCCCCGAGCCCGATCTCGAGAAGTACCATGCGCGCGCGCCGTACGACCCCGTCACCGGCAAGCTCAAGCCGGTGAACCCGGGCCCGCCCCAGTGGACCAAGGTGTTCGGCGAGGCGATCACTCAGCTCGCCGCGGAGTACCCGGGCCTCGTGGCGATCACCGCCGCGATGCCGTCCGGGACCGGCACCAACATCTTCCAGAAGAAGTGGCCCGAGCGCTTCTTCGACGTCGGCATCGCCGAGGCGCACGCCACCACCTTCGCGGCGGGCCTCGCCACCCAGGGCATTCGGCCCGTGGTGGCGATCTACTCCACGTTCCTGCAGCGCGCCTATGACAGCATCATTCACGACGTCGCGATCCAGCAGCTCCCCGTGATCTTCTGCCTGGACCGCGCGGGGATGGTGGGTGAGGACGGCCAGACGCACATGGGTCTGTACGACATCGCCTACCTGCTCGCCGTGCCGAACTTGACCGTCACCGCCCCCAAGGACGGCGCGGAGCTGATCGGGCTGCTGCGCTGCGCGCTCGAGCGCGGCGACGGGCCGTTCTCGCTGCGCTATCCGCGCGACAAGGCGCCGGCCGAGGCGCCCCCCGCCGCAGAGGTCGCGCCGGTTCCGTATGGCAGCTGGGAGATCCTGCGCCGCGGCCGGGACTGCGCCCTGCTCGCAGTCGGGGTGATGTGCCGGCCGGCCCTGGACGCGGCCGCGGCGCTGGCGGGCGAAGGCTGGGACCTCACGGTAGTGAACTGCCGGTTTCTGAAGCCGATCGACCGGGCCACGCTGGAGGCGCTGACGCGCGAGCATCGGTTGCTCGTCACGATCGAAGACGGCACCGTGGTCAACGGCTTCGGGGCCTCGCTCACCGGCATCGTGCAGGCGAGCGCGCCCGAGGTGCGCGTCGTGGCGCTCGGCGTGCCGGACCGCACCTTCGAGCATGCCCCCCGCGCGCAGCAGCTCGAGGAGGTGGGCCTGACCGGGCCCGGCATCGCCGCTCGCGTCCGCGCCCTCGCCGCCGAGGAGTCGCTCACGCACTCATGAACGTCGGGGTCGTCGGCAACCCGAGCTACCGCGACCTCAAAGACCTGCTGGCGCATCTGGCGCAGGTCGCGCCGCGCCTCGGTTTCACCCTGTTCACCGAAGAGAGCATCGCGCCCCTCTGGCCGGAGCCGCCCCCGCCGTTGCTGGCGCGCTCGCCCCGGCTCGATTGCCTGGTCACGCTCGGCGGCGACGGCACGCTGCTGCGCGGCGCCCGCACCTTGAACGGCGGCAACACCCCCATCCTCGGCGTCAACCTCGGCCGGGTCGGGTTTCTCACCACCGCGACCTCGCAGACCCTCGACTGGGCGCTCGACGCCCTGGTGCGCGGGGCGTTCGCCACCGAGAACCGTCTCGCGCTCGAGCCGACGATCGTCGCGCGCGGCGGCACCCGCCGCACCGAGCCGGTGGTGCTCAACGACGTCGTGGTACACAAGGGCGGCGTGGCGCGCGTCATCCGGCTGCGCGTGTCGGTGGACGGCGAAGAGGTGGGCCAATATTCCGCGGACGGGATCGTGGTCTCCACGCCCACGGGCTCGACCGCGTACTCCCTCTCGGCCGGCGGCCCGATCGTGGTTCCGGGCGTGGACGCCATCGTCGTCGCCGCCATCTGCCCCCACACGCTGGCGGTGCGGCCTCTCGTCGTTCCCGCGCACGTCAACGTCACCGTCGAGCCGATCCCGCCGTGGACCGAAGACGTGCTCGTCTCATTCGACGGTCAGGTCGGCACCACCATGGAGCCGGGAGATCGCCTGGTGGTGCAGCGCGCCGACCGCCCGGTCCTGCTCGTCCGCCTCGGCCCCGAAGGCTTCTTCGCCCGCATGCGCAAGAAGCTGCACTGGGGCGACCTCTCCGACCGCGAGCGCCAGTAGTGCTGACGGAGCTGCGCGTCCGCGATCTCGCCGTCATCGCCGACGTCACGCTCCCCCTCTCCCCCGGTCTCAACGTCCTCACCGGCGAGACCGGGGCGGGGAAGTCGATGCTGGTGGACGCCCTCGCCCTGCTGCTCGGCGAGCGCGCGTCGTCTGACGTCGTACGCCCGGGGGCGCACAAGGCCGTGATCGAGGCAGCGTTTGAAGGGGTACCGCCCTTGACCGACCTTGGCGTGGAGCCGGAGGACGGGCGCCTCGTCTTGAAGCGCGAGATCAGCGCGGAAGGCCGTTCTCGGGCCTGGGTGAACGGCAGCCCAGCCACGGTGAGCGTGCTCGCCCAGCTGGGCGCGCTGCTGGTGGATCTCCACGGCCAGCACGAGACGCAATCGCTGCTCAGACCAGACGCGCAACGCGACATCCTCGACGCCTACGGCGACGCGGCCGTGGAGCGTACGGCGGTGCGGGATGCGCACGAGCGGCTGCGTGAGCTCGAGCGCCGTGACGCGGAGCTCAAGGCGCGCCGCGAGGAGGTCCAGCGTAAGGCCGACTACCTGCGTCACGTGATCCAGGAGATCGAGCGGGCCCAACCGCGCGTCGGCGAGCAGGAGACCCTCGAAACGGAGGCGAAGCGGCTCGCCCACGCGGAAGAGCTGGTCCGGCTCGCCCGCGAGCTCGAGGAGGCGCTCGACACCGCCGGGCTCGCCCGCGCCGCGAAGCTCGTCGCGGGGCTCGAGCGGCTCGATCCCGCCGCCGGTCAGTGGCGGCAGCTGCTCGATGGCGCGTTCGCGAACGTGGGCGAGCTGGCGCAGACGGCGCGAGACTATGCGGCCGGGATCGAGGCCGACCCCCGCCGGCTCGAGGACGTCGAACAGCGCCGGGATGTGCTGTTCCGTCTGACGCAAAAGTACGGGCCGACCCTCCCCGACGTGCTGGCGACGCGCGACCGCACGGCGCGCGAGCTCGACCTGCTCGATACCGCCGACCTGGACCTCCGGCAGATCGCCGAGCAGCGTGCGGCGGCGGCGGCCGAGTTCGCGCGCGCCTGCACGGCGCTGAGCGGGAAGCGGCGGCGGGGAGCCGAGCGCCTCGGTCACGCCGTGAACGAGCTGTTACCGGCGCTCGGTATGCCGGGCGGACGGTTCGCGGCCCATCTGGTGGCGCTCCCCGCTCCTCAGGGGAGCGGGGCGGAGGGAGTAGTCTTCGAGATTCAGCTGAACGTCGGGATGGAGGCCCGGCCGCTCGCCAAGGTCGCGTCGGGCGGCGAACTGTCGCGCCTGATGCTGGCGCTCAAGGTCGTTCTGGCGGAGCACGACGCGGTGCCGACGCTCGTGTTCGACGAAGTGGATCAGGGGATCGGCGGCCTAGTCGGGGGACGCGTGGGCGAAGCTCTGGCGGGCGTGGCCCGCGGCTCGGCGGGCTCGCGGCAGGTGCTCGTGATCACCCATCTTCCCCAAATCGCGGTCTGTGCGGATCACCACCTGGTCGTGGCGAAGGGCGCGACGCGCGGCCTCGCCACGAGCGACGTGCAGCTCGTGACCGGCGCGGCCCGCACCCGCGAGCTCGCCCGCATGCTGGGCGATGCCGACATGGGCACCGCGCTGCGCCACGCCGAAGAGCTGCTCAGAAAAGCTTCCGCGACGTCCGCAACACGATCCGGTACACCGGCGCCGCCGGCGTCACCCCGACGGTCCCGCCGCTGACGGTCTGCTCGATCGAAAACCCGCCCTCCATGGTCGGACCGACGTAGGTCACCGCCACCCCGAACCGGAGCCGCCGCTCTGCCGTGCCCACGTCGAGCAGGGCGGCGGACGTCGGGGCGCCCAAGCGTGCAGCGAGGTCGAGCGAGTCCTGCGCGGCGCGGAACGTATACCGGTCCTGCTGCTTGATCCAATAGCTCGCGGTCAGGCCCGCCGCGAACCGCGGGGTGAGCCGATAGAGCGGCGCGACATCCACGCCCGCGTAGTCTCCGGGGTCCCACGCGAGCGCGGCGGTGGCGGCGAAGGGCACGAGCATCGCCCCGAACGGTGCGACCCGGCGCACGCGCGTTCCGGGGCGCCGCATGCCGCCGCGCACGGCGACGTTCATCCACAACCGGCTCCCCACGAACAGCTCCTGAATGAGGCGCCCCTCGACGTCGGTCTGATGGTCTCCCAGCGACTGGCGCAGCCAATCGTCGTCCGAGTCACGCTGCGCGGTCGGCAGTCGCAGCAGCGCGACGAGTGCCGCCGCGTAGTGGGCACCCGCCGCCAGCCGATACTTCGCCGCGACCTCGATGTTCCCCAGCCCGAGTCGGAAGCTGCGGCGGTACGGGAGGCCCCGGTAGCCGAATCCGTTCGCACTGTCGACGATCGCGCCCGCGACGAGATCCGCGCTCAGCGTGTCGTGCGCCAGCAGGAACGCATCCCGGAAGCCGACAACGTTGAAGGCCGCCGAATCCCGTGTCTGCAGGTACGAGACTACCTGGGCGATGCCCCGCCCGCCGTCCGAGCTGTCGAGCGGCACGAACGGCGCGCCCGTCTGCCCGACGCCGTGCACCACCTCGTACAGCGCGGCGCGCACGGTGCGGGCCGAATCCAGGAACGCTTGCGCCGCGCACTGGCGGGAGGGCGGGCAGCCGTACCCGCCGCCGGCAATGTTGGCGTCGAGTCGCGCCAGGGTCGTGTCCAACTGCGTGAAGAAGGCGCCGTACTGGGCCCCCGAGTTCGCCACGCCCGCAAACAGGGGGTTGAGTCCGAGGGTCGCGCCCTTGCTGGAGACGTGCAGCTGCACGCGCGTCGCCACGCGCACGATCGGCACCGACACGCTCAGCGACAGCCGGTCGCTGAGTCCCAGCTCGGCCGTGAAGGGAGTGGTGCGCCGCTCCTGGCGGACGCTCAGAAGGCTTTGGCCGAGGTTCGCGACGAAGCCCGGAACGCCCGACGCGACGCGCACGTCCTGCTCGAGCCGGGCGACGACGGGAATCGACGCCGCCCCGACCGTATCGCCGGTGAGTGGCAGACCCAACGGCAGGCGCGCGCCGTTCACGAACTGCGCGTCCCATCCGACGATCCGGGGGTCGAACGTCACCCGCAGCGTCCCGTGTCCTGCGACATCCGCGCGCTCGACGGCCTGAGCGGCGAGCATGGCCCCGCCCGTCAGGGCGGGACAGACGAGCACGAACGCTGTTCGAAGGGCTCGCATCAGCGAAACGGCATCCACCGGAGGGCGGATGCCGTTGTCGCTACCCCGCCGCACGGCTCGGGGTTCGCGTTAGGGCGTAATGGCCGGAACCGCCGTTCCGAACCACGCGTTGATCGTCTGCACGACCTTCTTCGCGATGAGGCGGTGCGCCGCGGTGCTGGGGTGCACCCCGTCGCACGAGAACGCCAACCCGAAGGGCGAGCCCGTGCAGGCGACGCTCGTGTTCGGGAACGGCGCGACCTGGCCGGGCACCGCCCGGACCGAATCGAGCGTCGGATTCACATCCCAGAAGCCGAAGTCGGCGCTGTCGGCCTTCGCTTGGGCCAGGATGTACGCGTTGTACGCCGTCACCGTAGCCGCCAGCTTAGCGAACTCGGCGGGCTGGACCGTCTGTACCTCCGTGCACGCCAGGGTGACGGTCGTGCTGGGGTTCGCCTGGGCCTGCCCGATGAGCGCGAGCCCGAACGGAAAGGGGACGAGCACTGAATCCCCTTGACCGCCCAGCGCCCGCGGCGCGCAGTTCGGCCCCACCGCGAAGTTCGTCGGAAAGGGGGACGGCGGCGTGTTCTTGATCGCGAAATACGTCTGCCCCGATGATAGGTAGGGGATCGCGGTCACGTTCTGGACGCCGATCAGTAGCCCCTTGGCGCCTGCGGCCTTGATCGAATCAATCACCTTGCGGTAGTCGCTCTGGAACGACGCGGTCGGGGTGATCAGCGTGCTATCGCCCGAGTTCACGGTAAGCACCGCGCCCAGCACGTCGTTGTCGCCGATCCACAGCGTGACGAAGGTCGGATGCGCGGCGCGCATCGCCTGCACCTGCGTGCGCCCGCCCAGCACGATCTGCGTCAACCCGTTCGAGTGCGTCCCGGCGCCCGGCCCGTTCTGGAGCAGGTCGAGCACATGGGCGTCGGTCACCGCGACGTTGCTCACGTAGGGCGGGAGGGGATTACTGCGGAACGCACACGTCGTGCTCGTTCCCCCGCCGACCCGTGCCCCCGTGAACACGTTGGTGTAGCGCGGCGGGCATCCCGGCTCGGCGAGGCTCGGGTAGTAGAAGCTGTTGCCGCCCATGACCGCGGCCACGAGCACGGGGTACGCGACCCGCTGAGACGAGTCGTCGATGCCCCCGGACTGAATCCCCATCGCGATGCTATTCCCCATCGACACGTAGCGTTGGAAGAGCGCGCCCCCAGTGTAGGCGGGCACGAGAGGCGTGAACAGCTCGTCCTGGTGACACGCCGCGGCCAGCGCGAGGCTCAGGCCGGCGGCGAGCAACGTACGGCGGTGCATCATCGTCGGCTCCTCTAGAACGCGTAGCTGAGCGAGAGCCCGAACAGCTCCGCGTGAAAGTTGTACACGCCGGTGTTCAGCCCGGTGGTCGGTACTTGATTGAAGATCGGCTCGCGCGTGCGGCCGCGGCGATCGTTCTGCTTGATGTATTGCAGCGCCACGTCGGCCGTGAAGTGCGGCGCGAGCGCCACCGTGAACCCGCCCGTGAACTCGTTGCGGTTGCCCTCGGGCAGGAGCGGCGTCACCGTCTCGGGAGGCGCGGCCCCCTGATGGTACAGATATCCACCCCGCAACGTCCACTTCGCGTTCTTCACCCATTCGGCCGCCACGCGGAAGCCGTTGGTGTTGCGGTAGCTCTCGTACAACACGCGGTTGAGGAGTGGGTTGGCGAAATTGATGTTCACCACGGAGAACCGCTTGCCCCAGCGCGTGAACTGGTAGTCGCCGAATACCGTCCAGGCCGGATTGACCTTGTAAGCCAATCCGAAGACTACTTGCTCCGGATTGGTGATCGTGGTGGTCACCGTCTGGGGAATCAGCACCGTGTTGAAGAGATTGAGCGGAGGTGACGCCAGCAGGGCATCGATCGGCGTTCCGGCCGGGATCGGCAAGGGACCCACCATGAGCGCCGCCGGAACGGTCAGGTTCGTCAGGACTTGCGCGAACGTGGCGGTCCCCGAGTAATCAAACTTGGCGTGCATCAAGTAGCGACCGCCGATCGACAGGTTGTCGTTGATCTTGATGATCCCGCCCCAGTGCGCCGTGACGGTGGTCTTGCTGGCCTCGAGGTGGGCGTTCGCGAAGTCGGTGCCGGGGGCGATCCCGAACTGCCCGAAAAGGTACGGCGGCGCGCCCGGGGGCGGCGGCAGAATCGTGGCCGGCACCGGGGCTTCGGCGAGGTCGAGGTGCTGGTTCAGCTCGACGCTGCCCCGTACGATGTCGAGTCCCGCGCCCAGGGAAAGCCAGGGAGTCACCTGGTAGGCAACCGTGGGCTGGATGTACACCGAGCGGATGATGTTCTTGTAGCCGGCGAACCGCCCGTCGAACGACAGGGGCCATTCGGTCTGCAGCCCGTACGGCGCGAACAACCCGACCCCGATCCCCAGCTTGGGCGTGGCGGCGTAGCTGACGTAGACCTGGGGGAGGGCAATTAACGGATCGTTCAGGTCGCTCGTCCGCTGCAGGATATCATCCGTGAAGCCGCCGTCGACGTTGATCAGCGTCACGCCGATCGTGGCGTGCCCGCCCTTCAACCCGGCGAGGCCGGCGGGGTTGAAGAACAGGGCCGACCCGTCGGGACACGGAGCAGCGACGCCCGTGCCGGCGCGTCCCATGGCGCAGGTACCCTGCTCATAGATGCCAAACCCTTGCGCGGCCAGCAGGCCCGGGACCCCGGCAAACGACAGCCATAGTGCCGATAAGGCGTACCGCCGCATACAGTTGTCTCCGGAAGCCGAATGAGGGACGTGGTGGATGAGGCCCGTACAGGGTAGCATTGGCCCCAACCCTTGTCAAACCCGGGCGCATGAAAGCCGCAACACTGTTCCGAGCGACGTTCGGCGTGGCACCCCGCGCCGCGGCGTCGGCCCCGGGGCGCGTGAACCTGATCGGCGAGCACACCGATTACAACGGCGGTCCGGTGCTCCCGGTGGCGCTCGGCGTGCGCACCACGGTCGTGGCGGGTCCCGCCGACGCCGGCGTGCTGGAGCTCGTGTCGACTTTGGATGGTCGACTGACGCGACTCGACCCGCGGGACCACCGGGCCGCGGGGTGGGCGGCGTACGTCGCCGGCGTGTGGCACGAGGTCGCGGCCGCAGGCGCGAGGAGGGGAAGCCTCACCGGCGCGCGCGTCGCCGTGGCGGGCGACGTGCCGGTGGGGGCGGGCCTCGCCTCGTCGGCCGCGCTGACCGTGGCGACCGCCAAGGCACTCGCGTTGCTCGCGCGCACGCCGCTCACCCCGCGCCAGCTCGCCGGCATCGCGTTCCGCGCCGAGCACGATCATGTCGGCGTGCGGTGCGGCATCATGGATCAGACGATCGCCGCGCTGGCGCAACCGAGCCACGCCCTGCTCATCGAGTGCGCCTCGGCGGAAGCGCGTCAGATTCCGTTCCGGGGGCGCCTGCTGCTCGTCGATACGGGTGGGCGTCACGAGCTCGCGGCGGGGGCCTTGAACCGGCGTCGCGGCGAGTGCGAGGCGGCCGTCGCGCGGTTGCAGCTCGAGCTCCCCGAGCTGACGTGGCTCGCGGCCTGGCCGGCGGCCTGGCTCGCCCGGCTCAAGCGCGCGCTCCCCGAGCCGCTGCGTGCGCGCGCCGTCCACGTGGTGGGCGAGACCGCGCGCACGCGCTTCGGCGCCCAGCTGCTCGCGCGCGGCCGGCTGAAGCAATTCGGCCGGCTGCTGTACGAGTCGCACGAGTCCTGCCGCCGCCTGTACGAGTGCAGCGCGCCGGAGCTCGACCTCGTCGTCGCCGCGGCGAAGCGGGCCGGCGCGCTGGGCGCACGCCTTACCGGCGCGGGATGGGGTGGCGCGGTGCTCGTGCTCGTCGAACGCAAGCGCGAGGCGCGCATCACCGCCCTCATCCGCGGCGCGTTCGCTCGGGCGTACGGACGCGAGCCACCCATCACCGTCGTGCGGGCGGCGGGCGGCGTGCGGCGGGAATCCGCCCGGTGAGCGCTGTCCCAGGGTGCGTCCTGCAACGCTATGTTACGTCTGGCCGGGGTGGCGAAATCGGTAGACGCAAGGGACTTAAAATCCCTTGGGGGGCAACCCCCGTGCAGGTTCGAGTCCTGCCCTCGGCATGCCCGTGCCGCGACGCGCGCCCCTCACCCGTCAGGGCGGTGTCAGGAGCTTGAAGTACGCCGCCACGTCGAAGTTGGTCGGGTCTACCTCGAAATAGTGACCCCTGGTGTAGTGCCCCGTCGTCGGGAAGTACGGCGGCGGGTTGTTCTGGCCGCAGACATCGTAGGCGTATCGCTTGATGTAGCCGTGGCCGTCGCTCAGCCCGGTCGGACCGCGACTCTGCTGGATGATCCCGCCGGTCACGTACAGGCACCCGCGACCGTCCTTCTGCGTCTGGCACCCTTCCGCGTTCGTCGGGCCGGCGTTGTAGTTCTCCACCGTGAACTGGTTCAGGGCGAGCACGACCGCGTGCACGAATTCATCCTTCGTCGCCTTGTACGTGTTATAGTTGTTGCCGCCGCCGCCGCCGCCGGCCGGCCCCAGCGGCTGCTGTGGCGCATTCAGGGTGTTGTTCGCCATCACCACGTCGTTGCCGACAAACAGCCCGAGGATGTCCGCGCAGCTGCCGAGCGACGGGTCGGTGACGTACGTGAGGTTGTCCGCAATGACGACATTCCCGGTGGCCGCCACCGTCACGCGGCCCCGCAGCTTGCCGGACATGGCGACGTCCCCGTTCACGAAAATGACGCCCTTGAAGTTCGGGTTCAGCGCCCGGCTGATCGGCCACAGGTATTGGCCGTCGGGGCGGAACGCGACGAGCGGGCTGACCGGCCCCGGCCACTTGAGCCACTGCCCGTGGGCGTCGGTCGCCTTGAAGCTCCCCCACAGAGAGTCCGAACCGCCCAGGTAGCAGCGCTTGGTGACGTTGTTGAGCGCGCCGCTCCAGGTGTCGGCCGTGCCGGACGTGCCGTCATAATGGGACTGCGCGCTCTTGAATACGCCGAGGTGGAAGTCGCCGCAGTTCTGCGAGTTCCGCAGACCGAACTGCCCGTAGTTGCCGGGCGCGTCGGCGACGACCCAGCCGGCGCTGTCGGACTGGTAGACCCGGATGAACCCCTCGTTGTCATCGGTCGCGTTCCCGTCCCCGTTCAAGTCGAGCGCCACGAACTCGATCCGCATGGTGGCCTGGCCGAGCACACCGGTGCTGGTGCTCGTGATGAGCATGTTTCCCGTCGTCGCCTGGGTCCTGAGCTTGTTCAGGTCGGCCGTGGTGGGAAACGGGATGTTCGCCCCGTTCTCCTCAAACCCCTGCTTGTAGGTGCCGTACTGCCTGCCCGAGATCGTCTTCGCGGTACTCACCGGCCCGAAGAAGGTCGCACCTGAGGCGACGATGTTGATCACGTCGTTGCTGTGGACCGGTCCGTAGATCTGGTCGTTGTTCGCGAAATAGATGAGCCCTTCGGTGTTCGTGAAGTAGGCGTACTTGGCGAAGCTCTCCTGGTCGATCTCACCCCGACGGACCACTGTGTTGCCGAAGATGTCTTTGGCCACCGTCACGACGCTCGCGAACACGCCGTACTGGCCCGACGTGATTCCGGTAGGCCCGATGTACGTGGTCCGGGTGACGTTGGGGATCGGGTTGCCGAGCGCGTCGTACACCACTGCCCTCGTTTCGAACGCCTTATAACCGGTGTCGGGCATCAAGGTTCTGGTGCCGTTCACGGCGGACCGCGCCTCTTCGATCCCGGCGTCGGCGACGCTCGTGAGCAGCGTCTCGCGCTGCCGGTACCTGGTCACGAGCGCGGTGTTGCCGCCCAGCACGGCTGCCGTGCTCATCAGCGTGAGCACGACGAGCGTGACCAGGAGGACGGTCACGAGGGCGATCCCGCGCTCATTGTGGATATGCATGTGCTCCCCCGATCAGGGAATAGTGACGGCTGCGGACGTCGTCGTCGGGGACGACGACGGCGTGCAGTCGGCAGCCGCGAGCTGGTACTGATACGTCGCGCCGGATGTGACCGCGGCGTCGTCGTAGAGGTACGTCGGGCTCCCGGCCGGGAGGCTCAAGTACGGCGTGCCCCACGTCAGGTCCGTGATCCGCTTGCGCCAGATCACGTACTGCACGACGTCTTTCTCGCCGGCGTACTCGTCGGTGGCGGCATTCCAGGCCAGCCGGACGGCCGGCGTGCCGTCGGTCTGCGTGATGCTGCTGGCCGTGAGCGCGGTCCCGAGGATGGGCGCATCGCCGCACGTCCGCCGCGACGCGATGCCGATGTTCGGCAGCTCCATGAACCGCACCAGGGTGTACCGCCGCTCCGCCGCGCCGGACAGCCCGTTCGTGACCGTGAATGTGACGCGGATGCCCCGGATCGAGTCGATCACGGCCGCGGCGCCGGTGTCGGCCGGCGCGAGATGGATCGGGACGGTGTGCACGAGCGGGAGCCTGGCGGCCGGGAGCGAGTCGATCGATAGCGTGCCCGCCACGCTCGCCAGCCGATAGTAGTCGAAGTACACGGTCGTGGGGGATCCGATGATATTGCGCGACACCATGTCGGGCGGTCCGCCGTTGACCTGCTCGAACAGGATGTAATCGTCCCCGCGGGCCGTGGTCGAATCGGGCGCGACGAAGAAAATCATCGTCTCGGCCGGACTGTTGATTCCCCCGGTCGTGTAGCTCGTGTCTGGATAGCCGACGGTGGTGAGCGGGAGCGTGATGCGCTGTGCCTTCGTCAGGGCGGTTACGGCGCCCGCGGGAACGTCCGGGTCGTAGTAGATGGCGAATGGATCGTTCGGCACGTTCGTCGCGTAGTCGGCGTTGAAGGCGACCACGTTCCGCCCGGCGTAAATGATGGCGGGCTGAGCGCCCGGCAGGTTGGCGCCCGCGGCGCGCAGCCGCTGCTCGATGGTGCTGAGCGCGAATTGCAGGTTCTGCACCGCGTTCATGCGATCGCTTCCCAGCGACATCGCCCGACCTTGGGAGCGCAGGAAACCGAGCGTCCCGGCCATCACGGCACTGAACACGACGAGGGCCACGAGCAGCTCGACGAGCGTGAAGCCCGCCGCAGGGCGCGGAGCGGCTCGCATCATGGGGCCGCCACCGTCACCGTGCGGGAGACCGGGGCGAGCAGCCCGGGGCCGCTCACCGTCACGGTGATCTTCTTGTAGTCGTTCGGCTGCCCCACGCCGCCGTAGCGCAGCACGTCGGTGTGGCGGCTGAACCCCGGCAGGGCCGGGAATCCGATCTCGGTCGCCACGTACATCTTTTCCAGGGTTGCATAGTTGGGATCGGCCTGGATTCGCGCGATCCGGCTTTGAGCGAGCTCGATGGCGGCGTCCTGGCGGCCGCTCGTCGCCGCCGTATGGACCATGCCCGTGGTCAACTGCGCGGTGCCCAGCAGCACCACGGAGAGAATCACCACCGCCACCATCACCTCGATGAGCGTGAAGCCGCGTTGGGTCTGCATCAGAAGCCCCGTTTCCAGGCCGGGGGCGCGGCCCGGTACCACGACACGCGCGCCGTGGCCCGGTCGGTTTCGATCACGCGGGAGTCCCCGGCGTGTCCCGGCCCGGCGGCGGCGCGCGCCGTGGTGAGGTACACGGCGCCCGCCTCGCTGGCGCTGCCGTCGCGGTGGAACGTCACGGCCGGCAGGGTGCCGAAGGTCTTCGTAAAGGAGATGGGTCCCGCCCAGGTGCCGAGCGGCGGTGCGCCGCCCTGTCCGTACACGATGTGCTCGCCCAACGGCACCACGCGGAGATGCTCGCCGGGGTCCGCCTGGCCGTTGTTGTTCGCGTCGTCGAGGATGCGCATCGCTTCGGCGGGGACGTCGAATGCCACGATGATGTTGTGCTGGCGGGTGACCGCGAGGCGTTGCGCGACGAGCAGCGTCGTGCCCGCACTTTGCATCGCCGAGTCCACGGTGAACTTCTGGAGATCGATCTTCGGCGCCACCAGCGTGAGCAGGAAGCCGAAGATCACAATGACCAACAGCATCTCGAGCAGCGTGAAACCGCGAGACCCGGCGTGACGCACCATGCCCGCATCCCTCCGTGCACGTGAGCGGGCAAACCCGGTGGTCGGCTCCTGAAAACGCGTGGGAGCCACTCCGGCAGCTGGGCTGTCTCGGCTTCTCACGCCCGAGACCCCTTGGCTTTGCGCCCCGCCGTCACCGACGGTTTGCCCTTGTCAGAGAGTCCGCACGTACAGTGTCCCCGCCTGCCGCGGGCGGGCGGTGACGCTGAGCACGAGTCCCGCGCCCACACGTCTCGGCCACGTCGCATTTTACAATGAGGGCCACGTTTCTGGTGTGAACTGCACGCGATGCGGATCGATTCCCTCGCCGCCGAGCAAGTCGTAGCGAACCCGTACCCGGTCTCGCAGCGAATTCCGTAGCTGGCGTGGCCGCAACATCTTGACCCCCTCCGCCACCCTGGCATTATTGGCCCACCTTTGAGCGGACCACCTCCGGAAGGCGGACATGAGCGATGGCGTCGATGTCGTCAAGGCGCTCCGCGACGTTCGCGTGCTTGTGGCACCGCTCACCCGGCGGCGCGACGTCACCTTGGCGTTCGACGGCTGCGACGCCCTGCCACACGCCAGTGTGGACGAGCAGAAGCTGAGACGGCTGTTGTACAAGCTGTTCACCGTCGCTATCCGGAACACGCCTGTGAACGGAACCGTGCGGGTCGCGGGCGAGGTGCTCGGCGGGGGCGGCTCGTCCCGCGGGCGCCCGCTGCTCCAGCTGACAATCACCGAGCCGGGGCCCACTGCAACCCTCGGCGATTTGGAGTATTTGGTGCGTTCGTTCAACCCAGTGGAGATCCTCGGGGCGGAGCATGGGAGCGGAGGGGACACACTGACGGCGGTGAGCGGGCTGGGCGAGGCCGAGCCGGCGATAGTGTCGCTGCGTCTCGGGTCCGAGCAGGTGCGCACCCTCTTGCTTACGCTCCCCGTAGTAGAGAATAATGATACGGGGTGATGCAGCGCACGGCAGGTCCGGTCAGGTAGGGTACCATTCGGATGCACTCCCCGGCGGTTTGGATTGACCGGAGCCCGTCGTTCGACTGAGCGAGGTCGCGGTTATGCCCGGCATGCAGTGGGCTCGACTGCAGGCGAACTTGAATATCCGGCTGCGCCGGGGCGCCTGGTATCGGATCAGGCAGGCCGGCCCGTTGCAGGTCGTGCTCGAGGTGCGCGGACAACCGGTGCAGGTCCCCGCCGCCTTTCTCCAGATCATCGAAACCCCACCACGCCGCTGGACCGTCGTGGCGCGCCCGGACGATGCCGTGCGGCTGCCGTCGAGCTGGGGCGACCGCTACGCCGTGTGTCCCAGTTGCCGCGAGCGCCAGCCATTTGACGGACGCCCCGGCACGATGCGGTGCAACCGCTGCCGCGAAAGTTTCGATATCGACTGGCGCGAGTCCTACGACTTGGGGCTGTAGCAAACCTCCTCCCTGGTCATCGGTCACACCTCCTAAGGTTGGTCGTCGCAACTAGACCCTGACACCGCTCGGACGCATCGCGGACCGCGCCGGTGCAACCATTCGGGGGGTTCCGACGTCTTACACAGGCAGAAGGCGTAGCGGGGACGCATCGGAGCGAGGCAGGCGTTCCGCACTCACCGTGCAAGCGGCCGTCGGGAGGTTCGACCATGAAGGCATACGCGCTGTTGCTGGGCATGATGCTCACCCTCGGCTCGGGGTACGCCGCCCAAGTCGCCGTCTCTTCGGTCGGGACGGCACGGGACGCAGAGGTGAGGCCGACACCGGCGCCCCGTAGCCACGGGCCCGACACGGTATGGTACGGCGGCGTGCTCGACCCGATCACCGTGGAGGCACGGGGCGACGCTCCGGCGAGCACCGCGACCGCGCGGCGGCTGCTGCTCGACCGCCCGGCCGTGCGCTGTTTGCGGGCCAGCCGCGTCTAACCACCGCACTGGTACGATCTCACCCGGGGGGCCGGCGCTCCCCGGGGTTCTTTTGCCTCCCCCCCCGACCCTCGAGCTCCGACCCCCGAAACCCTACCTCGCAAATTCCCGTACCACGTGCCAGTATGGTGGCGGGCCCTGCCCGGGGAGGGTATCTCGCATGAACTCGTTCTGGCAGACGTGGCGCAAGGAAATCATCCGCGGGCTGGTGCTGTTTTGCGGCGTGATCGCCATCGGCTTGTGCATCCGCTACGTGGTCGTGCGGGCGCGCCAGGGCGTCATGGATAACCTTCCGGTTGCCCTGCGCGGTTTGAGAGGCCTGAGGGATCTGAAGAACCTGCCGAACAACTTTGACTTCGACCCGGACGCCTACGGGGGACCCCGCGACACCGCGGACACGTGGACGTATCAAGCGAAGGTCGTTCCGCAACACTGGGTGTGGATCCGGAACACCGTCGGCTCGGTGAGGGTCGAAGCGGCGAAGGGCGATTCACTCGAGGTCGTCGCAGTGAAGACGCACCGCCGCTCCGACCCCGGCAGCGTGCACATCGAGACCGTCAAGGTCGCCGACGGCATCGCGATTTGCGCCGTCTGGGCCCACGGGGGCGGCCGCTGCGTCCCCGGGGAGGACTACAAGCCGTCGTCGCCGCACCGCAGTGATGTCGCCGTCGATTTCACCGTTCGCCTGCCCAGGCGCGTGCGCCTGGGGGCGAGCACGGTGAACGGCGCGGTGCACGTCGCGAACGCAACGGCGCCACTGGTGCTCGCAAGCGTCAACGGCGAGGTCGACGCCGAAACATCGGCCGGGCCCGTACGCGCCACATCCGTGAACGGCAGCGTGCGCGCGCGCATGCGTGCCTTCGGTGACACGGGTGAGGTGGCCCTGTTCACCGTGAACGGCGCGGCCACGGTCGAGCTTCCCGGGCAGCTGGACGCGGACGTGGAAGCGAGCACGGTGAACGGGGCGATCGAGACCGACTATCCGCTCGTCGTGACCGGGAAGCTCGGGAAGCATCTGCAGGGCAAACTCGGCGCCGGCGGGCGAAAAGTGCGCATCACCACCGTGAACGGCAGCATCAACCTGCGGAAGGCGACGCATCCGAGCTGAGGTAGCGGCCGATTTCCTCGGTGAAGGTGCGAACGTTGATCGGTTTGGTGATGTAGCCGTCGAACCCCGCGCCGAGCGCCCGCTCGCGGTCGCCCGGCATGGCATGCGCGGTGAGGGCGACCACCTTCCAAGGGTGGTCGCCCTCGATTTTTTTCACGTCGGCGAGCACGCCGAACCCGTCCCGGCCGGGGAGCTGGATGTCGAGCAGCACGAGCGCAGGGGCGGGGCGCTCCGCCAGCAGCGTCGCGACGAGCTGCTCTCCCGTATGCAAACCGACCACACGGTGCCCCTTCAGCGTCAGCAGCGCCGAGATCAGCTTCAGATTGTCGGGCTGGTCCTCCACCACGACGATGGTCGCCATCAGACTCCTCCGGGATCGGCCCGGGGCAGAGTGAACCAGAACGTACTACCCTTGCCGAGCGCGCTCTCCACACCGATGGCGCCGCCGTGCAGCTCGACGAGCCGCTTCGAGAGCGCGAGCCCGAGCCCCGTCCCTTCGTAGCGACGGCTCGGCGCCGCGTCGAGCTGTACGAATTCCTGAAACAGCTTCGCCTGGTCCTCGGGCGCGATACCGATCCCGGTGTCGCTCACGGCCACGCGGACGTGGCGCCCGCCGCCCTCGCCGCCCTCGAGCCGGGCGGCCAGCGTCACCTGGCCACCTTCGGGCGTAAACTTGATCGCGTTCGAGAGCAGGTTGAGGAGGATCTGGAGCACGCGCCCGCGGTCCGCCGTGACGGTCACGGCGTCGGGCGCCGGCTCGAGGGCGAGTCGGTGGCGCCGCGCCTCGAGCTGCGCGTGCACGCTGTCCGCCGCCTCGCGCAACAGCGCGTCGAGCGGCACCGGCTCGAGCCGGAGATCCATGCGGCCGGCGGCGATCTTCGACAGATCGAGCAGCTCGTTGATGAGCTGCAGCAGGTGCCGGCCGTTGCGCGAGATGGTTTCGAGGTAGTCGCGCTGCGTACCGCTCAGCGGGGCGCCCTCGACCTCACCGGTCAAGAGCAGCTCGCTGAATCCGATCACGCTGTTCAACGGGGTGCGCAGCTCGTGCGACACGTTGGCGAGGAACTGGTCCTTGAGCTTGCCCGCCTGATCCAGCTCCGCGTTGAGCCGGGAGAGCTCGCGATGCTGCTCCTCGAGCACCGCGTTCTGTGACTCGAGGCGCTGCGCCGCGTGCCGCACTTCGACCGCCAGCCGCCGCGTATGCTGGTGCGCCGATTCGCGCTCGCAGGCGATCGCCAGGTTGGGCGCGGCGTGTTCGAGCACCGTACGCGCGTGCGCGTCGAGCTCGCCCGCGAGCAGCACGACGAGCAGCCCGACCAGGCGGTCGCGGGAGCGCAGCGGCACGAGGGCGACCCCGGTCCCGTCGTGCGCGGCGCTGGCGGCGGCCAGGCGGAGCTGGGTGCGCACCGGCTCGGCGGCGGCGCCGGTGTAGTGAGCCACCTGCGCGGTGTCGCCGACGAGCTGCCGCACGACGTCGCGCGACAGCGTGTGCGCCGTCGTGCGTCGCACGGCGGTCGCGGCCCATTCGTTGGTGTCGTAGCTCGGCTGGTACAGCGCGAGTGCCGCCGCGCCGGTGGCCGCCGCGAGCACTTCCAGGGTCGGGCCGAACCCTCCCCCGCCACCCCCGGCGGCCCCGCCTCCCCCGGCAGCACCACCGCCGGCGCTGCCCGGCGGCGCGTTCAGGGCGGTGAGCAGGCGCGCGATATGCTCCTGCATCTGCTCGCGCCAGGCGAGCGAGGCCGCCATCTGGTTCACACTGCGCGCGATCATCCCGAACTCTTCGGGCTGACTCTCGTCCAGCCGCGCCGCGGAGCTGCGCGTCGCCACGCGCTCCAGCGCCGCCACGATTCGCGCGAACGGCGCCGCGAGGCGGCGGCGGTTGTACGACAGCCCGACCGCGAGGGCGAAGAGCACGATCGCCATGATCAACGTCGTCTGCACCGCTGATTGGATGGCGTTGTCACCGACGTCGGCCGCGACCTCGCGCAACTGCTGGAGCTGCGTTTCGAGGCCGAGCGACGGATGCAGCCGCTCGAGCTGTTCCAGGCGATGGGTCAGCTCGACCATGTCGGCCTGGGTGCGGCGTGCGCTCTGCCACGTGACGTAGCGGTCGGCGAGCACGGCCACCGCGATCGCGAGAAACGCCGCCGTGAAGACCCGAGTGAGGCTGGGCGCGCGGCGCGGGTGCTCGGGCGGAGCCGAGGCTGGCTGACTCATACGAGCTTCTATTAGTAGGGGTTTGGACGCGCGGGACAAGAGCGAGAGGGAGCTGGGCCATCTAGCGGGGGGGTGCACCGCACGGTATGCTAGGCTGCGACTTCGCCAACGTGCGGCGGCCCAGTGGCTGATCTCCTGGAAACACTGCGTGATGCGCTCGTCGAGCATTACGCGGTCGAGCGAGAGCTCGGCCGGGGCGGCATGGCCACGGTCTTCCTCGCCGAGGACCTGAAGCATCACCGGCCCGTCGCGATCAAGCTGCTGCACCAGGAGCTGGCGGCCGCGCTCGGCGCCGACCGCTTCTTGCGCGAGATCGAGATCGCAGCCCGCCTGCAGCACCCGCACATCCTTCCTTTGTACGACTCCGGCCGAGCGGGCGGCTTCCTCTATTATGTCATGCCCTACGTCGAGGGCGAGTCGCTGCGCGACCGCCTACAGCGCGAGAAGCAGCTGTCGCTCGAGGATGCGCTGAAGGTCACGGCCGAGGTGGCGAGCGCGCTCGCGTACGCGCACAGCCATGGCGTGGTGCACCGCGATATCAAGCCGGAGAACATCATGCTGTCGGGCGGCAGCGCGGTCGTCGCCGACTTCGGCATCGCGCGCGCGATCAGCGCTGCGGGCGAAGGACAGCACCTCACGCAGACCGGTACCGTCATCGGCACCCCGGCGTACATGAGCCCCGAGCAAGCAACGGGGAGCGACGAGATCGACGGGCGGAGCGACCAGTACAGCCTGGCGTGCGTGACGTACGAGATGCTCGTCGGGGAACCGCCCTTCACCGGTCCGACCCCGCAAGCCGTGATGGCGCGGCACTCGCTCGACGCGGTGTCGCCGCCGTCGATCGTGCGGGCGACGATCCCCGACGCCACCGAGGACGCGATCCTGCGGGCGCTCTCCAAGGTGCCGGCGGACCGGTTTGCCACGGCCGCGCTCTACGCCGAGGCGCTGCAGCAGCCGTCGCTGGCGACGGGACCGACGCGGCGGGTGACGCGTCCCACGCCGACGGCGCGCTGGGCCGGGTTGCCGCGTGGCATGGTGCTGCTGGGTGTTGGCGTCGTGGTAGCGGTCACGGGATGGCGAGTGTTTGGCCGCGGGCCCGCGCGGCCCGGCGGCGTCGTCGCGCGCATCCTCGATCCGCGAAGTATCGCCGTGCTGTACTTCGAGGATCTGACCCCGAAAAGGGACCTGGCGTATTTGGCGGACGGACTCACCGAGGGCCTCATCACCGAGCTGAAGGGAGTCTCTTCGCTCGCCGTGATCTCCAAGAACGGTGTCGCGAAGTACCGGAACCCCGACGTTCCCCGGGACAGTATCGCCAGAGCGCTCAACGCCGGGACGTTGGTGCAGGGGAGCGTAGAGGAAGCCGGCGACCGCTATCGCGTCTCCGTGCGACTCATCGACGGCGCGAGCGGGGCGGACTTCAAGCGGGGGAGCTTCGAGCACCCGAAGGGTGACCTCCTCAAGATCCGCGACACGCTGGCGGTGCGGGTCGCTGACTTCTTGCGCGAACGCCTGGGCGAAGAAGTCCGAGTACGCCAAGAGCGCGCCAGCACCGAGAACCCCGCCGCCTGGTCGCTGGTGCGGCAGGCGGAGAAGGCGCAG
>Ga0209376_1000881_pt1 | contig 32049 bp, 33 predicted proteins | sample GraSoiAngelo_134_FD_185891 | JGI IMG/M metagenome (GOLD analysis project Ga0209376, IMG submission 185891) | Grasslands soil microbial communities from the Angelo Coastal Reserve, California, USA - 14_0929_05_30cm (SPAdes) (version 2) | ecosystem: Environmental > Terrestrial > Soil > Grasslands ... | reverse complement strand
CGGTCGCGTCTCTGTTAAGGAGGAGGTTGGCTAGGGGTCTACCCACCAGATTGCTTCGGTTAATGATTACAGCCCTTGACCCAGCGATTGGAACCTTGTAGTAGTTCAGGAGTTTGATGACGCCTTTCGGCGTGCAGGGAACAAGCTCCTCATAGCCCGAAGCCAGTTTTCCAGCGTTGATGGGGTGTAGTCCGTCAACGTCCTTGTAGGGGATGATTCTCTCGATTACCTTTTCCTCGTTGAAGCCTGGGGGCAGTGGCACCTGGACGAGTATTCCGTTGACCTTAGGGTTAGTGTTGAGCTGGCCAAGCAATGCTACCAGTTTGTCCTGGGAAGTATCAGCGGGAAGGTGGTGGCTCTCGGATCTTATTCCAACCTCGTCAGCCGCTTTGTGCTTGGCTTTGAGATAGGAAGCGCTGGCAGGGTCATCGCCGACCTGAACTGTGGCGAGAACAGGCGTAGTGCCATGTTTTTCCAGTTGTTGGACTTGTTGGGCGACCTGTTTCTTGACCTCTCCAGCCACCAGTTTTCCATCCATTAGTATTGCTGTCAACTCTTGAAGAGAACCCTCCTTCCATCTACCTTCAACTGATCCTCTGTAAGGAGTCGGAGTGCCTCGGGAAGAATTCGGTGCTCTTCTCTAAGGATCCGGCCAGAAAGAGTTTCCACGGTATCATCGTCGCGGATCGCAACTGGCGTCTGGAGAATTATTGGACCGTGATCGACTTCCCTGTCGACAAAGTGCACGGTGCAGCCAGTAACTTTGACTCCATGGTCGAGGGCCTGCTTTTGTGCGTCCAAACCGGGAAAGGACGGAAGCAACGCAGGGTGTACGTTTATGATTCTTCGAGGATAAAGATCAACGAACTGTTCGCTGAGGATCCGGAGATAGCCTGCGAGTACAATGAGCCCGGTTTTCGGCGCCACCCCGCGCGACTGTAGAGCGGCGACAGTCTTCTGGTCATAGTCCCAGTTTTTCTTAGGGACTCCCTTGTCGTCTAGTGTGATTGTCTCAACATGGTGTTTCCTTGCTATCTCGAGAGCTGGAGCGTTGGGTCGGTTGCTGATCACGATCTTGACCTCGCACTTGGTGAGATAGTGCTTATCGACCGCTTCTAGCACTGCGTTAAGGTTAGAACCGCGTCCCGACGCCAAGACGCCGATCGGGACCATTTAGTTAGGCCTTTTCGAGTCCATACATCTCTTTCAGCAATAGTTGTGAAGGATCGACCCTGCCAACTTTTGGAACCCATTCCATTCTCTTTCCAAGAGTCCCGCGTTCTTCCCTGTACTTGTAGAGCCGACGGACTTGCTCCGCTGAGTCGCGTCTCTTCGCAATAAGTTGTTCCGAGCCTATGTCGCTTCGATGATAGAGTCCCCACCCATCAGTTAGCTGAATGCTCGACGCTGTCTTCTCGATCCGAGCGCTGGCTGGAGGTAGAGTATGATCCATTGCCATCAACGCGAGAAGACGGGAGCCCCCCGTGACCACCTCGCCGTTCTCTTGGAGGTCAGCGTTTCCCCAGAAGAGGTAGCAGCCATTTCGTTTGATGTTTGTCTCAAAGACTTGGACCGGGTGCCCTTTGGCTTTGTCCTTCTTTTCCGGATAGCCGCTTGGAGCGACGACCTTCACGACCACCGCGTCCTCGTTAGTGAATTCGAGCTTCAGTTTTGACAGTCGCCGCTCAATGATGGCTTGGAAGATGTCGATGATGTCTGTCTTGAGCATCGCAAGCATGTTGAGAGCTTCAGGATCGCCGAGTCGAGAGTACATCTCGATAATTGTCGGTCCCTCGTTCTCTGTAAGCATCATCTGCCCGCCGACCATGCCATGGTAAGATTTGCCTTTTTTCTTCTGGATTGCCTCGACGATTCCTTCGACGATCTTGAGCGACTTGTCATATTCCTCGCTAGTAATGAATGGGAGAGCTAAGTCGGGACCTGATATGCTACCCATTCCGCCGGTTTCGGGTCCGCTGTCAACCTCGTGAGCGCTCTTGTTATCCTGGACAAGAGGGGTGCCTAGAACGGTTTTGCCATCCGTGAAGCACTGCAACGAATACTCAGGACCCCAGGCCTTCTCCTCGACCAGAATCTTGTCCTCGATATCAGAGTAGGCGGCCATGCTTGATTGGAGAGAGTCGAAGTAGGCTTCTTTGAAACGCGCCTTGTCATCGTGAAGATACGCCAGACGATCTTCGATCAGCTTGACACCCTTTCCGCCGGATTGGCGGGCGGGCTTGATGACGATATTCTGCAGCCAGGGTTGCCTGTCGATGTTTTTCCTAATATAGTCAGAGGCTTCTCGTGCGTTCTTGAAGGTTCGAAAGAGAAGCTTGCCCGGGAGATTATTCTCCCACTGTAGACGTCGGAGGTCGGCTTTCGAACGTTCTATGATCGAGAGATCTTGGCTAGCGCCGATACATTGGATGCCCTCTTTCTCTAGCGCATCTGGTATTCCATGAAAGCCAGGCTCCTCGGGTCCCACTACCACCATGTCGACTCCCCAGCCCCGGGCTGACCTTACAATCGTCTTCGGATCCGTTGTTCTGCCGGTACGAAGTTCTCCCTGATTGACTTTACAGATCTTGTCGATTCCCGGGTTCCGGTTTTCAGCGACCCAGAATATCTCGGGTTTGTGATCGCTGAGACTCAGTTTCCATGCAATCGCGTGTTCACGAGCCCCTCCGCCTACCCCCATTACTCTCATCGTGCCGCGCCTCCGTTCTCGAAGCAGCGCATGCAGAGACTCTGTTTTGGAACGCCTATCGCGTGCTGGAGTTCTTCAACGGTCAAGAACGATATACTGTCGGCCCCGACATGATTCGCGAGTTCTTTCTCGTTCAGGCTGCTGGAGACCAGTTCGTCTCTGGACGGAATCTCGACTCCATACGGGCATGGTGAGATGAGTGATGGGCTTCCAATTCGAACGTGTATTTGTTTCGCGCCGTTGCGTTTTAGATTGAGAACCGTGTTTCGTAGAGTATTTCCCCTGACGACACTATCGTCAACTAATACAACGTCCTTGCCCTCGATCGCGCTCTTAACAGGATTGAGCTTTAGCTGGACTCCCACGAGACGTTCTTTCTGTGTTGGCTCAAGAGCCGCCCGAATGTTCTCTCCAGTTCGCACGAAGCCAAGTTCCTGCGGAAGACCGGACTCTTGACTATATCCATTGGCAATCGGGAACGCAGTCTCCGGCACGCCAACTACCACGTCAGCCTTCGCCGGGTGAGCTCTGGCTAATTCTCTGCCGATGTTGTTTCTAACCCTCGCTACCGGAAGAGTGTTGACTTTGCTATCGAGCCTTGCGAGGTAGACGTACTCGTAGCTGCAGAAGTTACCCGCGTCACTTGCAGGGGCGTTCCCACGGATATCCTCGGGGGTGAACATGATGACTTCTCCAATCTCCACGGGTCCGGTGTGGTCAATGCCCATCACGTCGAGGGCACATGTCTCGGATGCGACTGCTGCAATGTCGAAGCCAACGCTCCCTGTTTCCAGTGGCTTTACGCCGAGTGGGTTTCTTCCGCTGATGAGTTCTTGTTTGTGGGTCAGGGCGATGAAGGAGTACCCGCCTCCAATCTTGTTGATGAGCATTGAAGTTGCTTTGAGCGGTTCCTTCTCGCTGTGGAGGAGTTGTGAGAGTTGTCGGGCGAAGAGCTTGGTGGCTTCATCACGGTATTCGTGGAGGTCTGTCTTGCCGTCAAGTGCGAGAACCAGCTCGTAGGGCGCTTTGACGTGGACTAGATGGTCATCGCTGTAGGAGGATGTTTGCCCGATTCCGACGAAGCCTTTTGGAATGCTTGTCTTGTTGTTGCGGAAGAATTCCTCAACACCACCTTTTCCTCCGAGAGTGTGTAGAGTACCTCCTGGTCCAATCGCTGCTAGGCTAACGGATTCCTGTCCTCGTCCTTGGAGGGCGCTGAGTCCGTAGCGGATGAAGTGTGATGCGTCCCAGTTTTCTCGTCCTTCGCCGAACGTGTAAAAGCCGACTAGCCCTGGCATTGCTAGGCTAGGCCTTCATTTCTTCCCGGGTCCGAAGCACAGGGTCCTTCTTCAGACCGAGGTATTCTCCGGTGACGCAGGCGAAACACATCTCGTCCTTGCCAAGGCCTATTCCCTCGCTTAAACCGTTGATGTCGTTGTAGCCTAAGCCGTCGACGCCGATTTCACGGGCGACTTTCCTGTTGAGCTCGACAATGTTGAGCGTTTCGCCGTCTGCCTTGTTCGCAAGCAACTCCTCCCTCGTCGGGAAATCGATCCCCATGTAGCACGGGTGGCGGATGGGTGGGAAGGTGACGACCATGTAGACTTTCTTTGCTCCTGCGTCTCGGAGGGATTGGACGATGTTTCTGCTGCTGGTTCCGCGGACGATGCTGTCATCAACCACGATGACGTCTTTGCCGTCGACGACGGGTTTGATGGTTATGATCTCGCGAACGATCTCTTCCCGGCTCTTGGCTGTGGGCTCGATGAAGCTGCGGAGGCTTCCCTTTCTCCGGTAGCGGTCTTTCATCAAGCCCTCTTCCATGGGTATGCCGCTCTCCTCGGAATAGCCGAGGGCTGCGGGCCTCGCAGAGTCGGGAACGGGAATGACAACATCGGCTTTGAACGGATATTTTCGGGCGAGGACTCTACCGAGCTTTCGTCGAGCATCGTAGACGTAGTGATCGTCAATCTTGCTGCTAGGATGACCGAAGTAAGTGTACTCGAACGGGCAGTGATAGTGCCGTGGTGCCTCTGCGAACCTTGTTATTCTGAGACCGTCTTTGGTCAGGCTGACTAGCTCGCCGGGTTGAATGTCCCGGACAAAGTCGGCTTGGAGCGCTGTCAAGGCGCAGCTCTCGCTCGCAACGATATGGGTGTCTGTTTCAGGATCGTATCCGAGACAGAGCGGTCTGTAGCCTGCTTCGTCCCGAGCCGCTAGAACCTCGCCGTCGTGGGTTATGATGACGAAGCTGTAGGAACCGCTCAGCTCTTTGCTCAGCTTGTGAAACGCGCGGGTCCAATCCTGTTCAGCGCGATAGTGTTGGAGGAGACGGTATCCAGCAAGCTTCGTGTCTGTTGTCGAGCCTAGGATTGGAAATTCTCTCTGGACTATGGGCTCGAGATCTTCCGTGTTCGCGATGGTCCCGTTCTGGGCGATTGCAAATTCACCGCGGATGTCGAGCGGATGCGCATTCTCCAGTGTCGTCCGTCCGCGGGTCGAGTAGCGCACATGTCCTATTCCGCGATTGCTGGTGAAGCTGAGAATCCTCTTCGCATTGGCATCGGCGCCCTGGCCGATTAGGCCTAAGCCCTTGAGGATGGGCTCGCCGGGTACTGCTATTCCCCATGATTCCTGGCCTCGGTGCTGTAGGGCTGCGAGTCCCTTGACGATACGCTCGACAACAGGCCTGTTCTGCATAGAGTAAATGGCTAGGACGCCACAGTGCTCTTTCATAGCGTCGCCTCCATTGCCCGCGGGATTGTTTCTGACCAGGCCCTTGAAGCTTCAACGACGGGAATTCTGATGATCGGTTGTCCTTTCGAGAGAAACTCGATCTCGTTGTCCGTTACAGTTCCGACCTGTGCGGCAGGTATTCCGAGCCGTTTGAACGAACGGACTATCCGGGCAGCGTTCTTCGGTTTTGTTTCAAGGACAAATCGCGATCTTGATTCTGAGAATAACAGGTTGTCCATTCTGCTGGTCTTGTTAGGAACCTTATCGAGGTCAATGGTGAAACCCTTGCGGCCTTGAATGGACATCTCGGCCAACGCAACGGCTAGTCCACCCTTCGAGATATCGTGAGCGCTCTCTATACGGCCGCTTCTCAGGACCCTCAACAGAGATCGGAGGAGTATCTTCTCTTTCTTCAAGTTGACCTTGGGGACCTGGCCGCCTGTGAGCTTGTGAATGTGTTCGTAGTATTCGCTCCCGCCCAATTCATCAGAAGTGTCTCCGACGATGATGAGATCGTCCTCCTCCTCTCTGAGGGCTTGTAGTATTTTCGGGGTCTTCGGTTCTACCAGTCCCAAGGCGGCGATGACCGGCGAAGGTTTGATCGCTTTGCGATTCATGGAGTCTTCGTTGTAGAAGCTGACCTTGCCACCGACACACGGGACATCGACGGCTCTGAGATAATTGGAGATGGCTCGAATTGCCTCTTTGAATGCCCAGTAAACTTCAGGATTCCCAGGATCTCCAAACTGGAGATGATCGACGACCGCAACAGGCTCCGCGCCTCCAGCGACTAGACTGCAGGATGCTTCGGAGACAACTCCCACGGTTCCCCAGTAAGGGTCCACATAGCATTGTTTGCTGTTGCCGCCGGTGGCGAGAGCGAGGGAGCGCCTGCTGGGAAGACGTAGTAGCGCAGAATCTGCTTCTCCCGGTTTGACGATGGTTCGGATGCCAACCTCGTGATCGTACTGGCGATAGATCCACTCCTTGCTCGCAATGTTCGGACTAGACAGTAGATCGATGAGTGATTGACCGAGGTCTTTAGGCATGGCTGGCTCAGGTATCTTTGCGAGAGCATCAAGATAGAGAGGGCGCTTTGATGATCTGGGAGAGAGCGGCGCTTCGGCGACGAACCTGGCTGGTGCTCTGGCAACCACTTCCTCTCCTCGCCGGATGGTTAGGAGGCCGTCATTGGTGACCTGTCCTATGTTTGCATATCCTAGCTCCCATTTCTCGAGGATACTGACGAGTCTTCTCTCGTCTTGCTCTCGGATTAGGAGGACCATTCGTTCTTGTGACTCGGATATCATGATCTCTGCGGGTTGCATGTTGGGCTCGCGTGTCTGAATCTTGTTCAGATCAATCTCTATTCCTGTTCCCGCCTTCGCGGCGATCTCAGAGAGTCCGCAGGTTAGGCCACCTCCGCCGAGATCTTTCATTCCCTGAACGATATTCGCCTTTACGGCCTCCAGTATCGCTTCGATGATGAGCTTCTTTGTGAAGGGGTCCGGGACTTGGACGGCGGATCGTTCCGTGTCAGACTTGTTTGTGAGTGTTTTGCTGGCGAAGCTTGCTCCACGAATGCCGTCTCGTCCCGTCCGTCCCCCGACAAGGTAGACGAGGTCGCCTGGGTTCCGAGCTTCGCCGAGGACGAGCTTGTCTTTTCGTCCGAGACCGACGCACGCGACATCAACGAGACAGTTTCGCTCGAAGGAAGGGTCGAACTCTACCTCTCCGCCGACTGTCGGAACGCCAATGCAGTTGCCGTAGTCTGCTATTCCCCTGACGACGTTGTCGAAGAGCCAGCGGGTGTGAAGACTCTCGATTGATCCGAACCTGAGCGGATCTAGAAGAGCGATAGGACGCGTCCCTAGGCTTAGGATGTCACGGACGACACCGCCGACGCCAGTGGCCGCTCCACCGTACGGGTCAATGGCACTAGGGTGGTTGTGTGACTCGATGTGAAGGGTTACGACCCAACCGTCGCCGATGTCGATGACGCCTGCGTCGAAGCCGGGCCCGACTAGAACCCTGGGTCCTTTGCTAGGGAGTTGTTTGAGGAGTGGTTTGCTGGATTTGTAGCTGCAGTGCTCGGACCACTGCGCTTCGAGCATAGCCCACTCAACCTCATTAGGCTCTCGTTGGAGCTTCTTGACCGCGTACCGGATCTCCTCGTCTGTGAGATTGGGCTTCTGAGCTTCCACTAGGGGCAAGATTTGAGGTTCCACGACGACGGATCGGGTCATGATGGCTGCTCTCTTCCTCGAAGAGCAAGGAGGGTTGCGCGCGAACCCGTGATTGCTCCTATGATGAAGGCGATGATGAACCCGACGAGGCCAGCGATTAGGTAAGCAACGAGCCCGGCGACAACTCCAGCAATTAGTCCTCCTACTAGGGCAGTGGCGCGCGGAGACGTTCTCTTTTTCGCGGCAGCTTCTTCTGTCAAATCTTATTTTGCCTCCTCGCTCTCGGGGCCGTATTGCTGAACCTCAATTAGTGCCAACCTTGTTTCCTCCTCTAACGGTCAGGTAGAGACCGACTCCCATTAGAATCCCAGCGCTCAACCCACGAGCTCCTGAACTCGGAAGAGGCGACAAAACGGTTGCTAGAATCGCCACTCCAATGGCAAAGAGTATGATCCCTGACAGCGCGGTGTTGTCTTTGGACAAGTGCCTCAACTCTTCTCTTAACTTCTGAATCTCGCCTACCGTCAATCAGTTGTCTTCTCCTTCTTCGGAAGGATCAAGCCCACGCCCAGTGCTATCAATATGAAGCCATAGAAGCCGCCGAGGAAACCGATGCCCGCGATGTAGGTAACAGAGAAGAAGGCAACAAGAGAGACGATACCTAGGGCGATGGAGAATATGCCCAGAACCAGACGGCGAACAGACCGAGTCTCTTCAGTCATCGGCCGATTTTCTCCCGGTCTGCCGGTTTCAACTATCTCCTCCTTCGAGGGTCTCGATCATTGAGTCGAAGATTATCCTTCCTTCTGGATGATTGTCCGGAGCTAGAATTGGTATAGAGGCGCGTTCGGGGTGGGGCATGAGCCCCATCACGTTTCCTTCCTTGTTGCAAATTCCGGCAATGTTGTCCATGGAGCCGTTGGGGTTCGAATCCTCTGTCGGAGTATTGTTCTCGTCAACGTATCGCAGAACGATCTGCTCGTCCCTATCCAGTTCAGCAAGCTGATCGTTGTCGAGATAGTATCGGCCTTCGTTGTGAGCAATTGGAATCCGCAGGGTCGCTCCGTTACTCGCTAGTTTTGTGAACGGTGTTCTGGTGGAGTCTATACGGAGGCGTGTCCATTTGCAGACGAATCGTAGGCCAGTATTTCGAAGGACAGCGCCGGGCAGGATTCCGGCCTCGACTAGTATCTGGAAGCCGTTGCATATTCCAAGGACTGGCTTGCCATTGTCTGTTGCTTCTCTGATGGTTTCTAGGCTCGGGCTGGTCGCGGCTATTGCACCGGCGCGGAGGTAGTCGCCGTATGAGAAGCCTCCGGGCAGAACGTACGCATCATATTGATCTTGTTTCAGGTCTTTGTGCCACACGAGGTCCGTTGGGACCATGACGGTTTTCTGGAGAATTTCTAGCGCGTCTAGGTCGCAGTTGCTTCCGGGAAACTGTACGACAGCGACCCTTACCATTATCCTGGTTTCCTAAAGTAGTGAATTTCGATGCCTATTAAGCCCTTTTTTGACAGGGTCGTGTCAAGAGAATGTCGAAGGAATGAGGCCTGGTCTGAAAATCATTACCCTTGATTGCTCGTTTTCTTAGCTTACGACCCTAACTCTGCAGATATGCGCTGCTGGATTGTAAATCCTGAGATCATCACAGAGCTTCCGGACGAGTTGCTTAGCGTCTTCCTCGGAGCTAGCTTCAACATTCATGCGCAAGAACTTGCCAGCTCGAACATTTGTCACCTGTGAATAGCCTCCCTTCAGAATCAGATTGTGATGGATCGTCTCTCCTTCAGGATCCCGAGCCAAGGGCTTGTTCTCTACGACGACCTCGACGGTGAAGCTTGACGGTGACATTGCTCGAAAGCCACCTATGAGGCTCCCTTAAGCTCTTTTTCCAATCTGGTGACCACAACCATCCGAAGAGTTGACATTCTAGGAACGAAGAGGAGAAGGAATCTGAGCCTCATGAAAAAGACTCTCCCGATGAAAAAATTCTTTGTAGACCCAAATACTGGTCGAGCCGAATCCTTACCTGCTTCAGCGTTTGTGGGGCCAGAATTTCTCGAACTGGAACTTGGAACTATCTTTGCTCAGACCTGGCTGCTAGCGCCTGTTGAAAACGATTCCCAGGACGGACTTGCCACTTCCACAGACCCTATTGGAAAAATTGGTTCTCGGGTCCCATTCAATCTTCTGGGAAAGCCGTTCTTCCTCCAGCGAGGCCAACATGGCAGGCTGAACTGCTTTCCGAACGTTTGCACCCACGCTTGGCATCCCCTCGTTGAATCGTCGAGCGTTGGAGGAGCGATAATCTGTCCGCAACACGGACGCCAATTTGACAACGAAGGGAGGTTCGTCTCCCAGGTAGGGTTTGAGAAGATGGATGGATTTCCGCGGGAATCGGACCATCTGAGAAATGTTCATGTTGATGAGTGGGGACAATGGGTCTTCGTCTCTACCGGCGAGCCGCTGGCACCCTTCCGCGAGTTCATAGAGACCGTTCAGCAATCCATACCTGGACTCAAACTGGCTAGCCTCCGGAGACATCGTTTTGACAGGGAGGTTCGGGAGGTTGAGGGAAACTGGAAACAGCACGCTTGGAACTACATGGACAACTTCCACATCAGGTTTGTTCACAAGGGACCAGGCGGACTAGCCGATGCCATCGATCTGGCCTCCTACCGGACTGAGCTGTACAAGTTCAGCGCTCTACAGTGGGCTTATGCACGGGACGAAGAGAACGGCTTTGACCCTCAGCTCCTAGCCAATAGGTTCCGGGACCCGAAGAATCCTACAAGGAAAGTGTTTGCGTTGTGGTGGTTTATCTTTCCCAACATAACTCTGAACTTCTATCCCTGGGGGCTATCGGTCAATGTGTATATGCCGATTCCCAAGAAACCTGACAAGACCCTGTTCTTATGGTTCCAGTACGTGCTGGACGAAGAAAAATTCCAACGTCGAAACGGCACCTGGCTCAGCGAGCAAGTCGACGGTGAGGACATTGAAGCGATCGGTCTCGTGAGCACAGGTGCGAAGTCTGGATTTGCGCCCCGCGGACGATTTGCTCCAACTGAAGAAACAGGACCTCACTGGTTCCACAGACTCGTATACGAGACTGTTTTCGAGCAAAGGACCCCCAGTAGGATGATTGGAGTCTGAACATTGCCCAGCGAATTCTTGCCACGTGCTCATTCCAAAAGGTTGGGAGAACTCGACGCGTCAAACTGGAAGAACCTAGAAGCCGGGAGGAATGCTTCGCGCATTGATCCAGCCATAAGAGGAATTGTTTCGTCACTCAATCACAAAGGATACAGGACATTCTCGTCTTGTAGCGGAGGCCACAAATCAAACCTTCGCCGAAGATTCGACCGCCATGAGAGTGGCTATATCGCCTTCTCCCCGCCATCACGAATACCATTCGCCCTCTATCTCGCCCTCCGTGAAAAGAATCAGGACTTCATGTTCGAAGCGGAGGCGGTGATACATGATGGAAACGGAGATAGAAGGGAGACGATCTACACCCAATTGGACTGGCAACTACTGGACCAGAGAAAACCGAAACTGAGATATTACGAGAATTTATTCTCCGAAATACAAGACACGATCGACAGCCTACCTAGACGACAAGACGGGCATGAGGAGGTCTTGACGGGCCTGCTGGGGAAACCTCACCTACGGCTGGGATCGAAAATTGTGAGTGGCCAGATGAAACGGTTCACCCGTTAGATAGGAACAGGTTCTCAGGCTTCGAAAATCAATGCTCGAATGATCATCAGGGCGTCTTTTGCTAAGGGAACTTGATCGAGTGAATGATTCTTTGTGCAGAGCATCCTTTGCTGGATGAAAGAAAAAAAGGGGATTGGTCTTGGAGCTAACTGGTACGCTTACTGTTTGAAGAGGGGTGTGGGTGCGAGAAGTGTCTCGCTGCGGGCCATGCCTTGTAGTGTTGGGAACTTCTCGAAGGCGGACTTGACGATCTCGTCAGAGGTCCTTGCCTGCCAGAGTGCTACGATGTCGAACTGGCCTGGGGTTGTCCATGCCTCGATAAGGCCTGGGAAGCTCTTGAGCTGGTTGACGAATGTCTCGATTGGGCTGGTGACGTTGAAGAGGCTGATGCCGAGTGGCATCTGGTTCTGGAAGTGGGCGCCGTTGATGCCGTTAAAACCGAAGAGTGTCTGAGTAGTTTCGATGCCGTGTACTTGGCGGATCTTGCTGACGAGTTGTACGATTTGTTCTGGGGTGTTCTGCTTTAGTCGTAGTGCTAGGTCGAATCGTCCGGTGACTGGTGCGATGAGGTCGATGTTCGGGTTGTTCTTTAGCTCCTCGACCACGTTCTTTGTCTGACCGTTGTGAACGGTTGCGAAGACGTAGGCGGGATAGTTTTGGGTTTGCATAGATATCATCTTATTGCAATTGAGTAATGGATATTACTTTGTATATAAACCTTTTAACTCGGAACCACATGTATTACAGTAGCAAGGCGCATTTGAGAATGCCAGCTCTCACCCAGAAGAACATGACAGTTCCAGAAGCAGTACGACAGATCCTCACGAGGAATTACCCTATCTACCAATGCCTCAAGATGAAACTCACAAACTTTCACTCAGTCGCCGAACTAATCCAGCCACACGTCCAGCAACTAACAGGCCGAAAACCAACCATCAACACACTTGTAGTAGCGATCAAAAGATTCTCAGACACACTAGAGGAATTGAAATCCTTGGACCCCGTAAGGGCACTGGAGAATACTAGAATCTCCCTTTCAAACGGAATAGCAGATGTGACCGTGAAAGCACCTCGCGCCGAATTTCCCAAGATACTCAACGAACTCTCAGAAATGTCCGCAGGACTAGGAGAGTTCCCCCACATATTCCCCCTAGCCAACTCGATCAAGATCATATTACCAACGGAGGATTACGAGCTCATGAAAAAGAAACTGCGCCACCTCAATATTGTTACTGTACAACCTAATGTGGCCAAGCTCTCACTGTACCTGCCCACAAACGCCTGGGACACTCCCGGAATAGCGTCTTACATCACAGAACTTCTCTACCGGAACGGCGTCAACATAATCGACGCCTTCCTCGGCCACGGAGACATCATAATAGTCGTAAACGAGCCCGACGGGCACACGGCCTACGACGCATTGCGACAGATAGCCCAGACACAATAACCGCCAAAAAACTCGCGGACTCAAAAGTCCCGTGGTTCACGACCGAACGGGGATCGTACGACCGAAAGTTTACCACTAACAACCTCCAGAACCATTTGGTCCATGAGCGAGTCAACCTACTCACCCTTGCTTCTGGACAAGATGGCAGAACGGTTCCGCTACTTCGCTGGCAAGATCTATGCCGATCGATCACCGCTCTACACGAATCTCGCTCTTAGGGTTGCAGAGGACCCCGAACTCCTCAGGCTAGCAGCCAGCGCTCAAGAGAAAGCCGCCCTCCCCAACCTGTTCTTTGCCGCCGTACATCTGTTGCTGCTCAAAGGCGAGCACCACCAGCTCGCAGCCTTCTACCCCAGCCTCAACAACTCCTCCCAGCACTACGACTACGTCTACCCCTACTTCCGCAACTTCGTCCTCGAACACCTAGAAGATATCCGTGAGACCTTGATGGCTCACTCTGTCCAGACGAACGAAGTGGGACGTTGCGCTGTTCTCGTCCCAGCCTTTGAACTTGTAGCGGCGCAAACGAAGCGTCAGCCTCTGACCATGATTGAGATTGGTTCCAGCGCAGGACTCACCTTGCTCTGGGACCTATATCATTACCATTATGGAGAAGGCTTAGAGCGCGGAGACCGAAACTCCCGGGTAAAGATCGAGTGCTCGCTACGCGGAGAAACGCGTCCTCCGATACCAGAGCAATTGCCAAAGGTCGCCTCTCGTACCGGCATCGACCTCTCACCTATCGATGTCAACGACGCTGAGAACGTTCAATGGCTACGCGCTCTCGTTTGGCCTGACAATCAGAAACGAGCTAGACAACTGGAACATGCAATCCGGCTCGCCCAGCAAGCTCCTCCTACGATCATCACTGGAAACGCCCTTGACCTTCTACCAAACCTCATCGACAGAGTCCCGCACAAAGCACCACTGTGCATCTACCACTCGTTCACCCTTACCCTGGCCAGCGGAGAACCGCGGGAGAAGCTGCACTCACTCCTAACAACGGCTTCTAAGAAGAGAGATCTGTTCCTCGTCTCGATGGAATGGGCCGCCGACTCAGAAACCCCTATCCTAGGTCTCGCGAAATTCAGCAAGGGTAACATGACAGAGAGAATCTTGGCCCGGTGCCACTCACACGGGGAATGGCTAGAGTGGATGAGCGACTCAGGCTGACTGTCACGGCTCTATCTCATTTGACCTCGTGAGCCATACTCAAGGTATATCATTAAAGGGGCTGTGAGAATTACATGACTAGGTTGAACTGATGAGCGCCATTGATCATGAGAGAAGGAGGCGGGCCAGACAGATGGCCGAGGCCGCTGGGCTTTCCGGTTCCACCTCCCAATCTATCTGATAGTCAACGCCGCCCTTGTCATCATCTGGTTCTTTACAGGGCCGTCCAATTTTCCGTGGCCTGTGTTTCCCATCTTCTTCTGGGGAATAGGCGTATTCGCCCACTACATGGCGGCCTATCACAACCCAGGAGGGGGGTGGTTGGACAGGGAAACTGAAAAAGATTCTGAAAGAGGACAAAGAAAATCTTAGAGGCTAGGGAACTTGGACCCGGCTCACAAGTCTAGGAGCAAGATCCAGAAGTAACGACCTGCCCTGGTTCCCTTTGTCCAAGTTCGGATTGTAAGCTGTTAGATCCACAACTTTCAGCTTGCCTGTTGAGTGTAGCGCTTGAAAGATCTGGAGAATGTCCTGACGGGCCAGTCCTCCAGGCTCGGGAAAATCCACTCCAGGCATTAGAGATGGATCAAGAACGTCTACGTCCAGATGGGCGATGATCCAATCGCACGAGCTGTTTAGGAATCTGCTAATCTCAAGAGCAACCTCTCGCGCACCTTGTTTCTTGAGCTCTTGGGCGGAAAAAAGCTTGACAGAACTTCGAAGAGCCTCGTCTTCCCCTGGGTCGAGCGACCGTGAACCCACATGAACGACCTCGTTCTCCTCCAACAGAGGCCTTAGTGACTCAATTTCGCTTGTCAGTCTCGGGCCTCGGCCGCACGCGATCGCGAGAGGCATACCACCGATGAAGCCTGAAGGGCTTGTCTCGGGAATATTGAAGTCTCCATGAGCGTCCAGCCAGACCATTGCAGGCTTTCCTTTGTAGACATTCTTGAGGCCTGCAAGACTTCCGGGGACGAAGGCGCAGTCCCCGCCAAGGCAGAAGGTAATCCTGGAAGGGTCGACTAGGCCCGTCAGCTTGTCTTTGACTCTGAGAGTTCCTTCCGAGAACTCTTCAAAGTTTCTGAGGTTCTTAGGGCCATGGTCCCTCACGATGGAAGGGCAATCAACGTCCCCAAGATCGACGAGGTCGTTGTCCGCCAACTTTATTCTTTGGACGACCCCCGCTTTCCTGAGACTGGGGACAGCATCACCCATCGCTCGATATTTTGCCAGAGTGTAGAACGGGAATCCGACGAATGTTACACCCAAGATGATTCCCCACAACTGTTCTCTTCCCGTGTTTTCACGTTTTCCCGTCTCTCAGTACTGAATTATGCACCCCCGGGTGACATGTCTCTTAATGACTAGACGCATCGTGAGGAACCTTGACCTTCAATGCGCGAGACGATATTTGACGAGTCTTACAACGTTCGAGAAGTACTGGATGACGTTATCGAGAGGGTTGCCCTTCGCGAGAAGTTGTTGGGTACAGCGAAACAGTTTGCGGAGAAAAAGAGAGAAGACAAGTTCACCTTAGCCATCAAACAATTTGAGAACCTCATGATAGACTTTCTACGTCTCTACCAGCCTATTCTCGATAGGTTGCGTAGCTATCGGGAGGGAATGCAGAAGGAGATTGCAATTCTCAGATCGTCGCTCGCAACTGTCAACGGAATGCTCGAAGTCTCAAAGGGAATAGAAGGACTAGCTCCCAGAATACAACAGCTTGAAGCAAACGGGCAGGAACTTGACGCTAACATCAATGAGAAGATGAAGATGGCGAACAAGATAGATGATCTGTTCAACAGGGTGCGGCCCTTCCAGGCGGGAGGCGCAGGACCGATGGGTCGGGATTCGTTGTCCGATGTCCTAGCAGGTATGCCTAAAGATCTCTTCCCGGAGACACCTGAGCCAGCCAACGAAAAGACTCGAAAGACAGGCACCAGAAACTAGGGCCCAATCGCTTTCCCTGTCTCCGGCAATAACGGTTACAGCACTCCATTATCCGGCCGACTTTCCATACGACGATCGACCATACCTTTGGCCACGAGAAGACTAGTGCATTCAGCGAAAGCAGTGCACTCGATGGTCGATGAGGATCTGCGGGTGTCTACTCACAAGAGCATCATAAAGACCCTCGGACGACAATATTCAGATGCGACACAATTCTTCGTTGAGCTCGTTGTCAATTCGTGGATGTGGGGTGAGGCGACAAGGGTTGAGATCAAGATCTCAGATTCTGGTTCTCACATCGAATACGAGGAATGGGGTCAAGGGATGGACCTCGACGGTCTGCGTGAATTTCTTACTAAGGGAAAAACAACCGGCGAGGGATTCTCCCCGAAATACAAGCGCCCGATACGAGAGTCGTACGGGATGGGCAGTCTCGCCTGGCTGACCCTAGGTCGTGAGTTGGAACTCCAAGTTCACAAGGGGCGTTTTGATCGGACTATCATGCTGACAGAGAGCCTTATTGATCGACACTGGGCCCCCACCGACCAAAACACTTGGAAGCCCTTGCGAGTAGTACAGGCTCCATTGGATCATGATGGTCTAAGGATCAGAATTCGATCCTTGACGAAAAAAACTGACCCGGGAGAGGTCCGCCGAGCCCTACTGGCGAGGGCTAACGTTCTTGCCTTGCGTGGATATGGGCCGTTCGAAGTCTTTGTAAATGGTGAAGCGGTGAAGCCGGAAGAACTCCGCGGCGCGACCCTCCTCCCTGTTAACATCGCGACAGAATATGGGAAAATTACGGGCGAAGTATTGATCCTTCCAATCTCTAAGACACGAGCTGGAATATCCGAGGCAGGAATGAGCGTCCAGCAGAGGCACATCACCTGTTTACAGCACCAGTTCTTCGGCCTCGACCAGTATCGTATTCATGGGCTGAGCCGGATACAGGGCTGGGTCAACGCTGACTTCCTCCGTCGATTGCCCGGCGGTAATGAGTTCGAACGAGACAGCGCGCAGTGGAAAGTGTTCGAGAAGGCTATGCGTGGTTTTGTCCGGAACAAGGTCTTGAAATTTCTCAGACAGACCGCAAGCCGCAGAGAACTTCGCAGCATACAATACCTCAACCGGGAGATTGCGGAGAGATTGCGACGTAGTATCCGACGAAATATCGAGATACTCTCCAAAGCCATTATCAAGACAAAAACATCGTCAAAGACTAGCCAATCATCGCAACACGCGACGAAAAGAGAGAACGGGTCAGGACATCGGAAAGACCGGAAGTCAAAGACACGTCCAAGAGACGCGACTCGCAGCGTTATACATCTAAAAGACCAAGTCTTGGCCTTCGACATCGCGCACGGTGGAGACAGAGGTCAGGCGTACGTCGAGACTGACAAGAATGGCGTCCGAACCGTCTTCGTCAACATGGACCATCCGATGTGGAACGTCGAGGCCAGCATGACTCCGACAAAGCTCCGCTACTGTATCCGCCAGATCCTGGAAAGGTCGATCGCTGAGGATATTCTGCCAGCAAATCCTTCGACCCCCGAGGAAGCTTACTCGGTACTGGACGCACTGTACAACGACGCCTTGGCCTAAATGAGCTCGAATTCAATCTAGTAAGAGTGCCCTCCATAGGACTTTATACTTGAGGGATGCGTAGCGAAGCTCGGTCATCATGCCTCAGAAGAATGATTCTTCTCCGTCCTCTCTTGCAGAGGTCTTGGAAAAAATGGCTGAGAAAGACTATGCCTTCAATTTCGATGTGACCATGGAACTCGCAACCTCATCGTTGCGGGTCGGGACTGTGAGGGTCCATGGTAAGGTCGAGTCCGCGGCTCTAAAGAAGAAATAGGCTCAATAACAAGCCCGATGTGCTCCAGTCTTTTCTAGAGTGAACCCTGTCCTAGTAGAGCTTCTTTCTCGCAATCATAGCACCTATAGGTTCGCTCTCTCATCCATTTGCCGGACGAGTCAAGGATCTGTTTATCCTGGGTGTTGAGTTCGCTGGATTCGAACTGACCACCGCATCTGTCGCAGACATGTTCCACTAGGATTACCAACTGGAGGGGCCCGGTATCGTTACTCATAAACAGTCGCTGCAAACCCCGCAACACATTTACCGGGCGCGGTCTCTTTCAAAAGTTAGCATTGTCAGCTAGTTCGGACGCGGAGAAGAGTAAGCGGATAGAGCAGACGTTTGACGAGTTCAACGAGTCCTGGCTTGTCTACTGGAACGCGTACATTGACTTGCAGAACCAGTTGTATGAGAGTTTGAAGACTGCGCGCGAAGTGACCTGGCTCGGCGCCACTGACTCCGCGAAGATGAGTGAGATAAACGCGGCCCAACGACAATTGTTCGCCACTATGCCGCGCCGCCTAGACTATGTCCCACTGGGACAGATCAACCGCAGTATGGATTACGCCCTCAGCAAGATCAACGAGCTGTTGGCAGCCCTCTTCTCAGAGAAGGAGAAATGCAAGAGGCTAGAGGACGCTATAGACATTCTAACGGACAAGGCTAACAAGACTAAGCAAGAGCTCCAGTCCGAATCTTAGCTTCTTTCCAGAGATAATATTGAGCTCTACATAATCCGACTGGCAGATCAATCAATGACTGTGGGTTAGGACGCAACGAGGGGGTGGGTGGGGGACACGCACGTTCCTATTCGCTATCGCCCTGCCATTTGTCTCGCTCAAGCATTTCCCTCTTGAGAGATACGACCATCTCATTGAAGTCGGAAACCTTAGTTGCTTGAATCTCCTGTTCTTTGCAGAGCTCGGAGAGCTTAGAGCCTCTTATCACGAATCTCAAGTCTGCGTTTCTCAGCGCGTGTAGATCCCATCGTCCATCGCCAATGTAGGCGACCGCATCGGCCCTCGTCTTGTAGTACCTGACTGCGTCGTCTTTGAAGTTCATTGATCGATTGTCCTTCAGTTTGAGAAAGTCGAATTTAATGCCCGTCGGGGTGCATTTCGCCGCTGCCGCGTACAGTTCCACCTTGTTCCTCCACTTCTTACGTTCTAGAAAGTGTTTGATGACGAAATCCAGGCCTGCACTAACCAGGACGAGCGGGTAACGGTTTGTTTTGCAGTAGTCGATTAGATTGTCGAAGCCGGGCCTGAATTTGGTGAACTCGTTCAGTTCGTCTAAGATTTTGGACTTAGACGTCCTTACCATCGCACCCTGTCTTCTGAGACATTCCTCCAGTGTGATCTCCCCCTTAACGTACTGGTCATCAACGGCCCTCCAGTCGCCTTGAGCGAATTTTTCGAGAACGTTCTCGAACGTGTCGTTGAGAGTGACCGTGACATCAAAGTCGCTTAGTATTGCAAGCTTCATTTCAAACAGGCTTCTTTGATTTCTACGTCTTGTGGACGTTGAAAAACAATGGTCTCTCCAAAAAGGAGAGTAAGCGTGTGGGTATAACGCGCTACTACGATGTTTCTCAGGATATCATAACCATATTTTGAGTTGAAAAAAGGCTCTCGCAAAGCCTATCATGGGCAACAAGTAATCAACTCCATGAGCGAGCGTTTCACAGCCGAGATGGCCGTAGCATTCCAAGCGTCTCGAAATAGTGTCTCTGTCGAACAAGTCGGTATCGCCCCGTTAGTGGTTGGCTCTTGGGACCTCGAGACCGTCAAGTCACTAGCCACGGCTGTGGGCGCCGAGCCGTCGCCGTCTTGGTGGTGGGGGCCGCGGTTTCCATTGTACAATGGGCAGGTTGGCGGCAGAAGGGTTTCATTTGTTAGTCTCCCCTTGGGCGCACCTGCTACTATCCTGGTTATGGAGGAGTTGATCGCTTGCGGTGTACGGGCTTTCTTGGGGTTGGGTCTTGCGGGAAGTATTCAGCCCGAGGCACCGGTGGGGACCTGTTTCATTCCGACATCTTGCATCAGGGATGAGGGGACGTCTCCGCATTATCTGGCGAGCGATGATGGGCTTCGTCCAGCACAAAGACTGGTCCGGGCGCTGGAGAAGGCGCGCGTCAAGAAGGGCGTTGTGGCGTATACTGGTCCAATCTGGACGACGGACGCGCCTTACAGGGAGATGGTGACGACGATCGAGAACTATCGATTGCGCGATGTGCTGGGAGTCGACATGGAGACCTCGGCAATGTATGCACTAGGCACGTATAGGAATGTGGAGGTCTGCAACTTCCTTGTCGTGAGCGATGAGCTGTGGAGAGACTGGAGGCCAGCATTCGGCCGCCCCGAGCTGAGAGAGGCTTTGAAACGGGCCGAAGAAGTTATCCTGGAAGCAATCACAACACTACGAAAATAGGTTGCTCTCTCGTTAGTCTTCTCGAGTTGGAAATCCCTCTGAACATGTTACGGATTCATGGATTGACGGCTTGACTTTCCTGACCCCTTGGTATCTCGGTGGGTAGGCCGCAGCTAGGGCAAGTCAAAATCCCGACGCCTAATTCCGTGCCACAGCTCTGACAGAATCTCAGGCCGAGAATCTGGTCATTGGTAGACCGTTTTCGTTCTTGTCTGATGAAAAATACAAAGGCAAGCAATCCCAGCCCAGCATAGCTCGCGACAACCGGTATGATGATGGAGTGGAATATTGTGAGCCACGAGTTGGGCGATGGGGTCGTATTGTTAGTCGGTGTCGAGGGACCTTTGCCAGTGCTCGGCGGGGTAGGGCCCGGATTGTTGGGAGGATTGGGGCCGGGACTGGGCGGCGGGGCTGGATTGTTGGTTACGACGAGGGTCTCGTTCAGTCTTGTTTGTTGGAGTGCAATCCACTCTTGAGCTTGGGAGTCCAGATACCCCCACGATTGGATATCAATTGTTAGATTGTAGTCTCCGAGCTTAAGATCGGCGGGGAGGCTTATGGTTGCATTGTATTGGGCTGTCGCCGCGCTGAAGGAGAAAGGTGTCATGACCGAGATGTTGTATTTTCCGAAACTTGTCGAGATGGTTAGGTTCTCGAATCTCACGGTTGCTCCCTGGGGGTCTCTAATGACCATTGTAATGACGGCTTGATGATCGGGGCGTCCGGTTGCCTGAGGACCTGTCTCTAGTGTGGGAAAGGTCACGGGCGTTAGTCCCGTCACCAACCCATGTGCGTTTGCCATTTCGGCAGTTCCATTGGATGTGAAGTATTGGCCTAGTGAGTCGTCGAGTTGGACTGGTTCGGTTGTGTTGTCTCTAAAGACAGACTGCCCTGTGTCTGTATTCCACTCATCCATCCACATCCATGCTGACGAGAGAGTTACTCCAGTCTCATTGTATGTGACTGGGAGGCCAGTGCCATAGTATGGACTGCTATGGTAGTGTTCGGTCATCAGTCCTGTGAAGAACCCGAGCTGGGAGCTTAGGCTGGACTGGAGACCGAGAAACGTGCTGCCATGCGCGGGGTATGAGTGTGATGAGGCTGCTCCTGTCTGCCAGTCCATAGCCCGCATCACAACAGACCCCAACCCGAAGCTGAGACTGAGTAGTACAATGTCTCCGGCGTTTACGGGTCCGTTGAAGGGCTTCAGTCCTCCTCCGCCGTTAGATGGGTCGATGGAAAAGCCAGTGTTGTCGAAGACTTCATAGTTCATGTTGAAACCCGGATTGAAGCCGCCGAGGGTCAGCGGCCAGTGGTAGGATAATCCAACCTGATACCAGTAGCCATGATCTGTTAGCCCGTTGACCAGATACCCTGGTCCCACACCGTGAGGATCACTGAACGCGACTGCAGTCACGTTGAATGTTAGCTTGGAAAAATCTTGGGTGAAAGTAACACCGACCTGCTCATCGTATGGAGCTGCGGAAGCGAGCGAAGCCAAGGGGCGGGACTGGCCAGACCTGGGAAAACCGAGGGGAAAACCAACGGCGGGGCTTTGCGGGTAATGGTTCAACGACGCGATAGGAAAAGCGAGACTGAGGATTAGAGCCAGTAATAGGAGACCTTTTGGCTCACCGGGCATCGCCGCCTGGATGTTATGCATCACGGCAGTTGTCCGGAAACGAACCGGCCAAGACCTGTGATGATCATCTTTCGGAGAAATAGACTTTGGGGCACGCGAGTTTCCTAACCTCATCATCGAAATGACGGTGAATAAGACCCGGACAGAAAAAGAAGGGAAAGCGCTGCACCTACAAGAGAGATGATTACCCGGAAAAACGACCTTACAACCATGAATATCCCACGAACTGTTCGTCTATTCTCTTGCAGAGCTTAAAGTCTATCTGATTTTGGCGGATGGAAACTCTTGGTCAAGATGAAGCCGTGGCCGATTATCTCTCTAATCCTTATTGTTCTAGCATCTGTCGGGGCGGCCGTCTACTATGTATGGGAAGCATCAATCATGGGTACGCCTTTGCAGAGACCCGAACAACATCAGCAGCCACGTCTACAATCCCGCAAGGCTTCAGACCGTCAGGGAATGCATCACTGTTTCGGGAATCGTGAACAATGTGATCGTTGAGGATGACGGAGACTACCACGTTTGGTTCCATGTTGATCCGCAATACGCGAGTTTACCCAACCGCGCGAACAACGACTATCGACAAGGTGATTTGTTGGCGGAGATAATCTGCGCAACCACAATCACCCAGCAAGACGCGGTTCTAGCCTGTGAGAATTATACTAACCAGATTCTCCCAATACCCAACTCAAACCAGAACATCACGGTGACAGGGCCCTACGTTCTCGATAACGTCCACGGGTGGATGGAAGTACATCCTGTGTACTTCCTAAGCATTTCCTAGAACTAGATGTGCTTTCTAGGAACTCTTGATGGGAGTTCCATGGCGTTCATCGGGGCAAATCCATTCACTGACGCCAACCCTAGAGAATTTTCGGTAACACATCCGGCCGTGAGCCACGCATAACATTCTGCCTTGAACGACCTCTGGCAGCTTATGCACGCCCATCCGTGCTCCTCTATTCGAGGGGCTCACCCTATCAGGTTCTCCCAACGGAGTCGAGTTTGAAGGATCTTCGTCGCCCATAACCGAACCGCACGATTATAGACGGCTTCGGAGTCCGTTAAGCATTGCTCCTTACGGGAAATCTTTCTACATCAAAAGATACCCGTGGGATGATGCCCCAAGGTTTCCTGAGATCATATTCATCGGAGAAGAGGAGAAGGCACGACGTCTTTCGATGCTTGAGAACTATCCGACAAACAGGCACTCCACATTTTGCCCACCCGCGGGCACTATCCGCCCTAACGTGGTCCGGGGCCCACGCGGAAACCGACCCTTCGGTTCGGATCGGTTACATTTCGTCAGCGCGAGTCATGCCGTTGAACTCGTTTCGCTCGGGAAGGATGTTCGACGAGCGACTTGCCTGGAGCCGGCGCTCTTGGGAGCAGCCTGGTTCGTGTGCATCTTGCCATGCTCCATCATCTCGGTTCGGTCTTGAATTTAGCACCGCAAGTGCTACACTTGTATTTTTTCCCGAATAATCCCATTTCTAGTTATCACCTACCCCGCGACCACATGTGAAGTGGATAATAGATTTCCTCAATCCTTCGAGCGATGGACCCAACTATAACGTAGGGTCGAAGGCTAACCCGCGTGTGGGGAGGCTTTCTTAGAAGCCGAAGGGCAATTCCAGCCCCCAGTCCCTTACACTTGGATTCATGTCTCCTAGGAATCCACTTTTCTCCGAAAATCCCTAGCAAGGTTTTAGTCTACGTCTTCACTAGCCCCCGCCATGCCTAAGTCCAAATCTAAAAAGGCAAAAGCAAAGAAGCCGGCAAAGTCCAAGAAAGCACCCATACCACCAGGATTCCGATCTGTAACACCATACCTCGCAATTAACGGTGCGTCCGCCGCGATCGACTGGTACAAGAAAGCATTCGGCGCAAAAGAACTCGCGCGCCAAGCGGTCCCAGATGGAAAACTAATGCATGCTCGAATTCGAATCGGGGACTCGATCGTAATGCTATCTGACACCTTCCCAGGCAGCGGCGCTCAATCCCCCGACGCTCTCGGCAACAGTCCTGTCACACTCCACCTCTACATCGGCAACGTTGACAAGGTGTGGCAACAAGCGGTCGACGCGGGGGCTAAGGTAACAATGCCCCTTGACAATCAGTTCTGGGGCGAGCGCTACGGCCAACTAACCGACCCCTACGGCCACCACTGGTCACTAGCCTCACAAGTCAACATGACAAAGAAAGAGAAAGACGAGAAACAGAAACAAGCCATGGCAATGTTCGCTCAAGACCAGCACCCCGGCCGTACAGAAGAACCGCAAATCGCGCAAAACTAGTCACGACACCAAAACCCCCAAAGGGCGAAGCTAAGGCTTCGCTCACCCTTTTTTCTATGCGAACGATTCCTACTAGATACCAGGCAAAATCTGTGAAATTGGACCGGCTCGACCATCTCGTCCTAACCGTCAGAAACATCGAGACAACATGCACATTCTATTCAAACGTACTCGGCATGGAAGTAGTCACATTCGAGAACGGCCGCAAAGCCCTGACTTTCGGTTCCCAGAGGGTAAACCTCCATGAAGCAGGCAAAGAGCTCGAACCGAAAGCATACAGACCAACCCCCGGGTCAGCCGACTTATGTTTCGCGACAACCACTCCTATCGATGAAGTTGTCAAACGACTCCAATTATCAAAAGTCAGAATACTCGAGGGCCCTGTCAAAAGAACCGGCGCGCTCGGCCAGATGATGTCTGTGTACTTCCGGGACCCTGATCTGAACCTCATAGAGGTCTCGAATTATGGGGATGCGAAGTAGAATTGACCCGTAAGCAAGGTAGGCTAGTCATCCAATCGGACCTCGGTTAGAGTTTCTTCTTCAAGAAGTAGCCTCTCGTTTCAAAACCCAACTTATCATACAACTCTTTAGCCCCGATCTCGTCGGCTGGTACCGATAGCGTGACCGTATCAATTCCTCTCTCTCCGAAAACTACGAACAGACGATTCAACAGCGACATGGCGATTCCCCTTCGGCGATACTGTTCCTCGACCGCGAGTACCTCAACGGAACCTACTTTTCTTGCCTTCCATCTTTGCAGAACTTCATCCGGAACGTTTTTTGATTCACGACCATAGACGAAGCCAACTATTCTTCGGTTGAGCTCTGCTACTAGGAAGAAATCGGGCTCGGACGAGTAGAAGCCCTGAATGTCCGCTTCTGTCGGGGTGGAGTCCCATGAAGCATACTTTTGAGAGAGCTGGAGAACAGCGACCCTATCTTTCTCCTCGTATCGTCTAATGGCCGGGTGCACGAAAAGCTCCCGCCATCAGATTGCGATTGAGTTGAGACTCACTTGGTCGAGGTAGAATTTCCCGAAGTCTTGCTCGCCTTTACTGCTTCTGCGATCCCCCAGACGATCAAGCCTATCGCAATTAGGTAGTTCAATAACCAAGGAATCATTAGGAGCAATGCACCAAAGAGGATAGCCAGCAAGGCGGTCCCTAGTCGCGGGATCTGCAAAGTCTTCTCGATGTCAGAGACTATTCCCATCGCTCTTCCTTATTGGACTATTGAACGACACTCCATAAGAGTTGTGGAGTTTGCTCTTGGAACAGCTTTCGGCAGCCGAGTAGGGAGAACGCGGCGACTAGGCTTGAATGCTTAAGGACGGGGTGGTGCCAAGGAAAGTCTTGTCAAGGCCGAGATGGTGTATGCTAGCGACTTGTGCGTTTCGAAGAGAGCGAATCCCTGAGGAGAGCTTGGTTGAGATCGAAACAGCTGGATACTCAGCAACGATCTGTGAAAACTGCCTCACACTCTTGATCGTTCATCGCCGCTATCACAATTTGAATCTGGAAAGACTGATCTTGCAGATATCAACAAAATAGAGACCAGTGCCCTAGGGGAACTCCTCTGGAGTGGACTAGATCTCTTATGGAGATCATAAAAAAAGTCTAGAAATCTGGGAAGAGCGAGTAAGAGTGATCGTGTGTGTTACCGAATCCTGCTCATGGCAGACTGAAACACTTGTTCTTGGTCACGCACTGGAGCCGATCGGTATGCCCGAAGTCCATTGTTCCCGTTGTCAAACGCGGGTTTGGCAGCTGTGTTTAGTTTGACCCAGTCAGGAATGATCACGGCTCTGATCAATTCCTGTATCGATATGCCTCGGTCTTCTGCTTCTGTTTGTAGGAGTTCGAAACTTTCATCGCGGAGGGACAGCATGAATTTTGCCAACTTGACACCTAAAGAGTGGGGGATGGTTGGCTCGGGGTTCCTCGAATATAAACATTCTACGGAGAGAAAGTAGGGATTCTTTTCACTCAAATCAGTAAAGATGCTAGCATGGGAATGTCTATCAGCCCCTATTGGATGCAACTCGGTTAAGTCTAAGCTATCTTCAGGGGACAGGATCAGACCTTGCGCGAACGAATCGATCTCCATCTCAATGAGGCTCCGACACTAAAGACTCCGGTCCTGATAGCTGGTCTCCCGGATAGCGGGAGAGTGGCTAAGATAGTTCTCGACCAGCTGGTCAAGACCCTCAAAGCAACCCCTCTGGGGTATCTCTACTCAGACTATCTCCCACCTCGCCTCCTCCTAAAGCCGGATGGGACAGCTGACTTGATGAAACATGAGATATTCTATTGGATCAACAAAGACTCCGGCCCCGACCTCGTCCTATACACCGGAGACGCGCAACCAATCCTGCCTGAGGGAGCATTCCGTCTCTCCGAGGCAGTTGTAAAGCTCGCCGAGAAACTCGGAGTCGAAACAGTTGTGACAGTCGGTGCGTTCATCACTGGCAAGATCGCTGAACATCCACAAGTCTACGGTGCCGCAAGCGAACTAGTCCTCGTCAAAGAACTCGAAGAGTTAGGGGTGAAAATCATTGACAGCGGTGCGGTCACATGGATGAACGGGCTAATCCCTGGTCTTGCAAAAGTCCGGAATCTAAAAGGCCTATTTCTCTCGGGCGAAACATCTGGTTTCATGATTGATCCGCGCGCGGCGATGATAATCCTCCGCGTCCTCGTTAGGAAGCTTGGATTACAAATTGACATGACGGAACTTGAAGGACAAGCGAAAGAGATCGAAACCGCACTCAAACAGAGCGGCGATAAGGATTCTGATTCTGCAGGCAGTTCCGAATATATCGGGTGACTGGGGAGCTGCCTGAGATGACGGCCGATTACCGAGTAGTGATCGGTGACAGCCGTCGAATGCGAGAACTAGCTGATAACTCCGTGCATCTAGTCGTCACCTCGCCACCCTACCCGATGGTTAGCATCTGGGACAATTTCTTCCGAGATGAATCCGCGCAATCCTACGACCAGATGCACGACTGTCTCAACAACACATGGAAGGAAGTGAAGAGGGTTCTAGTTCCCGGCGGAATCGCCTGCGTCAATATCGGTGACGCGACCCGGACCAAGGACGGGGTATTCCATCTCTATCCAAACCATTCTCGCGTTATAGAATCGTTCGAGCAACTCGGCCTCGTTACCCTACCCTACGTCCTCTGGAAGAAGCCTACCACCAAGCCCCGCTACAAAGGAAAGGGAGCGTTTCTAGGCTCAGGTTTCCTTCCGCCTAACGCGTACGTAACCCTTGACATGGAGTTCATCTTGATCTTTCGAAAGGGAAATCTGAGATCCTTCGAGCCCAAGGACCCCAAACGCTACGGGAGCAAGTTTACCAAGAAGGAAAGAGACGAATGGTTCTCCCAAGTCTGGACCGTCACTGGAGCAAGACAGACGCAAGGAGGATTGGAAAGGCGAGTCGCGGCCTTCCCTGAAGAAATTCCACGACGGCTGATCCGAATGTTCTCCATTGAAAGCGATCTAGTTCTGGACCCGTTTCTCGGATCTGGAACCAGTCTCAAGGCCGCAATGAATCTCAATCGGCGATTCGTTGGATATGAGAAGCTAGAAGACTTTTCGAGGATTATACGAGAGCGGATGGGCCAGGAATCGGAAAGAATTCTCTTCCAAAAACAGTCTGTTGTAGAACAGATTAGTTCTGAATTAATAGCCTAGCAACGTCGCTCAACGATCGAACGAGGTAGTCTGGGTGTCCGCCCCTCGGGCCTCGACGTCTCACAAGTATCATCATCATTCCAACTCCCTTCGCTCCTTCAATGTCAGTGTTGGGATTGTCGCCGATATAGACGCAATTTCGTGGTTGTAAGCCTAATCGTCTTGCGACCAGAGTGAAGGGTCTCCTAGTCGGTTTTACACCTGGTGTGTCCTCGCCTGCCACAACAATTGCCTCTAGAGATTTCAAAAATGGTTGTTGGCGAATTCTCTTCATCTTCATCCCCGGAGTACCATCAGAATCTGAGACCATTCCAAACCTGAACCCTGCCTTCTTCAGTCTATGAATGGTCGACATCGTGTCGTAGAACAGCGGACTTGCTCCAGCATACGTCTTCCAGTAGCGGAGAGTTGTCTCGTGGACCCAAGGACCTTTGAGCTTAGACAAGCCGAGCTGTTTGAGCAGGGTCTCCCACCAGACATCTCTGTTGTAGAGGAATTTTCGGCCATGCATTTCTAGATCGATGAGCCGGAGTTTCGGGAATAGATTCGCCTCGGAGTAGCGGATTCCTTCTTTCCTCAACCGTTTCGCAAAGATTCTTGCGACTACCCGAAGCGCCTGGCGAGCGCCCTTCTTTGACTGGATGAGCGTGTTATCTAGATCGAATATTACCGCGCGGATCTTCCTATCGGCCAGTATCTCTCAATTCCAGACGTATGTTTCGGGCCGGCGATCTGCGAACCGTTCTTTACGCAGTCGAGCGTGAAGAGCGAGGTCAATATCCTCAACGATTACTCCTTCTCGTTGTTCTTTGAACACGTTCATCCTAGGGTGGGATATCTTCATCTTCGGGTCTTCCCTGAGACTAACGATCATACTGTACCCTGTAAACAAGGGCGGAGAGTAGACGTTAGGCGCCACAACCGCTATCCGGTTCTCCAGCGATCGAATTGTGACGTATTGGTGCCAGGGTTCAACTCCCGGTCTCACGATCCTTGACGGGCACATCAACAAGTCCGCGCCCCTAAGCGTTAGGATTCTTGCGGCCTCTGGAAAATCAACGTCGTAGCACACGAGAACCCCAATTTTGAACCCGTCAACCGGGAAGATCTTGTAATCGTTTCCCGGACGAGCAATCTTCTTCTCGAAATGAAATAGATGGACTTTCGGTTGCCGCCCGATGACTTCTCCGTCCCTTCCGATTACGGGGCTGTTGAGAAAAATTCGTCCCTTGACTTTTTCGTAGAAAGCTCCGCCGACAACCACGACACCATATTCCTCAGCGATAGATTGCAGTCCGGGAAGCGGGCTCATCAGTGACGGAATTGTCTTCTCAGGCAACCAATGCTCAGGAAGGCAGATAATGTCCGCTTCCTTCTCAGCAGCCAGCTTGGCTTGTTTGACCGCTCGAAAGACCGTCTCTTTAACCGATGATACTACGGGTCTGGTCTGTACTGCTGCCGCTCGAACTATCTTCTTTGACGTTAGACGATCCTCTAGCCTTAGACTTTCAGTCTCTTGACTGCAATGTCCAATAGTTGGCGCGCGACCTCTCGCTTGGGCGCCAATGGAATATGGATAACCTTCTTTCGTTCGTCAACAACAAACAGCTCATTGGTTTCAGTCTGAAACCCGACCCCCTCCAGCGAAACATCGTTGGCCGCGACGAGATCCGCGGTTTTCTCGCTGAGAATCTCAAATGCCTCTGTCACAAGCTGCTCGTTCGAGACACCGTGCTCCGTCTTGAAAGCCACGAGAAACGAGTTCGGGCTCGCATGGCGAATCTCCCGTATTATTTTCGGGGTTGCCTCTAGCTCCAGCTCCACAGTCTTCTCCTTCCTCGTGCTTATCTTATGACCAGCAGGTTTCGAGGGTCGATAGTCGCTGGGGGCCGCTGCGGCGAAGACCAGATCGTGTTTACCCTTTTTCAATTCGCGAAGAGTGGCGTCAAGCATCTCCTCTGTTGTCTCAACCCTGACCGTCTTCACACTAGGCGGAGGCGTGACTGAACCGGGTCCCAGAATCAATGTTGTCTCAGCGCCCCTTGACCACGCTTCCTCCGCAATTGCTATGCCCATCTTACCTGAGGATCGGTTCGTGATCACCCTGACTGGATCAATGTGCTCGACCGTGGGACCCGCGGTGACCAGTACTCTATGTCCCTCAAGGTCTCTCCTCTGAGAAGAGAGCTGCGATGAGAGGCGTGTGATAACCGCCTGGACAATCTTGGCCGTTGATGCGATCTTGGCCTTTCCCTCCACGATCTCCGGTTCCACAAACTCCACGCCCATCCTCTTGAGACGCGCAATGTTCTCCTGGGCTATTGGATGATCATAGAGTGGTTCGTGCATTGCCGGTGCAATGAGAACAGGCAACTTGGAACCAATAGCAGTCGCGGCCACCGTCGTAACTGGCGTATCGTCAATTCCCGATGCGAGTTTCCCGATCGTGTTGGCTGTCGCAGGAGCGATGAGAACTAGATCCACATGCCCAGAACTCTTTCCAGCAAGGGCGATGTGCTCCAGTTTGCCGGTAAGCTCTCGAACAACGGGATTTCCTGTAGCCCACTCTAGAAGATCGGATCCGATCATCTTCTCTGTCGATGGAGAGATCACCGCATACACGTCCGCCCCATGCCTCATCAGCTCACGCGCGATCTCGGGAACTTTGAACGAAGCAACACTACTTGACACCAGGAGGGCGATCTTCTTTCCTGAGAGTTGTGTGCCCGAAGTTCCGGTGATGTCTTTGGAGGGGTGGGCCATATCCGGACTCTTTTCCTATCTCTTCAATTGTCCATTATCATAGGCCCAGTCGAGAAGCTGGATGATCTCGTTGAGACTATACTTTCCAGCGCTCGAAGGAATCCGTTTGAGAATGTCGGGCAGACTCGGCAGCATAGGTCGGATGAATCCTGGAATCTTGTCGTACATTGCCTGAACTCCCGAGATGATCTCTTTCGCATCCTTCTCTTCGATGCTTGTTCCCTTGAGAGCTGTCTTCATACTCTTGGCGCTCATTTTCCTTCCAACTTCTCCCGCTCGACCCATCTGAGGCATATACAGGTTCGTCAGGCAACCACCCATGTCAATCTCTTGGACCATATGCCCTACCAAAAGTCTGGTGAGTGGCCAGGTTTAACCGTTCCTCTCTTCTGTTAAGAGGTCTTCAAAGACTCTAGCGAGAGCATCGCTGTGTCTTGAAGGAATCTAGTGGCATTCTGATGCCTGTCTGTTCAGCCTAGGGCATGGAGCTTCTATCACTGCCGAACTTTGGCAGATTTTGCATGAGTGAATAATGCTGGGAGAAGGTCCACGCTTTCCATTTTTTCCACATCTTATTGGAGAAGAAAACGACGAGTATGTCGTTCATTATGACGAGGGGGAAAGAGGCGCTTGCCGCGATGCCGAAGATGATTATTGGAGAGATTAGTCCGAAGGCGAACGCGACTTTATGGGTTTGGTTGAGCCGTGTTCCCATTGACCTGAAGACGAGCCGAAGGATCCACAGTGAGACAATGATATCGAAAACTATGATGATAGGCGGGAAGAGATTAGCACCTGCCGCGAAGCCTCCAGCAAGCAGCCAGATCGGAAAGAATGATGCTCCGAGTAGGAAGAATGCTCGGGGCCTCCACCTCGGCTCTGCTCTAACAGACTTCAGAAAGTCAGCAGGCAATTTTTTCGCCGCAACTACGAGCAATGCTACCACGATACTCGAAAGAAGCAGTAGACCCCCGATCTCCGCAGGCCAATAGTTCACGAGTGTAGAAAGGAGGACGCAATCGATAGCTAAGGCTAGTATGCTGATTTGTATACCCTTAGTCGAAACAAGGCTTTTTGACTTCAGATCTGGAAAAGCCAATCCAAAGATGAAGGTGGGCAGGCCAATGCTGAAAACTGAATGGAAGATCACCAGCCCAACAGTCCAGACCCAATTGACTCCAAGCCAGTGTCCGTAAACCCCTAGATTTCCCACCACTGAGGATGCAGGATTGAACAACGTTCGCAGCGCGAGCCCTTCTTCTACAATCCCGTACGCCGCGCCCATGAGGAAGACTGATGCCCAGCCTTTGTTCCAACGAATCTTAGCCTCGCGGATCAAAATGACGCCTGGACCATAGAGTGCGAGGTTCGCAGCGAGAAGGAGGAAGAAGACTGGAGGGTTTAGAACCAGAATAGACATGT
>Ga0209376_1000879_pt1 | contig 32085 bp, 38 predicted proteins | sample GraSoiAngelo_134_FD_185891 | JGI IMG/M metagenome (GOLD analysis project Ga0209376, IMG submission 185891) | Grasslands soil microbial communities from the Angelo Coastal Reserve, California, USA - 14_0929_05_30cm (SPAdes) (version 2) | ecosystem: Environmental > Terrestrial > Soil > Grasslands ... | reverse complement strand
AAGCTGAAGATCGGCAAGCCTCGTCCGCAGGAGGACCTCGACCGGCTGTCCGCGGTCCGCGAAGCCGTCGGGCCGGCCTTCGACATCATGGTCGATGCCAACCAGTCGATGACCTACGCGGAGGCCAGGCGGCGAGCGCATCTTTTCGAGCATCTCGACCTCTACTGGCTGGAGGAACCGCTCCCGGCCGAGGACCTCGGCGGTCACGTCCAGCTGGCAGCCGCGACCAGCATCCCGATCGCGGTGGGCGAGAGCATCTACTCCCTCAGCCATTTCCGCGAGTACCTGGCGGCGGGGGCCGCGGGCATTCTGCAGCCCGACGCCGCCCGCCTCGGGGGCATCACTCCATGGCTGAAGGTCGCGCACCTGGCCGAGGCCTTCAACGTCAAGGTGGCGCCTCACTTTCTCATGGAGCTTCATGTCAGCCTTGCCGCAGCAGTGCCAAACGCCATCTACTTGGAGCACATACCGCAGCTGAGGCAGATCACGCGCTCGGAGATCGAGATCGTGGGCGGACGTGCAGTAGCACCGGAGTCGCCCGGGGTTGGCATCGACTGGGACCGTGAGGCTATCGCAAAGCTTCGTCTCAGTTAGCGCGAGCCGCTTGACCGGCGGCGCGCTCCTCCGGCAGGTCGCCCTGCTCGCCCTGCTTTTCGTCACCGCGGGCTTCTGGATCTATTTCTCGGTGGCGGCGTCCGGTTTCACGTCCGACTTCAACCTGTTCTCCCTGCTGCGCTTTGCGGCCATCCAGATCACCATCGGTTTTGCCCAGATGGTGGCGCTCTCGATCGGCGACCTCAACCTCGCCGTGGGCGCCATCGGCGGCGCGACCGGGATGATCGCCGGCTGGGCCATGCAGGTCCTGGGCCTGCCGCCGCTTGTCGCGGTGGTGTTCGCGCTGGCCGCGGGCATGCTGCTCGGATTCGGCAACGGGCTGCTGATCACCTGGACGCGAATCAACAGCTTCATCGTCACCCTGGCCACGGCAAGCCTCATCACCGGGGCGATGTTGATCGTCACTCATGCCGATCCCTTCAGCCGGCTGCCCGACTCCTTCACGAGCTTCTCGGAGACCGAGGTCGCGAGCCTTCCGGTCTCGAACCTGGTCCTGGTGATGCTCGCGGTCGGGGTCGCTCTGTTCTTCCTCTATCGCAACCTGAGCCTGGGTCGGGAGATGCTCGCGGTCGGGGCCAACCGGCGGGCTGCCCGCATGTCGGGATTGTCGGTCGACCGCGTCGTGCTGCTCACCCACGGCATCTCCGGAGCCCTCGCTGCGACGGCCGGGCTGATGGCCATCTCGGCCGACCACACCGCCTCGCCCAGCCTGGGCAGCGACTGGCTCCTGGCATCCTTCGTTGCGCCCGCGATCGGAGGCACCCTCCTGTCGGGTGGGCTGGTCTCGGTGCCTGGAACGATCCTAGGCGGCGTGCTGCTGGCCACCATCTCCAACGGCCTGCTGCTTGTGGGCATAGACAACTTCTGGATCACCGTGTTCCTCGGTGTCGTCCTGCTGCTGGCCGTGGTGCTGGACAGGGTGACCCGGGCGGCGGGTGGTGCTGTCCCGTGATGCTGCGCCTTCGCGGTCTCGTCCCAGGCGTGGCCCTGGGCCTGCTCCTCATCGACCTCGTCGGCATGATCGTCCTGTCGGCCGTCAGGCCGCAGTTCCTTTCGGACTACAACCTGTTCGTCACGGGCCGCGATCTATCGATCCTGCTTTTGGTCGCGCTGGCTCAGATGATCGTGCTGTCGCTGGGGCAGATGAACCTTTCCATCGGCTCGATCGGAGGCCTGGTGGCGATCATCGAGTCTGGACTCATGGTCCGCTTCGGCGTCCCGGTGCCGGTCGCCCTGGTGGCCGGCCTCCTGCTAGGCATCGCGTGCGGCGTCGTCAACGGGCTTCTTGTCTACTGGACGAAGATCAACAGCTTCGTGCTGACCCTCGGCACTTCATACGTGTTCGCGGGCATCAACCTCGGCATCACCCACGCCACACCCTTCTATCACATACCCAACGAGGTCAGCTCCTTCGGGCAGGCGCGCTTCGGCCCGATTCCGTTCATGGCGGCAGTGACCATCGTGCTCACCCTCCTGCTCGCGGGCTTCCTCTACCAGGTGGTGCTCGGCCGCCAGCTGCTGGCCGTCGGCGGCAACTCTGTGGCGGCGCGCCTGTCAGGGCTTCCCATCAGGCGCGCGACCCTGACCGCTCATGCCATCTCCGGATTCTTGGCCGCGGTCGCCGGCACGATGCTCATGGCCCAGCTGGGGCAAGGTCAGCCGACGATCGGCGCGACGTGGGTGCTTCCGTCCTTCGCCGGTCCGATCATCGGCGGCGCCGCCCTTTCCGGCGGAAGCGCCCCGGTCCTGGGCACCGTGCTGGCCATGGTCCTCATCTCGCTGATCGACGACGGGCTCGTGCTCGTCAGCGCCGATCCCTTTTGGGTTGAGTTCCTCATCGGCGCGCTGATTCTCGGGGCGGTGGTCCTGGGACGCACCCGCCTCGGCGACGTCAGGGTTTTCCTGAGGATCAGCACGGCGCGCCCCGTTGGGAGCATCCGATGAGCGCCGAGCCGAACCCACGCACGCTCGAGGTGCGGCTCGAGGTCTCAGGCATCCGCAAGCAGTTTCCAGGAGTCGTCGCCCTCGACAACGTCTCGTTTCGCCTGCGTGCGGGCGAGATCCACGCGCTGCTGGGCGAGAACGGCGCCGGCAAGAGCACGCTGATCAAGATCCTGACGGGCGTCTATCAGCCCGATGAGGGCGAGATCAGGCTCGACGGCACCCCGGTGCGATTTGCCTCACCACGCGCGGCGCTGGCGGCCGGCATCAGCGTCGTCCATCAGGAGCGCAACCTGATCCCGCAGTTCACCGTGGCGGAGAACATCCTGCTGGAGCGAATCCCGACGCGCGGGGTGCAGCTGGTCGATCACGCCGCGATCAACCGGCTGGCCAGGCCCTGGATGGACATGGTCGGGGTCGAAGCCGCGCCGGCGACGCCGGTGGCGGAGCTCAGCGTGGCGCAGATGCAGCTGGTCGAAATCGCCAAGGCGCTCTCGCTGCAGGCCCACATCCTGCTGATGGACGAACCCACCGCAGCGATCACCCCCCACGAGGTCGGTTATCTCTTCCGGATTCTCGGCGAGCTGCGGCGGCGGAACGTGGCCATCGTCTTCGTCAGTCACAAGCTGGAAGAGGTGTTCGAGCTGTGCGACCGCGTCACCGTGCTGCGGGATGGACGGAATGCCGCCTTGGACGTCGAGATGGCGACCATCAATCGAGACCGGCTGGTGACGTACATGATCGGACGGGCGGAGGTGATCGCCAAGCTGCCGCCCAAACCTCCTGCCGGCGAGGCGGTGCTGGAGGTGGCCGGGCTGACGACGAAAGGTGGCGACGGCGCGCTGAGCCTGGTGCTCCGCAGAGGCGAGGTCCTTGGCCTGTACGGCCTGGTCGGAGCCGGGCGGTCGAATCTGGCCAAAACGCTGGTCGGCGAGATCAAGGCGACCGGCGGCGAGGTTCGAGTGCGGGGCGCGGTGACGCACATCGCCAGCTTCCGGGAGGCCCTCGAGAAGTACCGCTTCGGATACGTGAGCGAGGACCGCAAGGAGGAGGGCCTCATCCTTCTCCACTCAGTCCGTGCCAATACATCGATCACGATCTGGCGGCGCCTGCGCTTACTGGGGCAGTGGATCGCACGCTCGATCGAGGACGCGGCGATTCTTCCCTCCCTACGCGAGCTCGACGTCCGCTCGCACTCGCTGTCGCAGTCGGTGGGAACGCTCTCGGGCGGTAATCAGCAGAAGGTCAGCATCGCCAAATGGCTCGCCGCCAAGGCGGACATCTTGATCATCGACGAACCGACGGTGGGCATCGACATCAAGACCAAAAACGCGCTGCACGAGCTCATCTGGGACCTGGCCGCGAAGGGCAAGTCCATCCTGCTCATCTCGAGCGACATGCCCGAGGTGATCCGCCTGTCCGACCGCATCCTCGTGATGCGCAACCACGCGATCGTGGGCGAGCTGCCGAACGATCATCAGTACGACGAGATGAGCGAAGCCATCATGGCTCGGCTCAGCTGAAAGGGAGTTGGAATGCAGAGCTACGGGATGACGCTGATGCTCAAGGACGGCGAAGGGATCATCGATCGCTACAAGGAATACCACCGCAAAGCCTGGCCCGAGGTGGTGTCTCGCTTGCGTGAGAACGGGATCAGGGAGATGCGGATCTATCTGCTCGGTCGCCGAATGTTCATGTACATGGAGGCGGTCGACGGATTCTCCCCCGAGCGGGACTTCCCAAAGCTGCTTCAGGATCCGCGGTACCGCGAATGGGATGAGCTGATGCGCACGCTTCAAGAGCGAGCGCCAGAAGCCAAGCCAGAAGATTGGTGGGCTCCGATGGAAGAGGTCTTCGACCTCAGCGCGCAGTGAGCGAGAAGATCCTGCCTCTGCCGCCGTCTCGGCAGACGCTTACCGACAGCGTGTACGAGGCGGTGATGGAGCTCGTGATGGAACAGCACATCGCCGCCGGCGCGCGGGTCAACATCGACCTGGTGGCCCGCCAGCTGAACGTGTCACCGACACCGGTGCGTGAGGCGCTCGCCCGGCTGGAGATGGACGGCCTGGTCATGAAGGAGCCGCTCCGCGGCTACTCCGTCACGCCGACGCTGGACACGAAGACCTTCAACGACCTGTATGACGTGCGCCGGCTGCTCGAGCCTTTCGCAGCCCGCCGTGCCGCCGAGCGTCGAGATGACAAGGTCCTGGGCGTGCTCGATCGCGAGCTCGACGAGATGCGCCGCCTCGTCGGCACCAGCGCAGGGCAAACCGGCGGCGCCTATCACGACTACCGCGCCTTTGCCATGCAGGACGCGCGATTCCACGAGGCGATCGCGGGTACGTCAGGCAACAGCCTGCTGCGCGACACCCTGCGGCGCCTGCGCTCGCACTTGCGTCTGTACCGCCTCTATCACCGCTACTACACGATCGACATCGGCGCGGCGACGGTCCTCGAGCATGAAGGCATTCTTGATGCCATCCGGGCGCGCGACGCGATCGGCGCCGAGGCGGCGATGCTCGACCACATCAATCGCTCGATGGAGCGCTCGGAGAGGGTGCGCCTGAGATCGGGGACCCGCCCGTCCTAGTTCCGCGTAGTTGGGTTATGGCGTCGGCCGGCGAAGGTGGATGAAGATCGGGCAGGATCCTGGACCGTTACCCGGGCAGCCGGCCCGACGTTCGATCGGCGATGGCACTTAGGCCAGTCGTCGGGCTGATGGCGGCATTGGTGATGGCTGCCTGCCAGATCCCCGGTTCGCCCGGGAGCTGCAACCTCCAGATCGACTGGGTCGACTTCGTCCAGGTCGGCTCAACGCAGTACGTGGCAGGGCCGGAATCGCCTACCGTCATTCCGGAGAGCGATCTCGGACCTGTCTTTGCGCACGTCAAGTTCAAGGTCAGCGGCAACGTCTGCGATCCGAACTACAAGCCGAAGGATGGCGACGCCGCCTTTCTCGACCCCGGAACCGCCATCTATGAGGTAAGGGGACGCCCGCCCACCGAGGTTCTGGCTGCCCGCCGCAACGGGCAGATCCTTCGTTACGCGGCGATGCCTCAGACGAACTAAGCGCATGCCCATCGTGCCCAGACCGGGCCGCTAGCGCCTTCGGGTGGCGACCTCTTGCGCAAGCTTCGTCAACGCGTAAAGGGCTCGGAGCGCAGGCACCTCGACCGCCTTGCCGTCGGCCAGCTCGATGACGGCGCCGAGCAGCGCGTCAATCTCCAGGGGCTTGCCGGACTCGAGGTCATGCAGCATCGACGTCTTGTGGTCGCCAGCCGCCGCCGCGCCCTGGATGCGCTTGTCGATGCTGAGAGGAATCTCGACGCCGTAGGCGCGCGCAACGCAGGCGACCTCTTCCATTAGGCGGCGGATCGCCCCCCGGCTTTCATTCGACGCCAGCATCTCTCCCATCGTGGCCCGCGTGATGGCGCTCACCGGGTTCAGCGTCGCGTTGCCGAGCAGCTTCAGCCAGATCTCGTTGCGCAATCGCGTCTGCACCGAAGCCTTGAAGCCGGCCGCGGTGAGCATGTTCGCGAGCGCCTGCACGCGAGCGCTCCTGGAGCCATCGGGCTCGCCGAGCGAGAAGCGGTCGCCCTCGTCGTGCTCGATCACTCCCGGCGCGACGATCGAAGCCGCGGGATAGACGACCGACCCGATGACCCTCCCGTGCGGGATGCTCCGGGCGACGACGCCGCCTGGGTCAACCGATTCGAGGTGGCGATCGGGGAAGTACCACCACGGGATGCCGTTCATCGCGCCGACGACGACGGCGTCAGGCTGGAGGGAGCGGCCGATCGCCGGCGCCACGGCCGGGATGCTGTGCGCCTTCAGGGTGATGAACACCACGTTTGCCTTGTCGATCTGCGCGATATCGTCTGTGCATCGGGGGCGAACGTTGATCTCCTCGCCTTTCTCCCGCAGGGTCAGGCCGTTCGCCTGCATCGCGGCGAGATGTGCACCACGCGCGACCAGGACCACGTCCTCACCGGCGCGGACGAGGTGAGCACCGAGCAGGCCGCCGATGGCGCCCGCGCCGACGATGGCGACGGTCACGTCGGGTTCAGGGTCGCAGCCACGGCGCGCCGTTGGATCTTGCCGGTGGCGGTGCGTGGAATGCGCTCGACGATGAAGAGCTTGGTCGGCACCTTGTAATCGGCCAGCCGCTCGCGTGCGAACGCCAGGAGATCCTTTTCAGACGCTTCCGACCTCAGCACGACCGCGGCCGCGACTTCCTCGCCCCACCGCGGGTGCGGTGCGCCGAACGCCACGGCCTCGGCGACGGCCGGGTGCTGAAGGAGAACATCGTCAATCTCGCGCGGCGCGATCTTCTCGCCGCCGCGGTTGATCATCTCCTTGAGCCGGCCGACGATGGACAGATAGCCGTCGCCGTCGAGGAAGCCCTGGTCGCCCGTTCGGAACCAACCTGCCGTAAAAGACTGGGCATTGGCCTCCGGGTTGTTCGCATACGCGTCGATTACGCTCTGGCCCTTGATGACGACCTCGCCTCGGTCACCGGCCGGTGCCAACCGGCCGGCGCCGTCCATGATCCCGATCCGAATGCCGGTGGCGAGGCCCACCGTGCCCGGCCGGCGGTCGCCCGGCGGCTGCGGGTTCGAGGCCATCTGGTGGGAGGCTTCGGTCATGCCGTAGGCCTCGAGCACCGGCGCGCCGAAGCTCGATTCCAGCTGCCGCATGGTCTCGGGAGACAGAGCGGAGGAGCTGGACCGGATGAAGCGCAGCCGTTCGGCCCCGGGAGGCCGCTCGCCCCGGTTGCGCATCAGCAGCATCTGGTGCATGGTCGGCACCGCCGAGTACCAGGTTGCCCGGCTGGCCTGCATGACGTGCCAGAACGTCATCGCGTCGAACTTCGGCGGCACGATCACGGTGCCGCCCGAGGCAAAGGTCGCCATGGTCGAGGCCATCAGCCCGTGGATGTGGAAGAGCGGCATCACGCACATCGCCGCGTCCGACGCGGTGAGCCCGTACGTCCGGGCGATGTTGAGCGCCGAGTAGTGGAGGTTTATCTGGCGCAGCGGGACCTGCTTGGGCCGGCTCGTCGTGCCGCTCGTGTGCAGGACCAGGGCGACGTCGTCATCGCCTGGCGCCGCTGCCGTGCGCGTTGAGTCACGCCGCGCGTCGCTCTCGACTGTGACCTTTCCGCCCTGGTCGACTCGCGCTTCGGCCAACGCGGCCCCCGCCGGCATCGCCTTCCTCGCCGCCTCGGCCCCGCCAGGCGGGACGACCAGGGCCTTGGCCTGGATGTCATCGAGGTAGAAGCGGAACTCGTCCTCCTTGTAGGCCGGGTTCAGCGGCGCCGCTGTGCCGACCCGGGCGGCCGCGAGGAAGAGGACGATGGTCTCCGCGCTGTTCGGGAGCACGAGCGCGATTCTGTCCCCGCGTCCGAGGCCGAGCTGCGCGAGCGCATCCGCCGCCCTGTCGACCTGTTCCCGCAGGTCCGCGTAGGTCAGTCGCGGCCCATCCGGCACGTCGATCGCGACAGCACCGGCATCTGCGTATCCGAGGATTCGATCGAGCGTCTGTTCAGGCATGACGGTTGACCGAGCACAACGATCGTAAACAGTCCCGTGCCGATCAGGCCGACACGTGGCCTGGCGTCTCCGGTCCCGTCTCCCGGTGTGCGCATGGCGTACATTCGGCCCGGGATGGCGCGCGTCCAAGATCGCCGGGACATGCTGCTCCAGGCCGGGCTCACCCTAGCCTCAGAACTTTCGCTGCCGGTCGTGCTCCAGCGAATCGTGGACCTGGCGGCACAGATTACCGACGCCCGCTATGGCGCCCTTGGCGTCATCGGCGACGCTGACTCGATTGCCGAATTCGTGACGACCGGGATCTCGGCCAGGCAGCGAGAGTCGATCGGGAATCTTCCGAGCGGTCGGGGAGTGCTCGGGCTGCTGATTCACGAGCCGCGGCCGGTGCGCATCAATAACATCGCCGATCACCCGCAGTCCGTGGGGTTCCCGGCCAATCACCCTCCGATGCGATCGTTCCTGGGAGCACCGGTCCAGGCCATGGGCCGCGTTTTCGGCAACATCTACCTCGCCGAGAAGCGGTCCGCAGACGAGTTCAGTCAGGAAGACGAGGACGCCTTGGTGGTGCTTGCTACTCAGGCCGGCGTCGCAATCGCCAATGCATCGCTGTACGAAGAAGTTCGGTCCCGCGAGCGGTGGCTGAACGCCCTCCGCGAGATCACCAACCACGTGCTTGCGGGAGGAAGGGAGACGTCCTTGTTGAGCCGTATCGCCGAGCATGCCCGGGAGCTGGCAGGCGCCGACGTCGCCACCGTGATGACCGACAGTGGCCGCACCGGTGAGCTCGTCGTGTCGGCCGCGGCGGGCGCTCATGCCGGCGAGCTGGTCGGCAAGAGCGTCCCCATCGAGGGTTCGATCTCAGGCGCGGTCATGAAGAGTGCGGAGAGCCTGATCTTCGACGACGTCAGTCAGGATCCTCGCGGTTTCCGGCCGATCATCAGCCTCGGACGGCACGGGCCTGCGTTCTTCGTCCCCCTGCGGATTCCGGGCGGCGTCGCCGGCACCCTGATGGTGGCGAATCTGAAAGGCGGAAATCGCTTCTCAATGGAGACAAGACGGCTGGTAGACAGCCTGGCGGACGCGGCCTCTGTCGCGCTCGACTACGACCGCGCCCAAACCGAGTTGCGTCGACTGGGGCTGCTTGAAGAGCGCGAGCGGATCGCGAAGGAGCTCCACGACGGAATCATCCAGTCGTTGTTTGCCGTCGGGATGGGACTCCAGGGAACCGCGCTGACCGCGGGTAAGCCGGAGACTTCGGCCCGCATCGAGCGCGCGGTCGAGCAGCTCGATGGCGTGATCCGCGACCTCCGCAACTACATTTTCGGCCTTCGGCCGGGCATCCTCGCCGACCGCCAGCTGGACCAGGCGTTGCGCAGCCTCGGCGAGGAGGTCGAGTCGCGCTCGCGCGAGAAAATCGACGTTCAGGTGGATGCTGCGCTGGCGGCGACGCTTTCCGGGCGATCGGCAGACCTGGTGCAGCTGACGCGCGAGGCGTTGTCAAACGTGACGCGTCATGCGCATGCCACCCGGGCAACCGTCCGCCTCGAGCGACAGGGCTCGCGTGCCGTCCTCATCGTCGAGGACGATGGCGTCGGATTCCAGCCGGGCAAGAATTCGGCGGGCAGCGGACTCCGGAACATGCGCGAGCGCGCCGCCAAGTTAGGAGGCACCCTGACTGTGAAGTCGGAAGCCGGCAAGGGTACGACATTGCAAGTGTCGTTTCCGGTCCAGGCCGAATGACTCTGGCGGTAGGGGCTCTGGGCTTTCGACGGTGACGATCAAGGGTGCGACGATCTAGGCGATGACCGTGAGTCGCCTGCGCATACTGCTTGTCGACGACCACGAAATCGTTCGCGACGGGGTCAAGTCGCTGATCGACGCGAACGAGGACATGACCGTCGTCGCGGAAGCCGGAACCGTGGCGGAGGCGATCGCCCAAGCTGAGCGCACTCGTCCCGATGTCGTCGTCATGGACGTGCGCCTCGCCGACGGCAGCGGCATCGAGGCGACGCGCGAGATCCGCGCCAGGCTTGAAAAGACGCAGGTCCTGATGCTCACGTCGTTTGCCGACGACGAGGCCCTGTTCGCCTCGATCATGGCCGGCGCCTCTGGCTATGTGCTGAAGCAGATTCGTGGAGGCGAGCTCGTGCGCGCGATCCGCGAGGTTGGGGCGGGTAAAAGCCTGCTCGATCCCGACGTGACGAGGTCGGTGCTTGACCGGCTGCGCAAAGGAAAGACCATGCGCGACGAGAAGCTGGCGCGCCTGTCGGCGCAGGAGGAACGGATCCTGACCCTGGTCGCGCGTGGCATGACGAACGGGCAGATTGGAAAGGAGCTCAAACTCGCCGAGAAGACCGTGAAGAACTACGTCTCGACCATTCTTTCCAAGCTCGAGGTCGCTCGCCGAGCCGAGGCGGCCGCGTACCTCGCCCGCCACACCACGACACCGGGCGCCTAGGCCTGCCACCTGGAGCAAAAGACAGAGCTCCGGTGGAGAACTCTCTCCACCGGAGCATGCCGTCCATAAGCGCTGTCACGCCGTCGTCGGGAGTGCCTTCTTCTGCGCGACCTTGATCGTCTCGGGCCGGCGAGCTGCGACGACCTCGAAGACCAGGGCGCCGAGGACAACCAGGGCCGCAAGCATCAGACCGAACGCGGCGTACGTGGTGTACGAGCCGATCGTCCACCAGCCGTAAGCGTTGAGCAGGCTGGAGCGAAGCGTCTCGCCCTTGAAGAGCGTCTCCCGCTGCGCCGTAAGCGTTGTGATCTGGTTCTGCAGGTCACGGTAAGCGGGGTCGTCCTTGGACAAATTCGCCGCCTGCGCCTTCAGGTCCGTGATCTTCGTGCCGACTGACGCGTAGGTCATCCCGTTGGCGATCCCCTTCAGGTGCACGCCCATGAAGTCGTTGGCGTAGATCCGGGCCTGGTTGCCGTCTGTGACCTGGTTACCAGCCTGGTCACGGATCTCCTGCGAGAACGTCGCGGGGTCGAGCGCTCCGCCCGCCTTGATCTGGTCCTTGCCTGGGAAGTACACCTGCTGCGCGGTCAGCTCATCGCGGATCTGCCCCGTCGTGAATGTGCCGAGGCCGAAAGCGAAGGCGGCTCCAGCCGCAAGAACGACCACCATCACCGCCTGAAGGGTGATGATTCGCCACCTCATTGCCGAGTTCATCTTGGTTTCCTCCTGTGGTCCCTCATGACGAGGGCTTGTTGTTGTTGATGAGCTCTGGACGGCTCGATTGCAGTGTCAACTCCGCAACACAGGAGGAGTTCGTGCCTCTCGGCCCTAAACCTGGGGGCCATTCGACCCCGGAAAGTGACGTACGACCCTGGAACCCACCGTCTCATGGCCCTCTGACGGTCGATCAGGGGCGTGCGAGGCTGGCTCCCGAGGAGGCTAGAGGAGACTCTCTATCGCCCCGACGAGCCGCGCGTCCTCTGGCGTGACCTTTGATCGAAAGCGGCGCACGGTTTGGCCTTCGCGATCGATCAGGAATTTCTCGAAGTTCCAGGCCACGCCGCCCGCCTTGCCCGAGTCGTCGGCGAGCTCGCTGAGGACTGCATACAGCGGGTGCCGATTCGGTCCCTTCACGTCGAGCTTGGCAAACATCGGAAACGTGACGCCAAAGTTGACGCTGCAGAACTGCTGGATCTGATCTGACGACCCCGGCTCCTGGTGAAGGAACTGATTGCAGGGGAAGCCGAGCACGGTGAAACCGCGGTCTGAGTAGCGCTCGTGCAGCGCCTGCAGTCCCGCGTACTGGGGGGTGTATCCGCAGCGCGACGCGACATTGACGGCGAGCACGACCTTGCCCGCGTAAACGGAGAGGCTCTCCGGCGTGCCGTTGAGCCGCGGTAGCTCGAGTTCATGGATGGATCGCGGCCCAGCGTCGCCCATGACCAGGTAAAGGTAGTCCGAGCGCGATTATTCCGGTTCTGAAGGGTGCCCCTGGGCCGCACAGTCGCTGCGCTCATGTCGAAAGGGCCGCCTGTCATTCGATGGGTTGGTGAGGCCTTAACAAGCCCAAGCCAGTAACGGCGCAGAAGTAGTAATAAGAGGAGACAGAGATGCGTGTGCTGATAATCGCCAAGGAAGGCAACCAGAGCGAGGCGGCGACTCCCCCAACGCCAGAAGCGATGGCGGCGTACCAGAAGTTCAACGAGGAGCTGGTCAAGGCGGGCGTTGTGCTCGAAGCCGGCCGCCTCCAGCCGAGCTCCCAGGGCAAGCGAGTTCGGTTCGACGGCAACAAGCGAACAGTCATCGATGGACCTTTCACCGAAACCAAAGAGCTGATCGCCGGCTACTGGCTGTGGCAGGTGCGCTCCATGGACGAAGCCCTCGAGTGGCTGAAGCGGGCACCCTACGACGGCGGGACTTTCGAGGTCCGCGAGGTCTTCGCATACGAGGGCATGTGAGGGAGCTGTCGCCATAGGTCAGCGCAACGGAGACGTGACAGCAGCCGCCGATGCGCACCGCGCGATCGAGGCAATCTGGCGCATCGAGTCGGCCCGGCTCATCGCCGGGCTGACTCGCGTCGTCGGGGACATCGGGACCGCCGAGGAGCTGGCACAGGACGCTCTTGTGGCCGCGCTCGAGCAATGGCCGGTGGACGGCGTGCCGGAACGGCCGGGCGCCTGGCTCATGGGGACTGCGAAGCACCATGCCCACGATCTGATCCGGCGTCGCAAGACCCTGGAACGCAAGTACGAAGAGATCGGACGTGACGCCGAGCGGGCCCAAGAAGGCATTGACTTCGACGCGGCCATTGACGACGAGGTAGGGGACGACCTCCTCGGCCTCATCTTCATGGCCTGCCATCCGATCCTTTCCAAGGACGCAAGGGTCGCGCTGACTCTTCGCGTCCTCGGCGGCCTGACAACGGAGGAGATCGCGCGCGCTTTCCTCGTCCCTGTCTCGACAATCGCTCAGCGCATCGTCCGCGCCAAGCGAACCCTCACGGAGGCTCACGTGAGGTTCGAGGTTCCGGACCACGACCAGCGCAGTTCGCGAATCGCCTCGGTGCTCGAGGTGATCTACCTGATCTTCAACGAAGGGTATTCGCCCACCGCGGGCCAGGAGTGGGTCCGACCCGAGTTGTGCGAGGAGGCGCTGCGTCTAGGCCGGATCCTGGCGGAGCTCGCCCCGACTGAACCTGAAGTCCACGGTCTCGTCGCGCTCATGGAGATCCAGGCCTCACGGCTGAGCGCTCGCATCGGACCGTCCGGCGAGCCGGTTCTCCTGCTCGATCAGGATCGAGCCCGCTGGGATCGATTGCTCATCCGGCGAGGCCTGGCGGCTCTCGAGCGTGCCGAGAGGCATGGGGGTGCCCTCGGTCCTTACGCGCTCCAGGCTGGGATCGCTGCGTGCCACGCTCGAGCGACGACTCCGGCCGATACGGATTGGGCGCGGATTGTGGCGCTCTATGACGCGGTCGCGCAGCTGGCGCCGTCGCCTGTGGTCGAGTTGAATCGGGCGGTCGCGGTGGGGATGGCGTTCGGACCGGCTGCCGGCCTCGGCCTCGTGGACGCCCTCGTCGACGAGCCCTGGCTGAAGTCGTACCACCTACTGCCTGCCGTCCGCGGCGACCTCCTCAGGAAGCTCGGCCGGCCCGAGGAGGCGCGGGCCGAGTTCGAGCGTGCTGCCTCGCTGACCGAGAACGTGCGGGAGCGCGAGCTCCTGCATCGACGAGCCGCGGAGTGCGCTGCGGAGCGGATGTCGGGTTAGCCGCTAAGCCCGTCGCGTTGCCTGCCAGAGGTCGAAGAAGCCGGACCCGCCGCTGCGGTCCGACATGAAAAGCAGGTACGTACCGTCACCCGAGATGGCGGGCCTTCGGTCGACGAACCCGCTGTTGACTGTGCGGCCGAGGTTGGTCGCGTTCCCAAACGGAGCCGTCCGATTGGGCCGGCTCAGCACCCACAGGTCGAGCGCGCCAAGTCTCCCCTTCCGGTCCGAGGCGATGAAGAGCTGCAAACCGTCCTTCGCAATCGCCGGGTCGCAGTCGTCCGTCGCGCCGTTGACGGTGGGTCCGAGATTCTGCGGTGCCGCGAAAGGCGACGCACGGCTTGGCCTGGTTGCGCGCCACACGTCGTCCCCGCCGTAGCCGCCTGCGCGCGACGAGCAGAAGTACAGCTCGAGCCCGTCGCTCGAGATGTCAGGGAACCCATCGCAGCACCCGTCGTTGCCGAGATCGACCAGCGCGGGAGGGCCAAAAGGCTCGGTCGTGGTCGAGCGTTTGGCCACGAAAATATGACCATCCGGCGCGCGGTCGAAGAAGAGCTCGAGGCCGTCGGCGGAGATGCTCGGGGCGCCTTCGTCAGCGCTCGCGTTGACGGTTGTCCCGAGGTTCACCGGCTTGCCGAAAGGCTGTGCGGTCGACGTACGGCTTGCCATCCAGATGTCGCCGCCGTAGGTGATGTCGCGGTCGGAGATGAAGTACAGCTGGAGGCCGTCGGCCGAGATCGATGGCCCGCCCTCGAAGTTGGGACTGTTGAGCGTGTTGCCGAGGTTCGAGACCGACTGAAACGTGGCGGGATTGGTCACAGGCGCCGACGTGGATCCAGCGCCGCAGCCATACAGCAGGGTCGTGAGCGCAATGAGGCGGGCAGAGGAATGTCTTACGAGCGCACCTCGGCCACGGGTTTGGCGAGTTCGACGTCGTCGCGATAGAGCTCGAAGGCGCGCGAGTACTCCATGACCCGCGCCACCTCCGAGATGAAGTTGTCGTCGTACCCGGCGCGGCGGAGGAGGTGGAAGCCCATCTCCATCCCAGAGGTGATCCCGCCCGCGGTGATGATGCGTCCGGCGTCAACCACCCTCGCGCGGCTGATCACGCACGCCGGCGCGATCTGCTTGAGACGGTCGATCGGCACCATGCCGGGCGGATTCATCTCGACACGGTCCGGCTCCTTTCGGTTGGTCGCCGGCAGCCCGTCGAGCAGTCCCATCTTTCCGTAGACCCACGAACCGGTGCACACGCTGGTGAGGAGGCAGGTGGGCGGGAGCGAGCGGATGAATTCGTGGAGGCGGCGGTTGTTCAGCTCCTGCCGGGTGCCGAACCCGCCTGGGACCAGGAAGGCGTCCATCGCGGGCTGGTCGGCGAACGAGTAGTTGGGCAGCACGGTGAAGCCGGCCTGCGTCTGCACCGGACGCATCGCGTCCGCGATCAGAAATGCCTCTAGTTCTGGATCAAATCGTCTCGCCACCGAGAAAACGCCGTGCGGAGCCGCGAAATCGACAATCTCTGCGTCCTTGAAGACATAGATCCCGAGCCGAAAACCGCTGACCCTGGCCATGCGAGCACCTCCTTAGAACAGCTTCAGCATGCCACCGCCACCCCGTCGCGACTATGCGATGTTTTCGACTGGTTAGTCGCGACTATCCCGCGGTCTTGGCGCCATGTTCGCGCGGGAGCGCTCTCAAGGGAGCCTCGACTACCCGAACAGAAGGCGGCACCGCATCGAGCGAAGTCAAGGCTCGAGGCCGAGGACCCGAACTGCGTTCCGCAGCATGATTCTGTCGACGACCTCGGCCGGAAAATTCAACTCCGCGAACTCTGACTCCCATCGCTCGATCGTGAGCAGGGGCCAGTCTGTACCGAACAGCACCTTGTCCTTGAGCAGCGTGCGCGCGTACTGCACGAGCATCGGCGGGAAATACTTCGGCGCCCAACCGCTGAGGTCGATGTAGAGATTGCCCTTGTGAACGGCCATCGCGAGCAGCTCATCCGTCCACGGCCATCCCGGATGTGCGCCGATGATCGTGAGCTGCGGGAAGTCCGCAGCGACGCGGTCGACCAGAATCGGGCGGCAGTACTCGAGCCGCAGGCCCATCCCGCCTGGCGCGCCCGCGCCGATCCCGGTGGTGCCCATGTGAAAGAGACAGACCATGCGTAGCTCGCTCGCGGCCTGGTAGATGGGGTAATACCTTTCCTCGTCCGGCGCGAAGCCCTGCACCGCCTGCTGAAACTTCAGGCCGATCAGTCCGAGCGCGCGGCAGCGATGGACCTCCTCGACGCACCAGCCGATGTCCTGGTGCGGGTCGACCGAGCCGAACCCCATGAACACATCCGGGTGCTCCCGCACGGCGCCCGCGATGCTTTCATTGGGGATCGCCGGAAGCCTGGTGTTCGTGCGCGCGTCCTTGCCCAGGAGAACGGCCATCATCCGGTGCCGCCGATACATCTCGGCCGTGGCGTCGATCGGGATCGCCTCGTTGGCCGAGGCGCCGAACTGCTTCTTCGCCCACTCCAGATACTCGCCGCCGGATGCGATCGCCTCGTCGTGGTTCGGGTGCACGTGAACGTCGATCGCTCGGATGCCCTCGGGCAGCCTCACGTCGCGGCCAGCTCTCGCAGCTTGTACTTCTCGATCTTGCCGGCGCTGTTGACGGGAAAATCGTCGATCGCGCGGAACTCGTGCGGCACCTTGTAGCCCGACAGCCGCTCGGCGCAGTACAGATTCAGTGACGCGGCATCGAGCGCCGCACCTGGTCGCAGGCGTACGAACGCCATGGGCAGACAGCCATGGACGCGGTCTGGTTTTCCAACCACCTGCGCCTGCAGCACGGCGGGATGCTCCGCGAGCACGCGTTCCACCTCGGCCGGGTAGACGTTGAATCCGCCCACGTTCAAGACGTCCACCGCACGGCCCCGAAACAGGATCCGACCAGCCTCGTCGAAATCGACGAGGTCGCCGGTGGCGAACCACCCTTCTTCGTCGACCGCGGGTGAGGGACGGTTGTGGTACGCCAGGCACACCGGCTTGCCGCGGATGTGCAGCTCGCCGTCCACGAGCCTGGTCTCGAGCCACGGCATCGGCCGGCCCGCGGTCAGGGCATGCGCCTCCACGGGATCGCCGAGCTCGGTCCTGCTGATGCTGCCGCAGGCCTCCGACATGCCGTAACCGTTCAGCAGCGCCGCCAGGCCGAGTCGGTCCATCACCCGCCTGGTCGCATCTGGAGTCGAGGCGGCTCCTCCCGCCAGCCCGAACTTCAGGCTCGAGACGTCACGCGCCGCCAGGTCAGGGTGCTCGATGAGCATGTGGTAGTGCGTCGGCGTGCCGGCCATCGCGACCGGTCTGTGCCGCTCGATCAGCTCGAGGGCGGCGCCTGGTTCGAAGCGCTCCATGGTCAGCACGGTCGCGTTGCTGATGGCGGGCATCAGCACGCCGAGCACCAGGCCCATGATGTGCGTCATCGGGTTAGGGATGAAGACGACGTCACCGGCCTGCAACCGCCACGATTCGGCATGCCCGCGCGCGACGGTCAACAGTCCCTCCCCGGTCAGGAGCGCACCCTTGGGCCGGCCGGTGGTACCGGCGGTGTACTGGACGACGCGCACATCCTGACCCGCGATCTCGCCGGAATAGAAGTCGCGCTTGATGTAGTCGACCTCGTCCGGCTTGGCGCGCGGGTTCAGGGGAACGACCGCCGCTCCTCCGGCCATCGCGCCCCAGAACGTGCTCACCCAGCGGCACCCGTTGGGCAGGGCGACCTCCTGCCGGCCGCCAACAGGCCGAAGCCCGGCATAGAGCTCGCCGTACGTGGTCGATCCATCGTCCGCGATCACCGCCGGCACGGAGCCGTGCTCGCGGGCGGCGCTCTCGAGGACCTCGATCACAGCCCCGCCAGCAGAGCTCCTCTCCTGACCAGCTCGGAGACGGCGTTGATGTCCCGATCGAGGGGCCGGTCGCGCTCGACGAAGGCCGACACCTCTCTGATGCGTCGATAGACCGCAGAGGTGCCTTCGCCCAGCCCCTCCGCGCCGCGCAGCTCCGCCGCCTGAGCGGCGCCGAGAAGGTGGATCGCGCAGCAGCGCGAGGTGATCTCCACCGCGTCGCGCGCCGCCCGAGCCGCCGCCGCGCCCATCGAAACCTTGTCCTGGTTGTGGGCCTCGGTGGAGCGGCTGAAGGCGCTCATCGGCATGCATCGTGCAAGCGCCTCGGCGGCGAGCGACGAGAGGGCGATCTGCATGCTCTTGAAGCCGTGCTGGGTGCCGCCCGTGATGGGCGAGAGGTTGGCCGGCAGCCCGCTCGAGAACTTCTCGTCCACCAGCAGCGCGAACTGGCGGTCGATCAGGTCGGCGACGCTGGCCACCGCCATCTTCAGGGCGTCCATCGCGAGCGCGACGTGGAAGCCGGCGAAGTTGCCGCCGCTGTGCACGCGGCCTTCCTCCGCGTCGTACAGCGGATTGTCGTTGGCGGAGTTCAGCTCGCGATCGACCCATTCGCGAGCCCACACCAGCGTGTCGCGCAGGACGCCGTTGCACTGCGGCGCGCAGCGGACCGAGTAGTTGTCCTGCACGCGCCGGCCCGACGCGACCGCCTCGTCGTAGTCGGTCACGAGCCGGCTGCCGCGCACGAAACCGAGGATTCGCTCCGCGGAGCGAGCCTGGCCGGGGTGGGGCTTGACCGCGTGGAGAAAAGGATGGAACGGTCCGCTGATCCCGGTCAGGCCTTCGCAGGTCATCGCCGTGCAGGCGTCGACGGCGTCGGCGATCCTTCCGGCGTCGAGGATCGTCAAGGCCGCGATCCCGGTCATGAAGCACGTGCCGTTGAGGATCGCGAGCCCTTCCTTCGCGTGCAGCCGCACCGGCTCGCGAGCAGCCTCGCGCCAGACGGTGGCCGCCTCGGTCCGCTCGCCACGCCGGACGACCTCGCGCTCGCCCATGAGCACCGCGCCGATGTACGAGCTCGGCACGAGGTCCCCGCTGGCCCCGATGGAACCCTGCTCCGGGATCACAGGCGTGAATCCAAGGTTGAGCATCTCGAGCATCATCTCGGGGATCAGCGGCCGCACCGCCGAATTTCCGCGTGCCAGGCAGTTGGCCCGCGCCAGGACCACGGCGCGCGACTGATCCTCAGGCAGCTCCGGACCGGTGCCGCAGCCGTTGAGCCGGATCAGCGACTCCTGCAGCGCGCTCGCCTCGTCGACGCTGACCTTGCGGCCGACCGAATCGCCGACACCGGTCGTCACGCCGTACACCGTCGTGCCGCTGCGGATGAGGCGCTGGTTGAGCTCGTACGTCGACTGCGCCCGGCCGCTCGCTCCCGCTGCCAGCTCGACCTTCGCGCCGCGTCGCGCGACGGCCTCGACGTCCTCGAGCGTGAGCGAGCGGCCATCGATCCTGACCGGCTGCTCGGTGGGCATTTTTGTATAACTTAGTTCGATAGTGGTTCCCACGCGAATTCGCGTCGTCCCGCATTTCATGCGCCTGCACGAGTGGGTCGCGCTCGAAGAAGGCCACTACCGTGCCGAGGGCCTCGAGCCCGAACTCCTCAGCGACGTCATGCACCGCGTCTCGAGCCACGCCGGCGATCCGTATTTTGAGCGCCCCCAGGACCTGCCCTTCCTCGCCGGAGGAATGGAGGTCGCGAACTCGGCCTGCGAGTGGGGCTCGGTGTGCAACGCCGGGGCCGGGATGGGCAAGTTCGTGCCCGACCTCTACGGAGTCGCGCGCTTTGCGCTCTTCGCTAGCCCTGGATCGAAGGTGACACGGCTCGTCGAGCTGGCAGGCGTTCCGGTGGGCGTGGGACTGATGGCCGGCTCGCACTTCACCACCTTGATGACGCTGGAGCATGTCCTGCCGGCCGAGGACATCAAGATCGAGAACATAGGCGGGCCAGGACGGCGTCTGCTTGCCCTCCTCAACGGCGAAGTCGAGGTGGCGAACCTGCTCGACCCCGAGATCACCATCGCCGAAGAGAAAGGCTTGAGAAAGCTTGCCTCCGGCGAGTTCCGGACCCTTTTCTGGGTTGCACCTGGGATTCCGGCGAGCGCGCTGGGCGCGTACTTCCGTGCCCTGCGCAGCGCCGATTCGGCTTTGCGCTCGGAGCCTGGCCGGTACATGCACCTGTGGAAGAACAACATCCCGCCCGGTCTCGAGGGGGACTACGACTGGTCGAAGTTCGGGCTCGGTGAGGTGCTCGTGTTCGAGAAGTATCCCGAGAGCACGTTCGCCGAGACTCTCGAGTTCGCCCGCCGCTGGGGCCTGGACAAGAACGTCCGCGCCGACACGTACAAGGAGCTGGCGGCGCCGGTATCGCTCTAGCCGGCACTGGTCAGGCGGATCTCGACCTCACGGACCACATAGCTCCACTCCTCGGTCGTGCGGAGTGCAGCGAGGAGCTCGTCGAACGCGGCCGAGTCGCGCGGCGAGAACTCGAACCAGGTGAGGAAGTCGAACGGTTCGCCCAGCTGCCGGCTGTGGTGCAGGCGGCGGGCAACCCGGGGCAGGTAGGGAAGGCTGCGCGAGATGTGGTGTGACCGCTCTTCGAAGATCGCGCGGCGCTCCTCCTGAGGCTTGGCCCACCACCCATCGGACTTGCGAATCGGGATGAGCGCAGCCGCACTCGATGTCGCCCTCCCCAGCGGCGGCGACGCGGCCTCCAGCGCCGCGTGTTCCTGAGACGTGACGTAGCGCTCGAAGCTCGTCTCGCCGCGAAGCACCCACTCACCGCCCAGCTCCATGAAGCGGTCCGCGGCCTCTAGCACGGCGAGCCGGCTCACGGCCGGCAGCCCGTCACCCGCCACCGCCCTGATCGAGTCGACCGACCAGGTTCCGGCGTTGCCGCCGACGAAAGCGACCTTCAGCATGGTTCAGTAATAGCTCCTCAATGTTTGATCCAGGCTCCGTTCGAGCGCTGACCTTCGACATCTTCGGCACCACAGTCGATTGGCGCTCGGGGGTGATCGCCGAGGGCCAGCGCCTCGAGGCCATGACCGGTGTGCACGCCGACTGGGCGGAGGTTGCGGACGCCTGGCGGGACCTCTACGTCCCATCGATGGAGCGCGTGCGGCGGGGCGACCTGCCCTGGACCAACTTCGACCGTCTACATCGCATGTCACTCGACCAGGTGCTCACGGCTCGTGGACTGGACGCGATCGATGCCGGCGCACGGGAAGAGTTCACGCGCGCGTGGGAGCGATTGCCGCCGTGGTCGGACGCGGTCCCGGGGCTGGAGCGGCTCGGTCGCCGCTTCACCGTTGCCACCCTCTCGAACGGCAACCGCTCCCAGCAAGCCGCGCTGGTGGCGTTTGCGGCACTTCCCTTCCAGCGGCTCCTTTCCGCGGAAGACTTCCAGCACTACAAGCCTGATCCCGAGATCTACCTCGGCGCCGCGTCCGCCCTTGGCCTCGAGCCCGGCCAGGTGATGATGGTGGCCGCTCACAAGTCCGACCTGCGCGCGGCTCAAGCGGCGGGGATGCGTGCCGCCTTCGTCGAGCGACCGCTCGAGAAAGGCCCAGGCCGGCAAGCCGAGCTGCTGCCAGACCCGCCCGCGGAAGTGCAGGCGAGGGACTTCGTCGACCTGGCCAAGCAGCTCGGTTGCTAGCGGAGAAACTCCGAACCGTATCTTTCCATCGATGATCGTCGTCACGGGATCCACCGGCCGGGTCGGCGGGCTGGTGGCGCGGAGGCTCGAGCGACTGGGCCATCCGATGCGGCTCGTGGTCCGCGATGCGGGCAGAGCCCCGCGCGTCGCTAACGCGGAGGTCGTGGTCGCCGAGTACGGGAATCCGCAAGCCCTCGCCCACGCCCTTCGTGAAGGCGACCGCGTCTTCATGGTCTCGCTCTGGATAGGCGGCGATGTCCGCCTCGACCTTCACCGCTCGTTCGTCGCCGCGGCGGCGAAGGCACATGTGGCGCAGGTCGTCTACCTCTCGTTCGTCAACGCTGGGCCGAGGGCGATCTTCTCCCACGCCCGCGAGCACGGCGCGACGGAGGAGATGCTGCGAGATTCGGGCGTGCCGTGGACCTCGATCCGCAACAGCATGTACGCCGACGACATCCCCGGCTGGTTCGACCCCGATGGTGTGGCGCGGGAGCCGGGCGAGGACAGTCGCATGAGCTTCTCCTTCCGGCCGGAGCTCGCCGACGTGATCGCAGCGGCGCTCACCCAGCCCGGTCACGAGGACACCATCTACAACATCACGACGCCCGAGTCCGTCTCTCTGCAGGAGCTCGCAAACGTCGCCACCCGGGTCACCGGTGACACCTACAGCTATGACCCGATCTCCGACGCAGAGTGGATCGAGCGCTGGAAGGCTCAAGGCCGTCCCGAATGGGCGCTCGAGGCGGGGCTGACCTCTTACGAGGCCATGCGTCAGGGCGAGTTCGACGTCGTCACGGACGACTACGAAAAGGTGACCGGCCGCAAGCCGGCGACGATCGCCGAGATCATCGCGGCCCTCGTCGACGAGATGCCCCTGACCGCTGCCCGCCGAGCCTGACTCGCCGAAAGCAGTGACTCGGGGAGAGGGGACGTGGACTCATTTGCACACAAGCCCCTCACCCCGACCCTCTCCCCCCAGGGGGAGAGGGAGGACGAGTGAAGCCGGTTTGATTTAGCGGCTCCAGACCCGCTAAATTAGCGTAGATATGGATCTCGCCCTGCGCGCCATCGCGGACCCGACCAGGCGCGCCATCTTCGACCACGCGCAGCGCCATTCGCCGATGGGCGTGACCGTGGAGCAGGCCGCCGCGGCGGCGCGCATCCACCGCAGCGTGGCCTTCGATCACCTGGAGATGCTCGCCGACGCAGGCTTGCTCTCGCGCGGCGAGCGCGCAGGTCGCCGCGGCCGTCCGGCGCGGACCTACGTCCATTCGGGCCCGGCGCTGCAGCTCAGCTACCCGGCCCGCCAGCATCTGCTGCTGGCGACCGTCCTCGCGAGCGCTTTCCTCGGCCGGCCCGGCGAGCTGCGCGCCGCGCGGGCCGCCGCGCGGAAGGCGGGCCTGGAGCTCGGCTCCCGAGCGCGGGGAGCCTCCTCCGCCGTCCGCGCGCTTTCGTCCCTCGGCGGGCGCTACCTGCTCAAAGGCGAGGAGCTGCACGCACGGAACTGCATCTTTCGTGAGGCGTGCACCGGCAATCCCGCCGTCTGTACGGTCCACGCAGCGATCATCGAGGGAGCCCTGGATGCGGCCGGTGTGACAGCAAGCGTCTCGCCCACCGGCGCCGACGGCGCGGGCGGCTGCCGCTACCTGGTGGAGGTCGCGCGCTGATGGACGCAGATGCACCAATCGTTCGCATCAGCCGCCGGGCGACCTTTGCCGCCGCGCACGTCCTGTGCCGGCCCGACTGGACTGAAGAGCGCAACCGCGAGGTCTTTGGCGCCTGCGCGACCGACCACGGCCACAACTACGTCGTGGAGATGACTCTCGAGGGCGCCCTGGATCCAGAGACCGGCATGATCGTCAACCTCAAGGACGTCGACGCCGTCCTGAAGCGGGACCTGATCTCGGTCGTCGACCATCGCCACCTCAATCGCGACGTGCCGTTCCTGCGTGGTGTCATCCCGACGGCCGAAAACCTGGCCCTCGCCGCCTGGAAGGTCCTGGAATCAGGATTCGAACCCGCGCGGCTCGTGCGCCTCCGCATCGTCGAATCGGAGAACAACTCCGCGGAGGTGGTGGCGGGGTGAGCCTTACCCAGCCCGCGATCTCGCCCTACCCGCCCAAAGACGACCTCGAGGACGCGGCGCGCCGGATGCTGGTCGCGCTCGGAGAGGACCCGCGACGCGAGGGTCTGGCCGACACGCCGCGGCGGGTGGCCGAGTCGCTGACCTATCTCACCGAAGGGTATGGGGTGTCGCCGCGGCAGGTGGTCGGCAGCGCCGTCTTCGAGCATGCCGGCGATGACCTCGTGGTGGTCCGCGGCATTCCGTTCTACAGCCTGTGCGAGCACCACGTGCTCCCGTTCTTCGGGCGCTGCCACATCGCCTACCTGCCCGACGGCCGGGTGCTCGGCCTGAGCAAGCTGCCGCGGCTCGTCGACGTCTTTGCCCACCGCTTGCAGCTCCAGGAGCGCCTCACGCGCCAGATCGCCGAGGCGATCGACGACGTCGTGCAGCCTCGGGGAGTGGCGGTGGTCGTGGAGGCCCGCCATCTGTGCGTCGAGATGCGTGGCGTCGAGAAGCTCGACTCCGACACGGTGACAGCGTGCGTGCTTGGCGAGCTCAGTGAGAGAGACGGCTTGCCGAGCAGGTTTCTTCAAGAGCTGCTGGGAGGTAGCGATGGCCATCGAAAAGCAGGCTGACGTCGTCCCATTCGACCGGGAGAAGATCCAGAGGACGGAGGGGCGCCTCGACGGGTGGCTGCGCCGTCAGGGCTGGATGGAGCCCGTTTCAGATTTCGTCCAGAAGCTGGTGGGTGGGTTTTACGGCGCGCTCGGCAAACCCGGCCGGACCCTGCAGGACCTCATGCACGGAGTGTGGCCGCTCGGACATCCGCTTCACCCCGCGCTCACAGACGTGCCCCTGGGAGCCTGGTTCGCGGCTGTCGTGCTGGGCTTCGCGTCCTATATATGGCCTGCGGTGCCGGCCGCTGTCGGCCCGTCCGTCCTTGCGGTCGGCATCGTCGCCGCCCTGGCGGCCGCAGCGGCGGGATACACCGACTTCCACGACACGTACGGCCTCGAGCGACGCACCGGACTGCTCCATAGCTTGACCATGACGCTGGCCGTGCTCGTCATGGTCGTGTCACTGGCCGTGACGATATGGTCACCGGGCGGCCGGGCGGCCGCGCTCGCGATCGCCACCGCCGGTCTCCTGATCTCGCTGTTCGGCGCCTTCGTGGGCGGTCATCTGACGTTCAAGTTGGGGACCATGGTCAACCACCACGCCTTCACCGAATTCCCCGAGGAGTGGTTTGAGGCCGGGGACCCGAAAGATTTTGGCGAGGGCGAGCTGAAGCTGGCGCACGCCGGATCGATCCCGGTCCTTGTCGTCAGGCGCAACGGCACGCTGAACGCCATCGCCGCCACCTGCTCCCACGCCGGCGGACCGCTGCAGGAAGGGCGGCTCGATGGTGACATCGTCACCTGCCCATGGCATGGGTCCCGGTTCTGCGTGCGTGACGGAGCGGTGAAGGGGGGACCCGCGACGTTTGCCCAGCCGGTCTTCCTCGTCCACGAGGATGCGGGTCGGGTCAGGCTCCGGGCTGCTCGATCCGGTCACTGACGGACTGAAGTTCTCCGCCGAAGGCCAGCTCGAGGAGCCGAAGGTTCGGGCTCGCCCGCCTGAGCCTGCCGATGACGTCCGACTTCGACCAGCGTGCTCGCTCGGTCGGCGACGCCGCGACGATGACCGCGTCATAGCGGCGTCCGGCCAGAAACTCGTCCCCGACGGCGACGACCGGGTCGGCATCACCGACCCTGGCTCCCACCATCCGCAGACCATGTCCCTGAAGCAGCGCCACCGCGTCTCTTGTGGAGATGCCGACGTCCTGACCGGTCGCCCGCGGGATCAGCAGGGTGATGCGGGCGCGGGCATCGCCTCGCAGCTGCGTTCGGACGGCAGGGCCTAGCTCTGGAGTGCCGGCGGCCTCAGCAGCAACGAGGAGGTACGTCGGCAACGCTGCCCCTCACGTGGCCTCTTCCCGGACGCTTCCCTGGACCTGGCCGCCGGAGCACCAGGCCTCGAGTCGCGATTCGTGGGCGTCGCTGCGAAACCGGACCTCGACCTGCGTACCGCTGTCGGACGAACCGGTTTCGACGGAAAACCCGCTGTTGGGCGTCGCCCAGTCGAGCGACGCCACGTTGCCGCGACAGCTCACCTCGGCGGTCCCGCCGACGAGGCCAAAGGTTCGGGCAGGCGGCGGCGGGGTGGCTCCGGGACTGCTGGTGGCCGGCGCCGCCGGCACGGGAGCGGTGCTCGGCGGCGCCGGTGAAGGAGATCGATCACTGGTCGGCGTCGGGGACGCCGGTGTCAACGAAGATGGCGACGGACTCAGTCGCCTGGACGCCTGATCGAGGTCGCTCGGGGACAGGCCCGCGGAGCGCTGAGCGGTCACCTGGCCCGCCACCACGGTCACCGCTTCGTAGACGGTGGCGGTCGCGAGCACCGTGCCGGCGAGCCAGATCGCAATCAGGAGAAGGATGCGACGCAGGCCCGCCGGCGGTGGTAAGGACACAGGCGTCGTTAGCGGTTCTCTTCGCGGATCTCTTCGGCGACGACCTGACCGCCGGCGCATCCGGCCCGGATCTCCGAGCGGTGGGCGTCGTTCTCGAACCGCACCTTGATCTCCGTTCCGCCGTCTTCACGTTCCGTCTCCACGCCGAAGCCGGGGTTCGGGACGGCCGACACGAGCGCGATGGCGTTGCCCGTGCACGAGAACGTCGCGGTGCCGCCCACGAGCGCGAACGTGCGAGTCGTCACCGTGGGAGCTGGCGCCGGCGTGGGCTGGACGGCGTTTTCGTTCTCCACCTGCTCGTCTTCGTCCTGGTCCTCGACGGCCTCGTCCTCGTCTTCGTCCTGTGCCTCGGGCTGTTGCTGGGGCTCAGGTTGCTCGGCCTGCTGCGCTTGGGGCGTCTCCGCAGCCTGGGGGGAGCGCTCGGACTGCAGGAGCACGACGGCCTGGCCGTGCGATCCTTTCGCCGCCGCGGCGGCGCCGCCGACGGCCAGAAGAGCCACGACGATCCACGCGAGGAAGACGAAATCCCGACGCAAGAGCTGCTTCATGCGCCAAGGCTCGCGGGAGTCGTGTTGCAGGCGCCCTAAGCCGACCCTAAATCTTCCCTAAGCGGCCGCTGTAACCCCCAGGGATAGTCACTCGGATGCCGCTGCTCACGCTTGTCGAGGACGACGAGGGGATCCGCCGCTCCCTCCGCGGGGCGCTGGAGGGACTTGGCTACGCGGTGCGGAGCGCGTCGAACGCCCTCGAGGCGCTGCAGATCATGACTGCCGAGGCCGGAGATGTGGTGGTGCTGGACCTGGGCCTCCCCGACCTCGACGGGGTGGAGCTGCTCAAGATGCTGCGCGGCATCAGCTCGGTGCCGATCATCGTCGCCACGGCGCGAGATGACGAGTCCGAGATCGTGCGCAGCCTGGACCTGGGGGCGGACGACTACGTGGTCAAGCCGTTCTCGGCGGCGCAGCTCGACGCTCGCATCCGGGCGTTGCTGCGCCGCGCGGCGCCAGGTGAGCGCACCGCACCGATCACTATCGGCAAGCTGGTGATCGACCCGGCCGCGAGGCAGGCAACCCTCGAAGGGAGAAGACTCGGCCTGACCCGCAAGGAGTTCGACCTGCTGCATCATCTGGCCAGCCGGCGAGGCGCGGTGGTGACGAGGCGGGAGCTGCTCTCCGAGGTCTGGCGGCAGCCGCTGGGCGGCGACGACAGGAGCGTCGACGTGCACCTGTCATGGTTGCGCCGCAAGCTTGGCGAGACCGCCGCCCAGCCTCGCTATCTGCGTGTGCTGCGCGGCGTCGGCGCTCAGCTCGTCGACCCGGATGCCGAGGCTAAGTGAGAGCCCGGCTTGCGCTGATGGCCGCGGCCACGACCTCGATGGTCGTGATCGCGTTCGTGGTGCCGCTGGCGCTCGCGGTCCGGACGATCGCGGCCAACGAGGCCCTTCACGACGCCGACGTCCAGGCGCGCTCGCTCGCGGCGGCCATCGCCACAGTCACGGACGGCGCCGTCCTGTCCGACCTGATCCGATCGGCCAACGCCACGAGTGTCGGCCCCCTGAGCGTTTTCATGCCCGGCGGGCAGGTGCTCGGGGCGCCGGCGACAGTGGACGGCGACGTCACGGCTGCCCGAACGGGCCGCGCCTTCACCACCTTCGGCGGAGACGGGGCACGAGTCTTCGTTCCGGTCGTGATCGCAGGCGCTGGCACCGCTGTGATCGAGGTTGCGGTGCCGGAGTCGCGGCTGCACCGCGGTGTCGCCACGGCTTGGGCCATTCTCGGTGCGGCGGGGCTGGCCCTCATCCTCCTGGCGGTCCTGGTCGCCGACCGGATCGCGCGGGGGATGGTGTCACCGGCGCTGGCTCTCGCCCAGGCAGCCCGGGACGTGGCGCGCGGCGACCTGGGCATGCGGGTCACGCCGGATGGACCGCCCGAGATGGCCGAGGTGGGCCGCGCCTTCAACCTGCTGGTCGCGCGCATCGGCCACCTGCTCGCGGCCGAGCGCGAGGCCGCGGCCGACCTGTCTCACCGGCTCCGGACACCACTGACCGCGCTTCGCCTCGACGTCGAACATATGCCGGCCGGCCCGGAGTCAGACCGCCTTACGGCCGGCATGGTCGCGATGGAGAGTGCGGTCACGGGCGTCATCGGGCGGATGCGTCGCCGGACGCGAGACGGCGACCGGCCCTCGACCGATCTTGCGGGCGCGGTGCACGACCGTATCGGCTTCTGGACCGAGCTCGCACGGGAGCAAGGCCGTGAGCTCCAGGTTTCGATCGACCACGCTCCGGCCGCCGTCGCCCTGGAAAAGGACGAGGTCGAGACCCTGGTCGACGAGCTGCTGACGAACGTGTTCGCCCATACCGCGGACACGACCGCTTGCAGGGTCGTGGTCGAGTTCCCACAGCCGGACCGCGTGCGTCTCGTCGTCGAGGACGACGGGCCAGGTTTTGCGCGAGAGCTCGTGGGTCGGGGCGAGAGTCAAGCCGAATCCAGCGGCCTGGGCCTGGACATCGTCAGCCGGATCGCCGAGGGGGCGGGCGGTTCGCTCGACGTCGTGCGCAGTCGCGGCGGTGGTGCCCGCGTCGAGGTTGTGCTCCCCGTCTCACCTTAGATGCGCCTGGTCGTCAGCACCGACGCCAGGGTGGGCGACGCGTACACGATCACGCACAGTCCCCGGCCGAAGTAGCCCGAAGAAACCTCGATCGTCCCGCCCCTTGCACGCACGACAAGGGTCTGCAAGACCGTGATGTGAAAGGTTTGCGCGCCGCTGCAAGTGGAGTGCAGGTGCGTGATGTAGCTTCCGTCGGGAAGCCCGGTGAAAGTCACGGGCTTGGTTGTGGGTGGGGCGACCGGTGCGTCCGTCGCCGGCGAGGGCGAGGGGGAGGGGGAGGGCGATGGCGATGGCGAGGCCGTTGTCGGCGACGGAGAGATTTCGGCGAGAGGCGGGCGCGAGGCCGAGCCAGGCTGCGCGCCGCACGCGACCAGGCAGACCGACAAGACAAAGGCGAGGCGGCACCACCTCATGCCGCATACGGCCTCCTCGCGCCGGCCTCGCTCCGTGCCAGCACCGAGCGGACGGCCGCCACGATGACCGCCGCCTCGACGACCTTGACCGCCAGGCCGATGAAGTCCGCCTCGTACGCGGTGAGCGCGAAGTAGAAGTAAGCAAGGATCGAGCCGGCGGGGAACACGAGCGCGCCCAACTTCCAGATTCCGACTCGCAGAAGTGCCAGTGCGAAGGTGCCCGTCACGGCGGCGAAATAGAGCCCGAACAGCTGACGCTGCGCCTCGACGGCAGGGATGAGGGCGAGGTGCGCTGCGCCGGCCGCGAGCACGAGAGGCAGCGTCACGCGGGTGTCCCAGGTCGATGCGCGATGGGTGCTCGTCGCGAGCACGTAGCCGATAAGTGCCCCCACCACGAGCCCGGCGAGAGCAGGCAGGTATTCAGCCTCGAAATGGACAGATATAACAGGGGCTTACGCCCCTGGTTACACCTCCGCCGGCCCGGTGCTAGCTCTTACGCATCGCCTCGTGGATGACGTGGCCGTCGTGCCACTCCGGCTCGGCCTGGAGGTGCTCGAGCATCGCACGGTAGGCGTGATCCATGTCCGAGCTCTCCGCGTTCTTCTTGTACAGGTCCTCGTTCTCGAAGACCACGCTCATCCAGATCTCGCTCGGATCGGCGGCGCCACGAAAGAGCGTGGTATAGATCCAGCCCGGCGGCGGCGATGATTCGAATCCCTTCATCTGCTCGAGGAACTTCTCCTCGTGCCCCGGCTTGACTCGGTATCTCGCGACTGTGCCGTAGTACATGTCGGCCCCTCCTGTCTTTTCGCTGTTTCACACGAGCATAGATCCCGACGATTTGGGCCGACGGGAAGGGAAGTTCCGGCGCCCTGGCGTGTTGTGCCAAAGGGATGGAGCGGGCGCAACGAGAGATCGCGAGCGGCGTATTCTCGGCTCGGGTATGGGAGCGGCCGGACGCCGTGAGTGAAGCGAACCCACAAGAAGAGGGCGACGTCGCGGCCCAGATCGTCGGACTGCGCAGTCGACTCGTCCGGTTCGCATGGTCGCTCACGCGGGACTCCGAGTCCGCCGAGGACCTGGCTCAAGAGACCATCGCCCGGGCTCTCGCGGCCCAGTGGCGCTTTCAGCCCGGCACGAATCTCAAGGCCTGGCTGTTCCGGATCTTGCGCAACGTGCACCTGAATGACCTCCGGGCAGCGGAATCCCATCCAGCACTCGTCTCGATCGAGGACCTCGTCAGCGAACCCGGCGCCGACGGGGAGCACCAGGATCCGGTCGAGATCAGGGTCATCGAGCGGGCTGACCTGAGGCGCGTGGCGGAAGCCTTTCGCACCGTTCCGACCGCTTTTGCTCTTCCCCTTTACCTGACGGCTGTGGAGGAGCTCAGCTACGCCGAAGCGGCGTCGGTCCTGGACGTGCCGGTGGGCACGGTGATGTCCCGCGTGTACCGAGGGCGCCGCCTGCTCATGTCCAGACTGGCGAGAGGGGGCTAGGTGGAAGCCTGCGCGCCGCACCGCGACTTTCTCGCCGCGGTCGCCGACGGCGAGACTGCGCTGGTCCCGGTGGCAACTCTCGACCACGTGAGCACGTGCCCCGATTGCCGGCGTGAGATCCGAGCCCAGCAACTTCTCTCCTCGAAGCTTCGACAGGCTGCGGCGGATCAGCTGCAGGACGCCGTGTCACGGCGGCGGCTCGTCGACCTCGCGCCCGCGCGTCTGCGAGTGGTCGCGGCGGTCGTGGCCTTCGCCATCGCCGTGACGGCAGGGGGCGCCTGGTTTGCGCTGTCCCGTCCGGACCCGGTTCAGGCGGCTGTGAACGCCGCCTCGCTGCCGCTGCAGGTGCAGTCGGGTGACGCCGCGGTCGTCGCTCAATGGTGCGTGCGGGCGTCCGGAAGAAACCTTCCCGCGACTGAGCTCGATGGGTTGCAAGTGGTGGGGGCAAGGATGGACCGCGTAGGATCGACGGACATCGTCACGGTGACCTACGCGGTGTCCTCAGGCCAGAGAGTCACCGTGGGCTGGCTGGAAGGTCAGGTTCCGTCCGGTTCCGGGATCGAAGACACAGATCGCTCGGGTCACAGGCTCCTGATCGTGCACGCGCGAGCAGGGACGGCGGTGGTCATGGGCTCGTCTGCCGACGCGATGTGGCAGACGGCGGCGGCGATAGAGTCAGCGCGTGGTTGATTTCGCTCCCGACAGGGGGCTGTTTCCCTTCGAGTCGCGGTGGTTCGACGGTGCCGGGCCGCGCGTTCACTACGTCGACGAAGGCAGCGGCCGTGCCGTGGTCATGTTTCACGGCAATCCGACCTGGAGCTTTCTGTATCGCAAGGTGATCAAAGAGCTCGGTGGCCAGTTTCGCTGCGTCGCGGTCGACTACCCGGGGTTTGGGTTGTCCGAGCGGCCCGCCGGCTATGGCTACACGGCGGCCGAACATGCCCAGGTGATCGGCAAGCTCGTCGATCACCTCGACCTGGACGGGTTCATCGTCGTCGGTCAGGACTGGGGCGGCCCCATCGGCATGACCGTCGCGCTCGAGCGCGCCAATCGCGTCGCGGGCATGGTCTTCGCCAACACCTGGTACTGGCCTGCGCAGGGATCTCTGTCGACCTTCAGCGTGGTGATGTCGACTCCGCCCGTGCAGTGGCTGATCCTGCAGCGCAACTCGTTCGTGAACTTCATCATGCCCCGATCCGTGGCCACGCCGATGGCGCCGGCGGTCTTCAAGACCTACCAGGACGCGCAGCCCACGCCTGAGGCGCGCCGCGGTGTGGCCGAGTTCCCACGCCAGATCAGGCGCGCCAGACCGATGCTCGAACGCCTGGCCAACGAGGCTCCGAGGACGCTGGCCGATAAGCCGCTCGAGCTCGTGTGGGCGATGAAGGACCCGGCGTTTGGGAACGCCGCGGTCCTGGAACGCTGGCAGCGCGACTTTCCCTCGGCGCACGTCGTCAGGGTGGAGAACGCCAACCACTACATCCAGGAGGACGCTCCCGCGGCGGTAGCCGATGCGGTCCGACGTGTCAGCGAGAGGATCGGGAATGCCTGATCA
>Ga0209376_1000875_pt1 | contig 32206 bp, 29 predicted proteins | sample GraSoiAngelo_134_FD_185891 | JGI IMG/M metagenome (GOLD analysis project Ga0209376, IMG submission 185891) | Grasslands soil microbial communities from the Angelo Coastal Reserve, California, USA - 14_0929_05_30cm (SPAdes) (version 2) | ecosystem: Environmental > Terrestrial > Soil > Grasslands ... | reverse complement strand
TCGGTCTCTATCCAGTGTGCGCGCAGGTGAGTTGAGAGGAGTTGCCCCCAGTACGAGAGGACCGGGGTGAGCGGACCGATGGTGTACGAGTTGTCCTGCCAAGGGCACCGCTCGGTAGCTATGTCCGTTCCGGATAACCGCTGAAAGCATCTAAGTGGGAAGCCGACCTCGAGATGAGCTCACCCACTGGGCAACCAGGTAAGGCCGCACGTAGACCACGTGTTTGATAGACGGCAGGTGGAAGGGTCGCAAGATCTGGAGCTAAGCCGCACTAACGGCCGAGGGCTTGACCTAATTCATTCCAGCACCCAGCCGGGCCGATGAGGTCCGGCGCGGTACGAACCTCGTCTCGTCTTCCTCTTTCACGTTCGCCATCGCAGTTCGAGAGGCCTCCGCTTTTTGTGGAGGCCTCTTTCATTTGCGTCCTGGCGGGCGTGACCAGTGGCAGGCCAGACTAGGGGCGGACGGGAGGTACGTCACGATGTCGCTCGGGATACAGCTGACTGAGATCAAGCACGTGCTCCTTGGCGATCGCTGGCACGAGGTCGAACACGAATCGTTCGTGCTCGACACGTATGAATTCATGGACGGCAATCAGGCCGTGGCCCGCGGCGACGGACAGCTGATCACGACCGTGGGCTTCATGTTCCGCGAGCCCGGCGGCCAGATCGTCGCCGGGCCGCTCTCGTCGATACTCGCCGTACAAGTGCCGCGAACGAGCAGGTAGGGAAGACGTGCAGGTCGCCGAAACACCGCGGGCGGACGCGATCGCGCGGCTGCGCGATCAGTTCCACGGCCAGATCGTCCTGCCCGGCGACGTCGACTACGACCGCGCCCGCGTTGTCTGGAACGCGATCGCGGATCGGCGGCCTGCGATCATCGCCCGCTGCACCGCGGTCAACGACGTCATCTCGGCGGTGCGCTTCGCACGGGAGCAGCGGCTGATGATCGCGGTGCGTGGAGGCGGTCACAGCGTCGCAGGATTCTCGACGTGCGACGGCGGCATGGTCATCGACCTTTCGGGCATGCGCTCCGTGCAAGTCGACCCGGCGCGACGGACCGCGCGCGTCGCGGGCGGCGCGCTCCTCGAGCAGCTCGACCAGGCGACCCAGGAGTACGGGTTGGCGTGCCCCGTTGGCGTTGTCGGACACACGGGGGTCGGCGGTCTCACGCTCGGCGGCGGTATGGGCCGCCTCGAACGAAAGCACGGCTACACGATCGACAACCTGCTCTCGGTCGAGCTCGTGACGGCCGGCGGCGCGGTACGGCGCGTCTCCGGGGAAGACGATCCAGAGCTCTTCTGGGGTCTGCGCGGTGCGGGCGCGAACTTCGGGGTCGCCACTGCGTTCGAGTTCGGGCTGCATCCCATCGGCCCAGCGGTCACGAGCGGCGCGGTGGTCTTTCCGATCGGACGGGCACGCGATGCCGCCGCCCTTTACCGCGATTTCGCTCGATCCGGACCGGACCACGTCCATCTCGGGTTGAACTTCGCGACCGGACCCGCAGGCCGAGGCGGACCGCATGAGATGAGAGGAGCGACCGTGGCCATAACGGCCACGCATTTCGGTGATCAGAAGGATGCGGAACGCGATCTGGTGCGCCTGCGCAGCGAGCTCGAGCCCCTGGCCGACACGTTCGCCCGGACCACGTACCTCGCCGTCCAGAGTCAGAGCGACGACGAGATGGCATGGGGCAAGCGGTTCTACATGAAGGGGGCGTTCCTCGACGAACTCGCCGATACGTTCGTCGACCGCGCGGCCGACCACGTCTCGCGAGCGCTGGGCGAGTGCTCGATCGGACTCTGGGCGCAGGGCGGCGCGACCGCGACCGTGGCCGAGGACGCGATGGCGTTCACCGGTCGCGGAGCCGCATTCTGGGTCGGCGTCGAAGCTTTCTGGCTCGATCCCGCGCGAGATCGCGAGCACGTCGACTGGGGACGGGCGGCGATGGCGGCGCTCAAGCCGTTCACGAGAGCTGGGCAGTACGTCAACGATGTCGTCGAGCAGGGCGAAGATGTGGTGCGCGGGATCTACGGCGAGGCGAAATACGAGCGACTCCGGGCCCTCAAGCGCGCTCACGATCCCGAGAATGTGTTCCGGTTGAATCAGAACATCCGGCCGTGACGCTCCGGTTCCCACCGGATTGCCGGCATGGCGCCGGCCCGCTAAAATCGAGTCCTCGGTCCTTGGAGCGGCGGGGTCACACCTGTTCCCATCCCGAACACAGCAGTTAAGCCCGCCAGCGCCGAAGATACTCGGGACGTCGGTCCCCGGGAAAATAGGTCAGGGCCGGGATAAAAACGACTCGGCGCGCAAGCGCTCGGGTCGTTTTCATTTCTCACGCAAGCGGCAGCCGCACTCATTCGTGTGGTCGAGCCGCCCGCGGTCGCGCTCCGTCGCCTGCCGCCAGACCCGGTGCAGTTCCAGGTGATGCTCGGATCGCTGCTGGGCGACGGACGGCTCGTCGGGTTACCGCACGCGCGACGTCTTCGCATCGCGCACCGCGAAGATCGCTCCGGCTACGTGCGTTGGAAGTACGACCGTCTCGGCGCATTTGCAGCCGCGCCTCCACGCGCGGACGCGGGCGTCGTCTCGTTCGAGACGGTCATCCATCCGCTGTTCGATGACCTTGCGGCGCTGCTTCGCGCCGGTCGCACGCGGATGGACGCGGTTGGACCGCTCCTCCGTCCACTCGGGTTGGCGGTATGGCTCGCCGATGTCGGTCGGCTCGATCTTCGCGCTGGCTCGTTCCTACCTATGCAGCAGGAGCTTGCCCTCGCGAGCTGAGAAAGGGCGACCCCGCGAGTCTGGTTATGCCGCTGCGGGGATATGCGGCGCCAAGAACGCCCCACGGATCACGGGTGATAGCTGATGGCGCAGGTTCTCGATCGCACGACCGTGGAGCTGGCATGCGCGCGCCTCGCTGATGCCCATGCGCTGGCCGGTCTCGCGCAGGGTCAGCGATTGGTCGTAGTAGCGCTCGACCACCTCTCGTTGCCGGGCCGGTAGACAGGCGATCGCGGAGCGCACACGCATGCGGAGATCCTCCGCGTCGTAGCGCTCCGCGAGCTCGTCCTGTTCGGGGCCACCTCGGTAACCGTTCTCGAGCAGCTCGTCGAGCGATACGGTCCCGAGATAGTGGCCCTCCTCCCCCTGCGCCTGCGCCTCGCGCTGGCGACGACGATCGGCACGGCCAAGCTCGTCCACGCGGCGGACCTCATCGAGCACCGCACCGCGGATGCGCAGACTGGCGTAGCCCTCGAAGGGGACGCCGCGCTGCGGATCGAAACGGTCGACCGCGTCGATGAGGCCGATAACAGCGGCGGACTCGAGGTCGTCGGCGCTGGCGACCGCGCCGACCGGCACGTTCATGCCGTGGGCGATGCGTGAGGCGAGCGGGACGTACTGCTCGATCACGGCGCAGCGCGTCGCTGCGTCGCCGTCGCGCAACCGTGCCCAAACCAGAGCCGCGTCCGCCAAGGTCCCCCTCCGCCCCGTCGCACGGCCGAGCCCCGTCTCCGGGCGTTGCCCCTCGTCGCGCAACGGCGGGCGAACTGTGCCCTTGGTGGACCGCACGGTTAATCCCCGATCAGGTCCATTTGCGATACCCACTCGGCGCTTGCCCATTTCTGCGTCCGACGGGCTTGCAGGCGCTCCACCCAAAGGCCGGTACCTGATCGGACCGGCAGCCCCTCCGCCAGGCCCAAGAGTGACGCCTACTTCGAGAACGCCGAAAAAGCCTCACCGTGCCGGTCCGACCGGGTACCGAAAGGACTAGGGCTATTCGATAAGGTGGCGCCGTAACGCCAGCACCACCGCATGGGTCCGGTCGGTCGCCCCGAGCTTCGCGATGAGCGTCTGGACCCCCTTTTTCACGGTGTCCTCGGCAAGAACCATCGCGCGCGCGATCTCCTTGTTGGTGTAGCCCTCCGCCAGGTAGCGAAGGAGCTCGAGCTCGCGGGGCGTCAGCGGCTCCCGAACCGGCACCGGGGCGCCGGGTTCGTCACCGTCGGGCTCCGCCTCGGGCTCCTCGACCGCCTCGACAGGCGGGCGCACCTCGACCGCGCGAGTCAACGCACGGGCCTCGGCAGCGCCCAGGGCGGTGAGACCTTCGGCTGCCGCTCGGAGCGCCGCGATTACCTGACCGGACGGAGCGTCCTTGGAGACGTACCCGTTTGCGCCGGCACGGAGGACCGACCGGACGACCTCGGGGGTCTGCTCAACGGTGAAGGCGATGATCGGTACGGCAGCGTTGACCTCGCGGATGCGCTCGACGGCGTCCGTACCCATCGCGTCCGGAAGACCCAGATCCAGGAGCACGACGTCTGGCGCGCCCTCGCGCACGAAGTCGATCGCTTCGGCGCAGGTCGCCGTGATTCCCGCGATGACGATCCCCTCCCGCTCGAGCAGCGCTCGGACACCGAGTCGCATGACGGGGTGGTCCTCGACCGCGAGCACTCGGATGCCGGCCCGCGCGGGCGCTGCCGCGGGCTCAGCGCGGCCGAGGATTCCCAGCGCGTCAGCGGTTCGTTCGGCGAGCGGCGTCTCTTCGGGGGCGTAGACGCTCCCGTGGCGGGCGATCCCCACCCGGACGCTCGCGCCTTCCACCGGTTGGACCTTGGCGCTTGCATCCAGGGCGGCGTCGCGGCACTCCTTATCTTCGGCGTGCAGGCCGATCAGCCTGCCGTCGCGGCCGCGAACGGCCACCGCGTGATGACCGAATGCGTTGGCGGCCGATCGCGCGGCGGCATCCGCGTCGTTGGTTGCCGCGTAGCGAACGATTGCCTCGAGCGCCGCGGAATCCCGTCGCTCACGTTCGAGGGTGTCGATCCGCATGATCGCGGACAGCGCGCGCGCGACGTCGCCGGCGACGGCCTCGAGGACGTCCAGCTTCTCGTCGAAAGGCGCGCCGGTCGGACGTTTCACGTTGAGCACCCCGATCACTTCGTCGCCGGCGCGGAGCGGCATAACGACTGCTTCGCCAGCGTCCGGATCGCTTCCGCGGAAACGCGCCTCATTCACGGGACCGTGCAGGACCACGGATTCGCCGCGGCTCGCGACCCACCCGGCGATCCCTTCATCGACGCGTTGACCGTGTCCCAGCGGGACCTCGAGGCCGACCGACGCGCGGACCCGAAGCTCGTTCCCCTCGACGACCATGATCGACGTTCCGCCGGCGCCGATGCTGCTCGCGATCGCCTCCGCGGCTCGCGCGAGAAGCGCCGATGCGTCTCGCGTCTCGTGCAGTCCCGTGAGTAGATATCTGAGCAGCGCGGTGCGGTCGGCATGGCGCGCGGTTTCTCGCTGCGCATCCGAAAGCGCGCGGCCGTCCGCGACGGATAGTCCCAGCAGCTCGGCGGCGGCATCGGCGGTCGCGAGCTCGACAGTGTCGAACGGTACACCGTGTCGAAGCGCGCAGAGCAGCGCCTCGCCTTCGGGGAGTGCGATGCGCGTCAGGAGAGCGAATGCGGCCTGGTCGTCCCACCTCCCCGCGGCGACCGGTGTCCCGGTGGTCGTGCCGCCCAACGCGCGGACCACGGCATCCGCATCGAAGATGGCGCGCCAGTCGGTCTCAGCGGAGATCTGGTGCGCGAAGATCGTCGCGAGAGCATCGCCGGAGAGACTGAGTACAGCCGCTCCTTCCGCGCGGAGAAGAGCAGCGATGTGGGAGAGCCGCTCGGGCCAGCGCGCCGTCGAGTTGACGGTTCCCTCCCTCGCCCCGCGTTTGACGGAGTCTACCGGCCGGGGGCTACTCCACCCAGTTGCCCAGGAGCTTGGGGGACGAAGTCCCCCAATTGGTGGCACGTTGTTTGCCCGTTTGCTCGCCCATGGCCATCGATCCCGGCGTGGGGGTGCCGGGGGCCCCTTCGGCCGGAGAGGTCTCGGACCGTGAAGCGGAGACGATGGAGGAGCTCCTCGCGGGTGCCGAGGCTGACGAGCGGATGCTGCGTCCCCTTCATGCGGGGGAGTTCGTGGAGGGGGTCATCGCTTCGATCGCCGGCGACGAAGTCCTGGTCGATCTCGAAGGGCGCTCTGCGGGCGTCCTGTCCGCACGGGAGGCAGGCGCCGAGGGGGTCGACGTCGAGCCGGGCATGCGCGTCATGGCTGCCGTCGTCCAGCCCGAAGGGCCCGACGGACGGGCGGTGCTCTCCCTCCGCCGGGCGCGCAGCCGCCGTCAGTGGATGCGGATGAGCGCCCTCGCGAAGAGCGGCGAGGTGATCGACGCCAACGTGGTCGAAGCGAACCGCGGCGGGCTCGTCGTAGATGTCGGCTTGCGCGGCTTCGTGCCGTTGTCGCAGCTCTCTTCGCTCGGGCCGCTCGGCGCGACGAACGAGCAAGGTGGCATACCCGACGCGCTGCGGGGTTACGTCGGCAAGCCCTTGCCGCTAAAGGTGATCGAGGCCGATCCCCGTCGCGATCGGTTGATCCTGTCCGAGAAGGCCGCGGCGCAAGCGGACCGGCGCCGCCGGAAGGCGGCCGCGACCCACATCCTCACGGAAGGAGAGATGGTCGATGGGCGAGTGTCGAGCGTGACGACGTTCGGTCTGTTCGTCGATGTCGGTGCCGCCGACGGGCTCGTACACCGCTCCGAGATCACTTGGCAGAAAGGTGTCGAGCCCACGTCGCTGTACAGAACCGGTGATCCGATCCGCGTCGTCGTGACGGGGGTGGACCGCGAGCGAGGCCGGATCTCGCTGTCGGTCAAGCGCCTCGAGGAGGACCCCTGGGCTAGGGCGACGCGCGAGCTCCGGCCCGGTGACGAGGTCGACGCAACCGTGACCCGGGTCATGCCGTACGGAGCCTTCGCGAGCGTGCCAGTCGGCATCGAGGGATTGATCCACGTCAGCGAGATTGCTCCCCATCATGTGGGCAGCCCGAACGAGCTGGTTCGCGCGGGTGATCTCGTGCGTGTCCGTGTGGTGGCGATCGATCCTGAGCGGCGACGACTGTCGCTTTCGATGCGTCAAGCCTCAGGAAATGTCGTGTACGAAACGCGGTCAGATAGCAATGCGTCCATATAATCGGGACAAGATGATGCCCGGGTCGCTATACCCTTAGAAGACGCGACAAATGGGACCGTTTGACCGCTTCAACGACCGCGCTAAGCGCGTCCTCGCGCTTGCCCAGGACGAGGCCATCCGTTTCAACCACAACTACATAGGGACGGAGCACCTCCTGCTGGGCCTCGTGCGCGAGGGCGAGGGAGTGGCCGCTCGCGTCCTTGACTCGCTCGGGGTCGAGCTCTCGAAGGTCCGCACCGCCGTCGAGTTCATCATCGGCCGGGGCGATTCGACGACGTCCCCCAGCGAGATCACGCTGTCGCCGCGCACGAAGAAGGTCATCGAGCTCGCAATCGACGAAGCGCGAAAGCTCGGCCACAGCCACGTCGGCACCGAGCACCTGCTCCTCGGCCTCGTTCGCGAGGGCGAGGGCATCGCTTCCGGAGTCCTCGAGTCGCTCGGCGTGTCGCTCGAGAAGGTCCGCCATCAAGTCATCGCGACGCTCGGGCAGCAGCACCCGCAGGCGGCGGGCGAGGCAGCGCCGGCTGGCAAGGGCGGTCAGTCGAAGACACCGACGCTCGATCAGCTTGGCGTGAACCTCACCGCGATGGCGAAGGCGCAACAGCTCGATCCCGTGATCGGGCGCGAGAAGGAGATCGAGCGCGTCATCCAGATCCTGAGCCGGCGGACCAAGAACAACCCCGCGCTCATCGGCGAGCCTGGCGTCGGCAAGACGGCGATCGCCGAAGGGCTCGCGCACCGCATCGTCAAGGGCGACGTTCCCGAGACGCTGCAGGGCAAGCGCGTGCTCACGCTCGACATCGGATCGCTCGTCGCCGGCACCAAGTACCGCGGCGAGTTCGAGGAGCGCCTCAAGAAGATCATCGAGGAGCTCCGACACGCGCACGATGTGATCCTCTTCATCGACGAGCTGCACACGCTCGTCGGGGCCGGCGCGGCCGAGGGCGCGGTCGACGCAGCAAACATCCTGAAGCCGTCACTCGCCCGCGGCGAGCTCCAGTGCATCGGCGCGACCACGCTCGACGAGTTCCGCAAGTACATCGAGCGCGATGCAGCACTCGAGCGCCGGTTCCAGCCGGTCATGGTCGAGGAGCCCTCGATCGAAGAGACCATCGCGATCCTCATGGGGATCCGCTCTCGCTATGAGGACCACCACAAGGTCTCGATCAGCGACGACGCCGTGAAGGCCTCAGCCGAGCTCTCGTCGCGCTACATCACCGACCGGTTCCTGCCGGACAAGGCCATCGACCTGATGGACGAGGCCGCGAGCCGCGTCCGCCTGCGCTACTCGACCGTCCCGAACGAGGTCAAGGAGGCGCAGAAGGAGCTCGACCGCATCGTCACGGACAAAGAGCAGGCGATGGAGGCGCAGCAGTACGAGCTCGCCTCGACGCTGCGCCAGCAGGAGCGCCAACAGCAGGACAAGCTCACGCAGGCCAAGGGCGACTGGCTCCTCGCGCAGTCCCAGAAGCGGCCCGAGGTGACCGACGAGGACATCGCCGAGGTCGTCTCGATGTGGACGGGAATCCCGGTCAAGAAGCTCGCCGAGGAGGAGACGCAGAAGCTCCTCAAGATGGAAGAGGCGCTTCACGGCCGCGTGATCGGCCAGGCGCCTGCGGTCACGATGGTCGCGCGCGCCGTGCGCCGCGCTCGCGCGGGCCTCAAAGACCCGCGCCGGCCGATCGGCGTGTTCTTCTTCGTGGGCCCGACGGGCACCGGCAAGACGCACCTCGCGCGCGTGCTCGCCGAGTTCATGTTCGGCAGCGAAGAGAACATGGTGAAGATCGACATGTCCGACTACATGGAGCGGCACAACGTGTCGCGTCTGGTCGGCTCGCCGCCGGGCTACGTCGGCTACGAAGAGGGCGGGCAGCTCACCGAGACGGTGCGGCGCAAGTCCTACTGCGTGATCCTGCTCGACGAGATCGAGAAGGCCCACCCCGAGGTCTTCAACATGCTCTTGCAGATCTTCGACGAGGGCCGCCTCGCGGACGCGAAGGGCCGCAGCGTCGACTTCCGAAACACGATCATCATCATGACCAGCAACCTTGCGCAGAAGATGCTCAAGAGCGAGGCCGCGCTCGGCTTCCGCGGTAAGGTCGACGGCGGGGACGATCCCGACCTCGCGGCCGCCTACGAGCGCATGAAGGAGCGCGTCACCGAGGAGATGAAGCGCTTCTTCCGACCGGAGTTCCTCAACCGGATCGACGCGACCGTGGTCTTCCAGCCGCTCAACAGGGAAGAGATCCGCAAGATCGTCGACCTGGAGCTCGTCGGAGTGCGCAAGCAGCTCGCCTCACAGGAGATCACGCTCGTCGTCACCGACGAGGCGAAGGACCACATCGCCACCGTCGGGTACGACGCGAACTTCGGCGCGCGGCCGCTCGCGCGACAGATCCAGAACGAGATCGCGGACCCGCTCGCCGAGATGCTGCTCCAGGGCAAGTTCCACGCGGGCGACACGGTGAAGGTCCACCCAGTCGAAGGCAAGCTCGGGATCGAGCGCGCCGAGGCTGAGGAACGCAAGCCGGAGCCCGTCGCCCCCTAGCCACGCATCGGCATCGCGGTTGCATCTCGGTCGATCATGCGACCGGCGCTCGCCCTGCTCATCGCACTCTTCGCGTCGTCATGCGCGTCGCCGCTCAACGTGGCGGTCGGCCCAGCGGCGTGGCCGCTTCGGGGCACACCAGCGAGCGATGCGAGCGCGATCCATCGCCGGCCGCTCGTCGTCAAGGTCGCAAACGATCCCGGTGCGCGACCGCAGACCGGTATCGCGGACGCCGACCTCATCATCGAGCTCCCCGTCGAGGGCGGCCTGACGCGGCTCTCGGTGGTCTTCCAGTCGAAGGATCCCAGCCGGGTCGGGCCGGTGCGCAGCGCGCGTCAGTCAGATCTCAACTACCTACCGACGCTCCACGCCATCCTCGCTCACGTCGGCGCCTCCGAATCGGTCACGAAGATGGTCCGCGACGCGGCGTCCTCGGGCGGGTTCGTCGATATCGACGAGTTCCAGCACGCCGATGCCTTCGAGCGCAGCACCGACCGGGTTGCGCCGTACAACGCATACACCTCGGCGAGCAAGCTCCGTCAGGCTGCGGGCAGCGCGGCAGAACAGTCGGTCGATGTCGGTGCGCTCGAGTACGGCGATGCGCAGGCCGCGTCGACCGACGGCGCGACGCTGACGATCCCGTACGCCGAACGCGTGCGGTATGAGTTCGATCCGGCAAGAGGCGCCTATCACCGCACCGCCGGCGGCACGAAGACCCTCGATACCGCGGCGGGCGAGATGCTTCCGGAGAACGTCGTGGTGATCAAGACCGACGTGAAGGACATCCCGGGGACGGCCGATGCCGCGGGGGCGCCCTCCGTCGACTACCGCGGGACCGGGTCGGGCCCCGTCGTCATCCTCCGCGACGGCAAGCGCTTCGACGGCACGTGGTCGCGGCAGGGGACTGAGATGTACCGGTTCGCCGATGCCTCGGGCAAGGAGATCGGGCTCAAACCAGGTCTCACCTGGATGCACATCGTGCCGACGTCGTTCGATCTCTCCGGCTAGTTGTTCTCGGCCGAGAGGCGTCGCGCCAACCGCACCAGTCCCAAGTCGATCACTCCCAAGACAGCGCCGACCGCGCCACCAACCGCGGCCGAAACGACGAGCGCGAACGGCGCGGCGAAGGCCGCGAACAGAAGGAAGCCCGGGCCGCTACCGGCGGGGATCGCGGCAAGCGATCCGACGAGGAAGACGACTGCGAGCACCGCGAGGAATGCCATGCCGTTCGCGGCGCCCCACCGGAAGACGCGCCGCACGAACGCCCGATCGTCCATCGTGCCGAGCACGTCGATACCCTCGAGCGCCCGCTGGGTCGTCAAGAAGGTGGTCGCCCAGAGCGCTGCGAAGAGTCCGAGACCAACGAGCGTGTTGAGATTCGCCAGCAGGGACCCCAGTCCGCCTCGCGTGTAAGCAAAGAGGACCGAAGCGACCACGAAGAGGGTCGCGTGGAAGGTTGCGAGCGCCCATGTCACGAGGCGCTGTGGCGGATCGCCGTTCATCCGTGCGCGAGCCATATCGCGATCGCGACGACGAGGGCGAAGGTCGCGGAAGTGAACGCGTAGAGCGTTCGCAGCACATCAGCGACGTGGGAGGGAGCAGCGAACGCGAGCCGAGCGACCGCGAGTGTCCGCGGCAGCGAGAGCATGACCAGGAGAACGACGACGCTCAGCTTGACGACGAGCGTCGTGCCCCATCCGGTCTGCGGTGACGGAAGCCCTGCGCCGAAGGCGCCCAGATTGCCAATGCCGGTCATCGCAAGCGTGCCCGCGGCCAGCCAGAAGACCCACTCGTAACTCGCGGCCAGCTGCAGCAGCGCCACAGCGGGGACCCCGATCTGCCTGGCGCGCGCGGCGAGAACGAAGACGAGCGCTGCACCGCCGAGCGCCACCGCCATTGCGAGGACGTGCAGCCAGCGCACGGCCAGGTGAAGCAGATGCACATCCATCGGTCGCAAGTCCAGCGCGGAAAGAGGCGAAGTCAAGTCGAGGCCGATACTTGCTTGCATGCCCACCCGGCCGAAGACCTCCTTCGTCTGCCAGCAGTGCGCGTTCCAGTCGCCGAAGTGGATCGGACGCTGCCCATCGTGTGACGGCTGGAACACGTTCGTCGAGGAGCGCGTCGTCGCGCCGCCAAAAGGCCGAGGGCTCGCCCGCGCACCTCGCGAGCCGATCGCCCTGAGCGACGTGCCGGCCGACGCGGAGCAGCGTCTTTCGACCGGGATCGGTGAGTTCGATCGCGTTGTTGGGGGAGGGATCGTCCAGGGATCGTGCGTCCTCCTCGGCGGCGATCCCGGCATCGGCAAAAGCTCGCTGCTCATGCAGGCATCGGCCGCGCTCGCGCGCAAGGGAACGGTGCTGTACGTCTCGGGTGAGGAATCAGCCGCGCAGGTGAAGCTCCGGGCGCGACGCTTCGGGATCGCGGGCGACAACATCTTTGTGCTCGCCGAGACCGACCTCGGATCGGTCATCGAGGCGATCCGCCGCACGCGCCCGATCTTCGCCGTGATCGACTCGATCCAGACGATGAGCTCGGACGCGATCGCGTCGGCGGCGGGCGGGGTGTCGCAGCTGCGCGAGTGCGCGGCGCGGCTCCTCGAGCTCGCGAAGGGTGAGGACGTTCCCATCTTCCTCGTTGGGCATGTGACCAAAGAGGGCGCGGTCGCGGGGCCGCGCGTCCTCGAGCACATCGTCGACGCGGTCCTCTACCTCGAAGGCGAGCGCTTCCACGCGTTCCGCATCTTGCGCGCCACGAAGAACCGGTTCGGTTCGACCGACGAGGTCGGGGTCTTCGAAATGGGGGAGACCGGGCTGCGCGAGGTCCAGAACCCGTCCGAGGTCTTCCTCGAAGAGCGAAGCGGCGGCGTCGCGGGCAGCGTTGTGGTTCCGACGGTCGAGGGGACCCGCCCGCTCCTCGTCGAGGTTCAAGCGCTCGTGACGCCGACGAGCTTTGGCCTTCCGCGCAGGACCGTCAACGGGACCGATCCGCAGCGCGTCCTGCTGCTCCTCGCCGTCCTGAGCAAACGCGCGGGGCTCAACGCGGGCACGCACGACGTGTACGTAAGCCTTGTCGGCGGTCTTCGCATCCGCGAGCCCGCCGTGGATCTCGCGGTCGCCGTCGCGATCGCATCAGCGCTGCGCGATCGCGCGACCGATCCACGCACCGTGTTCGCCGGCGAGCTTGGCCTCGGTGGCGAACTCCGGCGCGTGCAGCGGCTTGCCGCCCGGTTGCGCGAGGCGGAGCGGCTCGGCTTCAAGCGCGCGATCGTGCCGGCCGCCAGCCTGTCCGACTTGAACGGCACAGGGCTTTCTGTCGTCGGGGTCGCGTCTCTGCGCGAGGCCCTCGAGAAGGCGGGCGTCGCCGACGGCTAGCGCGCGAACGGGACGAGAGCCGGGACGCGCGAGACGAACGACCGGTACTGATCGCCGAGGCCCTGGATCAGCACGTGCTCCTCGGCGACGATGCGTGCGATGGTGAATGGGATCGCGTAGACGATCGTGGCGACGAGCAGGAGCGCGCTCTCCATTGCGAGGGTCGCGCCTATCTGAAAGATCAGGATCCCGAGATACATCGGATGGCGGACGATCCGATACGGTCCAGCGGTGACGACGCGATGGCCCTCAAAGAGATCCATGCGGATCCCGTAGCTGCGTCCAAGCGACCACATCGCCCACGCCGCAAAGAGCGCGGCAGCGATGGCGACCGCGACGCCCGCGATGTGCAGCTCGTCGGCAAGCGCGACCCGCAGCGGCACCAGGTAGGCGAGAACGAACGGGACCCAGACGAGCGGTGGGTAGTACTGAAGCCACCACGCGGCTTGCGAGCGGACAAGATGCGCCCGCTGGCCGCGAACGATCCGGAGGGCGGCCGCGGAAAGGAAGACCACGTGCGCGGCGAGGAGCACCGCGATCTTGATAGAGCGGTCGTCCAGGCCCCGAACGCTAACAACCTCACCGTAGACTCGTCGCGTGTTCTTCCATCAATCCCGGCGCTCGCCCGCGGTCGGCGGCCACATCTTCATCGGTCGGACCGTGCGGCGTTCGCAGCAATCGAGAAAGGAGTGGTTCGAGTGGCCTTTATCCGTCTTCTGGCAGCACTCATCGGTTTCGTCTTCGGTTTCTTCCTTGGCGCGTCCCTTCTCTCGGTCACCCAGGTCACGCCGGTCAGCAATCAGGTTCTCGTGGTCGTGCTCTTCGCCGCAGCCTGCGCGATCCTCGGATGGCTCGGTGCTCCGTACGTCACCGTCATTCCGGCGGCGTTCGTGGTGGCCCGCATTCAGGCGACGTCGGCCACGACGCTGGTCGGTGGAGCGTTCGGTGCCGGCGTGGGACTCATCCTCGCGCTGTTTCTCGCGTTCCCACTTTCATTCCTTCCCGGCGAGCTAGGACGCTACGCCCCGCTCATCGGGGCAGCGACTCTTGGGATCGTCGGCGCGACCGCGGGCACGCTGAAGCGGAACGACCTCGGCGCCCTCGTAAGGGAGGTGCGTGGCCGAGGGCGCGAGCGGACGACCGATGCCCGCGTCTTGCTGGATACCTCGGTCATCATCGACGGGAGGGTCGCCGACGTCGTGCGGAGCGGGTTCGTCCGTGGGACTCTCGTCGTGCCGCGCTTCGTCCTCGCCGAGCTGCAATTTTTCGCCGACTCGCCCGACGCCTCGCGGCGTGAGCGAGGCCGGCGCGGGCTCGAGATGCTCTCCAAGATGCAGAAGGAAGCGACCGTCAAGGTGGAGCTCTCGGATGAAGACCCCGCCGGGACGGGCGCCGACGCGAAGCTCGTGACCCTCGCGCGCGCTCTCGGGATCGCGATCATGACCAACGACTACGGACTGAACCGCGTCGCCGAGCTGCATGGCGTGACGGTCTTGAACATGAACGACCTGGCGAAGGCGGTTCGCCCGGTGGTCCTGCCGGGCGAAGAGATCACCGTGCGGGTGATCCAAGAAGGAAAGGAGCAAGGGCAAGGTGTTGGCTATCTCGAGGACGGCACGATGATCGTGATCGAGAACGGCTCGCGCCACCTCGGCAGCGAGCTGCCGGTGACGGTCATGCGGGTCCTCCAGACCGTCGGCGGCCGGATGATCTTCGCGCAGCTGAAGGGCGAGATGAGCGAGCGCCGCCCGCGGGCTCTCGATCGCTAGAAGCAGACTCGGCGCAGCCTGCGCGATCCTCGCGGCCGGGAGCTCGACGCGTGCGGGTACCGACAAGGTCGCGGCCGACCTCGGCGGGCAGCCCGTCCTCGCGTGGTCGCTCGCCGCGGCGGTCGCCGCGGCCGTGTTCGAGCGGATCGTGGTCGTCACGCGAACGGAACGGCTCGCTGCGGTCGAGGAGATCGTCCGCACGCGCGTGCCCGACGCGATCGTGGTTGGCGGCGGCGACACGCGGACCGCGTCGAGCTGGGCCGCGCTGGATGCCGCGCCCGACGCGGACGTGATCGCGATCCATGACAGCGCGCGCCCGTTCGCGCCGCCATCCCTGTTCGTGCGCTGCGTCGAGAGCGCGCGCAAGAACGGGAGTGCGGTCGCCGGCCTGCCGCTCGCGGACACCGTCCGTCGCGCCGATGAGGCTGGCACCGCGATCGAAGAGCTCGCCCGCGAGGGGCTCTGGTCCGCGCAGACGCCGCAGGCGTTCCGACGCGAGCTCCTCGAGCGGGCGCGGCAGGCGGCCGGCGATCGGTCCTTCGCCGACGATGCGGCCGCGGTCCGGGCGGCGGGCGCGCCGGTCCGGATGGTCCTCGGAGAGCCCCGCAACCTCAAGATCACGACCATCGAGGACCTCGGCTACGCGCGTGAGCTCGTGGCGAAAGGCGTGGTTGGCATGCCCGCGCTGCAGGTCCGCTGATGGCGACGCCGCGCGTCGGGCTCGGGTACGATATTCACCGTCTCGCGGCGGGTCGCCGCCTGGTCTTGGGCGGCGTCGCGATCGAGCACCCGACGGGGCTCGTTGGTCACTCCGACGGCGACGTTCTCCTTCACGCGGTGATGGACGCGGTCCTCGGAGCGAGCGGGCTCGGTGATCTCGGATCGCAGTTCCCGAGCGACGACCCGAAGTACGCGGGCGCGGACAGCGCGGAGCTGTTGCGCCGGGTCGGGTCGAAGGTCCGCGAGGCGGGCTACACCGTCGTCTCGCTCGACGCGACGGTCATCGCGCAAGAGCCGCGCCTCGGCGCGCACCTCGACGCGATGCGGAGCGCGATCGCGCGGGGCCTTGAGCTCGCGCCACAGGGCGTGAGCGTCAAGGCGAAGACGAACGATGGTGTGGGTGCGATCGGTGCAGGCGATGCGATCGCCGCGATCGCGGTGGCACTCGCGACCAAGTAGCGAGGAGACAGAGCGCCATACAGCGAGTCGAGCCGGTAGAGCTACGCATCTTCAACAGCGCGACCCGGATGGTCGAGCCGTTCGTGCCCCTGCGCCCGGGCGAGATCGGCATGTACAACTGCGGTCCGACGGTCTACGACTGGCAGCACATCGGAAATCTGTACGCGTACATCGTCGCCGATGTCGCACGGCGCACGTTCGAGTATTTCGGCTACCGCGTGACGCAGGTCATGAACATCACCGACGTCGGCCACATCGTCGACGACGCGGACGCCGGCGAGGACAAGATGGAGCTCGCGGCCAAGCGCGAGCAGAAGGATCCGCTCGAGCTCGCGGCAATGTACACGCGGCAGTTCATCATCGACCGGCACAAGCTCAACATCCTCGATCCCCACGTGATCGCCAAGGCGACCGATCACATCGCGCAGATGATCGAGCTGATCAGGCGGCTGATCGAGAAGGGCAACGCCTACGTCGCTTCCGACGGTGTGTACTTCGACGTGACGACATTCCCTGGATACGGGACGCGTCTTAACGCGGAGAACCCCGCCGACCGCGAGGCCGGCGCACGCGTCGAGGTCAACGAGAACAAGCGCCACCCGGCCGACTTCGCGCTGTGGCGCGCCGCGAAGCCGGGCGACCTGCAGCAGTGGGAGTCACCGTGGGGACGCGGCAATCCCGGCTGGCACATCGAGTGCTCCGCGATGTCGATGCAGTACCTCGGCGAGACGTTCGATCTTCATTCCGGCGGCGAGGACCACCTCTTCCCGCACCACGAGTGCGAGATCGCGCAATCGGAAGCGGCGACCGGCAAGCAGTTCGCGCGCTACTGGTTGCACGTCCGTTTTCTGCGTGTGGAGGGACAGGGCATGCACAAGTCGATCGGCAACACGTACCTCCTCTCGCAGCTGGAGGAGTGGGGCTACGACCCGCTTGCGTTCCGGCTGCTCGCGCTCGGCGTCGGCTACCGCAAGCCACTGGACTTCACGCGTGCCGGCATGGATGCCGCGCAGAACCGTCTCGTCAAATGGCGACGGACGATCGCCGAGGCGTGCGTGGCGACCGGGGGCCGGATGACCGAACCCGAGCCGGACTTCGGCGTGCGCGCGGGATTTGTGAACGCGCTGGCCGACGACTTCAACACGCCGCGCGCGGTCGCCGCGGCCGAGATGGCGCTCGATCTCGCCGGCAGCCCGGATCTCGCGGTGCGCGAGCGAGCCCTCTGGCTCCTGTTCGACATGGACCGCGTCCTCGGACTCTCGCTGCGCGATCGGGCCAGCGCCGCCGACGATCTCTCGGTCGATGAGGAGCGTCTCTTCGACGAGCGGGAGCGCGCGCGAGAGTCCGGTGACTACGCGAAGAGCGACCAGATCCGCGCCGACCTGCTGACGAAATACGGCATCCAGCTCAAGGACACGAAGGAGGGCACGCGTTGGGAGCGTGTCCGACCGAAGGGAGCATGACCAATGGACGAGTCTGAGCGAAGCGAGCCCTCCTCGAACGAACCGCAGCCACCGTCCGATCCGCAGCCGGCGCCGCCGCACGGGGAGTCCGAAACGCCGCAGCCGCAAGGGCAGCAGCTCGGCGACGGTGACGCCAATCGCCGGCGTAGGCGCGGCAGGAGAGGACGTGGGGGCGGCGGTTTCGGCGCACCCCGTCCACCGTTCAATCAGCGTCCGCAGTACGGCGGTCCGCGTCCTCAGTACGGCGGGCAGCCGTTCCGGCCGCAGCCACAGCCCAGCCGCGAGGAAAACGAGCAATCGCGCGAGCTCGCGGCGTACGAGCGACGCATGCGTCAGCGCGGCGGGGCCGGTGCCCAGCAAGGCTGGCGCGGCGGTCCGCCGCGACCAGCCGGAGGCGGCTGGCGCCAGCGCGGCGGCGCGGGGCAGCAGCGCTATCAAGACACGATCCGGCGCGTCACCGCCGGTCCGCGCGCGACGGCGCCCTCACATCAACTGGCGGGCGAGCCGATCGCGGGACCGCACGCGATCCTCGAGGCGATGCGTGCGGGTCGAGGGATCCGCCGGGTTTACGTGTCGGAGGACCGCGGCACGCGAACAGGCGCGGTCAACGACCTCATCACGGAGGCGCAGCAGCGCCGGATCTTCGTGCGCTTCGTCGACAAGATGGAGATCGACCGGCTTTCGCCGATCGAGGAGCATCAGGGCGTCGTCGCGATCGTCGAAGGAAAGACCGGCGTCGAGCTGGATGAGCTCCTACTCCATCTCGACACGCTCTCCACCCCAGCGCTCGTGCTCGTCATCGACTCGCTCCAGGACCCGCAGAACTTCGGCGTGCTGTTGCGCTCTGCCGAAGGCGCCGGCGTCGATGGCGTGGTCATCCCACACCACCGCGCGGTGGGTCTCACGCCAGCGGTTGCGAAGACGAGCGCCGGTGCCAGCGAGCATCTGCTCGTGGCCGACGTCGCGAACCTGCGGCAGGCCATCGACGCGATCAAGGAGAAAGGCGTCTGGGTCGTCGCGGCTGACGAGTCCGGCGACCTGCTCTACGACGAGGTCGATTACCGCGGACCGACCGCGATCGTGATCGGTGGAGAAGGCGAAGGCATCCGCCGTCTTGTTCTCGAGGGCTGCGACCAGGTCGTGCGCATTCCCATGGAAGGGCAGGTGAGCTCGCTCAATGCCGCGGCCGCGGGGACGGTCCTGCTCTACGAGGCGCTCCGTCAGCGAAGGCACAACGTTCCACCCGCGCAGACGCGGACGCCACGGCCGGTCGTTGTCGCGGAAGAGATCCCGAATGGGGAGCGCGAAGCCGCCGAGGCAGAGGAGGGTGGCCTCGACGAGACCGACCAGATCGCGCCCGCTGCGCTCGAGCCGGCCCCGACCGAGCCGATCGAGCCTGAGGTTAGAGAGCCGGCCGCAGACGCGGCCGCGCCAACGAACGAAGAGGCGAAGCCGAAGAAGCCGAAGACGCCGAAGACGCCGCGAAAGCGGTCACCGAAGAAGACCACCGAATAGCAGAAACAAGACCGTATCAACGCACCTAAGCGTCGCTATCGGCTCATCGCTACCGGCCGCTACGATGCCGAGGTTGCCTGTTGCTTCCCAACGCGCCCTGCGTATTGCCGGATACGCCGGATGCGCGCTCGCAGCCGTCGCGATCTTCCTGCTTATCCAGCAACGTGGGCTCGGCCGTAATTACGGCTCGTATGACTTCTACGCCTATCTGACCGCGGCGTCGCACCTGGTCGGTGGCGAGTCTCTTTATCCGCAGCTCGCCCTTCCGAGCTTCGAGCTTGGCGACCAAGGTCTTTACCTCTATCCGCCGCCGATCGCGATCCTTTTCGTTCCGCTGCTCGCGCTGCCGTTCGCCACGGCAAGCGCAATTTGGGCGACCGCTCTCACTGTGCTCGCAGTGGTCCTCGCCATCGCGCTGGCGCGCGAATTCGCGCCGGCACGTCGGCCGCTCGCGGTCGCTCTCTTCCTGGGCGCGTTTCCGCTTCAGTGGGAGCTGGCGAATGGCAACCTGACGCTGGTCACGTTGGCGCTCGTGATCGTTGCGTATCGGATCCGGGCACGCATGTGGCCTGCCGCCGCGACATTCGGGCTCGCGGTCGGCCTCAAGCTGCTCGCGCTGCCGCTGGTGGTCCTATTCCTAGCCGCTCGGGCGCTGCGTGTGGTCATCGCGGCGGCAGTGCTCGTCGCCTTCGTCGTTCTCATCACGCTGCCGTTCTTGCTCCGCGACTGGCTCGACTGGCTCGTCGTGCTCTCGCGCCTGGTGGGCGGCCCGCCGACGAGCTCGAACCTCCTGCCGACTGTGTTTCTGCAGTGGCCGGGACGCGGACTCGTCCTCGGCTTTGCCATCGCCTCGCTCGGTGTAGCGGCGGCGGCGCTCTACCGTCCGGCTCGGCTGTACAAGGAGTTCCCGCTCGCAATCTCGTTGGCGGCGGCTCCGTTCGTGTCGGCCTTCGTCTTCTACCCGTATCTGCTGTTCGCGTTGCCGCTCGTGGTCCTGCTCATTTTCGGCGACGTGCCTGCTTGGGTCCGTGCCGCAGGCGCCGTGAGCTGGATGCTCCTTGAGCTCGAGGCGATCGCGCCACTGAGGGGGATCGGCGTCGCCGCCGTCGCCATCGCGCTCGCGGTCGGCTTGGCGCTCGCGGCAGGTGCGCGTCGAGCCGTCGCCGTGCCGATCTCGGCTGAAAAGATCGGGCAACCGGCTTGACCATGAAGCACGCGCCTGGGCCCAGCCAACGCTAGAGACTTCGTCTGCGTGCGAGGGCGAAGAAGGCGACTGCCCCGATCGAGAGGAACGGGCGCGCGGGGAGCGAGAAACGGCCCTCGGCCCAGAAGGGGTACGAGACGATCCACGTGGCGGCAATGACCGCAAGCGGCAATACGGCAAGCGGGCCACTCAGGCGCGAGAGCCGGATCGCGCCCGCTATCCCTATGCCAAGCAGCGCGAGATTGAGCACCATCCAGATCGCTCGAATTTCGGCCACCGCGGCGGTGTCGGCTCGCAACGGCACGTCGCCGGCCCAAAGCTCCACTGACCGCACGACGCCCCTTACGACGAAGCCGGCGGGATCGTGAGCGATGAGAGTGAAAGCGCGCGACCGCAGCTCATCGTCCAGCGCCACGAACGCATGTGCTTGCGCGACGCGGTCGGCGATCGCGTCGAACGCGGCGAGTCGCGAGCGTCCGGCTTCCGCTTGGCCGCGCTCGAAAGCGTCGAGCTGTTCCGGAGATCGGCCCTGGAAGTAGCCGAGCCAGAGCTGGGCTCCTGTGCTACCGGCGACGGGCCGACCGAAGTTGACCTCTGTGTACGCGATGTACGGCGTCACCGCGAGGAGAAACACGAAGAGCGCCGCGACCAGCGCACCAGCGGCACGGCGTGTCCTTGCGCTGGTCATCGCGATCAGTGCGAAGAGGGGCGGCCCGAATATCAGAAAGGGCCGGGTGAGCACGAGCGCCGCTCCGAGCAAACCCGCACCGGCGCCACTCCACATGCGTGGCCGGCCGCTCAGGCTGGTGAATCCAATGGCCGCTCCCGCGAATAGCAGAGTCGCGAGGAGATCGGAGAGCGCGTGCGCCGCGAAGAAGGAGAACGCCGGATTCAGCGCAACCAGCGCTGCCGCCGCCACGGCGCCTCGGGCACCGAGCAGCGGACGTGCGAGGTGTGCGGTGAGCAGCACGAGCGCCGCCAGCGCGACGGCCTGCGCGACCGCGATCACCCACGGGTCGCACCCCGACACGCAGAGCGGCGCAAGGAACAGTGGATACCCCGGAAACCGCAGCGGCTCTGGGATGAATGGCTCGCCGACCCCAGCGTGCGTGTACTCGCCGCGCTCGACGAGGCCACGGGCAAGTGCGACGTACTGTCGCTGGTCATCGCGCGCCGGATCCCAATCGGGGGCGAGATAGGCGGCATACGCGATCGTGAGCACGATCGCTGCGAACGCGAACACGTAGGTGCCTCGTGGGACCAAACGGCTGAACATCGACGCTTAGCGCGGCGTCCGCGAGGTCCTAGTAGCGACCACGATGCAAGGCTATCCACGCGTCCGCCCTAGCGATACCAAAGGGACACGATCGACCCATATAGTCCGCGCGCATGCTCCTCACCATCGCGATCCCTGCTTTCGACGAGGTCCAGAACATCGAGCGTGCCATTCGCGAGGCGCGAGCCACGGCGCAAGAGGTCGCGCCCAGCGACGCCGAGGTCCTGATCGTCGATGACGGCAGCCGTGATGGGACCGGGGCGATCGTCGATCGACTCGCGGAACAGCTCGCTGACATCCGAGTCGTACGGCACGAGCGTAATCGAGGTTTCACGGGAGCAATGTCGACCTGCTTTCGTCACGCGCGCGGCGACTGGATCTTTCTCGCACCTGCCGACGGGCAGATCTCGATGAGCGAGGTAAAACGCTTCCTCACGGAAATCCCTCGGGCCGACGTCGTCGTCGGCGTGCGTGAGCAGCGGCTGGAGGGAGCAGGACGCAAGACGCTCTCCCGAGCCTTTCACCTCATCGCCCGGCTTCTCTTTGGCCTGAAGGTGCCGGAGTTCAGCTCGGTGTTTCTCTTTCGCCGATCGCTTCTCGCGTCGATGCGCTTTCGCAGCGCATCGCGGAGCGCCGCACTCCTGCCGGAGATCCTCTTCCGCGCAAGTCGCCGCGGCGGACGGTTCGCGGTGGTATCCGTGGTGCAGCACCCGCGGATCGCGGGTCGCGCGAAAGGCGGTCAGCTCTCGGTCGCAGTTTTGACGCTCGGCGAGCTCGTCCGCGTCGCGATCCTGGCGCGGCTCGACGAGAATGCTGCACGCAAGGTGCCTCTGGCGCGACGGGACTCGGCTCGCTGAGAGCGACGACCGTCTTCGCCGCGATCCTCGCGGCGATCGTCGGGGTCTTCGCCGCAACTCTTCCCGCGAACGACCCCGATCTCTTCTGGCACCTGGCGAGCGGTGCCTGGATGATCGACCACCGTCAGCTGCTCGACCGGGACGTGTTCTCGTTCACGATGGCCGGCACCGGTTATTCGACTGGTCAGTGGCTCGGCGAGGTCGTCTACGCGGCCCTTTATCGGGCGGGCGATTGGCTGGCGATTTCGGTTCTGCGGGCCGCGCTCGTTGCCGTCGCGACCTTCTTCATTTCCCGTGTCGTCTTGCGATACCAATCGAACCCGCTTTGGGCGATCGCTCCTCTCATCGCGGCCGTTCTGGTCTCGAAGATCATCTGGGGCGACCGGCCGCAGCTCTTCTCGCTTGCGCTATTCCCGATCTTTCTCTTCGTGGCGCTCAGTGCTCGACTCGACGGGCACGCGCGACGCGCATTCGTGCTCGTTCCGCTCGCGCTGCTGTGGGCGAACCTGCATGGAGCGTTCATCGTAGGCATCGCGGTCCTCGGCGTCGTGTCGGTCGAATCGTGGCTCTCGGGCGCGAGCGACCGGCGCATTCTGACCCTCGTGTTCGTCGTGAGTGCGGCGGCGACGCTCGTAAATCCGAGCGGGATCGGGGCCTACGCGGCGGCCGCCGGGTATGCGTCGAGCGCGAGCGTCGTCGTCGAAGAGCGCCCACTCGACGTGACGACCGGCGCAGGCACCGTCTTCGCCGCGCTGTTGTTGATAGCGCTGGGCCTCGCGATGCTCGTTGGTCGGGACATAGTTGCGGATCGGCTTCGCGCGCCGCTGCTTTGGGCTGGCCTCGCAGTTCCGTTCGCCGCTCTCGGGATGCTCCACCAGCGTCAGCTGCCATTCGCTTCGATGGTCATCGCACCGATTGTCGCTGCGCTCGCCCCGGCGGTCTTCGCCCGCCGCGTCTCCCCAGCTCCGAACGTCCCTCGCGTCACCGCGTCGCTCGTCGTAGTCGGATCGGTCGTCGCTGCGGCCGCGTTCATCCTGATCGCTGGCTCTCGTTCACCGGACCTCGCCGCGTACCCAATGGCGGCGGTTCCGCTCCTTCGCGACAGGACGGGCAATCTCTTCAACGAGTACGACTGGGGCGGGTATCTGATCTTCGCGCTCCCAGAGCACCCGACCTACGTCGATGGACGCGGCGCGGCGCTCTATCCCCCGAGCCTCATCGCCGAATTCCAGAATGCGGTCGCGCTTCGACCGGGATACCGCGAGGCGCTTGATCGTCGGGGCGTCCGCTTCGTGCTGGTGCGACCGGATCGAGCCCTCGCGGTCGCGCTCCGCGACGCGAACTGGCTGCTACTCGGCGAGGAGCCCGGACGTTGGGTGTTGCTCCAACGGCCTTGAGTCGCCACTGGGAGCCACGTCGCGGTCTCGCCAAAGCCCGGCGACCAAGAGGACGAAGACCACGACGGGAATCACGGCGCTCCACGTCTCTCGGTGACGGCTGATAGCGATCGCGTAGAACAGGGGCGAGATCAGAAGGAGGATCGCTGAGCCGACAAGGACCAAACGGCTCGCGACGCTCGGCGACCCACCGCGAGCAATCACGCCGCCCGCCACGATGATTGGCACGAGCAAGAGCAGATGGTCGTAGGCCCATTCGTAGGGCGCGATCGCAGATGACAGAGCAAGCCAGACAGCGCGAGCCCCATCCGTTCCGCGGCGAAACCGAGCGGCGAGGGCGACGCCGGCGATCGCAAGGAGAACGGCCACAAACGCGCCAGCCGGGCCGGCGGCCTCGGACAGCAGCGAGTAGATCGTGGCAGGCAGGCTGAACCGCCGCTCCGGGACGACCGCCAGCCAACCGACCCACCACCCGGGTCGCACGAGAGCGCTGGCGATGAGCACAAATGCAACCAGGACGAGCCAGTTAATTGCTGCGCGCACTGTCGTCAGGAGACCGACCGCGGCGGCGACGAAGAGCTGCGGCTTCGCCAGGAACGCGAGCGCGCAAATCACGCCCCGGCGATCAAGGCCACGGCGAAACGCGAGGATCGCGCCGGCGCTCGCTGCGACGAGCGCGAAGCACCACTGGCCAAGGACGAAGGTGTGATAGGCCGGCGTGGACATCGTGATCGTCAAGCCCGCGACCCCGTTGGCCAACGGAAGGTCCGGCAGGTATGACCGAAGCAAGGCACGGACCGCGACGATCGCGAGCGCGAACGTGGTGAGCGTCCATAGCCAGCCTGCGACCTCGAGCGGAAACAAGGCGAGTGGAACGAACGCAAGGGCGACCCACATCGGGTATCCGTACACGGGCGTGTCCGGCGGCTGCGTGCCCATTCGCGCGACGGTCGCAGTCCAGGTGGTCGGATCGTACGGATCGGCACCCAGGACGAGAGCACGCCCGCCGGCCCAGAAGCCCGAAAAGTCGGTGATGTGCATCAGCTCTTGCCGACGGGTGACCGCGCCAAACAAGACCAAAAAGGCAACGCCGAACGCGACGCTGGCGAGGAACGTGATGTCTGCGGTTCGTCTCAGGCGATATGTGTCCGTACGAAGAAGCGCCGGGGAGGCGCGAGGTATGCGATCAACAAGAGGATGCTACGAGGCGCTCCGGCAGCGTCGGTGCGACGACCCCGTGGCGCGCGACGACCGGCCGATTAGGAAGTCGCGTAAGACGGTGAGCGTGCGCGAGTGAGTCGAGAGGGCGCGGCCTGGAAGCAGGTTTCCTCGGGTGCTGTTGAAGACCCACGCGAAGAGGATCGGATGAGACGGGGTAACACCAAACGTCACCGGGATGAGAAAATCAACGCACGCGAGTTTTGCCGACCTAGCTCAACGGTAGAGCAGTGGTTTTGTAAACCACCGGTTCCGGGTTCGAGCCCCGGGGTCGGCTCCGTAGACACACACGTTTACAGACATCGAAACGGACGTGCCTACCGTTCCGTCACCTTGCGCACCTCGGTCGGCGCACCCGGCGGCCCGCCGGGCGCCGACGTGTAAGCCGGCACGCCGACGCAGGTGAACAGCAGGCCGTCCAGCTGCTCGCCGAGCAACGGAGGCACCTCGCTGTCGACGAAGGTCATCCCGGAGGCGCTCGCACCGAGAGCGTAGGCAAGCAGGTGCAGCCTGCCCTCGACCAGGCCGGCAGCGAGGTGCGCCTCGCGGTATTCCCGGTCGTCGAGCGTACCGACGTCCGTCGCGGCGATCACGACGAACGCGGCGTCGCGAGCGAGCCGCTGCTCCCAACACACCCGGTAGAGCTCCTCTCGCATCGCGCCGGCGCGTACGGGAGCCGACAGATCCGGCCATCGGTAGAGACCCGGCACGACGCCCTCGACGTCGTGGACGACGAAGCGGTGCGCGAGATCGATACCGCGGAGCGCTGCGCCAAGAGAGGTGCGCAGCGTGCGCTCGGGCAGACCCCGGGTGGGGTCCATGCGGCGCTGCGAGCCGCGCGCGAGCACGACGTCCTCGATCGGGTTCGATCGAGAGACAGGCGCAGCGACCGGGGCGCCGCGCTCCCACAGGGGCCCAAGCGTGTCGCGATCGCCCGCCCGCTGCGCGGCGGTTCCCAGGGGGAACTCCAACGGCGCTGCGTCGACGTCACCCCCGGCTGCGGGACCGGAGGCATCGAGCGCGGGCGGGCCGTTGCCGAGGGCGACGACGGCCACGGGCCATTCGTGCACGCCATCCGCGCCGACGAGCGCGGCCACCGCCGCATCCGGGAAACGGCTGAACAACGAGGCGGTGAGCCCCGCGGAGTCGGCGACGGCGAGCACCTGGCTCAGCATGGTGCCGGCGTCCCAATACACGTGGCGGTATCCGCGCTCGCGGTAGCGCCAGCCCGTGCGCCAGGGGACTCCGGTGACGACCAGGGCGGGCGCACCACCCCGGGGGGGCGGCGCGATCCGCACGAGGGCATGCTCGCGCGGGTCGTACCAATGCACGCCGGCAGGCACCTCCACGCCATCGGGGACAGCGACGTACACCTCCAGCGGGAAGCGGCCGCCCGCGGACCCGGCGGCACGGAACAGCCAGGTCGTGTAGGGCCGCGCCATCGTGCGCACCACGCCTGCGGAAAGGTGTAACAACCGGGAGAGCTGCGGAAGATCCAGTTCGCCGGGGCCGACGTCCGCGGTGCCAGCGAGCACGGAGACGGCGGGGGCCGTGGTGGCCGGTAGGCTGCGAGGGAGCGGCACGCGAGGCAGCGATCCCTCGTAGCGTTTGAAGAACCACGGGAAGCGGGCCAGGTCGTTGGCCTCGAGTCCCTGGACCACGCGAGGGTCGTCCACCGGCGGTGTCCACTCGTGGCCCGTTCGACCCGCGAAGCGGCGATCGATCGAGGTCAGCCTGTGCAGCGTCTGGGTTGCGGTCTCGACGTTGCTGATTCTGGCGCACGCGGGCGCTGTGCCGTCTTGGTCTCGATCACGCAGCCGCCCCGCAAGGTCATCGACCGTGCGCGACTAGGAGGCTCGGCTGTGTCTGTTTACCGAGACGACCAGCCCCGGGGTCGGCTCAGATCGTCCCTATGCCCGCACAGGTCTACCGCGAACCAGTCGCACGATCGCGACGAGGACGACCGCGCCGATCGTGGCGACGATGATCGAGCCGATCAGGCCCGTTGGTTCGGCGCTCGGCAAGATGATCGAGAACAGCCAACCGCCGATAAGCGCGCCGATGAGGCCCAGGATCAGATCCCCGATAAGGCCGTAGCCACCTCCCTTCATGATCAGACCTGCGAGCCACCCGGCGATGAGTCCAACGATGATCCAAGCAATGAATCCCATCTAAACCCCCTACGGTCGTGCACTAATACACGCGGATCGCGTCGTTCCGGACCTGCATTCGTTCGGCCAGGTCAGATTTCTGCGACCGAAAGCGATCTAAAGGGAGCCGGCTTGCTAGCTGCCGCGGCGCTTCCGCGTACGCGCCGCCTTTTCTGCAGCCGTGCTCCGACCTGCGGCGCCCTTCGTCCGGACCGCTTTGCGCGCACTCGCCGAGCGCGCTCGGGGTCCCCGTGCACGTGACGCGGCTCGCGCCTGGCGCGAGAGGGCCTGCGGCGATGCAGCGGCCCGGCCCTCGCGTTTCAGCGCGGCGCGGACCGCCCGCCCGCGCCTCGGGTTCGGCTTTCGTCCGGCGCGCCGCGTCGCGCTCGCGGCGGACGCGCGCGTCTCTTCGCTGACCCGGCCGCGCGGCGGCGTCGGAAGCTTCACGCCGGCGCGACGGGCCTTCGACAGCCCGATGGCGATCGCCTGCTTCGTCGAGCGCGCACCGTGTTTGCCTTCCCGCACGTGCTCGATCTCCTCGTGCACAAAGGGGCTGGCTTGCGTGGTCGGCGCGGCGCCTTCTTCCTTCAGCTCTTGTGATTCCTCGATCGTCTCTTTCTCCATCGCAGACCTCCATATCCGCACACTGCAGGCGTGAGGCCATGGGACGTCAGCGGATCTCCGGCTCCGGGACCTGCGGCTCGAGCGCGGCGCGACGACTGCGCGGCAGCAGACGTCCGGCTCCGTTGCGGAGCGTTGGCCACAGGCCACGCCGCAGGCCGAGCACGATGACGATGAAGACGAGTCCGGTCACGACGCCGGGCGCATCGCGCAGCACGTCGGAGGTGGAGAGAAAGTCGCGCAGGAGCAGGAAGACCGCGGCGCCGAGAATGCCGCCCCAGAGTGTCCCCAAGCCGCCGAGCACTGCCATGAGGACGACCTGGCCTGACGTGCTCCAGTGGAGGAAGTCGAGCGAGACGAAGCGCTGGCTTAGGGCCTCGATCGATCCCGCGAGGCCGGCCAGCGCCGCCGAGAGCACGAACGCGACGAGCTTGTACCGGGCCGTGTCGTAGCCCAGCGCACGCGCGCGAGCCTCGTTGTCACGGATGGACACGAGCACGTGTCCGAACGGCGAGTGGACGATGCGGTATGCGGCGAGGTAGCCGACGACGACCAGCGGGAGCGCCGCGTAATAGAAGGACAGCGAGGGTCCGAGGGCGAGCCCGCCAAGTGTCCGCGGGATGCCCTGCAGCCCGTTCTCGCCGCCGGTGAGCGGCCGCGCCTCGTTCGCCACGTAGAAGAGCATCTGCGCGAAGGCGAGCGTCACCATCGCGAAGTAGATGCCGGTGCGCCGTAGCGAGAGATAGCCGAGCGGGAATGCGAGCGCGGCGGAAGCGACAACGCCGGCGAGGGCCGCGAAGGGGAACGGCATCCCGGCATCGCGCGCAACAAGGCCGGCGGCGTAGCCCGCGACGCCCCAGTAGGCCGCGTGCCCGAACGAGAGCAGACCGCCAAACCCCAAGAGGAGATCGATCGACATCGCGAAGAGACCCCACACGAGGATGTCGAGCGCGAGGACCGGGTAGAGGACCCGCGGGAGACCGAGGACGAGGGCGATCGCGGCCGCGGCGAACGCGACCTGGCCGCGACGCAAGCTCACGACGTCTCGAGCGAGCCGAAGAGCCCGCTCGGCCGCACCAGCAAGAGGACCGCCATGAGCGCGAAGGCGACGATGCCTTCGATCGCCGGATCAAAGATCGCGCCGACGCTCGAGAGCACTCCGACCAGGAACCCCGCAGCGATCGCGCCCTTGATCGAGCCCATCCCGCCGATCACGACGACCGCGAACGTGAGGATGATGAGCTCGGACCCCATGAGCGGCGACACGTTCCGCATCGGCGCGGCGAGGACGCCCGCGAGCGCGGCGAGACCGAGGCCGAACCCGAACACGGGGGTGGTCCAGCGATCGACGTCGACCCCGAGCGCGCGCGTCAGCTCGGCGCGCTCCGTCGCAGCGCGCACGACCATCCCGAGGCGCGTGCGCTCGATCGCGTACCAGACCGCGAGCGAGACCGCGAGCGAGAACGCGATGACGAATAGGCGGTATGTCGGGTAGGTGACCGCCCCCAGGCTCACCGTGCCCGCAAGCTCCGCCGGCGTCGCGTAGGGCTGGCCCTGAAGCCCGAAGCGCAGCCGCATCGCGTCCTGGATGAGCAGGCTGAGCCCGAACGTGAGAAGGAAGCCAAAGAGCGGATCGACGCCCGCGATCCGTCGGATCAGCAAGCGCTCGAGGACCATGCCCGCCAGCGCGATCGCGAGAGGCGCGATGACCAGCGACGGCCAGAACCCGATGCCCGCCTGCTGCAGCAGCACGTACGCCACGAACGCGCCAAGCATGTAGAACGCGCCGTGCGCGAAGTTGACGATCCGCATCATCCCGAAGATGACGGCGAGGCCGAGCGAGAGGAGCGCGTAGAAGGCACCGTTCACGAGACCGTTGAAGAGCTGGATCGCGAGGAAGTCCATCGGGTCCGACGCGGCGCGCCTATGGAGGCGCGCGCCGCGTCATCCCTTTCGCTACTTCGCCATCTTGCAGGGGGCTTCGGCGAGCGGCCGCGAGGCCTTGTCCGCGGGGATGGTGTTGAGGATCTTCGAGTAGTCGAACGCCTCCTTCGACTCGGCCTTCGGCTTCACCTGCGCGAGGAAGGCGTCGTGCATGACCCAATGGTCCTCGGGACGGATCTGACCGTTGTGGATGAAGAAGTCGCTGAACTTGTAGCCCTCGAGCGCCTTGACGACGGCGTCCGGGTCGTCCGTCCCGGCGCGGCGGATCGCCTCGAGGTACTGCGTCGTGGCCGAGTAGTTTCCGGCGTGCGCGAACGTCGGACGGATCTTGGTCCGCTGGAGGAACTTGTCGGCGAAGGCCTTCGACGCGTCGTCCTCGCTCCAGATCCATGGCGTCGTGTATACGACCCCGGCGAAGGCGTCCTGCCCGAGCGCGGTGATGTCCGTGTCGAAGAGCAGTCCGATCGCGAGCTTGACGCCCTGGTCCTTGAGCTTGAACTCGTTGTACTGCTTCACGACGTTGACGAGGTCGCCGCCGGCCTGCATCACGCCGAGGATCTGCGGTTTGAGCTGGCCGGCCTTGAGAAGCAGGCTCGAGAAGTCACCGGTCTGGTTCGGGAACGGCGAGCCGTCCGAGGCGATGACCGTTCCGCCGTTGCTCGTCACCGCCGCGCGGAACGACTTCTCCATGTCCTGACCGAACGCGTAGTTCGGATAGATGATGTACCACTGCTTGCCGCCGCTGCTCGTCACCGCGATGCCGGTTCCTTGCGCGAGCATGTACGTGTCGTAGGCGTAGTGGAACGTGTACTTGTTGCAGGAAGCTCCGGTCAGGTCCGTCGTCGCCGCGGTGATGTTGATGTAGAGCTTCTTCTCGTCGTTCGCGACCTTCGCGATCGCAAGGGCCGCTGAAGACGTCGGAACGTCGAGGATGATGTTCGCGTTGTTGCGCTCGTAGAACTCCTGGGCCTTCGAGCTCGCGAGCGCGGGATCATTCTTGTGGTCCGCGCTGATGACCGTGATCGGGCCGCCCAGCGCGTTGTCGCCGTACTTCGCCTTGAAGTCGTCGATCGCCATCTGCACCGCCTCGACGGCGTTCTTCCCCGACAGGTCCGCGTAGACCCCGGACTGGTCGTTGATGACGCCGATGACGACCTTGCCGTTCGTCAGCTTCACCGTGCTCGCGCCGCCGCCGGGTGTCGTGCCGCCACCGCAGGCCGCGGCCGCGATGACCCCGGCGAGCGGGACCGCGAGCCAGACTGGACCGCGCATATGCCGCCCTCCTTCGCCGTCCTTAGATGCCAAGGTGCTGCCGGAGCTCGTGCTCGCGGGCCTTCACTTCGTCGTTCGCGAGGGTCGTAACGATCTCGCCTTGCCCGAGCAGATAGTGGCGGTCGGCCACCGAGGTGGCAAAACGGAGGTTCTGCTCGACAAGGAGGATCGTGAGCGCGTCGGCCTTCGCGTCCACGAGGAGCCGCGCGATCTGCTGGACCAGGATGGGCGCGAGCCCTTCGGTCGGTTCGTCGAGTAGCAGCACCCGCGCCCCCATCCGCAGCACCCGGGCGATCGCGAGCATCTGCTGTTCGCCGCCTGAGAGCTTGCTCGCGGTCTGCTGCCTTCGCGCCCGGAGCGCCGGGAACGCCTCGTAGACGCGCTCGAGCGTCCACGCCGACGGCCCCAGTCGCGGCGGAAGCAGGAGGTGCTCCTCGACGCTGAGCGAGCTGTAGATGCCGCGATCGTCGGGGACATAGCCAAGACCAGCATGGACGCGGCGAACCGGTCCGAGCGGACCGAGATCGCGCTCGCCCAGCCGTACCGATCCGGTCATCTGCGCGTGCAGGCCCATGAGGCACCGCAGGAGCGTCGATTTTCCGGCGCCGTTGCGTCCAACGAGCGTCACCACCTCACCCGGCGATGCGCGCAGGCTCACTTCTCGGAGCGCTTGGGCTTCGCCGTACCACGCGGAGAGCGCGGTGATCTCAAGCATCGACCTGTCCCAGGTACGCGGCGACGACCGCGGGATCGTGCCGCACGTCCGCGTACCGGCCCTCCGCGATGATCGCGCCCTGCTGGAGGACGACGACGTTCTCGGCGAGCTCGCCGACCACGCCCATGTTGTGCTCCACGAGCACGACCGTCCGGCCGGCGCGGACGCGCGCAACGAGCTCGATCGTGCGCTGGACGTCGGCGGCGCTCATCCCCGCGGTCGGCTCGTCGAGGAGCAGCAGCCGCGGCTCGATCGCGAGCGCGAGGGCGAGCTCCAGTGCGCGCTTCTGACCGTATGGCAAGTGCTGCACCGTGCGATCGGCGAGCGCATCGAGCCCCACCTCAGCGAGGAGTTCGCGTGCGTGCGCGTCGAACCTCCGAAGCGACGCGTCCGCCTGCCAGAAGCGGTAGCCACGATCGGTCCGCGCCTGAAGGGCCAGCACGACGTGCTCGATGACCCTGAGGTGCTCGAAGAGACTCGTGATCTGGAACGAGCGGGCCACTCCGCGCTTTGCGATCTGATCGGGGCGCAGGCCGGTCGCGTCTTCACCGAAGAGCAGGAGCCGGCCGCTCGATGGGGCGAAGAAGCCGGTCAGCAGATTGAAGAGCGTGGTCTTCCCTGCGCCGTTCGGTCCGACGAGCGCGTGCACGACGCCTTCCTCGAGCCGCAGGTCGACGTTGTTCACC
>Ga0209376_1000874_pt1 | contig 32231 bp, 30 predicted proteins | sample GraSoiAngelo_134_FD_185891 | JGI IMG/M metagenome (GOLD analysis project Ga0209376, IMG submission 185891) | Grasslands soil microbial communities from the Angelo Coastal Reserve, California, USA - 14_0929_05_30cm (SPAdes) (version 2) | ecosystem: Environmental > Terrestrial > Soil > Grasslands ... | reverse complement strand
CATCCCGTCTTTTCCTATAGCTTTGCTCATCTCTTGCACCCGATAGTGGCAGTCATAATTTATTATCTAAGAACCTTTGGGTAACAGTGTGTCACAATACTTTATTACTTGAAGTTAGATGGATGACTTTCGATTACAGTTCTGGCAAGATTTTTAGAGTATCTCATATGGTTCTAGTGGCTTTTTCGTAGTTTCATTGTGCCGCAGCCATTCAAGCGTCTTTGAAAACGAGTCAGCAAGTTCTGTTGTGGTAAGAACAGGGACCCCAAGTTCTACTGCTTTTCTCCTAATTTGGTATTCATCATACAACATTCCTACGTATTTTTCAAGTGTTGATGTACTTGGCACATTAATGATAAAGTTGATTTTTCGATCATATAGAAGGTCTGCGATGTTTGGCTTTCTTTGTGGCTCACTGATTTTGTATACCACATCAACGTTTCCTATTCTTTTATCTGAGAGAAATTCTGCGGTGTGCTCTGTTGCAAGAAGCTTGTATCCTAAACTCTTGAGAAGCAAGGCAGTCTGGAGGAGTTTTTCTTTGTTTTCTGAGCCACCGGCAGTTATCAGGCCAGTGCCTTCTTTTGGAAGCGAATACCCCACAGATATCAATCCTTTAGATAACGCATCATAGAAGCTGTCTCCAAAGCACGCAGCCTCACCTGTAGACTGCATCTCAACACCTAGTATGATATCGGCACCTTCTAACTGCATAAACGAAAACTGGGGTACCTTGATTCCATAGGAGTGTATCTTTCGCCACCTGTCCTTTGGAACTTTTGGCAGTTCTTTTCCTAAAACAGCACCTGCTGCAAGATTAATTAGATTCATCTTGACAAATTTTGAGACAAAAGGCATAGAACGCGACGCTCGTATGTTAAGCTCAATTACATAGACCATGTCAGAGTTTATCAAAAACTGCAGATTAAACGGCCCTTTTATCTTAAATGCAGTGGCAATTTTATTTGTATAATCAAGTATGGTCTCTGTAACTTTGTTGCTAAGACTCCAGGGTGGGATACACATCATGGAATCACCTGAGTGAATTCCAGCACCTTCGATGTGTTCTACTATTGCTCCGATGATAACATGCTTACCATCAGACACTCCGTCTACTTCAGCCTCTAGTGAATTTAGCATAAATTTTGTAATAACAACTGGATAGTCAGGCGAGACCAACGCTGCCTGTTCCAAATATTTTTTGAGCTGTTGTTCTGACCAAACTACTTTCATTGCAGCACCACTTAATACATAAGATGGCCTGACAAGTACTGGATATCCCACTTTGGCTGCAAATTTTTTGGCGTCAGACAGACTAGAAAATGCCTGCCAAGGTGGTTGCAATATTCGTAATTCATCTAGTACCTTGCTAAATGATGATCGGTTTTCTGCCCGGTCAATATCCTCATATGATGTTCCAATTATCTTGATGCCATTTTTTGCAAGCTTTGGGGTAAGATTGTTTGCAGTCTGGCCTCCTACTGCTGTTACTATACCAGTTAATTTTTCAAATTCTGCAATATCAAGTATCCTCTCAAGGGTTAGCTCTTCAAAGTACAGTCTGTCACAGATATCATAGTCCGTAGATACCGTCTCAGGGTTGCAGTTTATTACAGAGACTTCTTTTACTCCGTTTGCTTTAAGACCCCACACCATATTTACAGTTCCCCAGTCAAACTCTACGCTGCTTCCTATGCGGTAGGGTCCTGCACCTAGCACAGCTATCTTTTCATTTTGTGAAGATATCTCAAAGTCATTCACGTTTCCGCCATATGTCAAGTACAGATAGTTAGTCTTTGCAGGCCACTCTGCTGCTAAAGTATCTACTTGCTTTACAACTGGTACAATTCCTGCGTCTTTTCTTATCTTGCGGATTTCAAGATCGTCTTTTGATACAAGCCTTCCGATTTGCTTGTCTGAGAATCCAAGCTTCTTTGCTTCACGTAATGCTTTTGTGTCAAGTTTTGATTCTGTGAGCTTTTTTTCTGCTTCTACTATGTTTCGAATTTTTTCTATAAACCATGGGTCTATTGATGACAACTTGTAGATGTGCTCAATTGAAATTCCCTGCCTTAGAGCAGCGGCCACATGATACAGTATCAAATCATCTGGGTTTTGCAGTTTGTTTTCCAATTCCTCGACATCATAGGTTTTATCAGATGTCCTATTTGCTACAAGCCCATCGTTTCCGATTTCAAGCATCCTAATTGACTTTTGCAAAGATTCTTCAAAGCACAGTCCTATTGCCATGACCTCGCCCACTGATTTCATTGTAGGGCCCAAGCTACGATTTGCAAGCTCAAACTTACCAAAGTCCCACCTTGGATGCTTGCATACTATATAGTCAAGTGATGGCTCAAAGCACGCAGTCGTGGTTTTAGTTATTCGGTTTACAAGCTCAGGTAACATGTATCCCATTGCAATTTTTGCTGCCATGTATGCTATTGGATATCCAGTGGCTTTGCTTGCAAGCGCAGAAGATCGTGAGAGTCTTGGGTTCATCTCAATTGCAACATACTTGTCAGAATCAGGATCTAGTGCAAACTGGATATTACATTCACCAACAATTCCAACATGCTTTGCTGCACGCAATGCTGTCGACCTTAACATCTGATATTCATAGTTGTCAAGTGTCTGAGAAGGGGCAACTACAATGTTATCACCAGTGTGTACACGCATTGAAAGGACGTTTTCCATGTTGCATATGATTACGTTATTTCCGTGGTAGTCTGCCATTACCTCATATTCTATTTGCTTCCAGTGACCTACGTATTCTTCAATTAGAACTTGCCCCACAAGGCTTGCAGTAAGACCTCGTGCAACAATTTCGTGAAGCTCGATTTCATTGTGAGCTACTCCGCCACCTTTTCCGCCCAGGGTATATGCGACACGTACGATTACAGGGTATCCTAGCTCGTTTGCAATGTTTTTTGCTTCCTCAAAATTGTAAACTGTCTTGCTTTTTAAAACAGGAACTCCGCACTCTATCATGGCATCTTTAAATCGTTGCCTGTCTTCAGTTGCCTCAATTCCTTTGATCTGGGTTCCTAGTACTCGAACTCCATATTTTTTGAGTATACCAAGTTCTTCTAGTTTGACACCACAGTTAAGTGCAGTCTGCCCACCAAAGCCCAGCATCAGCCCGTCTGGCCTTTCTGATTCTATAATAGACTCGACATACTCTGGGTTTACCGGAATGGAATAGACCTTGTCTGCAAATCTTGTATCAGTCTGGATTGTTGCAATGTTTGGGTTTACAAGTATGCTTTTGATTCCTTCTTCTTTTATGGCTTTGAGGCATTGAGAACCGGAGTAGTCAAATTGACGGTCACTTGGTGACTCTCGCCTGCTTCTCCGATTTTAATTGCCCCACTGCCTAAAACTAGAATCTTCTTTAGTGACTCATCTTTTGGCATTTTCCTCCCCTACGAGTTTCTTGAGCTCTTCAAAAACAAACATACAATCAAAAGGTCCAGGTGATGCTTCCGGATGAAACTGTACAGCTATAATTTTCTTTTCTTTGTGTTTTATTCCCTCAACTGTTTTATCATCTGTGTTTGTAAACCATAGTTTGAAATCAGTTTTCTTTAACGAATCAGGGTCTATACAGTATCCGTGATTCTGACTTGTAACATAGACTTGGTTGTTGTCTAAATCAATGCAGGATTTGTTCTGTCCACGGTGACCATACTTTAGCTTGTAAGTGTTTGCGCCTCCTGCAAGTCCCAAGATTTGTGCACCAAGGCATATTCCAAGAGTTGGAACATTTTTCTCAATGAGTGTCTTTGCCGTTTTCATAGTGTCAGCGCATTTTACTGGGTCTCCTGGTCCGTTAGATAACACAACTCCTTTTGGATTGTAGGCAAGAATTTTTTCAGCTGAATAATTCCAAGGAACGCGTATTACTTTGTACCCTAGTTTTCGGACATTTCTCAATATTGCATTTTTTACACCAGTGTCTACAACTACGATAGAATCAATACCTGTTCCGTAAATTTGTGGCTCTTTTGTGGAAACTGCTCCCATGAATTCTTCATCGTTATACTTTTTGGCTGATTCAAGTTTCTTTTTCAAATCTTGTTCATCGATTTCCTTGTCAGATACAGCAAGCGCTGCCATCATCACGCCTTTTGTTCGAAGTTTCACAGTCAGGGCACGTGTGTCAATTCCTGAAATTCCTGGAATCTTTTCGTTATAGAGCCACTCGTCAAGTGTCATTGCCATATTCCAATGACTTGCCATCATGGAAAGCTCATGTATAACAAGACCCCGTGGCTGAATTTTGTCTGATTCAAAGAATTTTCTAATCCCGTCTGCGTCTTTAATTGATGGGTCAGGTACTCCATAATTTCCTACCAATGGATACGTTAGTGCAAGAATCTGCCCGCTGTATGATGGGTCAGTCAATGCTTCGGTGTAACCAACCATTCCTGTGTTAAAGACTGCTTCACCAAATACTGTAGTTGTGTAACCAAAACCCATTCCGTCAAAAACAGCCCCATCTTCCAAAATAAGCTTACCAAACTTGTTTACATGTTTGGCCTTTTTTGTTGGAATTTTTGAGACCCTCACCAAGTGCAGGGTATTAGGAATTTAAGTTTTATGATACTGCAATCTTGCGCTCTTATCTGTGTTAGATTTTATGAATTTAGTTCAAAAACTACAGAGCTCGGAATTGCTCGCTCCACTTGTAGTAGGCACGAATCATTTCCATGCTGACACTTGGTTTACGTCGTGTTATTATTTCCTTAAAGTCAGGCATGGTAATCTGTCTTGGCTGTGATTGTGCCTCACCTAGTACCGAATCTCCAAAGTTTGGTGAGTGAAACAAGTCATTTACCACCATCAATTGAGCTGACTGGCAGATATCTTTGATATCGCTTGCACTGTATCCGTCTGCAAGTTTTGCCAGTTCAGCTGATTTTACTTTGTCATCTTTGTTAAGCGGTGAAGTATAGAGATCAAACAAGTTTACTCTTGCTTCAAGAGTTGGAAGTGATACATAGATTCTCTTTGTAAATCTTCTAAGAAACGGCCAGTCAAGAGTCCACGGTTTGTTTGTTGCACCAATGACATAGAGTTTGAGATCTTTTCCTTTTCCGTTGATTCCATCCATTTCAGTCAAGAACTGGTTTTTCACACGAATCTCTCCGCCGACTTCGCTGCTGCGGTTTCCAAGGAGTGAATCTACTTCATCGATAAACAATATTACAGGAAGCCCTTCTTTTTCAGCCATTCCTCTTGCTAATGAAAATAATTTTGAAACGTTTTTTTCTGCTTCACCCAACCACTTGCTCATCATTGAAGCAGCGTCTACGTTGATAAAGTAGCCAGCAATTTCGCTTGCAGTAGCTGCTGCAAGTATTGTCTTTCCACAACCAGGCGGACCATAAAGCAACATACCTCTTGGCCATCCAAGCGGGAAAAGATCTGGTCTTTTTGCAGGATATACAATTGATTCTCTAAGCGCACTTTTGGCATCATCGAGTCCTATGACTTCGGCCCAGCTCACATTTGGTTTTTCCTTCATTACTAGTGAATCAAACTCGTTTCTAGTCAGAGCCTGCTTTTGCTCTTCAGGGCTTGCCTTGGCATCTACCACTGGCTCAATATCGACATTGTTCATCTGGAGTGCTTTGATACGATTTTGGTATGCCGCCATGCGTTCTTGGTATACTCTGTTTAGCTTGCTTTCAGGATATAGGTTAATTAGTTTGTTCAGAGATTCAATTGCCCTCTGATAGTTTGAAATTGCCATTCCGCGTGCCCCCTGAGAATCAAGCTTTATTGCCTCTGCGGCAAACCTACTTGCGCTATTTTCCAATTCTTGCGGGGCTAGACTCATAATCTCACAACTAGATCTCAACTGCGGTTCTTTCAAGGTAATCACCAGTGTGAATTCGTCTAGCAGGATTAGTTAAATTAATTGGACTTGGCTCGACCTTGGATGTCTCTTGTATAGATTCAGTCTTGGAAGACACGGGTCTTGCAAGTGGAATTTTAAAATCATCGAGTTTTGTTTGAATGCCTTTCCCAAGTGTTAGGTTACAGGTCACCTCATGATGAAGTGTTTGAATTTGTTGCAGGGCCACCTCTGCAGATATGACCAAGTCTTCAAGCTCGTCTTTTAGAGTATTTACAGAGTTTGCAGCATGCATTATTATACCAATAAAGTCTTCCAAGAATATCTTCAGATCACGCTTGTCTTGATATTTTGTTAGAAGATACTCGGCAGCAAGAATGACTTGTCTCAAATCTTTTAATTCTTCAACTGAAAGTGTTTCAACGAAATTATCATCTTTGTCTTTTCCCGTTTGAGTAATTTTTTGCTCTACTTTTTCTGATAGCTTGCGAATTTTTGCAAGATAATTAGATATCTCTTCTGCAGACTCGTTCTTAAAATTTAACACGAGGTGGCCTTACGAGAAATCTAAATTAGGGAACTGCTTGCATATTTTAGAGTCGGCAATCAACTTCGCTTCATCTAAGAGTCTTTGAGACATCGCATTTGCTTGGCCAAAGTCCAAATTCGAGCTTGCAAGATGTGCTGCATCTATTATAATTCCTCCAATAAGAAGAGACAGTTCTCCTAATTGAAAATCCAGAACTGGTACAAGCGTTAACAGTCTTGACCTAATCGTTCTCACTATTGATATTGCAGGTGATAGAACTGTAGTGACATTGCCCAACCCTACGACAGAATCTAAGCTTCGCCTCACTTGCCGCATGGATTCTATTGAATATGAGATTTCAAGCTCATGTCTTATTTGATTCCCAAGTGTCTCTATGGATTCTTTACCTCCATCTACCTTTCCATATAGCTCCAAGTTGCCCTCGTTGAGTTCTTGTTTTCTTTGTATTAGTATATCCAAAATAGAATCCACAGTCTCAGTAGCATAGTCTATCCTAGGTTTGATCGTATAGGCACGGACTAGCTGATTCTTAGTTTCATTTTCGATTATCCATTTTGATTGAATTACCATTTTCAATAACAAGATTAGGTTTTCGTTTATCAAACCCTTGTTACAACAAGTTCTGTCACCGTAGTAACCGTGGCTGGGGATACAGCTTAGTATTTTTTCAAGCCTTTGTTCAATGAATTTAGCTATTCAGCTTACCTTCTAACCATATGATCTCGTTCATGGTAAAAGGTCAGGATCTTGCAGTAAGTCTAGAGGAGTTTGGGTTAAGCAAATACGAGGCACAGGCCTATGTAACCCTCATTACAAAGGGAACTATTTCTGCAAGTGAGCTTGCCTATTATTCCAATTTACCGCGAACAAAAGTTTATCCTATTTTGCTCAAGCTTGAAAAAAAGAAGATTGCAATCATATCAAAAAGCAAACCCATAATGTGTACTGCAATAGCTCCAGAAGATGCTTTTGACGAAATAATACATGATCAGATAAATCATGTAAACGCAATGAATAACCTAATTACAAAATTAAAACGACTAAGCGAGGATAGTAAAAAGGCAAGAGGTTCGGAAGAAAAAAGATATTTCCATTTGGCCCCAAATTATGTCTTCAAACAATTTCAATCCATGATAGGCGGTTCCAAGACCTCGATTCATGCAATAGTGGATTCATGGGGACTAAATCTTTTATCCCAATGCAAGGATACACTGATTCACCAGCTTAGAAAAAATATTGACATAAAAATAGTACTGCATGCCAATCTAGTGGGAACTGAGACATTTCGTGAACTTCCTGTAGGTGTCAAGCTAAAGACTTCAGATATTTCCCAAAACGTGATAATATTTGACGATTCAGAAATTCTTATGATAAACAGCAATAACGGCAAAGGTGCAATATTTCTATCCACAGATGTGCTTGGAACAAACCAAGTCAAAACCTTTGATCAAGTATGGAAAGGAGCAATCAAGATAGGCAATTTAGTAGATATGACAAAAAGTGAAGCGCAAGAGACCCTCAAAGCAATTCAGCTAATTTCAGAAAATGGCCTTGGATTTGTGCTCAATTCCATATTGAATTCAAAGAATAAAGGAATTGATTTATTGACATTTCTAGAAAAAAATGGTCTTGACCTAAAATCAAAGACACTTGCTGAGATAATATCCCTAGTTGACTCTACTCTTGATATGACATGCTCAGGCCATCTTCATTATGACGCAAATGGAAATCACTTTGTAATAGAGTCCAAAGTAAATAGTGGGCACTCTATCCCTTGGGCCTTGCTACTTGAGGGATACCTAAACCGGAACGGAATTAAAACCAAGATGATTTACAACGACCACCAACACACTGGTGAGAAAATACACATCAAGGTAGATTCTAAAATTAATATCAATTAATTTTCTATTTGTAACTAACCAAGGGAAAATACTTATATGTATTTAAAATACTAGTCGGATAATGAATAGAGCCGTTCTTAAGATATCAAGTGTTGCAATAATGTCTGTTCTTGTATTGACATTTGTGGCATCAGGCGCACCGGCTTATGCAGTTTATGGACATGGCTCATCTTACGGTCCTCAATTTGGAATTACAACAAACTATGTGTACAAAGATGGTCTTACGGTAAATGGAAACCCAATTGATATTTCAAAGTATACGCAGACAATTAAAACTCAGAAAATCTACGTAAACGATCCTTCCGATATTACTCTAAAGATATATGACAATGCTGGACCTCAAGCAACTCAGCACGCCACACTATATCTGAACATAAGAGGCGATTACCCATCTGTCTATGATAGTAACACATGGATAGACTATGACAAGACCACTGGTGTTTCAATACACGACCCAAACCACATATTCAAAAGCGTAACTGCCAGCGTCTCATATGATAACACGTACATGTATGTTACCTTCCACATAGTTTCTCAATCCCCAATGAAGACATCACATATGATTATCAGAGCGTGGGATTTCAGATTGGCACACACAGAAGTCATTGTCCAGAATGCAATCAAAATTACGTACCTGCCGTTTCAATTCTCTAGAGCAGACTAGACACGGACTAATTTCTCTATTAATATCAACGCACCATACAACTTCCTTTGATTGTAACTTTATAATATCATAGAATTTATCACATTTGAGAATGCAAATTCCAAGTGAGTTTAACCCAAAACAGATTGAACGGGAAGTTAAAAGTCAGTTGTCATCTGTTGATTTGGAGAAATTAATTTTCAATTCTCCAAACAAAACAAAAAAGATTGCTTTCATAGAAGGCCCTCCAACAATGAATGGTACCCCACACGCAGGCCATCTGCGTGGAAGGGTAATCAAGGATTTATGGTACAGGTACATGACATTACGTGGTCACAAGGTAATATTTAACGCGGGCTGGGACACACAAGGACTTCCAGTTGAGCTACAGGCAGAAAAAGAACTTGGAGTGTCAGGAAACAAGTCGCAGGTCATAGAATCAGTAGGAATTGAAAAAATAGTTTCAGAGTGCAAAAAAATAGTTCATCAGTTTCACGAAATATGGGTTGAAGCTGACAATCTTTTAGGAATGTCGTTTAATCAAAAAAATGCTTATTGGACCTACAAAGATGAATACATTGAACGCGAATGGCAGTATCTAAAAAGAGCTCACGAAATTGGAATACTGTCAGAGAGTTACAAGGTAGTAGCATACTGTCCTAGCTGCCAGACCTCGCTTAGCCATGCTGAGGTAAACCAAGGCTATGAGACAGTGCAAGATCCCTCCCTTTACTATAAAGTAAAGCTGCAAGACGAGGACTTGTATCTGATTGTCTGGACTACAATGCCGTTTACACTTGTAACTGATGCTATGGTTGGAGTCAATCCAGATGAGAATTATGTCCATGTAAAGGTGGGAAATGAAACTTGGATTGTTGGGGAAAAACGTCTTGAGGAATTTATGAAGGAAGTTAGAATCGAAGATTATACTGTTGTTAAAACTGTAAAAGGCAATTCTTTGGAAAAGAAAAAGTACAAACACCCTCTATTAGATGAGATCCCTGGATTACAAGAGTGTTCAATACTTCCTCAATTCCACTTTGTTGTAGCAGAAAGTTTTGTGGATATTCAAACAGGGAGTGGATTAGTACACTTGTCACCTCCAAACGGTGAAGAAGACTTCGAGATAGGCAATAAAAGAAAGGTTCCGATGTTCAACCCAATAGATGATGAAGCAAAATTCACAAAAGACGCTGGAGTCTACTCAGGTCTTTTTGTTAGAGATGCCGATGAAAAGATTGTCAGTTCCCTAAAAGATAGAGGAGCCCTAGTAAGAATTGGAAAAATCAAACATCAGTATCCATTATGCTGGAGGTCACAGCACAAGCTTTTATGGCTTGCAAGAAGAGGTTTCTTTTATTTTCTTGACAGGCTTGGTGACAAGGCAGTACAGGCAGCTGAAAAAGTAGAATATTTCTTTGATCCACCACGTAACAGATTTGTCGAGATAATAAAAGACAAACATCCGTGGTGCATTTCAAGAGAACGTATTTGGGGTTGTCCCTTGCCTCTGTGGAAGTGCAAGAATTGTGGTAATCAGAGGTGGTTTTTCTCAAGAAATGAGATAACCAAGGCATCGTCTGAGTTACCAGATGGACCAAACTTTGAGCTGCACAAACCATGGATAGACAATGTAGTCATAAAATGCGATAAATGTCACTCAAAAATGGAAAGAGAGCAATTCGTTTTGGACACGTGGCACAATAGCGGCGCTGCACCTTTTGCCTCCCTAACTGATGCAGAATACAAGGAATACATTCCAGCTGTCTTTCTTACGGAAGGAATTGATCAAACTAGGGGATGGGCTTACACTTTATTGATAGAAAATGTTCTCATCAACGATGCCCCTGTTGCACCCTTCAAGTCATTTCTGTTTCAGGGCCACGTACTTGATAAAAACGGCAACAAGATGAGTAAGAGTTTAGGAAATGTTATCGATGCAATGGAGTTGCTTGCAAAATATCCTGTTGATTTGATTAGACTGTATTTCATATGGAAGTCAAGTCCTATTGAACCCCTTAATTTTAGCACTGATGAGCTTGTAGCAAGACCGTACCAAATTCTAAGCACACTATATCATTTGCATCTATACTTTAAACAAAATAGCGAATACGACAAGTATGATAAAACATACACTGTACACTGGGCCAAAAAGAAAAATCTTTTAACAGAATCTGAAATCTGGATTTTATCAAAACTTCAAAAGCTAATTGCCGGAGTCATTGAATCACAGGACAGGTGTAGATTTCATGAAGCTGCAAAAGCAATTGACGATTTTGTGATAAATTCTCTAAGTCAAATCTACATCCCAATCACGCGCGAGGAGTTATGGACAGAAGACGAATCACAAAGAGAAAGAAGGCTTGCCGTATACGCAGTGCTTGCTGAGATTTTAAGAATATTGGATATAATAATTCATCCAATATGCCCTTTTACCACACAGTATTTGTACGGCATCATGTTTTCGGAAAAAAGCAACATACTCTTAGAAGACTTTGCCGCCCCACAAAAATCACTCGTAAATGACACCATTGAGGAATCTTTTGATTTGATGCAAGAAGCTGTATCTGTTGCGTCTGCTGCACGAATGAAAGGCAAGCTAAAAAGGAGATGGCCGCTAAGTGAAGCAATTATTTGTGTGGCGCCAACGCAGAAGGCAAAGCTTGAGTCTCTTTCAAATAAGATAATCGCTCAGATGAACATAGAGAAATACAAGATAGTAGAACTGCAAAAATCTGAAGGTCTTGAACTTGTTTCAAATCTTATGAAAGCTGGTTTGCCAATTGTTCCAAAGATTGAGCTTGAACGCAAGAAGATAGGCCCCAAGGCAAAACAAGACATGGCAAAACTTGTAACCAAGTTTTCTCAGACAGAACCTAAGGTAATTTTAGATGGATTACTAAAAAAAGGAGTATTTGTTTTTGATTTGGATGGTAACAAACTTGAGCTTGCAAAAGATGACTTTGTAATAGATTTTGCAGAGCGTGAAGGTTACGCTATGGCAAGCAGAGATTCTCTAATTGTTTTTATCAGTACAGCACGAAATCGCGAAATGATGGCGCGTGGGTTAATACGTGATATCGCAAGACGATTACAGGTATTAAGAAAAGAACGTGGCTACAATCCAACTGATGTCTTAGAATTGGCCTATGTACTGGGATTAGACGGCGAGTCCCTTGAAATGGCCAAGGAAAAGCAATCAGAGCTTGCTTTTTTGGTTAGAGTAAAGAGAATCGAATTTTCTGATAAAGCAGAAAGCTACAAGGATGAAGACATTGATGGTCAAAAGATCCAAATCTCAGTGGAGTAGGCTTGTAACAATTCGATTAAATAATTCGACTGTGATTTACCAATATGCCAAAACAGATAACTCTTGACGGATGGCTGTTATCTCATTTTGAGATACTGTTAAAGAAAGGTTCCGCCCATGTTGCAAGAACCAAAACTCCTATCGTATTGTATAGAAGTGTGTTAGAAGAGGAAGAAGACTCGTATCAAGAGACTGTTTGCACACTGACTGAAGGTTATGCCATTGTCCAAGTTGTTACCTCAGGTGGTGGAATAGTTCCAAGCTTTCAGCAGCAGCTTGTATTTACAATAGATGAATTTCCGGCATGGCTTATGCGAAAAAGTAGAGACTTTTTATTGCAGTGCGTAGACCTTCTTGAAGACCAGTTCAAGTAGCTGATTTTCCAATATTGGATAATGTATAAAAAAGAAACTGTAGGCCGGTGTTGGGGTTGTGTGGCCGTGTGAGCACGGATCAGCCCACAGTTTCATGGTTTCTAGAACAATACTATGATAAATAATCACTTGTCAGTATTATTTGAGGACGGACTTGCTGTGCGCTACATGTCTCCTTCGTAATATGGCAGAATTGATCGCAAATATGCCCCCAAAAATGCTGATCAGGGGTAATTTCCATAGTGGGCGACTAACAGATTATAAAGACCGTAAAAATGAAAAGTTTCCATGCGGTTACTTGAATATCAAGCGAAGTCATTATTTTCAGATTACACAATTCCCATTCCCAAAGGATACACGTCTATCGACATTGAACAGGGCCGCAAAGATGCATCCGCACTTGGATATCCATTTGTAATAAAAGCGCAGATGGCAGTTGGTGGAAGAGGAAAAGCTGGAGCCATTCAAAAGTGTCATAACGCAGATGAGTTTCAGCTCAAGTATCCTGAAATCATGCAAAAAGTTGTCAAAGGTGAAAAGACACAAGCAATTTTGCTTGAAAAGATGGCAGATATCAAAAAAGAACTTTACTTGTCGTTATTTCTAAACAGAGGTAAGAGATGTTATACAATAATTTCTTCGTCAGAAGGTGGTGTAGAAATCGAGTCGGTAAAAAACCAAGTAATACGTGAAGTCGGACTTGGAGACGTAGACACTAAAACAGCTGAAGAGGTAGGAAAGGAAATTGGACTCAAAGACAAGGCTCTTTCTCAGTTTGTTGAGATTCTTCAAAAGTTATCCAAGATTACAGTAGAAAAAGAAGCCGAACTTGCAGAAATTAATCCACTTGCAGTTCTAAAAGATGACTCTCTTCTTGCTTTGGATGGCAAGGTGATAATTGATGATAATGCAATGTTTAGACATGATGAGTTACGTAAATTCCAAGAGGTCTCAGAACTTGAGGAACGCGCAGAAAAAAGTGGATTTTCTCTAGTTGAATTAGATGGAAATATGGCAGTAGTTGGAAATGGAGCGGGTCTTGTCATGTCAACTCTAGATATGTTATCTGATCATGGGGGCAAGCCTGCATGTTTCCTAGATGTGGGCGGGGGTGCTACAACAGATACAGTATACGAAGCGCTTACTTTGATAAGCAAGATGAAAAAAGTAAAGGGAATACTTGTAAATCTGTATGGAGGTATAGTCAAAACTACTACGGTGGCTACAGCCTTTATCAAGGCATATGAAAACAAAGTGATTGATGTCCCAGTTTTTGCCAGGATGTCCGGTGCCGAGGCTGATAGATCAAAAGAGATGCTCAAAGGCTCAAGGACGAAAATGTTTGATACAATTGAAGAAGCGATAAATAATGCTGTAATTGAGGTAAATAAAAATGGTTGATCTTTTTGAATTACTAGTAGGAAAAGAGGGCGAAAAAGAGTACCAGAAAAAACCTGTGATTGTACAGGGGATAACGGGAAAGTTTGGATCATTTCATACTCAACAAATGTTAGCATATGGGACAAATATTGTAGCTGGCGTTACACCAGGGAAAGGCGGTCAAAAAATCGAAGGAGTTCCAATTTATGAAACAATGAAGGATGCAGTAAACGCAAGTGGCGCCAAGATTTCAATAGTGTTTGTCCCTGCCAAATTCTTCCTCAGTGCAGCAGTAGAAGCTCTCGAAGCTGGAATCAAGTTACTAATTGCCATTCCAGAACATGTTCCAGTAAAAGATGCATTAACAATAGCAGATATGGCAAAAAAGAAAGATGCCATAATCATTGGCCCTAATACGCCTGGAATTATAATCCCTGGAATTATGAAGATAGGTATAATGCCTGCATCGCCATTCAAGCCTGGCAGGATTGCCGTAATTTCACGAAGTGGCACCTTGATGTACGAGGTTTCACACAATCTTTCACTTGCAAATTTTGGTCAGAGCATATGCTTAGGAATAGGAGGAGACCCCATTAATGGCACACCGCTTATTGAGGCGTTTGACCGAATTAGAGACGGGACAAATATAGACGGAGTAGTGGTAGTAGGAGAGATAGGTGGAGATGCCGAGGAGATGCTTGCCCAGCATATTATTGATACTAAATTTGACAAACCTGTTGTTGCGTATATTGCTGGAAGAGCAGCTCCCAAGGAAAAGAGGATGGGGCATGCAGGCGCCATAATTTATGGAAACTATGGTTCTTCCGAATCCAAGGTATCCATGTACACCAAGGCCAATGTGCCGGTAGCCAAGAGACCTGCAGAGATTCCCATGCTACTTGCTGGAAAGATAGGAAAGGGTAGAATCAAATAGCACATAATTCGAGGAATAGAAAATGCCAATCACAGACCCACTCAAGAAGCAGATAGCCCAGAGGGCAAGACTGTACTTTAAGGTCTGCTTTTCCTGCGGTGCAAAGAATCCCATGAGTGCGACTAGATGCCGCAAATGTAAAAACTCTTACCTGAGACTAAAGAACAGGACGCTTGGAATAAAGAAGTAACTTGTTTATAATTAACTTCAAAAATTATGACAATATTTCTGGTTCAAAATCACTGAAGCTTGCAAAGATAGCAACCAAAATTTCTAGAAAATATAAAATTAAAATTGCAGTTTGTCCGCCACAAAATGTATTATCTGAAGTAACAAAAACTTCGATACCTGTATTTGCACAACATGTTGATACTGCAAAAGCAGGAAGTACAACAGGTTACATAGTTCCAGAGCTAGTCAGAAAATCAGGAGCTAGTGGTTCGCTGATAAACCATAGTGAGCATAGAATTTCAAGCAAAGAGATCAAAGAATTGGTGTCCAGATTAAAAAGACTGAATATGATATCAGTCATATGTGTTAGAAACGTAGACGAGGCAAGAAGATACTCAAAACTAAATCCAAATTATATAGCAATTGAGCCTCCAGAGCTAATAGGAACTGGCAAGGCAGTTTCAAAAGAAAAACCTGAAATAATAACAAAATCCGTCAAAGCCGTCAAAGAGGCCAAGAATTCTACTCGTCTCCTCTGTGGTGCCGGCATTATATCTGGAGATGACGTCTCACGGGCGCTTGAGCTTGGTGCAAGGGGAATACTGGTAGCAAGTGGAATAGTCAAAGCCAGAAACTGGGAAAGAGCAATCGACGAATTTGCCCTATCTTTTAAGAACAGAAAAGTTTGATAGTCCTAATTTAACAGAATGCGTGTATGAAGCCAATCTATTTTTTTGATGAAGGTGATGGCAAAAACAAGAAACTATTTGGTGGCAAGGGAACAGGTCTCATCGAAATGACGAGGTTGGGTCTTCCCGTACCGCCAGGATTTACAATTACAACTGCTGTATGTATCCAGTATTATGATAACAACAAAAAATTACCTCGAAATCTAATGTCAGAGGCCAAGCGAAATATTCAAAAAATTGAAAGAAAGACTGACAAAAAATTTGGTTCCCTACAAAACCCACTCTTAGTTTCAGTAAGATCAGGTGCTGCAATATCAATGCCTGGTATGATGGACACTATTCTAAACTTGGGGCTAAACGATCAAACCGTAATAGGCCTTGCAAATACCAGTCAAAATCCCAGATTTGCATGGGATTCATATCGTAGATTTGCCCAACTGTTCGGAAAAGTAGTATTTGGAATAGAGGATAAACAATTTGACGAAATCTTACAAAATGCCAGAAGGCAACAAAATGTACAACAAGACCACGAACTCAGTGAGCAGTCGTTAAAAAAAATAGTTTCAGAATACAAATCAATTTGTCAGCGATACACAGGCAGGCCTTTCCCAGCAGATCCATATCAACAACTTGAGCTTGCAATTGAAGCAGTTTTTAAGAGTTGGATGGGAGAGAGGGCAATAGTATACAGAGAAAAATACAAGATCACAAAAGAAATAGCAAATGGTACTGCGGTAAATGTTGTCGCAATGATTTTTGGAAACATGGGCAATGACAGTGCCACTGGAGTAGTCTTTACACGAAATCCCTCGGATGGTACCAAAAAAATCTTTGGGGATTATCTCATCAATGCCCAAGGTGAAGATGTGGTAGCTGGGATTAGAACCCCACAACCAATTGATGAGATGGCAAGGCAATTACCGCTCACTTATCAACAATTACTTAAAACATGTGAAAAGCTTGAAAGATATTTCAAGGAACCACAGGATATTGAATTTACAGTAGAAAAAGGTAGATTTTATCTTCTTCAAACACGCACAGCAAAAATGAATGCGGCTGGAATGATAAAAACGTCAGTTGATATGCTCAAAGAGAGATTGATAAAAAAAGATAAGGCAATTTTACGTCTTAATCCTGAAGACTTGGATCAGTTGTTACACAGGACCATTGACAATGAATCTGCCAAAAAATTCAATCCACTAACAAAAGGCATACCTGCATCCCCAGGGGCAGCTACTGGAGTGGCCATCTTTGATGTCAAAAAGGCAGTTCAGATGGGCGATGAAGGTGTAAGAGTGATTCTAGTAAGAGAAGAAACAAGGCCAGAGGATGTTCCTGCATTTTTTGCATCAGTTGGCATTTTAACAAGTCGTGGAGGAAAAACATCACATGCAGCAGTGGTTGCAAGAGGGATGGGAAAACCCTGCATTGTTGGCTGCAATGACATGCGAATAGATTATTCTGCAAAGAAACTTCTTGTCGATAGTAAAGCTATTTTGGAAGGAGATGTAATAACAATAGACGGAAGCAACGGAAATGTCTATGTAGGAGAGATTCCAACTGTTGAACCAAAATTAACAGACGATTTTAAGACCATACTTAGGTGGGCTCAGAAACTCAAAAAATTAGGGATAAGAGCAAATGCTGACACGCCCCAAGCAGCTAAATTAGCGCGCGCATATGGTGCAGAGGGAATTGGTTTGTGTAGGACAGAACGAATGTTCAATGCTCGCGACAGACTACCGATTTTTGTTGAAATGATAATGGCAAAAACTGCGCCAGAAAGAAAGCAAGCCTTGGAAAAATTACGACTGGTACAAAAAGAGGATTTCAAAGAAATGCTCAAGATAATGGAGGGACATCATGTAACAATCAGGTTGCTTGACCCTCCACTGCATGAGTTTCTCCCAAACATAGAAGAACTCTTAAACAAAATCCATTTGCTTGAGAAAAAGGGTTCTACAGATGAGACCACATCAACCCAAAGATTCCTCGATAGAGCAAAGGAACTAGATGAAATTAATCCCATGATGGGACACAGAGGAGTTCGGATTGGAATCACATATCCAGAAATCTATGAAATGCAAGTTAGAGCAATATGCGAAGCAACTGCTGAGCTGATACGAGATAAAGCCAACGTCCATCCTCAGATAATGGTGCCACAGGTAGGGAGTATAAATGAACTAGATTACATCAAGAAAATTTACTATGACATAAAATCAGATGTTGAGGCCAAGTTTGGCATAAGGCTGAAAATTAATTTTGGCACCATGCTAGAGGTAGTTCGCGCGTGTCTTACGTCTGATGAACTTGCCAAAATTTCAGAATTTTTCAGTTTTGGAACAAACGATCTCACGCAAGCAGTATTTAGTTTCAGCAGAGAAGATGCAGAAGGCAAGTTTCTTTCAGAATATATTGAAAAAGAAATCATCAAAGAGAACCCGTTTGAATCATTGGATACAAGCGGCGTAGGCAGTTTAATGCAGATTGCAATATCTAAAGGTCGAAGTGTCAAGCCAAACCTCGAGATTGGGATATGCGGAGAGCATGGAGGTGACCCACGATCAGTCAAATTCTGCCACAAAGCTGGACTGTCATATGTTAGCGCTTCATCCCATCGAGTGCCCATAGCAATACTGGCTGCCGCACAAGCTACACTAGAAAAACAAGTCAAACCCAGAAAGTCAAGATCAAGATAGCTAGGCTAATTTAGCCATAGCAAAATGGATTTGAAATGGTTGCGAATAAATCACAACTGTATCATATGTTTTAAGATCTACGCCACTTAGATCATAGTTTTGGTCTCCAATACTTCCTTTTAGTTTACCCAAGTCGATGCCCGACGAAATATCATCGCCAGTTGTTATGTATACGTGTAGGTCAGGGCCGTTTGTTACCTCAAAGTCCTGAAAACGTAAAAAGGCCGCCTTCCCTGCTACAATTATTATTGCTTTTCCCTTGGCATCATTTCCCTCAAGTCCAACAAAGGACCCCTGCTTTGAATATACAACAGACTGTGAGTTCGAACCTAGCTTTGAGGCCATGTCCTGGATACTTTCAGATACAGTAGTAGGAAGTTTTCTTGCTTGCTCTAGTATGAGGTCTATTGTCTTTTGTGGCATTTTTTGTATCAAGGCATTTCTCTGAGAATCGACCATGTTAACAAATTTATCATATGTCAGGCCACTTTGAATCTGGCCTAAAGCCTTTGACAGTTCTTCTTCGACACTTAGTTGACTCAGCTGCGGAGCAAGAATGTAATAAACGCCTATTATTGCTGCGCCGATAATCATTGCTATTGCAATGCCTCGTAGCATGGTTTGCTTTGTCCAATCAAAGTATTAAGGATTGAAGAATATTGAAATATCAACAGGGATAATTATTTTGCATATATGCTTCCAAGACTTGAATCCATAAAGCAAGCAAGACTAAAAATTGGTTTGACACAACAAAAGCTTGCTGCCCTAACTGGAGTTAGCACTTCTATGATAAATCAAATCGAATCAGGAAGGTGCCAGCCAAGCTATGCTACTGCAAGGAAGGTATTCGAAGTGTTATGGTCCCTTGAAAGCCAGTCTTCAATGAAGGCAGGTGATATTTGTAGCAAGGAGATTTCAAAATTAAAGACCGCAGACTCGTTGCATGACGCAATAAAAAAAATGCAGGCCATGTCAATCAGTCAGATACCTGTCTTTGATGGAAACGAAGTAGTTGGTCTAATAACAGAAGATGGAATAGTAAAACATCTTCTTGATAGCGACGAGACCCAAAGAAAGAAGATAAGATTATCTGAGATAATGGACCCAAGACCACCAATAGTTGATTATAACACGCCGGTAAAGACACTTGTTTCGCTGGTACGATACTCCAAGTGTGTCCTTGTATCAAAACATAGCAAAATTGTTGGAATAATTACTGCCTCAGACACATTAAAGCTAGTTGAGTAAAACTATTTTGGATGAGAGCAGAGCTCTGCTAAAACACCATGCAAAGATTTTGGATGAATAAATGTTACTTTTGTTCCTCTTGAACCAGGTTTGATTTCCCCAAGAAACCTTATTCCACAGCCCTTCATTCTTTCCACTTCACTTTCTATACCATCAGTTTCAAGTGCAATGTGATGCAGCCCTTCTCCTCTTGTCTCAAGAAACTTTTTAATTGGACTAGAATCCTTTGTGGGTTCCATAAGTTCGATTCTGGAATTATTTAGGTGTAGTATTGCAACACGAACTCCCTCTGTTTCTACTGTCTCAAATTCTACTTCCTTTATGTCAAATGCGGTCTGATATTGCCTTACGGCCTCATCCAAATTGTTTACCGCTATTGCAACATGATCAATTCTCATTTTAGAACGTCTCCTTTGGCTGATATATACCAAAAACATCACGAAATGTATTGCTTATCTCTCCAAGTGTCGCGTAGCTGCGCACCGATTCTAAAATGTATGGCATTAGATTTTCGTCTTTTTCTGCTGCACTTTTCATTTTTGTAAGCGCACTTTCAGATTTGTTCTTGTTACGTGTGCTGCGCAGTTTTCTTAGGTTTTGTATCTGTTTTTCCTGAATGCTGTTGTCTATTTTCATAATTTCTTGCTTTTGTTCTGCAGTATCAGTGAACTTGTTTACTCCTACAATAATTCTGCCACCCTTGTCGATTTCCTGCTTTAGTCTGTAAGCATTTTGCCTAATCTCGGATTGGAAGAATCCTCGTTCTATTCCAGCTAGCGAACCTCCCATTCTGTCTATTTTCTTGAGGTACTTGTTTACCTCATCTTCTATGGTATCAGTAAGATGCTCTACATAGTAGGAACCTGCCATTGGATCGACAGTCTTTGTAATTCCACTCTCAGCGCCCACTATCTGTTGTGTCCTCAACGCAATCTTGACGGCGGCTTCAGTTGGGAGCGCAAGTGCTTCATCTTTTGAATTGGTGTGCAGTGATTGACAGCCCCCAAGTACTGCCGCCATTGATTGAATTGCAACACGAACGATATTATTGTCAGGCTGTTGTGCAGTTAACGATTCCCCGCTTGTTTGCACGTGAAACTTGAGCTGGATTGATTTTGGGTCACGCGCATGAAACCTTTCCTTTAATATCTTTGCGTAAATTCTTCTTGCCACTCGAAACTTTGCAATTTCTTCTAGGAATTCATTTGTGCAACAAAAAAAGAACGACAATCTTGGGGCAAATTTGTCTATCTTCAAGCCACGGTCGGTACAAGTTTGTATATACTCAATGGCATTTGCTAGTGTGAATGCGACTTCTTGAATCGCATTGCATCCAGCTTCTCGCATGTGATACCCTGATATCGAAATAGGATACCATTGTGGAACTTTCTTTGAACAGTATTCTATCATGTCTCCAATTAGCCGCATCGATGGCCTAGGCGGGTAGATGTAGGTATTTCTTGCGATATACTCTTTTAGAATGTCATTTTGAGTAGTTCCTCTGAGTTGCTCACTTTTTACTCCCTGTGATTCTCCCGCTGCAATATACAACGAAAGTAAAGTAGAAGCAGTCGAGTTAATTGTCATAGAAGTGCTTACTTTGTCAAGAGGTATTCCGTTAAAACATGTCATCATGTCTTTGAGTGAAGTAATTGATACTCCGACCTTTCCCACCTCGCCTTCTGCGTGAGGATCATCTGCGTCATATCCTATCTGAGTTGGCAAGTCAAAGGCCATGCTCAATCCTGTTTGTCCTCTCTCAAGAAGATATTTGAATCTCTTATTTGTCTGGTCCGCAGTACCAAATCCAGTGTATTGTCTCATTGTCCAAAGTCTGTCGCGATACATCCCTGGGTGAATACCTCTTGTGAATGGTGGTTTTCCAGGCTGCTCGTTTTTGCTTCTTGGCTTGACTTTGGAATCGTAGAATCGCTTCACAGGAATGTTAGAGTCTGTCTTAATTTTGTCCATAAAATCACTTTAACAACTTTGATATCTTCTCTGCAGCGTCAAAGGGATCAAGCTCCTTTGATTGCACTTTTTTTAGATATCGAGAATAGATGACACTTGAATCAAGCATAGTGCTCACTTTATTTTTGACATTATTTAAAACAATATCCCGTAGTTCGGCATCAAACTTTGATTGTTCTTGTGATTTTTTGGTTTTTCTTCTTGCTTCAATTAATTCTTTTAGTTTTTTGGCAAACTCTACAATTCCCTTGTTTGATTTAGCTGATGTCAGCATTATTGTAGGGTTTTTCTCAGACATACCAATGAAATCTCTTACTGAATCGAAGAGCTGATTTGCTCCTTCAAGATCACTTTTGTTTATCAGATAAATATCGCCAATTTCAGTTAGGCCCGCCTTTATTGTTTGAATGTTATCCCCGGTGTGTGGGTTGAATACTACAACAGTGACATCAACAACTTTTGATATATCTACTTCTGTCTGACCCGCACCGACACTTTCTATAATTATAGGATCAAATCTTGCAAATTCAAGTATCCTGATACTATTTCTTAGTGCTGATGATATGGCGCCTGTAGCTCCTCTTGATGCCATGCTTCGAATGTATGTACCCGAATCAGTAGACTCGGTCATCCTCACTCTGTCTCCAAGTATTGCACCACCTGTGATATGGCTTGTTGGGTCTATTGCAAGAACTGCTGTCTTGAAACCTAGCTTGTTAAGCTCAAGGCTTGTTTTGTTAATCAGTGAGCTCTTGCCTGCCCCTGGAGCTCCAGTGATTCCAATGGTAATAGACTTGCCTGAATTTTTGAAAATCTTCTTTATTAGAGTCCTTGCTTCTTTCTCATCGTTTTCTACCATAGAGATTGCCCGAGCAATTGCTCCGCGTTTTCCCCCTTTGAGTTCTGAAAGCAAATCCATATAGAATAATCACGTAGTAAAACCACAATAAAATCTTCTTGTTATGATCTTCTCATGTAAGAAAGCGCCCGAATTTACCGTAGCATTTGTTTTTCAAATAAAGGTTTTAAGTGCCGACAAACATTCTCAAAAACATGGCACAAAAAGCCCAAACAAAGCGAATAAGAATTTTAGTAGCTAAATTAGGACTTGATGGCCACGACAGGGGGGCACTAGTTTTGTGCAGAGCCTTCAGAGATGCTGGCATGGAAGTAATCTATTCAGGATTGTTTGCCACACCGGAGCGAATAGCACAGATTGCTGAAGACGAAGACGTGGATGTTGTAGCGTTGAGTCTTCTAAATGGTGCACATCTGACACTATTTCCACGAGTTGTAAAAGCCCTCAGAGAAAAAGGAATCACAGATGTTTTGGTAATAGGCGGTGGTGTGATACCGGAAGATGACAAACCAGAACTTGAAAAAGCTGGAGTCCGTGGAAACTTTGGTCCAGGTACGCCTCTGACATCAATTACTGATTTTATTCATTCCAATCTTACAAAGATTAAGAAATAGACTATTCTGTAGAATCAGGCCACATCATTTTTCGCATGGCCTTGCCTACTTTTTCTATCTGATGCGCCTCAATTTCCTTCATGTATCTATCAAAGGCGTTTTTGCCGTTTTTCTTGTAATCGCTTACCCATTCTTGATTAAATGTTCCGTCCTGGATTAATTGTAGTGACTTTTTCATCTTGCCTTTAACGTCCTTATCCATAACCATAGGTCCCCTTGTTAGTCCGCCATATCTTGCAGTCTCGCTTACTCTTCTATACATTCCAGCGATTCCATATCTTTGGATCATGTCAACTATTAGCTTGAGTTCGTGTAATACCTCAAAGTACGCAATTTCTGGCTGGTATCCAGCTTCAACTAGAGTCTCAAATGCATTCATTACCATAGCAGCGGAGCCACCGCAAAGGTCTACTTGTTCGCCAAACCAATCAGTTTCAACTTCCTCTTTGAATGTAGTCTCAATTACTCCAGCTCTTGTGCTTCCAATTCCCTTTGCAATACCAAGTGTTCTCTCCCATGCTTTTTTTGTATAATCTTGATGTACTGCAACGATTGATGGAGTTCCAAATCCCTGCAGGTATGTTTCTCGAACCTTGGAGCCAGGACCTTTTGGTGCAACCATTATTATGTCCACATCTTTTGGAGCATTTATCCAACCCCAGTGGATTGCTGCAGCATGTGAAAATGAGAGAGCTTTTCCTGCCTTCAAGTATGGTGCTATTTGTTCTTTGTAGACTTGGGCTTGGACCATATCAGGAATCAAGAGGTGTATGATATCAGCCTTCTCGCATGCTTTTGGTATAGACATTACTTGATGGCCATCATCTTTTGCTTTCTTCCAACTTGAGCCTGATTCTTGAAGGCCGACTATAACATTGAGGCCAGAATCTTTTATGTTATTTGCCTGTGCATTTCCTTGTATTCCGTATCCAAGTACTGCTATAGTTTGATTTTTTATCGGCTCTAAACTAACATCAGAATCTTTCCAAATTCTTGCCATGTGGGACATTAAAATTAATGGAAATAAAAACGTACGACCTGTAGGTCACAATCACATCGTGAATAGATTTTAAAGTTGTACAAGATGATTTACAAAGATTAGATGGCTGTTTCCTTGCCACATTTTACACATCTAACAACAGTTTCTTTTGCTTTTAGTCTGTCAAATTTTGTAGAACCACAATGCGGGCATATAGGACAAGCACGTATCTTTTCCATACCTAATTAATCTGCATATGATATAATATCAATTTGCCCTCATTACACCTTGACCCAAGAGAATTTATCAGAGATATCATTTACATATATAACGTGGACAGGGTCATCAAATTTTCATCAGACGATGATGAAATAAATCTTGAACATTTTTACAATATAGGTTTGTCTCACGCAAAGCGTGGCAAGCCCCACGACGCAATATTTTATTTCGACAAAGTTCTTGCAGTAGAGCCAAACCACGTCAATGCGCTAGCAAACAAAGGCAATGCTTTGGGCAAACTAGGCAAGTATGATGTGGCGATCATTACCTATGACTTGGCCTTGAAAATCAAACCAGATCACATCATATGTCTTTTAAACAAAGGCCTGGCTCTTCACTATTTAGCAAGATATGATGATGCCATATCATGTTATGATAAAATTCTTTCTCAAGAACCAAGTAATACAAGTGCGTTATATCACAAGGCATGTACCAAATCACTTCAAAGAGACGCTAGCACAGCACTAGAATTGCTCGAACAAGCCATAAGGATTGATTCCCAATTTGCCACAAAAGCATCTAGCGATAAGGATTTTGACTCAATTCGAGACGATACACGGTTTAAAGCCCTAACAGCCTAAATCCAATACAAAAAAATAGTATTACGAAAATTGTCTTATGATGAACGTAGGAATTATTGGGACAGGATTGCTTGGAAAGGCGGTTGCAAAACGATTACTTGATACAGGTCATACCGTAGTTGTCTACAACAGAACTGCTGAGAAGACAGAACCACTTAGGAAATTAGGAGCAAAGATTACAAATTCTCCAAAAAAAGTGGCAAGCGAGTCAGAACTTGTTATTACCATAGTCACAGATGCTTCTGCTATAGAAACTGTTTCTTTTGGAGCAGATGGAATCATACACGGAAAGCACGACAATCTTATTGTAGCTGACATGAGTACTATAAGCCCAATTTCTTCAAGGAAAATAGCCAAAAAATATTTTGAGTATGGAATTCCTATGATTGATTCTCCGGTTATGGGAGGACCACCTCTTGCCGAAAAAGGTGAGTTGGTTGTAATGGTAGGAGGTAGAAAAGAGATATTTGAAAAATGCAGATCAGTCTTTGATTGTATTGCAACCAAGTCATTTTATCTTGGAGAAAATGGCGCAGGTCATGCTATGAAGCTTGCAATGAACTTGCAGATATCCATCTTGTCACTAGCTATATCGGAAGGAATCATATTGACTAGAAAGTCAGGCTTAGACCCGTTGACTTTCCTAGAGATTTTAAATTCAACCTACTTTAAGACAGGGATGAGTCTAAACAAGGGACCAAAGATGACCAAAGGCGTTTTCGAGCCAAGCTTTTACCTTAAGATGATGCAAAAGGACTTGGAGGAGATAAACTATACCGCTAAAGAATTTGGTGCAAATCTACCCACTGCGGAGCTTGCTAATGAACTATACCTACGAGCAATTAAGGACGGAATGGGAGAGCTTGATTATACCGGAATTTTGGCCTATTTGGAAAAAACCAACAAGCCAAAATCCTAGATCTCTTCAGGCGGCTTTATCTTTCTAAAACTTGCAAATATTCCTATATCGTATGCAATTTTGAGTATACCGCCCACCACGAACGGAGCGGAAAGCGACAATATCTGTATCACAACGCCTGCAAGAGATGGGCTAACTGCTTGTGCTACATTTCTTGATGTGTTAGTTATGCCGGCTGCAGCTACTCGCTCGTTTTCGTTTACAATGGCTACTATGTAAGACTGACGGGTGGGTACATCCATCTGGGACAAACTCATTCTTGCCAAGTATAATAAAATACCAACCGAAAAGTTTGGTGCAAATGCCAGCAATATCAACAAGATGTTTGATGGAATGTGTGTGAATACCATTGTGTTTACTAACCCTATCTTTGAGGCGATTTTTGTGGCAAGCAGAAATGAAACTGCAGTTAAGACGCCTGCTGCCGAAAAAATATATGATAACATTGTCAGGTCAGCTCCAAATCTTGAATAGAACCAAAATGCGACGATACTCTGAATTACAAAACCACCTCCAAAAGAATCGACTGCAAAAAGCGACGACAGCTTTGTAATTATTCCACGTGTTTGAGGTGAGATTTTGTTTTGTGGTATACTCTGGCCATTTTTTGGTTGTATTTCAACTCCTTTAGACAGTGCCAAGTAAATTGCCATAACTACAAGTGCTAATATTGCATAGAAAACAAATAGAGTCTTAATTGCACTAATTTGGTCCAACCCGTAATGTTGTTCTAAAAAGTTTGGTAGCCCTGAAACAAGCACTCCTCCAGACATGGCAAATGTTCCAACCATGTTATATAGAGCAAAAATTGAATTTCGTTTTTTGATATTGTTTACAGTCTGTGGCAGTATCGCTTGTTCTAAAGAAAGGAATGCTCCTATCTCAGAGCCTGTCACGTTTATTGTACCAATGAGTGCAGCTATGATTAATGCCACATAGTTATTTGTAAAAAAAAAGATTACAGCCGAAATTACCATTAAAACGGCATACAGCGTTAAGATTTTCTTTCGTCCTATCCTATCAGCATAGGCGCTGGAAAGTAGATTGAAAATTACACTATTTACTAGCGTCACAGTTAAAACTACTCCAATTAGAATTTCGTTGAATCCAATTAATTTGAGGTAAATTGCAAGTATAACACTAAGAAAACCATAAGAAAAAGTTCTGACGGTTCTTGCCCAAAGTAAAAGTTTACCGTCTTGCGAGATCCAGTCTAGAGTCATTACTTTCCAAGTTTCGATTTGTACGTTTGAATATCTACAGCCTCTACCTTCTTGAAAAGAGGCGAAACTTTACCTATTTTGTGACCTGCCTTTATTGCAATTTCTGATATTGATGACCACCTTGGTTCAGAAACATTTCCGTTCATGCCAAGTTGCGACCAAATCCTCTGTGATGATTCTGGCAAGAACGGATAGAGAGATATCGCTATGCTTCGAACCGCGTTAACAGAAATGAATAGACAATTTTCACTGTTTCCACTTTTCCATGGTTCTTTTTTCTGAAAGTACTGATTGAAATTAGCAGAAAATTCTAAAATCTTTTTCATGGCTTTGTCTAGATTGTTTTCATCCATCAGTGCAGTAAGTTCTTTTGCCAGATTAGTTATTTTATCCTGGGCATCTTTGTCAGCGGAATCTAAATCACCTGGATTAGGGACAACTTCTCCAAGAGTCTTCTGTATAAAACCAAGCGCGCGATTTACAAAATTTCCAATGTTTCCTATGAGCTCAGAATTTATTCTTGCAGCAAATTCATCCCAATCAAAGTTAAGATCGTCTTGACTGTAAGGGGTAATCAAAGTCAAGTAAAATCTCAGATAGTCAGCTGGGTATAGATTTAGAAAATCTTTGAGTCCAATGTACCAATTACGGCTTTTTGAGATCTTTTTTGACTGAAGCATCAAATGCCCTCTTGTAGGAATATAGTCTGGCAGTTTGTACTCTTTGTTAATGCCAATACGCATTGCTGGTAAAAATAAGTAGTGGTGATATACGATATCCTTACCGATGAAGTGATAAATGTCAGATGAATTCCAGAACTTTTTTCCATCAATTCCTTTGTCATTTAGAAATTTAATCGCAGAAGATATGTAGGCAAGATGATTGTCAAACCATCCATAGAAAACTTGGTTCTTTGCTTCATCTATTGGTATAGGTACTCCCCAGCGTATGTCTCTTGTAATGTCCCAATCAACTAATCCATCTTTTATCCAGTTTTGAACGTATTTTTTGACGTCTTTTTGAAGATGAGAGTCTGCTTCAAGCCATTTGTTTAGCTCATCTACAAAGTTTGCAAGTTTGAAAAAGTAGTGTTTGGTTTTTTCTTTGATGGGTGGATTTTTACATATTGAACACTTGGGCTCTTCAATTTCTTGAGGAACTCTACCGCACTTTTCGCACAGATCTGAATACTGCTCCTCAGCTTTACAGTAAGGGCATCTGCCGATAACGTATCTATCGGGTAGGAATTTTTTGTCGACTTTGCAGTAGAACTGAATTATTTCCTTCTCGTAGATGTGGTCGTTTTCCATCAGTTTTTTGAACACATCTTGCACGAAAGCAATATTCTCATCAGAGCTGGTTCTGTAAAAGAAATCAAATTCTATTCCAAAGGCAGTAAAATCTTCGTAATCTCTTTTGTTCCAGAATTTGACGTATTCCTCTGGCGTTTTTTTCTCTTTTTCTGCCTGAATTAGGATTGGAGTTCCATAATCGTCTGATGCACAAACATAGTAAGCTTCAACATCATTTAGTTTTAGAAATCTTGTCGTAATGTCAGCAGGAAGATACGTTGATGCAACATGACCTAGATGTATCTCTCCATTAGCATAAGGTAATGCACTTGTAATGATTGCCTTCTTCATTATCTGAGTAAAGTTCGAGTGCGATTTAAGCTATGCCCAACTTTGTTCATATTTTTTCTGAGCCGCAGTAGGCTTGTCGATGCTCACACTCATTGCTTTGAGTGCGTCTATCGCAATCTGCTTGTCTATTTCTTGGGGTACCGTAATGACTTTCTTTCCTATTTTCTTGTGATTCTTTGCAAGATAAATCATAGATAATAACTGATTTGAAAATGATTGCGCCATCACTTCAGGTGGATGCCCTTCTGCTGCAACAAGATTTGCAATTCTTCCTTTACCAATCAGATAAACGCGTTTTCCATTTTTAAGCAGACATTCATCTAGATTTGGACGTACTTCTCTTACTGATTTTGATTCATTTAGCAAGTATTTGGCGTCAACTTCCACGTCAAAGTGCCCCACATTACCTAGAACTGCACCATCTTTCATAGTTAGAATGTGTTCTTTTCTTATCACGCCAGTCTGGCCAGTAGCTGTGATAAAGATATCCCCAATCTTTGCAGCTTCATCCATGGGCAAAACCTCATACCCATCCATGTGAGCCTCTAGAGCTCTTACTGGTTCTACCTCAGTTACATAGATCTTGGAACCAAGTCCGTGAGTTCTGGCTGCAACTCCTCGTCCGACCCATCCATATCCAGCTATGACAACACGTTTTCCTGCAAAAAGCAGATTCATTGATCGAAAGTATCCATCAACTGTACTCTGTCCTGTTCCATATCGGTTATCGAACATGTGTTTTGTGTAGGCATTATTGACAGCAATAACTGGATACTTGAGCTTCTTTTGTTTCTCTAAAGCCTTGAGCCTTATTACTCCAGTAGTAGTTTCTTCAGTGCCTCCCAGAATCTTAAGAGAGGAAAATTTTGAATTGCCATGAACTTTGCTGTGGCTGTCAGAACCATCGTCTGTTAGGATCTGTGGTTTGTGACTGAGCATCTGTTCAATACACCAGTCATATTCCTCTGTTGTTTGTCCTTCCCATGCATAAATGTGCACGCCGTTTTCAGCCAAAAATGCTGCAATATCGTCTTGAGTTGAAAGTGGGTTGGCCGCACAAGCACTCACATCAGCACCAAGTTGCTTTGCACCCATTATCAGAACGGATGTTTCTTTTGTAATGTGCAAGCATATTCCTAGTCTTAGGCCTCGAAGTGGCTGAGATTTCTTAAGCCTACCTATGGTATTAGTAAGAATTTTCATATGATCTCTTGCCCATTCATAGGACATTTTTCCCTTTTCTGCTAGACTTGGATCTTTTATCTGACTCACAGCGCATGTCAAATAATTGGGGTATAAATTGGTATCAGAAATAATAATCTAAATATTAGATAACGCTTTGTTCTAGAAAACATGACGTGGAAAAAAGTAGCAGAAAAAGATTCAATAGCGCCAGGAAAAGGCAAGGAGTTTGTAGTTGACGGAAAACGAATAGCAATATTTAATCAAGAGGGCTTTCATGCCCTTGATTCTGTTTGTGCACATCAGGACGGTTCTCTTGCACCAGGTAAACTTGAAGGTAATGTGGTGGAATGTCCTCTGCATTTTTGGCATTACAACATCAAGACAGGCAAACTCTTGGATTACATCAAAGGAGTTAAACTTCAAACCTACAAGGTGGAGGTAAAAAAGGATGGCATCTACCTTGATGTGTGATGAGTTTAATTATAATCTCACAAAGTTCCTAAGTAATTTCTTACGAGTTTGATTTGGCTAGGGCTTTAAACTAGAATTAGAGGCCCTGAAGAGAGATTTTTGAATTAATTTAGCACCCTCGCCTTAGAATGCGGGCCGATAGTTACCGTCAGAACTGTTGTACTGGACACCAACACCTATTTTTGTTTGCAATCAGATCAATTTCTTGTGCAATAGTCAAGATTTTACAAATCTTTGATTGCATGTACCAAAAGATATACTTTACATACAGTTATAGGAGCCGAGCTCTACTAGAAACGATGTTAGAAGTTAATAAAAAAATTGAACCGGGTTTCTTTTGCGACAAATCAATCTTAGAAAATGGAATTGAGTTTATCGGATTCATTAACAAACTGGGAAGGATGGAAGGTGCCATATTCAATAGTGACATCAACCTTACAGGGGAAAGAAAGGAGATGTACATGATGCAGCTTAGATTACAAAGCTCCATGCAAGACGATTTTGATTCCGAGCTTGGGCCTGTCAGTTATAACGTAACAGAAAGAGGAAAATCAAAGTTTGTTTCAATAGTAAACTTTCCATATATCGTATTAGCGATAATGAAAAAAAGTAAAAACCACATTGCAGCGATTGGAAAAATTAAGACGGCGATAAGAAATTTCCCAAATTTTAACAGAGAAATTACTGTCAAGGAAAGTGACCTGGTTTGAACATTTATGATAAAAAATCAGTTCGTTGTTACAAGTGTGACAGATTTATTGGGGAAATTGATGATGATGCAAAAGTTACTTTGCCAATGTGTGGCAGATGTGCCAATCCCCTACCAGAAGGCGATGACAAGGTACTATACGTAGTAAGCAAATTCAACAAGGATCCACAAAGTTTGGCACAACCATTGGATGGATCCCTTGCTTAATTTTCTCCTGATAGCAGGTATTCTATACCAATCCTGGAATTGTGAAATATAGAAATGGAAGAAATAGCATGGGATGTAATACAACAAGTCTTTAGCCAAACTGTCAAAGAGGCTGGAATATCAGATTACACCCTTCAACAAAAGATTTTCAGCAATATAAAAAAGGAACTGACTTGCCAGATTGAGGAAAGTTTAGGCAGAAATGTAGAAAAGATGACACGCGAAGATCTAAAAGACATCATAAGAAAGGCAATAGACAAAGTCGAGAATCAACATGCCACACCTGAAGTTATTTGAGTATACTGTCTCCACGGTTTTATTTTAAAAATGCGGAAACTTTGATAGTCCCTTGTGGTCGTTTGGGCACACTACATTATTTTGATCGTCCGTTGAGATTGTATGTCCTTCGGGAAACTCCTTAGAATATTCAGCATTACATTTCATGCATTTTATATTATATTTTATCATACTTGTCATAAGCAATAAAAATTCAATTTGTTATCCTTGTCATTATATCAGATGGATGTTCAACAGTCAGGCCTCTTTTAACAAAGAATCTCGATATATTCTTAATATCTCGCTCAAGAAATTCTTTTGCGTTTCTGTGTCGTATGTCAACTGCTGATCCTAGATCAAAAAGAATCAAACCGTCTTCTGTTTTGAAAATATTGTATTCTGAAAAATCAGCATGTACAAGTTCGGCTTTTTTGTATAGCTGTGAAATAAGTGAAATTGCGTCTTTATAGTCATTTTCATCAACTTCTGATTCTACAAGAGTTTTTGCTGGAACACCGTTCTTTCCTACAAATTCTAATACCAAGACATTTTT
>Ga0209376_1000873_pt1 | contig 32278 bp, 36 predicted proteins | sample GraSoiAngelo_134_FD_185891 | JGI IMG/M metagenome (GOLD analysis project Ga0209376, IMG submission 185891) | Grasslands soil microbial communities from the Angelo Coastal Reserve, California, USA - 14_0929_05_30cm (SPAdes) (version 2) | ecosystem: Environmental > Terrestrial > Soil > Grasslands ... | reverse complement strand
GCGGATCGATCGCGCCGAGCGGTTGCTGCGCGGCGACGCGCCAGAGGTCGCGATCATCGCGATCAATGAGGCGGAACGGATCGTCGCCGAGGCTCCCGAGCCCGCCATCGTCCTGCGCGCGCTCCGCGTCGTCGCCGACGGCGCCAGGAAGCTCAACCGGAACGAGTCCGCGGCGCGCGCCCTCGAGCAGGCCCTGACGCTCGCGCCGGCGGCCGAGCGGCCCACCCTCCAGCTCGAGCGCGGCAAGCTCCTCGTTCGCGCGGGCCAGCCCCAGAAGGCGCTCGTCGCGTTCGACGCCGTGGCCGCGACCGGCGGCGAGGCGGAGGCCTCCGAGGCGCTGTACCAGCGCGGGCGGACCCTCGACGACATCGGCCGTCGCGCGGAGGCGGCGGCCACCTATCGCGCGGTGGCTACGGGCTACCCGTCGCGCGAGGTCGCCGCGGCCTCGCTCTGGCGCCTGGGCTTGCTCGCGTGGGTCGCGGGCGATGCGCGCGGCGCGACCGAGGACTGGAGGCGCCTTACCGAGCCCGGTGTGGATCGCGGGTACCGTATCGTGGCGCTCTACTGGGCCGGGCGCGCGCTGGCCGAGCAGGGGGACACCGAGGGCGCCGGGCGCTTCTTCGCCCGGGTGCTCGCCGAGACGCCGCGTACCTACTACGGCGTGCTCGCCGCCGCGCGCCTGCCCGAGCGGGCCGCGACCGGCGCCAGGGCGCCGCTAACGCTGCCGTTCGAGCCGTCCCGGGCCGTCGCGGCCGATCCGGGCTTCGCGCGGGTCGAGCTGCTCCGGCGTATCGGTCTCGTCGAGGACGCGCTCGGGGAGCTGGACGACCTCGCCGAGCGCGCGGCGGGCGACCCGATGCGCCTCTATGGGATCTCGAGCGCGTACGTGAAGGAGGAGCGCTACCACCTGGCGCTCCGGATCTTCCGCCGCGCCTTCGTCCCGTTCGCCGCGACGGGCGATCCGGCGCTGCCGCCCGCGTTCTGGGAGACGTTCTATCCCGTCGGCTGGCGCGCGGAGATGATGGCCGCCGCCAAGAGCGCGGGGCTCGATCCGTACCTCGTCGCCGCCGTGGTGCGGGAGGAGTCGAACTACTACCCGCGCGCCCTCTCGCGCGCGGGCGCGCGCGGCCTCATGCAGCTCATGCCGGAGACGGCGCTGCCGATGGCGCCGACGAAGAGCGCGCGCGGCGATCATCTCGACGATCCCGAGCAGAATCTCCAGCTCGGCACGCGCTTCCTCGCCGGACTCCTGCGCGAGTTTGGCGATCCGCGCGTGGCGATCGCCGCGTACAACGCGGGGCCGAAGCGCGTGCGTCAGTGGTGGAGCGCCAGGCGCACGAACGACGTCGAGGCGTGGGTGGAGCTGATCCCCTACGACGAGACGCGCTACTTCGTGAAACGCGTCATGCTCTCATGGGACGAGTACCGGCGGATCTACGCGGGGCGGTGAACCCCGAGCCCCTTCCGTCCGAGATCCTCGCGTACTACGCGGCGGGCCGAGAGGCGCGCCGCCTCTTCGGCGGCCACGGGCAGATCGAGCTCGCGCGCACCCAGGAGCTCATCCTGCACCGGCTCCCGCCCGCACGGCAGGTCGTGCTCGACGTGGGCGGGGGCCCCGGCGTGTACGCGTGCTGGCTCGCGGCGCTCGGCCACGAGGTCCACCTAGTGGACGCCCTCGCGCAGCACGTCGAGTACGCGCGCCGGACCTCGGCGCGTCAGCCGGACCACCCGATCGCCAGCGCGCGCGTCGGCGACGCGCGCCGGCTCGACGAGGCCGACGCGAGCGTGGACGCCGTGCTGCTCCTGGGCCCGCTCTACCACCTGCCCGAGCGCCCCGACCGGCTCGCGGCGCTCGTCGAGGCGCGTCGGGTGCTCAAGCCCGGCGGGCTCGTCTTCGCGGCCGGCATCTCGCGCTTCGCCTCGCTCTTCGCCGGCGTGTTCGAGGGACTCCTCCGTGACCCGGCGTTCGTCGCGATCGTCGAGCGCGACCTGCACGACGGTCGCCACGCGAACCCGACCGAGCGGGACTACTTCACCACTGCGTACTTCCATCTGCCGCACGAGCTCGAAGCCGAGGTGCGCGAGGCGGGATTCGTGACGCTCGACCTCGTCGGCGTCGAGGGCCCGGGCTGGCTCCTGTCCGACCTCGAGGCGCGGTGGGCCGATCCCGTCGAGCGCGAGCGCCTCCTCTGGGCCGCCCGCGCCGTCGAGCGCGCGCCGACGCTGCTGGGGCTCTCCGCTCACCTGCTTGTCGTCGGCCGCAAGCCCTCGCGCTGAGGCGAGCTGTGTCCCGGTGGGCGGGCGGAGAAAGGGGGTTAGCGGGAGTCGGGCGCCGGCGCGTGCGCGGCGACCTCGGCCAGCGACTCGAGCGGCTCGAGCTTCGCGAGCCGGTCGTCGAGCGGGGGCGCGGTCGCGAGGAGCCCATTGTCCACGGGGCCGTTCACGGCCGCGGCGGCGCGCAGCGCGGCCGCCAGCGTCCGCCGCGGCGCCTCGTGGCCCATCGCGCGCAGGATCTCCACGCCACGGCTGTCGGCGGCGATCTCCTGCTCGCGTGAGAACGCGCGGACGACCAGCGGATTGACGAGCATGTCGAGCAGGCCGAGCCCGGGGAGCACGACGCCGAGCACGACGAAGCCGGCCGTGACCGAGAGCGAGAGGGTGCGACGCGCTCCGGCATGGCCGAGGACCTCGTGCGCCACCTTTTGCGCGACGAGGGCGTCGATATCCGCCTGCGGCCGCCGCGCCAGCCCCTCGGAGAAGTAGAAGGTCGCGTCGTTGGCAGCAAACGCCGTGACCGCATCGGTCTGGATCAGCGCGAACGAATAGCGCTCGGGGTCGTCGCCCGCCGCCTGCGCGGCGCGGTAGAGCGTGTGCGAGAGCGTGACCGTGCGGGGGTCTTTCGGCTGGGGATAGTAGGCGCCGTCGGGGTGCGTGGCGCACGCGGCGAGTATCGTGATGACGGCCAGGAGCGAGGCCAGACGGCGCACGCCGCTCATCGTACGGAGCGGCGCGCGCGGACCTCGCAAGAAAAAGGACGCCACATGCGGGCGGGCTACATCTTGGGGCGCGCCACGCGACGAGGCCCAACGCGTGGACGCGCCCCGTTGACGGGCGCGACGAGACTCAGGGCGCGGGCGGGGGCGGCGGCGGCGCGGGGATCCACACCCACACGTACTGCTGGCCCTCCCACCTGAGCTCGTACCGGCCGTGCGGGTACTGCACGACGGTCGGATACGGGGCCGGAGGCGCAGGCGGCGCGTAGACGACGACCGGCGTCTCGTAGATCACGGCGGGCTGCGTGACGACGGTGCGATAAACGACCTCGCGCCGGGGATACGCAGCCTCCGCGCGGTGGTTGAGAAACGGCGACACGACCTGGTTGAAGACCGCGAAGGAGGCGAGGCCCAGCGCGATGTCCGTGGACTTCCCCGCGTGGGCCGGAGGTGCCGTGACACCGACGAGCGTCGCGGCGAGGGCGACCGGGGCGATGAGGCGTCGCATAAGCATCCTCCTTTCGGCCCTTGAGACGCGGCCCCCCGCTCGGGTATTCACAGAGAGAGCTTCCGGTACACTGATGACGCTGGGGGAGGAGGACGCCATGTTCAAACCGCTCGGCCTCGACCACGTGGTGCTGAGGGTGCGCGATCAGGCGCGCTCCCGGCGCTTTTACGAGGAGATCCTCGGCTGCACGCTCGAGCGCGTGAACGAAAAGTTCTCGCTCGTGCAGCTCCGCTTCGGCGACCACCTCATCGATCTCCTGCCCGCCGGCCCACCCGAAGAGATCGCCGGGCCGGGGGGCCTCGACCACTTCTGCCTCTCCATCCAATGCGATGATCTCGAGGCGGTGGCCCGGACGTTTACCCAGAGGGGCGTCGCGCTGGAGGGGGGCGTCGTCCAGCGCTATGGCGCTTATGGCGACGGGCCCTCCCTCTATCTGCGCGATCCAGATGGGTACCAGATCGAGCTGAAGCCGCGGACTTGACGCACCCGACCAGGCGCCGGGGCCCCTTCGGGCCCAAGTAAACGCCGCGCCCGTGCCCGGCGTCTTACCGCCCAGAAGTAGATACGGGAGGAGCCATGGGCTCGGTCGCGAGGTTTGCGCTGACGCTGTACCTGGTGACCCACGGCGTGCCGGTCTCGGGCGATGTGGATTTCCGGAGCCTCGCGACCGTCTTCGTCCAGGGCGTGCTCGCCCAGTTCGGGCTCCTCCGATAGCGTTTCACACCCGTTCTCCCCGGCGGTGTCACACGGGTGGAGGTGGCTCATAGCGAAGCGGATCCTGGTCCCGCTCAGCCGACGCGAGCGCACGGAGGCCGTGCTGCCCATGGTCGCCGATGCGGCGTGGAGCGCGGGCTCCACGCTGCGCCTGTTCCACGTCGCTCCCTACCCCCAGATGCGAACGGGCCCCGACGGTCGCGTGATCGCTTACGTCGATCAGGAGACCGATCGGCGGGAGGCCGAGTCGCAGGAGTATCTCCGCGAGGTCGAGGCGCGGCTCGACGGCGTGGCCGTCGAGCTGCGGGTGCAATTCGGCGATCCGGCGCATGAGATCGCGCTCGAGGCCGAGGCCTTCGGCGCCGACCTGATCGCGATGGTGACGCCGAAGCCGCGATGGCTCGGGCCACGACTCCTCGGCAAGGCCGCGCGGCGCGTGCTCAGAAGGGCTACGGCGCCGGTGATGCTCCTGCGCGCCTAGCCGCGCGTCGGACGAGCCGCCGCCCGATCAGGCTGCAAGGGCGCGGACCACGACCTTGTCCTGTAAGCATTCGGAACACCTTCCAGAAGCAATTTGATATTCATCGCCGATCATGACCACTGCTTCCCGCACCTCTCGGAGAAGGGCACCCATCTTCAGCGCCAGGCAGGCGTCACAGAAGCGGATGGTCCGGTACGCGCGGAGGAGGAGAATGAGTCGATCGTGCATGGTCTGCATCGCAGCCCCCCGGAGTGAAGGAGGGTGAGGTCACGCCTCGTCACCGGGTCTCGACGCACGCTGCCCGCGTCATCCCTAGGGGCCGCAGTGGCTGGCCTGCGCACTGTAACACAAGGCTTGTGTCAGCGAGGTTTTTCCTGGGGGGTTTGGGGGGCCATGTCGGGGCCCCCCATTTCCGAAGCCTGGCGGAGTATCGAGGAGCGCCACGGCTTCGCCGGGGCGCTCCGAGCGTTGGGGGGTTTGGGGGGCCATGTCGGGGCCCCCCATGTTCTAGAACAGTCCGCGGATCGCGGCGGCGATGTCCTGCTGGGTCGGGATGGTCGCGCGCTCGAGCGTGTCGTTGTAGGGCATCGGCACATTGCGCGCGGCGACCCTGACGATCGGCGCGTCGAGGCCGTCGATCGCGCGCTCGGCGACGAGCGCGGCCAGCTCGGCCCCCCAGCCCCCGCGCTTGACCGCTTCGTGGGCGATGACGAGGCGGCCGGTCTTGGCGATCGACCCGAGGATCGTCGCCTCGTCGAGGGGGACGAGCGTGCGCGGGTCGATCACCTCGACGCTGACGCCCTCCTTCTCGAGCTCGGCGGCGGCGGCGAGCGCGCGTGCCACCATCGCTTGCGTCGCCACCACGGTGACGTCGGTGCCCGCGCGCTTCACGTCGGCTTTCCCCAGCGGGATCGCGTAGTGCTCCTCCGGCACCGCGCCCTTCGTCGCGTTGAGGGCCTTGTGCTCGAGGAAGATCACCGGGTTGTCGTCGCGGATCGCCGAGACGAGCAGCCCCTTGGCGTCGTAGGGCGTGGCGGGCGCGACGACGACGAGCCCGGGCACGTGGGCGAACCACGCCTCGAGGCTCTGCGAGTGCTGGGCGGCGAGGCGGATGCCGCCGCCCTGGGGCCCGCGGATCACGAGCGGCACGGTGGGCCGGCCGCCGAGCATGAAGCGGAACTTCGCCGCCTGGTTGACGAGCTGGTCCATCGTGAGCGCGACGAAGTCGAAGATCTGGATCTCGACCACGGGCCTGAGCCCGGCGATCGCGGCGCCAACGCCGGCGCCGACGAACGTCGCCTCCGAGATCGGCGTGTCGCGCACGCGGTCCTCGCCGAAGCGCTCGCGGAGCCCGCGCGTCACGCCGAAGATGCCGCCGATCAGGCCGACGTCCTCGCCCATGACGAAGACGCGCCCGTCGCGCTCCATCTCGCCGCGGAGCGCCTCGTTGAGGGCCTCGGCCATCGTGATCTCGCGCCCGGCCCGCGTCGCCGGCTCGCCGATCTCGGCGTGGGGCGCGTACACGGACGATTCCATCAGCTCCACGGTGGGCTCGGGGCTCGCCTTCGCGAACTCGACCGCGCGGTCGAGCTCGAGCTCGACCGACTCCTCAAGCTCCTTGAGGCGCATCGGCGTCGCGCGCTTCTCGTCCACCAGACGGTTGCGGAGGCGCGCGATGGGGTCGCGCTCCATCCACTCGCGCTCCTCCTCCTTGGTCCGGTACTCGGGAAGGTTCGCGCGCATCGAATGGCCGCCCCAGCGGTAGGTCACCGCCTCCAGGAGCGTTGGCCCCTCGCCCCGGCGGGCGCGCGCCACGGCCGCGCCTACGGCCTCGTACACCGCGAGGGCGTCGTTGCCATCGACGCGGACCCCGGGGATCGCGTAGGCGGCGGCGCGTGCGGCGATGGACTCGCCGGCCGTCGTCCGCGAGCTCGCGGTCGAGAGCGCATACTGGTTGTTCTCGCAGAGGAAGATGATCGGGAGCGCCCACACGGCGGCGAGGTTCAGCGCCTCGTGGACCACGCCCTGGTTGGCGCCGCCGTCGCCGAAGAAGGCGATGACCACGTTGTCGGTCTTCCGGAGCTTCGACGCGAGCGCCGCGCCCGTGCCGATGGGCACGCCGGCGGCCACGATCCCGTTGCAGCCCAGGATGTTCAGGTCGAGCGCCGCGATGTGCATCGAGCCGCCGAGGCCGCGGCAGTAGCCGTCCTGCCGGCCCATGAGCTCTGCCATCATGCGGTCCACGCGCGCGCCCTTCGCGATGCAGTGGCCGTGACCGCGGTGGGTGCCGACGATGTAGTCGCCCTCGCGGAGGGTCGCGCAGGCGCCGGCCGCCACGGCCTCCTCGCCGACGTAGCTGTGCGCCGTGCCCTTGACGAGCCCGGCGTGGAAGAGCTCCACCGTCTTCTCGTCGAAGCGGCGGATCTTGACCATCGTGGTGTAGAGGCCCTCGAGCTGCTCGCCGCTGATCGTCATCGTGCGCCTCCGAAATGAGCCACCGATCGGCTACGAGTGCTTAGACCACGGCTCGGCGGTCCGAGTCAAGCGGGCGCATCCGCGCGCCCGGGCCCGACGTATCATCCGCGCGCCCGGGGCTTGACACCACAGGACCCGCCTTGCTAGTTATCGCGCACCGACTCGCGGTCACCCGCGCAAGGGAGGCGCTGCCATGACCCTGCTCGCCCGCGGTCTTTCGATCGTCCTGGCCGCCCTGCTTCTCCTCGCCGGCGCGGGCAGCCCCGCGCTCGCCCAGCCCGCCCAGAAGCCGAAGATCCGCGTCTGGCTCCTGCGCACCTACGTGCCCGACGCCAACCACGCGCTGGAGGACAGCATCAAGCGCTGGGCGACGTCGAAGAACCTCGACCCCGTGATCGAGTACTTCACGTTCGATGACATCGAGACGAAGTACGTGGCCGCGATCGAGACGAATGCGCTGCCCGACGTCGGCCAGCTCCAGACGATCGGCCCCGCGCGCTACCGCGGCATGGGCCGGCTCCTGGACCTCACGGATCTGGCGAACGAGCTGGTGAGGGTGAATGGCCCGATGCTCGAGTCGGCGCTCCCGGTCGTGCGCGCGCCCGACGGCCGCTTTCACGCGGTGCCGTTCAACTACATCACCGACATGCAGTTCATCCGGACGGACCTCTTCAGGAAGGCGGGCGCGAAGGTCCCGACCACGTGGGAGGAGGTTCGCGAAGCCGCCCGGCTGATCAAGGCCAAGGGCGTGATGGAGTACCCGCTCGGCCAGAGCTGGAATCGCAGCGCCGACGGCTACGGCGTGTTTCAGGCGCTCCTCTACTCGCACGGCGGGGGCTGGGCGGACGAGCAGGGCAACTACACGTCGATCATGAACGACACGTGGCGGGCGGTCGTCCGCTGGGCGAGCGAGATCTACCTGAAAGATAAGACGGTGCCGCCCGATGCGATGTCCTGGACGGGCTTCGGCAACAACGAGGCGTTCCTCACGGGCAAGATCGCCTTCACCTTCAACGGCCCGAGCATCTACTACGTCCTCGAGAAAGAGCGCCGACCGATTCTGAAAGACACGCTCATGGCGATCAAACCCGCGGGGCCCGCCGGGCGGAACCACGACGTGCTCCTCCTCTCGTGGACCGTGTTCAGCAGCTCCAAGCAGGTCGACGCGGCCAAGGACCTGATCCGCTTCGTCATGTCGACCGACGAGGCGAAGAAGTACATGCAACAGTCGTGGGGCCAGATGGTGCCGGCGTTCGAGCGGCTGCGCCAGGACCCGTACTGGCAGAAGAACGAGTCGTACAGGGCCGTGCTCGAGGCGCCGAAGTACGCGCGCACGCCGGGGTGGCCGGGCCCGCTGACGGCCGCCGCCGCCGAGGTCGTGGCAACCCACGTCCTCACCGACCTCTGCGCCCGCGTCATCGTGGACGGCTGGGACATCGAGAAGGCGCTCGAGGAAGCCGACAAGCGGATCAAGGACATCTACGCCAACGTCCCGTCTCGCTGACGCGTCCTATCCGAACGCGTCGGTGACGAAGCCGTCGGCGTGGAGGCGCGTCCTGGTCGCCGACGCCCTCGTCGGCTACCTCTTCGTCCTCCCGCTGATCGTCCTCGTCCTCGGGCTCGTCGCCTATCCCCTGGGCAACGCCGTGTGGATCAGCCTGACGGACAAGTACGTCGGCTACGCAGCGCGGTTCGTCGGCCTCGCTAACTATGTGACCCTCACACGGGACCCGATCTTCCACAAGGTCATCAGGAACAGCGCGGTCTTCACCCTGGCCTCGGTGGCCGTGAAAGTCGTGCTCGGCATGCTCATGGCGCTGGCGCTCCAGCGCGCGCTCGTCGCCCGGTCCTTCCTACGGGCCGCGCTGCTGGTGCCGTGGGTGATCCCGACGGTCATCACGGCCCTCACGTGGCACTGGATGTTCAACGCGCTCTGGGGCTTCATCAACGTGACCCTGCAGGGCGTGGGGCTCGTGCGCGAGCCGATCGCCTGGCTCGGGCAGCCGGCGACCGCGATGGCGGCGGTCATCACGGCGAACATCTGGCGCGGCTTCCCGTTCTTCGGCGTCTGCCTGCTCGCCGGTATGCAGGCGATCCCCCGCGACCTCTACGAGGCGGCCGCGGTGGACGGCGCGTCCCCCGCCCAGCGCTTCTGGCACATCACGCTGCCGGGCCTCCGCCTGGTGCTGCTCGTGACGACGCTCATCTCGCTCATCTTCACCCTGAACGACTTCAACATCGTCTACGTGCTGACGCGGGGCGGGCCCGGCACCGCCACCCACGTCCTGGCGACCTATACGTACGAGGTCGGCTTCCAGGCGCTCCGGTGGGGCAAGGCGGTCGCCGTGTCGATGTACCCGTTGCCCGTGATCGCGGTGATGATCGTGATCGTCACGCGCTACCTCACGCGGGAGGACTAGGTGGCCGGGCGTGGCGTGCTCGCCTACGGCTTCATCGGCCTCCTCCTCCTCGTGGTCGGCGTGCCATTCTACTGGATGGTGAACACCTCGCTGAAGACGTCGGCGCAGCTCCAGAGCCTCACGCCGTACTACTACCCGAGCCCGGCGACGCTCCGGAACTACGCCGCGCTCCTCGGCACGACGAACTTCCTGACCTGGATCAAGAACAGCGCGCTCGTCGCCGTCGGCGCCACGCTCGTGACCGTGGTCGTCTCGAGCCTCGCGGGCTACAGCCTGACCCGCATCCGGTATCCCGGGCGGCGGGTCCTGGCGACGACTGTGCTCGTCGTGTACCTCGTCCCGCCGACCCTGCTCTTCATCCCGCTCTACACGGTCCTGAAGAGCTTTGACCTGGTCAACAGCCTCTGGGCACTGCTCGTCGCGTACCCGACGTTCACGGTCCCGTTCTGCACCTGGCTCCTGATGGGCTTCTTCCGGTCGATCCCCCGCGACCTCGAAGAGGCGGCGATGGTGGACGGCGCGACGCGGCTCGGTGCGTTCACGCGCGTGATCCTCCCGCTCACGACGCCCGGCATCCTGGCGGCCGCGCTCTTCGCGTTCACGCTCGCCTGGAACGAGTTCCTCTACGCGCTCGTCTTCGTGCACAACACCGAGCTCAAGACGATCCCCGTCGGCCTGAACGACCTGATGTTCGGCGACATCTTCCTGTGGGGCGAGCTGATGGCTGCGTCCGTCCTGACGACGCTGCCCGTGATCGCCCTCTACACCTACCTCCAGCGCTATATGGTCGAAGGCCTCACCGCGGGCGCCGTCACGGGCTAGTGTCGCGCGGGGGAGGAGTTCACCTCCCATCAAGGATCGCGGCGGGCCCGTTGCGGTATGCCGCCGCTACTTCGAGAATCCGGGATCTCGGTCGACATGCGCTGCCCGATGCGCGAGCCGCCATCCCTCAGATGTCTTGCGCCACCGGTCGTAATACACCCCCGAAGCCGTCGGCCGCGGTGCGGGCTCAGTGGCCCCCTGGTGAGTGACGAGCACCATTGTGCGTGTCCGGGCTGAATCGGATGACAGCTCATCGAATAGAATGCCGGATTGGTAGTGACGGCTGGTGAATCGCCCGTTACGCTCGTGCAGGCGTCGTGTCGCCCATTCGCGAATCTCTCTTCTCGACTGGAGTCGGACCGAGGGACTGGTCTTGCCGACGACGAAAATCTCGAACACGCCATCCTCGACGAACAGCTGGGCAAAGCCATCGGCGTCCTGGCCGTCGTACGTATACGAGTATCGAGCGATCATTTCGTGGATGGCGAGCTTCTCTTCGATGCTCATCGTCGTTGATCGAGGGCGGCATTGAGCACCTTCGGCACCGAGTCAAAAATGGTCAATGCATCACGGTGCCGTCTTGAAGCTGCTCTCCGTGATTGTCTGGTTTCCACTCTGCTCAATCGCCAACACCTCGACCTTGTAGTCCGCGTTCGCCTGGATGAATTCCGCCGGGAGCGTCACTTGTGTGGCTGTGGCCGGGAGGCTGACGCTGAATGCAAGCAGAGGCCCTGGCTTCACCCGCTCGACGATAACCTGGTAGCCGACCACCGTGACCGGCACATTGGTGCCCGGAAACGCGTCTGTGACGGGATCCCAATCAATGACGACTGGCACAGGTTTAAGCGTCGCTCCTTCTCGGGGCGAGCTGCCCTCCCGGAATCGAGCCAGAAGCTGCTGCAGCGGGAGATCCCGAAAGGACGGCTCCGCGCTCTCGAAGAAGAGTTCGGTGACCCCCGTCATGCCCACGCTGGTGCTGCCGCTGACATCGAAGATCTTCTGCCCATCCGGGTCGAGAACTTCCAGCCTGTTCCAACCCGCGCCAGCGACGAAAATCTGAATACCCCGGTCTCCAGCTCTACTGATCGCGGCGCCTGGCCGGAAGCCGGCGGTCCGCCGGCTTCCGGCCCTCTCGCCTCGCCGTTCAGTCGATGTCGAACGCGAGCCGCGCATGAGCGCGGCGGAGCGCCTGCTCGACCTCCTCCGGCGAGTCGCCGCGCGCGAAGATGAATCCCAGGTACTGCCAGCCCTCGGGCAGCGGAATGAGCTCCTGGCCCAGGTGGGCGGTGATCGCGATCTCCTCGACCCCGGGAAGATCCTCCGCCGCGTCCTGGCCGCGCACGGCCACGAGACGCCCGGCGCGCGGGATCGGGATCATCATCACGCCGGCGGCCTGCCGCTCGCGATCGAACGAGTCGATCTTCCAGCCGAGCGCGTGGCGCAGGATCAGCTCCTCGAGCGTCATGCCGGTGCCGAACCGGAGGGTGCGGGAGCAGAGGCCGCCGATCGAGCGTGCGGCGACCTCGATGACCCAGGGGCCTCTGTCGTTGACCCTGAGCTCGGCGTGGACGGGACCCTCCGTGAGCCCGAGTGCCGCGCACGCTCGCAGGGTGACGTCGGCGATGCGCGCCTGCGTCGCCGCGGGGAGGCGCGATGGCGTCACGTAGATGGTCTCCTCGAAGAAAGGACCGTCGAGCGGGTCGGGCTTGTCGAAGAGGGCGAGCGTCTGGAGCCCGCCGGCGGTGAGCAGGCCTTCCAACGCGACCTCCCGTCCGGGGATGAACTCCTCCACCAGCAGCGCCTCGGCGAGCTCACCGCTCAGGCCGACGTCGTCGCGCGCGAGGATTGCGGCGATCCGCCGGAACGCGGCGACGAAGCCGTCGGGGTCGTCGGCGCGGATCACGCCGCGGCTCGCCGAGAGCGCCAGGGGCTTCAGCACGCACGGGTACTCGGCCTCGCGCGCGACGCGCGCCGGGTCCGCCGAGAGCGGCACGCGACGGAACCGCGGCGCCGGCACGCCGGCGGCGCGGAGCCGCCGACGCATCTCGTGCTTGTTGCGGGCCGCGGCCGCGGCGGCGACCGGGTTGGACCGGAGGCCCAGGCGCGCCGCGACCGCGGCGGCGACGACCGTCGTGGGGTCGTCCACGGCGACGACCGCGTCGAGCGGCCGGCGCCGGGCGAAGCGCGCGAGGGTCTCCGCGGCGCCGTCCGGGTCGGCGAAGTCGACGGTGATCAGGTTGTCCGGCGCGCGCTCCTCGAGGGTGCTGGGGCGCTCGGAGGCGCAGACCAGATCGACGCCGAGCCTGGTGGCGGCGTCGACGAAGGCCTGCGTCCGATAGGTGGTGGTCGGCAGGAGCAACAGGAGCCGCGCCATGGAGTTCGGCATGGCATCTCCCGCCGACGGGCGGGTGCGCGGCCTAGGCTTTGCCCGGCGTGTAGTAGGGATTGGCGCCGGCGGCGTGGTCGGTCGTGTCCAGGACCTCGACGACCTCGGGGATCTCATCCTTGATGAGCCGCTCGATGCCCGCCTTCAGGGTGACATCCGCGGCACCGCACCCCTGGCAGCCGCCGCCCATCTGGAGGTAGACCCGGTTGTCCTGCACGTCGATCAGCTCGACGTAGCCGCCGTGGCCGGCGACCGCCGGGTTGATCATGGTGTCGATCAGCTCCTGGACCCTGGTCTTCAGCTCGTCGCTCATGGTTTCACCTCTCAGACGGCTACTGTACCCGAAATCCCCTTGAGGGCCAACTGGCCCTCGGTCGGCTCCGCTCAGCAGAACCACGGCTCGGTCAGGCGCGGCGGGCGCGTCCGCTCGGGCGGCTGTGCCGCGTCCGGGCGCGGCGGCGCGCCCGCGGTCTCGTCGGCGAGCCGGCGGATCCGGTTGAACGTCGCGGTCGCGTCCTCTCGTGCGTCGGCCGCCCCGGCGACCAGCGCCGAGACGCCCGCGTGCAGCCGCTCCATCCGTGCGTCGGGATGGGTCCAACGATAGTAGAACGCCCCCTCGACGAGCGGGCCGAGGAACGGGCGCATCGCGTCGGTCTCGAGGAGCAGCGAGCCCGGTGGGACGAGGAGGCGGATCGAGTACTGGACGGAATCGATCGCGTCGATCAGCGCGTGGGCCTCGACGACGTCGAGGAGCTTGCGGTAGTCATCGAGCGTCGTCCACGGCGTGAACGGCACCCACGTCGGACGCAGCGCGATCCCGGCGGCGCGCACCGCGTCGAGCGCCGCGAAGACATCGGCGCGCGAATGCCCCTTGGCGAGGTTCGCCAGCACCATGTCGGAGAGCGACTCGGCGGCGGTGACGATGAACGCGCAGCCCAGGTCGGCGAGCTCGCGGAGGCGGGCCCGGTGGTTCAGCAGGTGCTCGACCTTCGCGGTGAAGTCGAACGTCACGGAGGGGAGCTCCGCGTGCAGCGCGCGCGCCACGGCGACCGCGTGGCCGGGGCCGTTCAGGAAGTCGGGGTCGCCGAACGTGATGTGCGACGCTCCCGCGTCGACCTGCTGGCGGATGTCCGCGAGCACCACGTCCCGCGGCACGACGAAGAAGCGCCCGCCGTAGACGGGCGGGATCGGGCAGTGGCGGCACAGATGCTTGCAGCCGCGGCTCGCCTCGACGTAGCCCGCGAGCTCGAACCGTCCGTCCTTGTCAACGTGGGCGTATTTCTTCAACGACGGCAGCCCGGTGCGGCTCGGCACGGGGAAGTCGAGCCTCTCGAGGATCGGGCGGGGGACAGGGGGCAGGCCCCTCTGCTCGGAACGACACTCGCCCGGGGCCTGCCCCCTGTCCCCCGCATCGTCACGCGCGCTCTCGAGCTTCCGTGCGAGGTCGACTAATGCCGCTTCGGCTTCGCCGGAGAGGACGGAGTCGGCCGCGTGCTTCAGGAGATACTCGGCGTTGAGCGCCGCGTAGAGTCCGTAGAAGGCGATGTGGCAGGTCGGGTTCACGGTCCGCACACGCGCCGCGAGGGCGACGCCGAGGCGGAGCGCGGTGTGCATCGGGACCGAGACCGCGACGAGGCGCGCCTGGCGCACCCTCTCGGAGTCGAACGGCTCGACGGAGACATCCAGGACGGCGGGGCGGTATCCCTGGCGCTCGAGAAACGCCGCGGGCCACGCGACGGCGAGCGGCTGGTGGCCGAGCTCATAGCACGCGACAAGGAGAATCGCCCCAGGCTCTTTCACGCGCTCAGTGTACCTCTGCGGTGGTATTTTTGTGGGCGCTGGCCAAATGCCAAGGAGGAACCATCCCGATGACCGTCAAAATCTCCGCCCGTCCCAACGGCCCGTACCTGATCGAGGGCGAGTGCGAGGTCTACGATCCCTCCGGGAAGAAGCTCGACACGACCGGCAAGCCGAAGATCGCGCTCTGCCGCTGCGGCCACTCGAGCACGAAGCCGTTCTGCGACGGGACGCACAACAAGGTCGGCTTCCAGGCCACCTAGGACACGGCCGGGCCGCTACTGCGGCTGGGAGTCGGGCTCCACGTCGGTCAGCAGGACCCAGTCATCGGGCGGGCCCGCCTCGGGCCGCATACCGGCTTGCGCGACGACGGTCCGGCCGCGACTGGGGGAGAACCACTCCCACATTCCCGGAGGTGGGCCGGGGTCCTGCGCCTCGCCGATCTCCGGACCGGTGGCGCCGGACTCCGCGCGCTCGGTCTTACGCTGGCGCTTCGCTTCCTGCTTCGCGCGCTGCTGGTCCGCCTTGCGTCGTCGCTCGAAGCCGTAGTTGCCTCTGCGGCTCACCGTTCACCCATGCCGACATCCTACTACTCCCGGACGCAGTCGGGCCCGGCGAAAACGCGGGTGTTGACGCGCCTCGCGGAGGGGCTCGCGCCCTTCGACCCTGACAGGCCGTGGGGCCCGTCCAGCCGCGGCATTCAGGGACACGCCAAGGGTGATCGCGCTCCCCGTGGACGCCGGCTTCAGAAGCAGCGGAGGTGCCCCGACCAGAGCGTGCACAGGGGCGTGGCGTAGATCCGTGCCCGGGCATCGGCGTTCGCGAGCGCGCGCTGCGCCTCGCTCACCTCGCGCAGGAGCTCGGCCTCGTCGTCGAGGCTCGCCGCGACGAAGGCGCGCGTCTCCGAGTCGAGCGGATCGCCTCGCATCAGCCGGAGGGCCCGCTGAGCCTGGGCGGCGATGCGCCGGTCGGCAGCGAGGTCGGCGAAGGCGGCGAGGTGCGCGTCCGCGGGGCCGGCCTCGCCTTTCTGCAAGTGGCTCAGGCCCAGGTAGAGTCGGACGGTGGCGTCGCGAGGCGCGCGGGCCCGGGCGCGCTCGAGCGCGGCCGACGCCTCGTCGAAGGCGCCGAGCTTGTAGCGGGCAATCCCGAGGCTCACGAGGGCGTCGAACCGGTCCGGATCCTCGGCGAGTACCCGCTCGAAGGCGCGGGACGCGTCGGCGTAGCGTCCCTCGCGCGCGGCCGCCATCCCCTGGCCGAACGTCGTGGTACAGCCGGCGAGCACGGAGAGTGCGAGCACGAGACCCAGCGCGGTGACCCCGGTGCGCATCGCTGACACCTCCCGGTGTCGCGATAATACCGCCGCCGACGGAGCTAAGGCAGCGCCGGGGTGATCCGGATCAGCACCGACTCTCGGCTCGCGAGCCGCTTGCGGATCCAGCGCCCCATGAAGAGCGGCACGAGGAGAGGGTACTTGCGCCGGTACGCCGCCAGAACCTCCTGCTCGAGATCGGGCCGGTTGTCCACCCACTCCGCCTGCCCCTCGAAGGACGGGCCGTGGGGTGTGCCGAGCGCGACGCGGACGCGCCCTGTGGCCTTGATCCGGCGCGCCTTGAGGCTCGCCCTGAGCGTCGTGAAGTAGAGGACGCCGTCCTTCACCATGAACCACGTCGGGACGGTGCCCGACCCGCCCGACGTCGAGTAGGTCGTCAGGTACATCCGCTTCGCGCTCGTGCCTACCAACGGGTGTCCTTCACGCCGAGCCAGCGCCCGACGTGGCTGACGACGATGTGGCCGCAGAAACTCAGCAGGAGGATCGTCGCGACGTCGGCCCACGTGAGCGCGACGCGCGTGTGGACCAGGACCAGCGCGCCGACGACGAAGTCGAGCTGGTCGAACGGGATCCACGGCCGACCCGGCTCCACGCCGAGCCGCCGCTTGAAGAAGCTTTTCGCGCTGTCACCCGCCATCGCGCCGACGCCGAAGAGCAGGCCGAGCAGCGGCCATTCCTCGTACGCGACGATCGACCCCGACCACGCGAGGCGCCACTGGGCGAACGTGACGAGCATCGCCGCGAGCACGCCCACCACGAACCCCAGCACCGTCTTGTGCTCGCCGAGCCAGTGGCGGCTGATCGGTCGGTTCCACCCCTTCCAGTACCGGACGAACGGGGGCGCCATGTTCGCGACGTAGGCGGGTGCCATGAAATAAGCGAGCTGCAGGGCGCGGCAGAGCACTAGGCGGCCGCCACCCACTCGCGCCACAGCGCAAGGAGGAGCGCGATGGCGATGGGGCCCAGGAAAAGCCCGACGGCGCCGAACGTGGCAACGCCCCCGATGACGCCGAAGAAGCCGAGCAGGAACGGGACGCGCGTCGCCCCGCGCAGGAACCACGAGCGGATCAGGTTGTCGGCCAGGCTGACGACGAGCACTCCCCAGGCGAGGAGCAACACGCCGGCGAGCACCCGACCCTCGACCAGGAGCCAGGCGCTCGCGGAGACGTAGACGAGCGCTGCGCCGACGGGCGTGAGCGCCAGGAGAACGGTGCCCGCGCCGAGGAGCACGGGCGTGCGGAGGCCAGCGGCCCAATAGCCGACCATCGCGAGCACGCCTTGCGACAGGGCGGTGAACAGCGTGCCGTACATGACCGCACGGACGGTCCGGCCGAGCGGGTCGAACATCGCCGCGAACCGCGCCCCGCCGACCCGGCGCAGCCCGGCCTGGATCTGTGGGGCGAGGAGGTGGCCGTCGCGGTAGAGGAAGAAGAGCGTGAGCAGCGCCAGGACCGCGTCGAGCACGTTCCGGCCGACGTTGCCGGCGGCGGTCGCGACCGCCGCGGCCCAGCCGCCGGCGTGAGCGAGGATCAACCGCTCCAGCGCCGCCGAATCCGCGAGCACGCCGACGAGCTGGTCGGCGATTCGCGGACCGAGCCAGGGGAGTTCCCGAACCACCGCCAGTACGCCGGCGGGCACGGTCAGGGCGGAGAGCCGGAAGTCGGCGAACGTCCGGCCGATCTCGGCTGCGAGGGCGAGCGACAGAAGCACCGCCGGGATCACGATGAGCAGCACGACGAGCGCCGTCATGAGCGCGGCCGCGAGCGCGGCGCGCCCGCCGAGGGCGTGGCGGACGCGCTCGAAGATGCGCCACGTCGCGAAGGCGAGGATCGCGGCCCACGCGATGGGGACCAGAAACGGACGCAGCACCGCAAGCGCGGTGGCGATGATCAGTGTGTAGCCGGCGAGCTGGACCCAGCGCTGGATCGGGGCGCCCTCGCCCATCAAAAGCGATAGTAAGCCATAATGCCCTCGGCATGGGATTCCTGTTCCGCGTCCTCATCAACGCGTCCGCGATCTACCTCGTCGCCAACGTCGTGCCCGGGATCACGGTCGCTGGCATCGGGGCGGCGCTCGTCGCCGGCCTCGTGCTCGGGTTGGTCAACGCGGTTGTCCGCCCGATCCTCGTGGTGCTCACCCTGCCGATCACGCTGCTGAGCCTCGGGCTCTTCCTCTTCGTCCTCAACGCGTTCTGCCTCTGGCTCACCTCCGAGCTCGTGAGCGGCTTCGAGGTCCACGGCTTCTGGCCGGCGTTCTTCGGGGCGCTGGTCGTCAGCGTCGTGAGCTGGGTGCTCAACGCCTTCGTCAGTGATCGGGGTCGTGTCGTGGTGATCACGCGTGTGAGCCGGAGGGCTCCTCCACCGGGCCCCGCCAACTCCCCTGACCTTTGATCAGGAGTGGGCCAACCCGGGTGGTAAGGAAGCACGCAGCCTGAGCCTCCCGCCTAACCGATCAGGACGGAGAAAGCATTTCGATCCGGCCAGTTCCGGTCAACTTCCGGCTTTGGTATCCCCTTTGCGTGGGACCTCTACCAGGAGGTTCAAGACGATGATCAGCACCGTGGTCCGGGCCCTTTCGCGAGTTCCGATCCCGCTCCGAGGCCTCGCCGTCTGCGTGGCGTGCGAGGAGTGCTTCGAACTGGGCGAGCCGACGTGCCCGTCATGCGGCAGCGACGAGCACGTGCCGCTCCTGCACCTGCTCGAGGGGCGGATCCTGAACTTGACGGGTCGCAACTGATGCGCGCGCGGGGGGCCGTCGTTGTCGTGGCGCTCTGCCTGGCGCCGGCGCTCGCCCCCGGGGCGTGGGCCGGGGAGCCGGCCGATCAGCTCTTCGCGAGCATGGACCAGGTGCTGAAGATTGTCGTGGACCCCGCGTTCACGCAACCGCAGGAGCGGCGGCAGGCGTTCCACCGCACCGCCGGGGATATGTTCGACTTCGTGGAGATCGCGCGCCGGAGCCTCGGGCGCCACTGGGAGGCGCGCACACCTGCCGAGCGCGAGGAGTTCGTCGAGGCCCTCCGCGAGTTGCTCGAGCGCTTATACATCTCAAAAGTCGAGCTCTATAACGGTGAGAAGATCACCCTTCTCGGGGACAAGATCAATGGCGACCTCGCCACCGTGAAGACCAAGGTCGTCGCCAAGAACGGCAGCGAGATCCCCGTGGACTACCGGATGATCCTCCGTGGCGAGCGCTGGCGCGCCTGCGACGTCGTGATCGCTGGCGTGAGCCTCATCGACAACTATCGGGTCCAGTTCGACAAGGTCATCCAGCGCACCTCCTACCAGCAGCTGGTCAAACAGGTCAGAGAAAAGCAGTAGAATCCCTGCATGTGGCAGGGAAGCGTCGCCTCGCTCCATATCGCCCCCCGCGCCGCTGCGCCGATGGAGTCCGTGCAATCTGTCCGGGCGGTGCCCGGGCGCGGTCTCGAGGGCGACCGCTACTTCCTCGGTACCGGGCTCTACTCGCCGAAGGCGAGCCACGGCGGCCGCGAGGTGACGCTGGTCGAGGCGGAGGCCGTCGCGGCGCTCTTCGACGGCGTCCAGAACGCCGAGGGCCACCGGCTCGGGATCAAGCTCTCCGCCGCGGAGACCCGCCGCAACATCGCAACGTCCGGCGTTCCGCTCAACCACCTGGTCGATCGCGAGTTCTGGGTGGGCCCGGTGCGCATGGTCGGCACGCGGCTCTGCGAGCCCTGCAAGCACCTCGAGGACCTCACGCAGAAGGGCGTCATGGCGGGCCTCATCCACCGGGGCGGGCTGCGCGCGCGGATCCTTTCCGAGGGCGTGATCCGAGTGGGCGATCTGATCCACCCGAAGACCGACTGATCGAGGAGGCGCTCATGAGAGGCGCGCGGTTCCCCAGCCGGTCATCGTGGCGACCAACGTGCTGGCGTTGCCCCGCTACTGGACGCCGCTCCTCGTCGGACTCACGCTGCTCGTCATCGGCGCGGTGTGGTCCGCCGCCTGCAGGAAGCCGGGAGCCTCGTAGCCGCCGCGTGGTGGGGAGCGCGCGCTAGGGCACGCGGTAGCTGATCCGGTAGATCGCGTCGTCCGTCGAGAGGTAGAGCGCACCGTCGGCGCCCGCCTGGAGTCCCACCGGCCGTCCCAGCACCCGCCCGCCCTGGAGCCATCCCGTCGCGAAGTCCTCGACGGGGCCGCTCGGCCGGCCGTCCATGAACGGCACGCGCACGATCTTGTAGCCGGTCGGGACCGTGCGGTTCCATGAGCCGTGATACGCGACGAAGAGGCTCCCGCGGTAGCTCGGCGGGAACTGCGCGCCCGTATAGAACGCGAGGCCGAGCGGCGCCGAGTGCGCCTGGATCTCGATCGTCGGGAGCGTCATCCGACGGCACCGCTCGGCGCTCGTGCGCGCGCGGGAGTCGGGGACGACCCGGCCGCCGGCCGCGAAACACTCGGGCCAGCCGTAGAAAGCGCCTTCCTTGACCTCTGTGATGTAGTCGGGCGGCAGGTCGTCGCCGCGCCAGTCGCGCTCGTTGACCGTCGCCCAGAGCTCGCCAGTGCTGGGGTGAACCGCGAGGCCGACCGCGTTCCTGAGGCCCGTCGCGAAGCGGAGCTCGCCCGAGCCATCGGCGTTGTAGCGCGTGATCGCGGCGCGGCGCGGATCGCTCTCCGTGCAGACGTTGCACGACGAGCCCACGGAGACGTAGAGCCGGCCGTCGGGGCCGAACGCGATCGTACGCGTCCAGTGATTGCCGCGTGGCGGGAGGTTCGGCACGACGACCGCCGGGTCGCTCGCCCTGAGCGTCGCCGGGTCGTAGCGGAAACGCTTCACGCGGCCAGTCTCCGCGATGTAGAGGTCGCCGCCCCGAAACGCGAGCCCGTGCGGCAGCTCGAGGCCGTCGGCGACCATGACGGCTGCGTCCGCCCGGCCGTCGCGGTTCCGGTCGGGGAGCGCGACGACGCGGCCCTGGTCCGGGGTCGAGACGAGCAGCGTGCCCGCGGGATCGACCGTCATGAACCGCGTGGAGCCAAAGCCCGACGCGAACTCCTCAATCCTGAAGCCCTGCGGCAGGGTGAGGGACCTCTCCTGGGCAGGCGCGGCGCCGCCCGACAGGAGGAGCACGGTGAGGATCGTGCTCAGCGTCCTTGCCATCGGGGCTTGCGCTTCTCGAGGAAGGCCCGGACGCCCTCCTGGAAGTCCTGGCTCAGGTAGCAGGAGAGGATGAGGTCCTCGAGACTCCCCGGGGACTGGGCGGCGATGAGGCGTCGCGTCGCCTCCTTGGCGGCGGCCATCGTGAGTGGCGCGTGCTCGGCGATCTCGCCGGCGAGGTCGCGTGTCCGCCCGGGGAGCGCCTCGGCCGGGTGCACCTCGTCGACGAGCCCGATCGCCTTCGCCTCGGCGGCGTCCACCAGGCGCGCCGTGAGGACGAGCTCGCGTGCACGGACCGGGCCGACCGTGGCGACGAGGAGCGCCAGGCTCGTCGGCGCGACGAAGTTGCCGAGCGTCCGCGCCACCGGCGCCCCGAAGCGCGCGTGCGGCGCAGCGAGCCGCAGGTCGCACGCGAGCGCCATGAACATGCCGCCCCCGACCGCGTCGCCCTGGACCATCGCGATCGTCGGCTTGGTCATCCCCGCGATCCGGGAGAGCACGCGGCTGACGCGCGCCTCGTACCCGAGCGCGTCCTCTCTGGTCTTGAAGGTGAGGAACTGGCGGATGTCGGTGCCGCTCGCGAACGACCGGTCGCCCGCTCCCCGCAGCACGACGGCGCGCACCCCGGGGTCGCGGTCGAGGCGCTCGCAGGCGTCGTGGAGCGCCTCGTACATCTCGAACGTCATCGCGTTGCGCGCCTCGGGCCGGTTGAAGGTGACGACAGCGACGGCGCCATCCTGCTCGAGGAGGAGGTGGTCGGTCATCCCTGCCGCGCCCGGCGGCGCTCGCCTCCCATGGCGGGAAGCTTACCCTCCGGCCCCCGGCCGAACAAGGGCCGCCAGGCGCCGGCGTGACGTTCTTTCGTTGACTTCGCTTCGAAGGTGCCGTTACATTTCTTCGTGATGCGACTCCGTCGTCTGCGGTTGCGCTACTGACGGTGCACGCTCCGTCGCTGGTCGCTGCCGACCCCGCCGACGCCAGCGCTCCTGTCCTCTCCACGGTCCGAGTCGATCCGTCACCGAAGCTCACGCGCCCCGCGCGCTCGAACGAGGGAGGCGAATGCTCCACTTCACGATAGACGGCTTCCAGGGGTTCCGCTCACGCTTCGACCACGTCCCGCTGATCCAGGAGGTGCTCGAGGAGGTCCCGACCCAGCTCGGGCTCAAGCCTGTGATGCCCGCGTTCATGCTCCCTTACTACAACGGGGTCGTGCCGGAGGACTGCGGGGTCAGCGCGTTCGTCTTCCTGGCGGGCGGCCACTTCACCCTCCACACCTTCTCGTTTCGCGAGGCGTACTTCGCCGACCTCGTGGCGCCGACGGCCTTCGACGCCGGGCGCCTTAGGGATGTCCTGGAGGCGGTCTTCCCGTGCGCGATCACGACGGTCCAGACGGTGGATCGCCAGGACCTCAAGGACACCGAGCCCGACATGGACGCCGACTTCGGGCCCCATCTGTTCCTCAACATCGACGCCTACCAGGGGCCGCAGAGCATGGACACGCTCTTCGCGCTCTTCGACCGGCTGCCGCGCTCGATCGGCATGACGCCGATCATGCGCCCCTACGTCATCCGCGACCGCGGGACCGACGGGCGCGGCGTCCTCTCCGCGATGACGATGATCGCGGAGAGCCACGTGAGCCTCCACGTCTTCCCCGACGAGGAGCGCGCGTACTTCGACATCTTCTCGTGCCGCTTCTTCGATCGGGACCGCGTCGTCCCCCAGCTCAAGGCGTGCTTCCCCGGCGGCACCGTCCAGGAGGCGTTGATCGCCCGGGGGAGCCGGTACCGGTTTCTGCGCACCGAGCGCGAGCGCGAGCACGCCAAGTCGCGCGCGTGGCTCCACCCGGAGGGGTGACACCATGTCCCAGCGCGCCAGGTACGACGATCCGCGCCTCGTCCGCGAGCCGATGGCCGTCGTCGAGGGTGACCAGAACCAGTCCGTTCTCGCCCTGCTCACGAGGATGCGCGCCTCCGCCTTCCAGGGGCGCCAGCTCGGCGAGGCGTTCGAGACATGGAAGCGCATGATCGAGGGCCCGAGCCTCATCTGCCTGGGCTACGCCGCGTCGCTGTCGAGCGCGGGGCTCTGGCCGCTCGTGACCTGGCTCATGGAGCGCGGATACGTCGACGTGCTCGCCTCGACCTCGGCCAACATCACCGAGGACCTCCTCGAGCAGATGGACGGCAACCGCGTCTACCGCGTCAGCGCCGACGATGTGGACGACGCCGACCTCTGGATGGCGGGGTACTACCGCTTCTACGACCACATCGTCTCCAAGGCGCGGTACGACGAGCTGGAGACCCGCGTGCTGCGCGCGTTCATCGACGACCTGGCCGAGCGCTGGCGGAAGCCGGCGATCCCGACGGTGCGGCTTCTCCACGAGCTCGGCCTCTGGCTCGAGGAGAAGGGGTTCCGACGCTCGATCCTGGCGACGGCCGCGCGCTGCCAGGTCCCCGTGTTCTGCTGCGGGCTGCCCGACGGGCCGATCGGCGAGGCGTACGACAAGGCCGCCCGCGCCGAAGCGGCGCCGATCGTCGATTTCTTCCGCGACTACAAGCTCGCGACGGACATGATGGACACGGCGATCACCGGGGGCCGTGGGACCTCCGTGATCTTCCTCGGGGGCGGCGTGCCCAAGGACTTCCTGCAGATCACGGCGACGAGCGTCTCGTCGCGGCACGGCAACGCGGAGGCCAAGCCCCACGTCGCCGCGATCCAGATCACCACGGACAACACCGTCTACGGCGGCCTGGGTGGCGCCGCGCTCGCCACCGAGTGCATCTCGTGGGGCAAGGAGGCGAAGGGCGGCCCGAACGTCATGTGCTTCTCGGACGTGACGATCGCGCTCCCGCTGATCTGCCAGGGGCTGCTCGAGCACTTCGGCCCCGCTCACCGCCGCTGGGAGCCCCGTCCGCTGAACCTCGCCGAGGTCTTCTAGCATTTCGAGGGTCTACCCGAGGCGATCGTAGTCCGGTAGGCCTCCCAGAGACATGCGGGGCCCGCTCAAACCCCTGCCCGCGGCGGTGGCGCGCTGGACCGTCACGGCGCGCATCCTGCGCTGGCTCGACGCGCTCGTTGCCTGGCTCGGTGTCTGGGCCGGCGCGGCGCTGGCGCTCCCGAGCGCGTCGCGCGAGTCGCTGGCCCTCCTCGCGGTTCTCGTCGTCGCGCTCGGGGCGCTCGCCCGTCCGCTCCGGGCGCGTTGGCGGCCGGTCAGCGGCGTGGTCGGGCTCGCCGTGAGCAGACGGCTCTCCCCGGGAGATCCGGCGTGGTACGTGCGTCCGGGCGACGCCGAGCGCGTCCTCGTGACGGCGCTCCACCGGACGCGCGTCGTGATCGCGCGTCTCGATGAGTCGGGCGCCGAGGGGCTCAGCGTCCGCCGGACGCGCGTGCTCCTGGTGCCGGCCGACACCGTCTGATCGGCCGGCGAGCTTCGACGCGAGATCCGTGGGGATCGGCCGCTCACGAGACGCGCGCGAAATCGATGAAGCCTCGCTCGACGTCCGTGCGCACCAGCTCCACGCGCACCCGGTCGCCGACGTCGATCCCCTCGAACCCGCGGACGACCTTCCCTTCCACCGGCGGCCGGAGCACGCGCGCCCACGTGCCCTTGACGGACGCGCCGGTCACGATCGCGTCGAACCGCTCGCCGATCCGTGACGCGAGGAGGAGCGCCGCCGCGGACTTCCGCACCTGGCGCTCCACCTTGTCGGCGTTGTCCTCCTGCTCGGTGCAGCGGCGGGCCAGCGCAGCGAGCTCCACGTCGGTGTACGGCGCCGACCGTCCGGCGAGCGCCGCCTTGAGGAGGCGCTGGGTGATGAGGTCGGGGAACCGCCGGTTGGGGGCGGTCGAGTGCGTGTAGTCCCTCACGGCGAGCCCGAAGTGTCCGTCGGGCGCGCCGCCCGGGGGGTCGAGGACGTACTCGCCCGAGCCCAGGAGCTTCACCACCGAGAGCGACAGGTCGGGGAAGCGCGCGGGATCCGCCCGGCGTCGCGCTCCGAGAAAGGCTTCGAGCGCGCGCGCGTCCGGCGCCGGCGGCAGCCGCTCACCGAGGCCTGCCGCCAGCTCGACGATGCGCTCCCAGCGCTCAGGGGCACGGAGGACCCGACGCAGCGACGGGGACCCCCGCGCGTCGAGGAACTTCGCGGTGACTTCGTTGGCCGCGATCATGTAGTCCTCGATCAGCTCCTTGGCACGGTTCTTCTCGTCGGGGAGGAGATCGGCGAGCATGTCGCCGTCGAACACCGGCCTGGGCTCGAGCGTCTCGAGACTGAGCGCGCCGCGCCGGTGGCGCTGGGCCCTCATCGCCTGGGCAACCCGATCTTGAAGTCGGAGCTGCACGTCGAGGCCGGGGACCGCGGCGACCCGCGGCGGCGCCGGCCCCGTCGCGTCGAGCCACGCGGCGACGGCGTTGTAGGCGAGCTTGGCGTGGTTGACGACGCGCCCGCGATAGACGTTGCCGCTTGCCACGGCGCCGTCCACGCCGATCGTCATCTCGACGACCAGCGCGAGCCGCTCGTCGCCCTCGCCGAGCGAGGTGAGGTCGGTCGAGAGCTTCTCGGGGAGCATCGGAAAGACGTCGGCCGCCGTGTAGACCGAGGTCGTGTTCGTCCGCGCGTGACCGTCGATCGCCGAGCCCTTCCGGACGACCGCGTCCACGTCGGCGACCGCGACGAGGATCTTCATCGCGTCCCCGCCCGCGGGCTCGGCGACCGAGAGCTGATCGAGGTCCCGCGAGTCGTCGTTGTCGATGGAGGCCCAGAGGAGGTGGCGGAGATCGTGGATGGCGGGATCGCGGTCGTCGGCAGGCCTCGTGATTCCGCCAATCTCGGCAAGGACCGCGGGGGAGAAGTCCGGCTCGAGCCCGCGCTCGATCATCGCCCGCCGGGCGATCGCCCGGAGCTCGCCCCGATGCTGGTAACTCGCCACCGGCGGAAGATTCGGCCCTTCGTCAATGCTTGTCAAGCGTCGCTGAACTTGGGAGGATGCGATGCGTGAAGGTGGAGCTGAACCCCACAGAGGAGCGGCGATGAACGAACTCAGGATCTGGCTGAACGGCAAGCTCGTGCCCCAGGCGGAGGCGGTGCTGCCCGTCGACAGCGCCGCCGTGTTCTACGGGACGAACGTGTTCGAGGGGCTGCGGGCGTACTGGAACGAGGCCGACGAAGAGCTCTACGCCTTCCGACTCCAGGAGCACTTCACGCGGCTGCGTGAGTCGATGAAGATGATGCGCTTCACCGTCCCGTACAGCGACGTCGACCTCTATGAAGCCGTGCGCGAGGTCCTCCGGGGGAACGCGATCCGCGAAGACGTGCACATGCACCTCGTTGCCTACGTCGTCGGCGTAGGGATGGATGCCACGTCACCGACGGGCGTCTACATCAATCCTCGCCGGCGGGGCCGGATCTCGGCGGCGGGCCTGCGCTGCTGCGTCAGCTCGTGGACGCGCACCTCCGACAACGCGATCCCGATCCGGCTCAAGTGCGGCCCGAACTACCAGAACGGCCGCCTCGCGGTCCTGCAGGCGAGGGCCGACGGCTATGACGCGCCGATCCTGCTCAACCAGCAGGGACACGTCGCCGAGGGCACCGGCGCGACAGTCTTCATGGTCCGCAAGGGCAGGCTCGTCACGCCGCCGGTCACCGCCGACATCCTCGAGTCCATCACGCGCGCGACCCTCATCGAAGAGATTTGCCCGACTGCTCTCGGGCTGGACGTGGTCGAGCGCGAGATCGACCGCACCGAGCTCTACGTCGCCGAGGAGGCGTTCTTCTGCGGGAGCGGCTACGAGATCACGCCGATCGTCTCGATCGATCGCTTCCCGCTCGGTGATGGCGAGGTCGGGCCGATCACCCGGCGCGTGCTCAAGGCCTACATGGAAGTCGTCCGGGGCGTCGACACGCGATACGCGGAATGGCGCACGCCGACCTATCGCGCGGTGACGGTCTGAGCGAAGGCTCGGGCGCTCCCGGAGGGAGGACAGCAGCATGAGACCTGGCCCCGCACGGCTCACGGTCCTGAGCGCGATCGTCGTGGCATCGATCGCGGGACACGCGGCGGCGCAACCGCTGTACCGGTGGGTCGACGAGAAGGGTGTCGTGCATTACTCTCAGTTCCCGCCGCCAGCCCCCGCCGAGCCGCCGTCGCCGTCTCCCGAGGCGAAACCGTCGCCAGCTCCGGAGGCCAAGCCGTCGCCGGTCCCCGGGGCCAAGCCGACGCCGGCTCCCGAGGCGAAGCCGTCGCGCGCGGCGCCGCTCCGCCCCCGTCACGAGCGCGCGATCCGCGAGCTGGTGCACATGGCCGCGGGCTCCGGGGTCACCGACGCCATGTTCCAGCCGGTCGCGCAGGCCCTGGTCCCCGGCCTGAAGCCGGGGCTCGAGCGCCAGTTGAAGCGACCCGTGTCGCCCGAGGAGGAACAGAAGCTGGTCGACGTGATCCGCCGCACGTTCGTGGGCGTCTTCCCCAGCGCGCTGTTCGAGAAGGAGCTGATCGAGGTCTACGCGAAACACTTCAACGAGGCTGAGGCCGAAGAGCTGCTGCGCTTCTACCGGACGCCGGTCGGCACGAAGGCGATCCAGCTGAGCGCAGTCCTCACGGGGGAGGGCGCGGTGATCGGCCAGCGTCTCGCCAAGTCCCGGGAGGCCGAGTTCGCGCAGCGGCTGCGCGAGGAGCTCGCGCGCGAGTTTTCGCCGTAGTACTGGATCCTGCTCGGTCACTCGGTCGTGAGGCGGTAGCCCACACCCGGTTCGGTGCGGAGATATTGTGGACGAGCCGGCTCAGCCTCGAGCTTGTGGCGCAGGTGAGCCATGTACACGCGGACGTAGTGGGCCTGGTCGGTGTGCGTCGGCCCCCACACCTCGCGAAGCAGCTGCTGGTGGGTGACGACCTTCCCCGCGTGCCGGACGAGCGTCGCGAGCAGCTTGTACTCGATCGGCGTCAGGCGCACCTCGCGGTCGCCGACGAACACCTGCCGGTGCAGGAGGTCCATCCGGAGCTCTCCGATCGTGAACGTCGCGTCGTCCGCCTCGTGCGACGCGCCGGCGGTGTGTCGGAGCGCGACGCGGATTCGCGCGAGGAGCTCGCTCGCGCCGAAGGGCTTGCTCACGTAGTCGTCGGCGCCGGCATCGAGAGCCGTCACTTTGTCGCGCTCCTGGCCCCGCGCCGAGAGCACGATGATCGGGACGGCGGTCCACTCGCGCAGCCGGCGGATGACGTCGATCCCGTCGACGTCGGGCAACCCGAGGTCGACGATGACGACATCCGGCTGACGCGAGCCGACCTCCACCAGGCCGTCCGCTCCCGTCGTCGCTTCGAACAGCCGGTACCCCTGGCCCGTCAGCGTCGCCCGAAGGAAGCGTCGAATCTGCGGCTCGTCCTCGATGAGGACGACGACGGGATCAGGCATCGGTGGGCACCGAGGCGGGTGGCGTCTCGGCCAGCGGCAGCGTGAAGAGGAACGCGACGCCCCCCTCGGGCAGGTTCTGGGCCCAGATACGCCCGCCGTGCGCCTGGACGATGCCCTGACAGATCGCGAGGCCGAGGCCGGCGCCCCGGCCGCCGGCGGGCTGCCCGCGGTAGAACTTCTCGAAGACCTTGTCCTCCTCGCCGCGGGGCAACCCCGGGCCGTGGTCGGCGACCTCGACGGTGACGGCTTGGTCCGTCGCGGTCGCGATGATCCGAATCGGACTTTCGGGCGGGGTGTACTTGATGGCGTTGTCGAGGAGGTTGACCAGCACCTGCTCGATGAGCACGTCGTCGATCGCCACCAGCGGCAGATCGGGCGGGACCTGCGTGGTCACGCGTCGGTTTGTGAGCCGCTTGCTGAGGCGGCTCAGCGCGGCGCCGATCACCTCCTCCAGCGGGTGCCAGTCACGGTGCAGTTGCAGAGCCCCTGACTCGAGCCGCGTCATCTCGAGCAGGTTCTGGACGAGCCGGTTCAAACGCTCGGCCTCGTCGCGGACAGATTCCACCAACTCCTGCTGGACCCGCTGATCCAGACGCGCGCCGCTGTCCAAGATCGTCGTGGCCGCGCCCGTGATAGCGGCGAGCGGTGTGCGCAGGTCGTGAGAGACCGAGGTCAGCAGCGCGCTGCGAAGCCGCTCGGTCTCGGCGCGCACGCGCGCATCCTGGGCTTCGTCGGCGAGGCGCGTCCGTTCCAGCGCGAGCGCCGTCTGGTTCACGAAGGTCTCCAGCTGCCGAAGCGGCTCGGGTGTCGTGAAGGCGTCACGCCGTCGCGGCCGGACGCTCACCACACCGATTGGGCCGCGATGACCAAGGAGGGGCAAATGCACGGCGTGAGCGGCGTCCGACATCGCCGTGCCCAGCCCGGCCGGCTGGCGGTGCTCGAAAGCCCACCGGCTCAGCATGAGATCGTTCTCCTCGAGCGGGAAGCGTGCCTTGTTCCGGCGCGCCTGGAGTTTCCCCTCGGCGTCGGGCAGGAGCACCGCGACCTCGGCACCGAAGACCTCCGTGATGTGTCGCGCCGCGGTCGCGACGAGGTCGTCGACGACGCCCGCCTCCGCTAGCTCCCGGCTCATGGCGTAGAGCGCCGCGGTTCGCTCCTCGCGTTGCCGTGCCACCTCCGCCTGGAGCCGGATGCGGACCGTCAGTCCGCTGATGACGAGTCCCACGACGAGCATGACGGCGAACGTCAGCAAGTACTGCGTGTCGGCAACGGCAAACGTGAGGTAGGGCGGGACGAAGAAGAAGTCGAAGGCCGCGACACTCATGACCGAGGCGACGACGGAGGGCCCGCGCCCGTGCCTGGTGGCGATGACGACGACGGCCAGCAGGTACGTCATGATCAGGTTGGCCAGCTCGAAGAACGGGAACATCATCCAGGAGAGGCCGGTCGCTAATGCGACGGCGGCAACCGCCTCCGCATACCCGGCCCCGGTCCAGGCGCTCGTCGGACGACGCACTGACGCGCCGGGCAGATCGTGGCTCACATCAGGAGTGTAGCTCCGTCTTCGACGAACTCGGCGATCCCCTCGATGTGGCTTGGGCACGATTGCTGCGCGGGGTGCAGCGCAATCACGCGCACGGAAATCTTCTCAGCGGCGCACTCGCACCAGTCCTGCTGATCGAGCGCCATGCGGTTCAACCGGACCCATCGCGCCATCGCGCCGAAGCCGCTGAGCGCGAGCCCGCACTGAAGCGCAGTCTGTGCGGAGCCAGGGGACATGGCGAATTCGACCGCGGCCAGCGCCGCCAGCATGAGTGTCACGAGCCCGTAGAGCAGGGCCCACCGCGGTCGCGGGATCGCTCGCGAACGGCCCGAGCGCGGCGTCACGTCGCACATGAGTCCGAGGTCCCCCCTGACACAGAGCGTGCCAGACCCCGCCTCAAGCTCGTGTCAAGAAGGGCCGCGCCCGCGTTAAAAACGCGTAAAAATCCGGTAGGGCGAGTTCGGCGGCACCCGACCGGCGCTAGAGTCGAGGGTGCATGCGACTCACTCTGGTGAAGCGCCTACTGGTCGGCGCCCCGATGCCGCTCGCCCAGGCGCGGCACGAGCGGCTCGGAAAGGCCGTGGCGCTGGCCGTGTTCGCCTCCGACCCGCTGTCGTCGGTGGCGTACGCGACCGAAGAAATTCTCCTGGTCCTCATTCTCGCGGGCAGCGCCGCGCTCAGTTATTCGCTTCCTGTCGCGCTCGGCATCGCCGCGCTGTTGGCGGTCGTCGTCATCTCGTATCGCCAGACGGTGGCGGCCTACCCCCAGGGTGGCGGCGCCTACCTGGTCGCGAAAGACAACCTCGGCGTCTTCTCGGCGCTGACTGCGGCGGCGGCCTTGCTGGTCGACTACGTGCTGACGGTGTCCGTGTCCGTCGTCGCGGGGATCGCGGCCTTGACGTCAGCAGCGCCGCAGCTCCATCCCTACCGAGTCGTCTTGAGCGTCCTCGCGGTCGCCGGGATCGCGCTAGGGAACCTCCGCGGCGTCCGCGAGTCGGGCCGGCTGTTCGCGGCGCCGACCTACTTCTTCGTCGTCAGTATTCTGGGCATGGTCGGCTACGGGCTCATCGCCACAGCGCTCGACCTGCTTCCCGAGGCGCCCTACGAGCCCCATCCGCCGGGCCTCGAAGGCATCGGACTGTTCCTCTTGCTGAGGTCTTACGCCGCCGGCTGCACGGCGCTGACCGGCGTCGAGGCTGTCTCCAACGGCGTGCAGGCGCTCAAGCCGCCCGAGGGGCGCAATGCGCAGGCCGTTATGACGTCGCTCGGGGTGCTCTCGATCGTGATGTTCCTCGGCATCAGCTATCTCGCCTACGACTTCGGCATCATCCCGGGTGGCGACGAGACGGTCGTGTCGAAGATCGCCCGCCGGGTATTCGGCACCGGCGTGCCGTACTACTGCGTCCAGGCCGCCACCCTGCTCATCCTCGTCCTCGCGGCCAACACGTCCTACGCCGACTTCCCGCGCCTCTCGTCGATCCTCGCCCGCGATCGCTTCGTGCCGCGGCAGTTCGCGAACCAGGGCGACCGGCTCGTGTTCTCGAACGGGATCCTGATCCTGAGCGGGTTCGCCATTCTCCTGATCGTGGTGTTTGCGGGCGATACCCACGCCCTGCTGCCCCTCTACGCCATCGGGGTGTTCATCTCGTTCACCCTTTCGCAGAGCGGCATGGTCCGGCGATGGCTCAGGCTGCGGGAGAAGGGCTGGCGCTGGCGCGTGTGGGTCAACGGGGTCGGCGCGGTCGTGACCGGTGTCGTCCTCTTGACCCTCGCGGTCACGAAGTTCGGCGAGGGGGCCTGGATCGTCGTCGTCGTGATTCCGCTCCTGGTCGGCGTCTTCATGGCCATGCGCCGCCACTACGACGAGGTCGCCGCCGAGCTGTCGCTCGAAGGCCTCGAGGGACCGCCCGAGTTCCAGCACACCGTGCTCGTCCCCATCGGTGACGTCCACCGCGGGGTCGTGCGCGCCGTGCAGTACGCGAAGACGCTCGCACCGACCGCCACGGTGCGCGCGGTCTTCGTGGAGACGGACCCCGCGCGCACGGCAAAAGTCGAGGAGAAGTGGACCAAGTGGGGACTCGGGGTTCCCCTGGTCGTCTTGACGTCGCCGTACCGCTCGCTCTTGCGCCCGTTGCTCGACTACATCGACCAGATCCAGTCACGCGGCGACGAGCAGATGGTCACGATCGTCCTGCCCGAGTTCCTCCCGCGGAGATGGTGGCAGCACATCGTGCACAACCAGACCGCCCTGCTCATCAAGGGCGCGCTCCTGTTCCGCAAGAACACCGTCGTTGCCGATGT
>Ga0209376_1000866_pt1 | contig 32358 bp, 39 predicted proteins | sample GraSoiAngelo_134_FD_185891 | JGI IMG/M metagenome (GOLD analysis project Ga0209376, IMG submission 185891) | Grasslands soil microbial communities from the Angelo Coastal Reserve, California, USA - 14_0929_05_30cm (SPAdes) (version 2) | ecosystem: Environmental > Terrestrial > Soil > Grasslands ... | reverse complement strand
GAAACTGTCCGTCCTCAATGGCCACGGGCGCGGCGATCCAGCCGTCGCGGACTGCGGCGCGGAGCTCGCGGTCGGCCAGAACTCCCTCGCTCATGCTCGATGCACTTAGCATCGGGCGCTCCGGCGCGTCAAGGCGCGCGCCGCCGGGCCAGCCAGAAGCACGCCGAGCCGCAGGCGCAGAACGCTACGGACGAGAGGAACACGACCCGGTAGGAGCCCGTCATGTCGTGGACGACGCCCCCGAACCATGGGCCGATCGCCCCGCCGATTCCGTTCCCGATGCTGAGCGCGCCGTAGATCACGCCGAAGCGGCGCCCGCCGAAGAGGTCCGAGGCCATCGCGGTGATGATCGGGCCGCGCGCGCCGAAACCGAGACCGAAGACCAGCGCGTACGCCACCAGCCAGCCGACGCGCGGGTCGCCCTCGAGCGCCAGCAGCGCCAGCGCGCCGGCGGCGGTGCACCCGTACGAGATCGTCGCCGCCAGCGCGCCGCCGAGGCGGTCGACGGCAAAGCCAAAACTGATGCGGCCGATGCTCGACATGAGCCCCATGACGCCGAAGACCGAGGCGGCGAGAAACGGCTGAAAGCCCCGATCGATCGCGAACGCCACCTGGTGCGTCGTGACGGGGAAGACGGCCAGTGGCGTGAACAGGTACGCGAACCAGAGCGCCCAGAACGCACGCATTCCGATCGCTCCGCTCAGCGTCGGATGAGGCGGCTCGGGGGATAGGAGGGGTCGCGGGGCTTCGGAACCCCACTCGCCCCGGACCCCTCCTATCCCCCGAGCCGCCTCATCCGGTTCTGCGGATCGTTCATTGCGACGCGGGCGTGGATCATGGGCCCCGAGCCAGACGAGCGGAAGCAAGATCGCCAGGGCGCCCGCGCCGAGAGTGGCAGTCGCCGCGCGCCAGCCGAACGAGCCGATGAGCCACTGAGCGAGCGGGCCGGTCACGAAGACGCCGGCGCCCATCCCCGAGAACGCGACGCCGACCGCGCGCCCGCGCCGCTGGGAGAACCAGCGCGACAGGAGCACCCCCATCGGTACCGGGCCCAGGCCGACGAGCCCAACGGCGCCGAGGAGGCCGGTGTAGAGATAGAGCTCCCAGGGGCCTCGGACTGTCGCGGCCAGGAGCGCGGCGGCGGACAGGAAGCCGACCCCGGCGAGGATCACGCGCCGCGGGCCCAATCGATCGACGAGCAGGCCCGCGACGGGGGCGAGCGCGCCCTGAACGACCGTCGACAGCGACAGCGCGCCGGAGGTCAGCGCCCGGGACCAGCGGAACTCCTCGACCAGCGGCGGAAGGAACACCGAGAACGAGAAATAGAGCCCGTTCGCGACGGCGAGCGACACCCACACGACGACGAGGATCGTGGCGCGCGGCGAGGCGAGAATGGCGCGGCGACCTAGACGATCCGGCTCGTGGCGCCGTCGGCGTCGACGTCGAACGCGCGCGCCGAGCCCTCGACGCCCGCCTTCGTCAAGGCTCGCTCCATCGCGCGGGCAACAGCGCCACCGTCGCCAGGGACGACGGCGAGGAGGGCCGGACCGGCGCCGCTGAGCACGCAGCCGAGCGCGCCGGCGGCGCGGGCCGCGGCGGCGACGTCCGGCAGCCACGGGAAGAGCTTGAGCCGGTATGGCTGGTGCAGCCGATCGTCGAGCGCGGCTCCGAGGGTGTCCGAACGTCCGGCCTGGAGGCTCGCCAGCAGCAGCGCGACGCGCTGGACGTTGAACACCGCGTCCTCGAGCGGAACCGAGGGGGGAAGGAGCGCCCGCCCTTCGGCGGTCGAGCTCGTCACCGCGGGGATCAAGACGACCCAGGCGAGGCTCCGAGGCACCGGCAGCGAGACCGCCGAGATCCCCGCGGGCGTCGCGCACGACACCGTCAGGCCTCCGAGCACCGCGGCCGCGACGTTGTCGGGATGGCCCTCGGCGCGCGCCGCGAGCGCCAGCAAGGCGTCCTTCGAGAGCGGCGCCCCCAGGAGCGCGTTGCCCACGACGAGGCCACCGACCCAGGCCGCGGCACTCGAGCCGAGCCCGCGCGCGGTCGGGATCCGATTCACGCACGTGAGCGCGCAGCCCTTGAAGGCCCGCCCCGTCTCCTCGTAGGCGAGCCGGACGGCGCGCGCGACGATGTTGTCACCGTTCTCCGCGAGCCAGTCCGCGCCCTCGCCTTCGATGCGCACGGTGATGCCCTCAGCTTCTTCGGCGACGACCTCGTTGTGGAGCGACAGCGCCAGGCCCAGCGTATCGAAGCCCGGGCCGAGGTTCGCTGAGGTGGCGGGAACGCGGACCTGGACGCGCACGCGGCTACAGCCGCCTCAAGAGCCAGTCGGGGGTGAGCGAGATCGCCCACGAGTTCAGGACGACGTAGTAGTTCGTGAAGACGAGGACCCCGACGACGACGAGGATCACACCGGCGGCGCGCTCGACGACCGGAATGAATGGCCGATAGCGTTTGAAGAAGCCGAGGAACGGGCCGAGCGCCGCCGCCGAGACCAGGAACGGCAGCCCGAGCCCGGCGGAGTAGGCAACGAGCAGGCCGATGCCGCGCTGGACCGTCTCCGCCGTGCCGGCGAGCGAGAGGATCGCGCCCAGAATGGGACCGACGCAGGGCGTCCAGCCGATCGCGAAGGTGATGCCGACCGCGAGCGAGCCCAAGTAGCCGGCGGGCTTCTCCCGGATCTGCCACTGCTGGGTCCGTCCGAAGAGCCCGATCCGGAGGATGCCAACGATGTAGAGGCCGAAGATCACGATCAGCACGCCGCCCATCCGACGGATCCAGTCGCGATAGTCCAGCAGGAACTGTCCCGCCGCGCTGAACGAGGCGCCCAGCGCCACGAATACCAGCGAGAACCCGAGGACGAACGCCGCGGCGTGGATCAGCACTCGCCGGCGCGCGGTGGCCGAGAGATCGGCGGTGAGATCGGCCACGGACATGCCGGTGATGAAGGACACGTACGACGGAAAGAGCGGTAGCACGCACGGCGACAGGAACGAGAAGAGCCCGGCGCTGAACGCGACCGCGACGCCGAGCGATTCACCCGTCACGGACGGAGCATCCCCTCGACCAGCAAGTGAGCGGCGCGGCTGTCCCACGCGCGCGGCCCCAGCGCCACTGCCGCCAAGTACCGCTCCCGGTCCACGATGAAGCTCGAGGGCAGCCCCCGAACCCGGTACGTGTTGGCCAGCTCCATCTTGGCGTCGATCGCCACCGGGAACGTGAGCTTGTGCAGCGCTAGAAATGGCGTGACGAGAGCGGGGTCCGAGTCCACGGAGACCGCGAGCATCACGAAGCCCTGCTCCTTGTATCGGCGATGCAGCCGCTCCATCGCCGGCATTTCCTCGCGACACGGGGCGCACCACGTCGCCCAGAAGTTGATCAAGACCGGCTTGCCACGCTGCTCCTTGAGCCTGAAGGTGTCGCCCCCGCGCACGAGCGCGACCGCGAAGTCATCAGCCAGCTTCGGGCGCGTCGGCCGGATCAGGTCGAGCTCGCGCGCCGCGTCGTCGAGGGCCAGCGCGAGTCGTTCGGGCGCCGGCGCTCCCGCGCCGCCGCCTTCGGCAGGCGGAGCCGGCGCCGGCCCCTCGAGAGCCGCCGCCGGCGCGTCGGGGCCTGGGCGCATCAGCGCGAAGAAGCCGGTCGCCACGACCACGGTGACGACGCCGATCGTCACGGTCAAGGCGAGATCGCGCCGCATGTCCTTACCAGGATCGTCGCCATCGTCGCGTGGAGAATACGCAAGTATACCGCCACCTTCGGCCATCGATCCGCAGACTTGCTATAGTAGGCGGCCGGCAGTTTTGACACTGAACCGCGCGAAACGACGAGAAGCCAGCCACGTGGTCGCCGCGACCGACTGGGGAGGAGCCTTCGATGGAAGAACGTGAGCTGAGAACGTTGGTCGGAGCCGTCAAGGCGGGAACGCTGAGCCGACGCCACTTCGTCCAGATGATGGTCGGGCTGGGCCTCACGGCCCCGATGGCCGCGCAGATGCTGGCGTCGGCCGGCGTGGCGCAGGCGCAGACCAAGTGGACGTTCAATCCCACCAAGCGCGGGGGCGGCGGCCTCGTCAAGACGCTCTGGTGGCAGGCGCCGACCCTCCTGAACCCGCACTTCGCCAACGGCACGAAGGATCAGGATGCGTGCCGGATCTTCTACGAGCCGCTCGGCGGGTACGATCCCGACGGCAACATTGTCCCGGTGCTGGCCGCAGAGGTCCCGAGCCTCCAGAACGGTCAGGTCGCCAAGGACGGGCTCTCGGTGACCTGGCGGCTCAAGAAGAACGTGGCCTGGCACGACGGCAAGCCGTTCACGGCGGACGACGTCGTCTTCAACTGGGAATACGTGATGGACTCGGGGACCGCCGCGGTGACGGTCGGCCAGTACCGTGACATCAGCCGGATCGACAAGCTCGACAGCCACACCGTCAAGCTCGTCTTCAAGTCGCCGATGCCGTTCTGGTCGGCGGGCTTCTGCGGCCCGTCGGGGATGATCATCCCCAAGCACCTCTTCCAGGCCTTCAAGGGCGACAAGTCGCGCGAGGCGCCGACGAATCTGAAACCGGTAGGCACCGGCCCCTACAAGTTCGTGGACTTCAAGCCCGGCGACATCGTCCGCGGCGAGCTGAACTCGACCTACCACGTGCCGAACCGGCCGTTCTTCGACCAGATCGAGATGAAGGGCGGCGGCGACGCGCCGTCGGCGGCGCGCGCGGTGCTCCAGACCGCCGAGTTCGACTACGCCTGGAACATGCAGGTCGAGGACGAGATCCTGAAGCGCTGGGAGCAGGGCGGCAAGGGCCGCGCCGACATCGTCTCCGGCGGGAACATCGAGCACATCCAGCTCAACTTCACCGATCCGTGGACGGAGGTCGACGGCGAGAGGTCGTCGATCAAGACCAAGCACCCGATCCTGAGCGATTTCGCCGTGCGCCAGGCGCTCAATCTCCTGGTCGACCGCGGCTCGGTACAGGAGGAGATCTACGGGCGCACCGGCATCGCCACCGCCAATTTCGTGAACGCGCCGGCGCGGTTCGTCTCGAAGAACACGAAGTGGGAGTTCAACGTCGAGAAGGCCAACCAGATCCTCGAGGCCGCAGGCTGGAAGCGCGGCACCGACGGCATCCGCGCCAAGGACGGCAAGAAGCTCAAGTTCGTGTACCAGACCTCGGTGAACGCGCCGCGCCAGAAGACGCAGCAAATCGTGAAGCAGTCGTGCGCCAAGGCGGGGATCGACCTCGACCTGAAGGCCGTCCTGGCCGGCGTCTACTTCTCGTCCGACCCGGCGAACCCGGACACCTACTCGCACTTCTACACCGATCTGCAGATGTACACGACGACCATGACCCAGCCAGATCCCCAGCGGTTCATGGATCAGTTCGCGTCCTGGGAAGTCTCCGCCAAGGACAACAAGTTCGCGCTGACCAACAAGACGCGCTGGCGCAGCGAGGAGTACGACCGCACCTGGAAGGCGGCCGAGACCGAGATGGACCGGCTCGAGATTGCGGCGCTCTTCGTCAAGATGAACGACCTGGTGATCCAGAACATCGTCGTCATTCCCGTGGTCTTCCGCCCGCGCGTCGCCGCGATCTCGAGCCGGATGCGCGACGTGGTCCAGAGCGGGTGGGACGGTGACTTCTGGGCCCTGCCCTACTGGTCCAGGCAGGCGTAGCCGGGAGCGCGGCCTCCCCGCCCACGCGGATGTCGAAATACTTTCTTCGCCAGATCCTGATCTTGATTCCGGTGCTCGCCGGGATCAGCGCCGTCCTGTTCACGATCCTGACCCTCGCCCCCGGCGATCCCTTCGAGGAGCTGGCGACGAACCCCAACGTGCCGGCCGAGGTCCGCATGAACCTCCGCGCGAAGTTCGGCCTCGACGACCCCATTCCGATCCGCTACGCGCGCTGGGTGGTGTCGATGGTGCGCGGTGACTGGGGCTTCTCGTTCGTCAGCCGGGTCAACGTCGACACGCTGATCATGCAGCGACTGCCGGTCACGATGGTGGTCCTGGGCTCGGCGCTGGTCCTGGCGATCGTCGTCGCCGTTCCGATCGGCACCCTCTCGGCGTTACGACCGTACTCGTTGTTCGACCAGGCCGCCACCACGTTCGCGTTCATCGGCTTTTCGCTCCCGACGTTCTTCACGGGCCTCCTGTTCATTCTGTTGTTCAGCATCCACCTGGACTGGCTGCCCTTCATCTACCGGGCCGACATCAGCGCGACGGGATGGCGGTGGTACTGGGAGCACCTGCGCCAGTCGATCATGCCGGTGGCGGTGCTCGGGCTCTTCCAGGCCGCGTCGATGACGCGCTTCATGCGTGCCGCCGTCCTCGACGTGATCCGGCTCGACTATGTGAATACGGCTCGGGCGAAGGGACTCTCGGAGGGAACGACTCTCGTGAAGCATGTGGTCAGGAATGCATTGATCCCGGTCGTGACGCTCGTGGCACTTCAAATTCCGGGCATTTTCGGAGGAGCCATTGTGACAGAGCAGATCTTCCGAGTTCCGGGGATCGGCTCGCTCCTGATCGCGTCGATACTCGCCAACGACACGCCGGTGGTCATGGCGGTGACGTTCGTCTTGTCGTGCCTCGTCCTCTTGTCCAATCTCGCGGCCGACCTCCTCTACGGATGGCTCGACCCGCGGATCAGCTACCGGTAGTGGCGACCCGGGGCGCGTCCGAAGCCGTCTTCGCGGTCGGCGCCGCGGCCGACGTATCGACCTCGCTGTGGCTCGAGGCCGGACGCCGTTTCCGTCGCCACCACCTCGCCATGGTTGGAAGCGTGATCCTCGTGGCGATGGTGCTCGCGGTACTGGCCGGTCCACTGGTGTGGCGCTACCCGATCAACGAAATCGACTTCAAGGCCAAGCTCAAGGGCCCGTCCTGGAGCCACCCGCTCGGCACCGACGACCTCGGCCAGGATTTGCTGGCGCGCATGCTCTATGGCGGCCGCATCTCGCTCGCGGTGGGGATCGCGGCGATGCTGATCGCGATCTCGATCGGGACCACGATTGGCGCGACGTCGGGGTTCGTGGGCGGCAAGATCGACAACACGCTGATGCGCATCACCGACATGTTCCTGTCGCTCCCGGGGCTCCCCCTGCTGCTGCTGATCGTCTACCTCTTCCGCGACGCGCTGCGGAAGACGCTCGGCCCGGAGGCTGGCATATTCATCCTGATCGTCGCGGTCATCGGGGGCCTGCGCTGGATGCCGGTCGCGCGCCTGGTGCGCGCCCAGTTCCTGTCGCTCCGCGAGAAGGAGTTCGTCGAGGCGGCGCGCGGTCTCGGGGCGCCGGCCTTCCGTCAGATGTTCCGCCACCTCCTGCCGAACTCGATGGGTCCGGTGCTGGTGGCCGCCACCATCGACGTCGCGGCGGCGATCATCGCGGAGTCGACGCTGTCCTTCCTGGGTCTCGGGTTTCCACCCGACATTCCCACGTGGGGACGGATCCTGTTCGACGCCAAGGACAACCTGGACTTCGCCCCGCACTGGGCGATCTTCCCGGGGACCGCGATCTTCCTGACCGTGCTCTCGATCAACTACATCGGGGACGCGCTGCGCGACGCGCTCGATCCGCGGAAGGTGCTGGGCCGCTGATCAGGCCTCGATCTGGCGGTGATTCAGCAGCTGCTTCACCGCCGTCTCTAGGCGATCGATCTGCAGGGGCTTGTGAAGCAGCGTGAACCCGAGCCGGCGCCCCTCACTTTCGAGATCGGCCTCGGATCCGGTCAGCATGATCACGCCGATGCCCTGGTCGCGACTGCGGACCCGCTCGACGAGCTCGACCCCCGTGCTCCCGGGCATGACGTAGTCTGTCAGCACGAGGTCGTAGCTCTTCAAGTCAAGGAGCGCTAGCCCCTCGGTGCCGCTCGCCGCGACATCGGCCTCACAGCCCCAGACCGTCAGCAGCTCGGCCAGGAGCCCCCGGATGAGTCGCTCGTCATCGATGACCAGAACGCGAGGCGGGTTGAGCAAGGCTCAGTCAAGATACGGCGGCGATCGCGTCGAGTTCAACAACAAACATCGCCGCGAAACATGCGGGTTTCGCTCGGGGTCGCGCGAAAGCGCCGCGTCTCCACGGGCTGGATCGAGCTCGGCGAGCGCGCGGCCGCACTTTTCCCGAGCTCACAAGCGGTGCCTGCTATCGCGCCGCACCACACCGGACGATTTTCGCAGTGGGGATGCCTGGGGATAAGTGGATGGATTCTAGCAGAGACGCTCGCCCGGGGCGACGAGCGGGGCGAGGAATTCGATCGCGCGCCGCTCGATCCACGACCGGGGTCGCCACGGCCAGCCGCCTTCGAGGAATCCCGCGTGGCCTCCGCGCTCCAGGAACTCGGCTCGCACCCACGGCGGGAGGGTCCTCGGGTCGGGCAACGCCGCGGACGGGACGATCGGATCGTCGAGCGCGTTGACGAGCAGGGCCGGCCGTCGGATCCGCGAGAGGTATGGCGCGCTGGACGCGCGCACCCAGTAGTCCATCTCGTCGGCGAAGCCGTTCAGCGGCGCGGTGACCGCGCGGTCGTACTGGGCGAACGTCCGCGCGTGCCGCGCCTGCTGGAGATCGACGAGCGTTGCGAAGCTGGGATCGCGGGCGGCCTTGCGCTCCGCCTTGGCCCGCATCGTGCGGAGGAAGTTCGCGGTGTAGACGCGACGGCGTAGCCCCTGGTCGAGCCCGCGGGCGCACGGCACCAGATCGAACGGGGCCGAGATCGCCACGGCACCGACGAGCTGCGCCGGCGCCTTCGCCTCCCGTTCGCCGAGCCACTTGAGCAGCACGTTGCCGCCAAGCGACACGCCGACCGCTGCCAGACGCGTCGCCGGCTCACGGGCGACGAGCCCGCGGACGACGTCGTCGAGGTCGTCGGTGTGGCCGGAATGGTAGAACTGCGGCCGGCGGTTCAGCTCCCCGCTGCACGATCGGAAGTTCAGCACGACGGCCCGCCAGCCCCGGGCCAGCGCCTCGCGGGCGAGGCCGACGGCGTAGTGCGATCGCGAGGAGCCTTCCAGGCCGTGGAGGATCAGGAGGACCGGTGCGTCCGGCCGCACCTCACCGACCGTCCAGTCGAGGTCGACGAAGTCGTCGTCCGATGTGGCGACCCGCTCCCGGCGCCACCGCAGCCGGTCGCGCCGGAAGAGCGGGCCCCAGATCGTCTGGACGTGGCCGTTCCGGCACCACCAGGGTGGCCGGAACGCGGACGCTATGCCTGCCCTATCAGCAGCAGCTTCACGATCTCCGGCACGATCTCCCTCGCGCGGCGGTCGAGCTCCGCCTCCGTGAGGTTCGCGATCGGATGCGGCATCATCAGGAACTTGTAGGTCGGCACGCCCCATTGCTCGGCCATCGCGCGTCCGGTCTTCTCGAACACGTCGGTGATGATCGAGGCGGACGGCACCGCGTTCTTCTCCAGCAGGATTCCGTCGAGCACACTGCCCGACGAGCAGGACCCTCAGTCGCCGACGCCCGCGACGATGACGTCGCAGGTCTTGCGCACCTCCTGGACGATCTCGTCGTGCGCCGGCACCGACGAGTTGTGCTTGCGGAACATGCGCGTCTCGGCCACGCCGTACTCCGCCTTGAGGACCTCGCCGATTCTCAACAGGAGCTTGTCGGAGTTGAACTTCGTGTTCTCGATGAGCCCGACGCGCTTGCCGGCCAGCGAGTGCGGTCGATCGACGTAGCCGATCGGCTGCTTCGCCGCTTCCACGGTGGGATCGAGGAGCTCGGTCATCGTTTGACCTCCTTGGTGACTGCCTGAGAGTTCTTCGCGCTGCCCCAGCCCGGGACGAACGCCGAGAAGGCCCCGGCGCGGCCGCCGGCGGCCACGACGAGGATGTCGTCGGGGCTCGCGACCAGCGGACGCATCGTGGTCTCGTCCGCCGCCTGAATGGCGCCCGCCATCCGCTGGGTGCGCTTGAGGTGCGCGTGCGAGTTCTTGGTGTGGTCGAAGAGGAACTGCCGGATCTCCTTCTTGCCCCACCCGCTGCCCGCGATCGTCCGCATGTGCTCGCCGGCCAGGATCACCGCGTAGGTGGACTGGCCCATGACGGTGCCCGAGATCCGCATCGAGTCGGCGAGGGTGGTGAGCACGCCCTCGGCGGTCGGCGAGAGCTGGTTGTAGAACTGGTGCGGCGCCTCGGACGCGATCACCGTGACGGTGCTCTGCTCCGGACGGAACCCGCGCTCGACGTGCAGTGGGGTCCACGGGCTGTCCGCCTCGTTCTCCGCGATCACGTACGAGAGCTTGCCCGGATGTCCGAGCGTCCCGCGATCGAGCAAGCCGGGCAAGGAGCCGCAGACGTTACGCATCACCAGACGGACCGCCCGCCCGATCGTGAGGTTGGCCCGCCAGCCCGGTCCGAACAGGTTGTCGCCGGCGTTGATGTCGAGCTCGCGGGCGATCGGTCCATTCACGATCATGAGCACCCCGGCGCCGCCGGTCGACGTCCCCGGCCCGTGATAACTCCAGCGCGGGTCACCGATCCCCTCGACCGCCGCCACGACCACCGGCAGATACTCGGGCTTGCAGCCGGCCATGACCGCGTTGATGGCGACCTTCTCGGCGGTGATGGCCACCGACCGGTGCTCGACGAACGCGATCTGCTTGCCCGGCGCCAGGCGCGCCGCCTCGAGCATCGCGCCCACTCGATCCGCCGTGGGTGGGACCACCGGAAGACCGTCGGTCCAGCCCTGCTGGAAACAGAACTCGACGGGGTCGCTGGTCGCCTGAACTTGATGTCGCTTGGACGTGAGCACCGTCGCCATCAGCGTCTCCTTGGGATCAGCGGAACGTTCACGGTCCCCGAAGTATAGCGCGCCTGCCGGCGAGCGCCAGGAGCGCCGCCACGGCGACCGCGATCGCCGCGGTCATGTGCGCCTCCGCGAACGCGCCGAGGAACCCTACGGTGACGCGCCGGACCGCGAAGATCTCGGCCAGGCTCGCGACGCCTACGACGACGCCGAGCGTCCGCGCCAGGAACGACAGGCCGCCGGCGGCGCCTTGCTGCGTCGGCGAGAACGCGGACATGATGGCGGCCATGTTCGGCACTTCGAAAAAGCCGACGCCCCAGCCCGCGGTGAAGAGGCCGATCGCGACCAAGCCGAGCGGCGTGGCGCCATCGGCCGTTCCCAGAAGCGCCAGCCCGGCACTCTCGATCACCAGGCCCGCAACCGCGGGAGCCCAAGGGCCGACGCGGTCGGCCAGGCGCCCCGAGAGCGGGGCCGCGAAGGCGGTGCCGAGGGGCGCCAGCATGAAGAACACGCCTCCCATCGCCGGGCTGAGCCCCCGCGCCTCCACGAGATAGAACGGCGCCAGGAGCCAGATCGCGAAGATCGCTCCCCGCGCCACGAAGGACAAGGCGCTCGCCAGCAGCACCTGGGCCCGCGTGAGATCCGCGAGCGTCACGGGTCGCCGCGCCCGCTCCATCGGCTCCGAGGATACCAGGGTGATGGACCAGGCGAGCACGCCGAGGGCGAGCGGCACGCGGACGTGGAAGACCAGGCGCCAGCCGAAGCGCTCGAGCAGCAGACCCGCGGCCAGCGGACCGAGGGCACCGAGCCCCATCGCTGCGTTCAGGAAGCCGAGCCGCCGCCCATGGCTCCCCCTTGGCGCGCCGATTGTGGCGAGGGCGGGCGCGGTGCCGTAGATGAATCCGCCCGCGAACCCCTGGACGACGCGCGCCACCAGAAGCCACTCGTAGGTGCCAGCCAGACCTCCCATCACGTACGCGACGGCGCTCAGCGCCAGGCCGGCGCGAAACACCGCGACGTGCCCGATCCGGTCGGCGGCGGCGCCCCCGGCGAACGACGTGATCGCGTAGGTCAGGACGTAGCAGATGATGACCCACCGCACCCGCTCGGGCGGCACCGCGAACGTGGCGGCGATGGCGGGGAACGCGATGTTCATCATGGAGTCGAGCGACACGAGCAGAGCGCCCGCCGCCGCGAGCCAGTGGATCATCGCGCGTATGATGGCACGACATGCCGGACCCGCTCGGATGGCTGATCCTCGGCGGCGGCGCGCTGGTGGCCTCGATCGTCGGCGGCGTCGCCGGTTTCGGCGCCGGGATCGTCATGCTGCCGCTCATGGCATGGGTGGTCGGCGTGCGCGCCGCGGTGCCGGTACTGACGGTGACGATGCTCGTGGGCAATCTCTCGCGCATCTGGTGGAGCCGCGGCGAGATCGATCGCGCGGTGGTCATCCGTTTCGCGCTGGGCGCCGTGCCGGCCACCGCTCTCGGCACGGCGGTCTATGCGGGGACGAGCAGCGAGGGGCTCGGACGGATCGTCGGCGCGTTCCTCGTCCTCTCGGTCCCGCTGCGCCGCATCCTCGCGTGGAACGTCTTCCAGATGCGGCTGCGGCACTTCCCCGTGCTCGGCGCGGTCGTCGGCCTGTTGTCGGCTCTGGTGGTCACCACCGGCCCGATCAACACGCCGTTCTTCCTGGCTTACGGCTTGCGGCGCAGCGCCTACATCGGTACGGAGTCGGTCTGCGCGATGGCGATGCACCTGGCCCGCGGCGCCGCGCTGGCCCGCTACAGGCTCATGACGTGGGAGACCGTCGCGGTCGGCCTGGTCCTCGGCGGCATGATGTTCGCGGGCGCGTGGCTCGGCCGGCGCTTGCTCGACCGAATGAGCGACCGCATCTTCCTGACCGTCATCGAGGTGCTGGTCGCCGCGATGGGGTTGCAGTTCCTTCTGTTTCCACGGTAAAACCGTTTGCCATGAACATCGAGCCCGGGGCGACGGCGGAAGTGGCGTACACGGTCGATGCCGAGCGGACGGCGCACGCGATGGGCAATCGCGGCGTGCACGTCTTCGCCACGCCGTTCGTCATCGGCATGCTCGAGGACGCCGCCGGCGCGGTCCTCAAGCCCCACCTGCCGCCCGGGGCGGGCACGGTCGGCACCTCGGTCGAGATGAAACACCTCGCCGCCACGCCGGTCGGGATGAAGGTCCGCGCGAAGGCGACGCTGCTGGAGACCGACGGCCGGCGCTATCTCTTCGCGGTCGAGGCGTGGGACGAGAAGGACAAGATCGCCGAGGGCCGGCACGAGCGCGCCGTCGTGCCGGACATGGAGAAGTTCCTCGCGCGGGCCATGAGCAAGGGCACGTGACGATGCCGACCTCCATCAACACGGCCCTGATCGGCAAGGAATACGGGCCCTATCCGTTCACGGTGGAGCGCGGGAAGATCAAGGAGTTCGCGCGCGCGATCGGCGATCTCAACCCGTTCTACCTCGACGACCGCGTGGGGGCGGCCTCCGAGTGGGGCGATCTCATCGCGCCCCCGACGTTCGCGGTGACCTTTCGCGACGAGACGGCCGACACCGGCGCCATGCTGCGCGACCTCGGCGCCGACATCTCGCGGATCCTGCATGGCGAGCAGGAGTTCGAGCTGTTCCGACCGCTGCAGCCGGGCCAGACGTATCTGTGCCGCGCCCGGATCGTGGACATCTACGAGAAGTCCGGACGGAGCGGGCCGATGGCGTTCGTGGTGCGCGAGACCACGATCACCAACCGCACGAACGACGTCGTGGCCGCCATGCGTCACATCACGATCGTGCGGCTCTGATGAAGTACGCCAAGGTCTACTTCGACGACGTCAACGTGGGCGACGAGCTGCCGCCGCTGGTCAAGGGGCCGATCCAGCAGATTCAGCTCACGCGTTACGCGGGCGCCTCCGGCGACTTCAACCCGATCCACCAGGACGACGAGTTCGCGCGAGCGGCCGGGATGGGCGGAGTCTTCGCCCACGGCATGCTCTCGATGGGGTTCGTGGCCCAGGCGGTGACCGACTGGGCCGGCGCCGGAGCCGTCCGCAAGCTCGGCGTCCGCTTCGCGACCCTGGTGCGGCTGAAGGACGTCGTGACCTGCCGGGGACGCGTCGTGGGCAAGTCCTCGACCGACGATGTGAACCTCGTCGAGCTCGAGGTGTGGGCCGAGAACCAGAAGACCGAGAAGGTCGTAACGGGTCGCGCCACGGTGATCCTGGCCGCGCGGCCCTCTAGCCCCCCGCCGGCTTCTCCCGCGCCGCCAGCCAGTCCCGCAAGGCTTCGCGCGTCGACTGAAACGCCAGCACGTCCCACGGGATGTTCCCCGCGCTGACCCACTCGCACGCGTCGTTCTCGTCACAGGTCGTGAGGGTGCCACCCACCACCCGCGCCCGGTACACGATGATCACCGGCGCGTCGGGATACGTGTAGACGTTCAGAAGACCGGTGAGATCCACCTTCAGCCCGGTCTCCTCGAACGTCTCGCGCGCCGCCGCGTCGGTCACCGCCTCCCCGAAGTCGACGAAGCCACCGGGAAACGTCCACAGACCCCGCCCGGGATTGATCGAGCGCCGCGTCAGCAGCACTGCCCCGTCCTGCTCGGGGATGGTCGCGGCGACGACCTTCGGGTTCAGGTAATAGACGAAGCGGCAGCGCGAGCACACCTGCTGCTCTCGGTGGTCGGGTGGAACTCGCTCCAGTACCAGCAGCGCGCCGCAGAGCGGGCAGAAGCGGATCGTGGAGGGCGCCAGGAACGGATGCGTGTGGCCGTCGCTCACGTCCCAGAGTCTAAACCAGCTATTCTGGACGCGACAATGCCAGACGATCGGCGGGGTCCTGCGCCGGCCGTCGCCTTGACACTCCAGGGATTTAGGGCTCACAAGGAAAGGACTGACATGAGGATCGACAAGGGGCGCCTGGAACGGTCGATCGAGGAGCTGGGCCGGATCGGCCAGACACCCCGAGGCGGGCTCACGCGCCTGGCGCTCAGCGACGAGGACAAGCGGGGCCGCGACTGGATGGTGGCGCGTATGCGCGAGGCCGGCCTTGCCGTGACGGTCGACCAGATGGGCAACATCTTCGGCCAGCGGCGCGGAGAAGCGGCGCTGCCCTCGGTCATCATGGGCTCGCATATCGACTCGGTACCGACTGGTGGTAAATACGACGGGCAACTCGGGGTCCTGTGCGCCCTGGAGGTGGTCCGCGCGCTGAACGACGGCGGCATCAACACTCGATGTCCAATCACGCTCGCGATCTTCACCAACGAGGAGGGCGCGCGCTTCCAGCCGGCGATGATCGCCAGCGGCGTGATGGCCGGCAAGATCGCGCTCGAAGACGCCTACAACGCCCGCGACAAGGACGGCATCCGCCTGGTCGACGAGCTCGAGCGTATCGGCTACCTCGGCGCCGAGCCCTGCGTCGCCCGGCCCTTCCGCGCCTACCTCGAGCTCCACATCGAGCAGGGGCCGTTCCTGGAGGAGGAGGGGCTCACCGTAGGCGTGGTCGAGGGCATCGTCGCGATCGCGTGGTCGCGTCTGACGATCCACGGCGTCCAGGACCACGCCGGGCCAACCCCGATGCGCGTTCGCCACGATGCGCTCGTCGCCGCCGCCGAGGTGGTCGGTGGTGTCCGCCGCGTCGCCCGTGAGATCGGGGGCGACCTGGTCGCGACCGTCGGCAACTTCGTGGTGGCGCCGAACATCGTCAACGCGATCCCCGGTCGGGTGATGCTCTCGATCGACACACGCGACCCGAGCGACGCGACGCTCGACCGCGCGCGGGCGATGCTGGAGCCGATCGTCCGCGACGTCTGCACTCGCGAGGGCGTGCGCTACGAGCTCGAGCACTACTGGCGTGTCCCCTACACGCCGTTCGATCGCGACGTCGTCGACACCGTCGAGCGCGCCGCGAAGGCGTCCGGCGCGCGCTACCGGCGCATCCGGTCGGGCGCGGGCCACGACGCTCAGTACATGGCGGCGATCGGCCCGGCCGGGATGGTCTTCGTGCCGTCGCGGGACGGCCGGAGCCACTGCGAGGAAGAGTTCACGGCGATCGACGACATCGAGCACGGAGCCACCACGCTGCTGCTGGCCGCGCTCGACCTGGCGGGCCGGGCCTGAGGCGGGCGGCCCTACTCCGGGGGCGGGAGGGCGTCGCCGACCACGTAGGGAGTCAGGCGCGGCGGCCCGTGGCGCAGGCGCAGCCGGGCGACCACGGGCAAGTGGTCGGACGCCACGCGGGCCAGCCGGCTCCGGTGCACGCTGAAGCCTTCGCCCTCGAGCTCGGCGTCCCAGTAGATCCGATCGAGCGCGAACAACGGGAACATCGCGGGGTGAGTCCGCCGCCGGCGCATCGGCGACGAGAACTCCCGCCGGAGCCCGCGCGTCACCGGGCCGCGGTGCCACTCGTTGAAGTCGCCCAGCAGGACCCGGGGCCCCGCGAGGCGCTCGGAGTCGCGGATGAAGACACCGAGCAGCGCGAGCTGCGCGCGCCGCTCGGACAGCGCCAGGCCGAAGTGGCAGTTGAAGACGTGGACCGGCGCGCCCTCGATGTCGAGATCGACGCGGAGGCATCCGCGGGGCTCGCGCGGACCGCAGCTCAGGTCACACCGCCCCGACCCGAGGACGGGAAGCTTCGTCAGGACGACGTTGCCGTACGTGCCCGCCCCGTGCGCTCGGGTCTCGCCCATGACGATCTCCGACATCCCGAGCCGCGAGGCGATGTACGCGGCCTGGTCCGCGTGCGGCACCCCGTTTTCCCGGATCACTTCCTGGAGCCCCACGACGTCCGGTGTGGTCTCGGCGATGACGTCGGCGATGCGGTCGAGGTCGCGTCGCCGGTCGAGACCCACGCCGCGGTGGATGTTGTAGCTCGTCACGGTGAGATGTCTCATGCAACCTCGGCCTGATAGCGTGCGAAGTGGGAATACAGGTGGATCGGGTGCGTGAGCGGCATCGTCACCTCGACATTCGGCGGATGGATCAGCACCAGGGCGAGGTCGTCGGGGGGCATGCGTCCCTATTGTAGTATCTGATCGCCCATGGACCATCCAATGGTCGTCGCCGTGCGCCGCTTCGTCGCCGACGAGGTTCGTCCCTCCGCCGCGGCGCTCGAGCACGCCGACACCTACCCGCACGCCCTCGTCGCCCGGATGCGCGAGCTCGGCCTCTTCGGCGCGCTGGTGCCGTCCACGTACGGCGGCCTGGGGCTCGACGTGACCACCTACGCGCGCGTGATCGAGGAGCTCTGCCGCGGCTGGATGTCGCTCGCGGGCGTGATCAACAGCCACACGATGGCCGCGCTGATCGTGCTGAACCACGGGACCGACGCGCAGCGGCAGCGCTTCCTTCCCCGCTTCGCCTGCGGCGAGGCGCGCGGCGGTCTCGCGCTGACCGAGCCGCACGCCGGCACCGATGTCCAGGCGATCCGCACGGTCGCGATCCGCCGGGGCGACGACTATATCGTGAGCGGCAGCAAGATGTTCATCACGAACGCCCGCGAGGGCAATACGCTGGCGCTGCTGGCGCTCACCGACCCCCGCGCCGAGCCCCGCCACCGCGGGATGTCCTGCTTCATCGTCGAGAAGGGGCACCCCGGGTTCCGCGTCACGAAGTCCGTCGCCAAGCTCGGGTACAAGGGCGTCGATACCGCAGAGCTCGTGTTCGACGAGTGCGTCGTGCCGGCGGCCAACCTCGTGGGTGGCATCGAGGGGCGCGGCTTCAAGCACGTGATGGGCGGCCTCGAGGCCGGCCGGATCAACATCGCGGCACGCGCCGTCGGCGTCGCCCAGGCCGCGTTCGACGATACGCTGACGCTGCTCGGCCGCGACAGCCAGGACGCGCCCCCAGTGGTCGCGGACATGGCGACGAAGCTCTCCGCAGCGCGAGCCCTCACCTACTGGGCGGCGGACATGAAGGACCACGGCGAGCGGTGCGACCTCGAGGCCGGCATGGCAAAGCTCTTCGCCTCGGAGGCCGCCCAGGACATCGCGGTGGAAGCGCTCCGACTCCACGGCGAGGCCGGCGTGCTCGCCCGGCTGAACGTCGAGCGCTACTACCGGGACACGCCGCTGATGATCATCGGCGAGGGCACGAACGAGATCCAGCGGACGATCATCGCGCGCAACCTCGTCGACCGGTACGGTGAGCGGCTCGGCGCGTTGACCTCGCGCGATCGGATGCCCGAGGAGCAGAAGCAGGTCATCCTGGCCGTGCGTCAGCTCGTCGACAAGCAGGTGGTCCCCGTCGCTGGCGCGCTCGACGCCGCGAGTGCGCATCCGGACAAGCTCGTGGCCGCGCTCGCCGAGCTCGGGATTCTCGGCGCGAGCGTGGATCCGGCCTTCGGTGGCTTCGGCCTCGAGCCCCGCACGTGGGCGATGGTCGTCGAGGAGCTGGCCCGCGGCTCGGCGGTCCTGGCGACGATCGCCGCCCCGCACGTCGCCGCCGGCCGAGCCATCTCGGTGTTCGGAACCACGGAGCAACGCGAGCGTCTCCTCGGCCCGATGACCCGCGGCGAGATCGTCGTGGCGCTCGCCCTCGGCGCCAGCGTGCGCGCCGAACGCAGTGGAAACGACTGGAGCCTGGACGGCGCGATCCCGCTCGTCGCGCATGGCGCCCGCGCCACGCGGATTCTGGTCGCGGCCGGAGACACGGGATGTTTCCTGATCGACCATGACTCGCCGGGGATGCGCCGCGGCGCGCCGCTCGCAACGCTCGGCCTGCGCGGCCTCGAGTCGTGCGCGCTTCGCTTCGAGGCCTGCCGCGTTGCCTCTCGCGATCTTCTGGGCGGCGCGCCCGGGCACGGAGGCGCGCAGGCGGCCTTGGCCCGCGTGGCCGCGCGGCTCGGCGCCGCCGCGACGGGGCTGGGGATCGCGCAGGCGGCGTTCGAGGCCGCGCTGCGCTATTCGCAGCAGCGGACGACGTTCGGCAAGCCCATCGCCCAGCACCAGGCCGTCCAGCTGATGCTGGCCGACATGGCGACGCGGATCACCGCGGCCCGCCTTCTCGTCGACGATGCCGCCTCGCACGCGGACGACGACGTGCGGCTGTCGATGGCCAAGGTCTACGCCTCGGAGACGGCGTACCAGGTCGCCCTCGACGCGATGCGCGTCCACGGCGGCTACGGCTACACGAGCGAGTTCCCGGTGGAGCGCTACTACCGAGACGCTGCCGGGCTCGCTTCCTCTCCCACCGCCAACGCCTCGGAGCGTCGCGATCTGGCCCGCCGCGTGGCGGCGCGCGGCCGCCTCTAGACCGTGTCGCCCTCGACGGTTCCCCTACTCGCTGCCAGGAGGCCACCATGACCGTCGACGCCGAGCGCTTCCGCGCCATCTCGCTCGACGACCTGACCATGCCCGGCGGCTGGTCCGTCTCCGCCGGGCAGACCTTCCTCTACACGCCGGCCGAGCTCCAGCTGATGCAGGAGGCGCGGGCGTTCGCCCAGCGCGAGATCCTGCCGCAGGCGGCCGCGGCCCATCGGCGCGTCAAGGAGATCAAGGCAAAACACGAGGCCGGCCCGGAGCGGCGGCGCCTCCTGCGCGAGATGGCCCGGGCGTACCTCAAGCTGATCGGGGAGGCCGGGCTCACCGGCGCGCTGTTCCCCGAAGCGTTCGGCGGTAACGGCCGCGGCGTGGTCGCCGAGTGCATCGTGGACGAGGAGTTGGCCGCGGTCGGCCACCCGGCCGACACGCTCCGCTCGGTCACGCTGACCCTCGGCACCATTTCGATCCTTCGGTACGGCACCGAGGCCCAGAAGCGGCAGCACATCGCGCCGCGGCTCGCCGGCGAGGAGCTGGCGGCGATCGCGATCACCGAGCCCCAGATCGGCAGCGACACCTCCGGCATGCAGACGCGCGCGGTGCTGAAGGGCGACCGCTGGATCGTCAACGGCCAGAAGCGGTTCATCACCGGCGGCGGCCTCGCCGACTACGTGACCCTGTTCGCCATCACCGATTCGTCGACGCACCCACACAAGGGAATGTCCACCTTCATCGTGCCGATGGACCACCCGGGCGTGCGCATCCGGCGCCAGCTCGACGAGGTGATCATGGCCGACTGGATGGACAACGCCTTGATCGAGTTCGACGACGTGGACATTCCGGGGGACAATCTGCTGGGACCCCTCAACGGCGGTTATCACGTGTTGATGGACGAGCTGGATACCGAGCGCGTCACGTATTGCATGGCCTCGCTGGGCGGCGCGCGCCGTTGCCTCGAGATCGCGACGGAGTACGCCACCAAGCGCGTCCAGTTCAAGCAGCCGATCGCGATGTTCGAAGGCGTGTCGTTCAAGCTCGCCGAGATGTACGCGCAGCTCGACGCCGCGCGCCAGCTCATCTACCGGACCGCCAAGATGATCGAGGCCGGGCGCCCGGCCCAGCGCGAGTCCGCCGTCACCAAGCTGTTCACGGCCGACGCGGTGTGGAAGATCGTCGACCACGCGATGCAGGTGCTGGGCGGCATCGGCTACACGACCGACTTCCCGGTACAGGCCATCTTCCGGAACGCGCGCCTCATGCGCATCGGCGCCGGGTCCGACGAGATCATGAAGTTCCTGATCGCGCGCGAGCTCCTCCGGGAGGTCAAGGGATAGCCGCCGGATGAGTGAGCGGATCGTTCCCGAATCCGACGTCGAGGAGATCGGCCAGGAGGCCGTCGCCCCGCCGTGGATGACGATCCTCCACAACTGCGACTGCCACACCTTCGAGCAGGTGGTGGCGCAGCTTCAGAAGGCGATCGGCTGCAGCGAGGCCAAGGGCTGGGAGATCGCCTGGCAGGTCCACAACACCGGCAAGGCCGTGGTGAAGGTCGGTGCGGAGGCCGAGTGCGTCAAGGTCGGCAACGTCCTGGCCGCCATCGGCCTGGTGGTGACGGTCGTCCAGTCTTGACGGAGGGCGGGGCCCGAGCCCCCGCCCGGCTACATCACCGGCCCGATGATCCAGGGCGCGAACTCTTCCTCGCCGACGCCCGAGAGCTCGCTCTTCGACCGCTTCCCGGACGCGACCGCGATCATCTCCTCGAAGATCTGACGGCCGACGGTGGCGATCGGCGTTCCCTCCAGGACGACGCCGCAGTTGATGTCCATGTCCTCAGCCATGTGCCGGTACATCAGCGAGTTGGTGGCGAGCTTGATGGACGGCACCGGCTTGCACCCGAACACGGAGCCGCGGCCGGTCGTGAAACAGATGAGGTTGCATCCACCCGCGACGAGCCCGGTGATCGACACCGGATCGTGACCGGGCGTATCCATGAACACGAACCCGCGCGTCGTGATCGGCTCGCCGTAGAGGAACACGTCCATCATCGGCGTCGTGCCGCCCTTGGTGACACCGCCGAGAGACTTTTCGAACACGGTGGTGATTCCTCCAGCCTTGTTCCCAGGCGCCGGATTGTTATCCATCGCGTCGAGTCCACGGCAATACCACTCCCACCATTTGTAGCGGTCGACGAGCTTCTTGGCGACGCCCTCGTTGATCGCGCGTCTGATCAGCAGGTGCTCGGCGCCGTAGATCTCCGGCGTCTCCGCGAGCACGCCGGTGCCGCCGTAGCGCACGAGCTCGTCGACCGCCCAGCCGAGCGCGGGGTTGGCGGTCATACCGGAGTTGGCGTCCGATCCGCCGCAGTTGGTGGCGAGCGTCAGCTCGGAGATCGGCTGGCGGCTGCGCTGGGCCGCGTTCGCCAGCGGCAGGAGCTTGGCGACCTCTTCGGAGGCGCGCTCCACCGTCTTTCGGATGCCGCCCGCTTCCTGGATGTTGACCAGGAACGGCTTGCGCTCGGGGTGACCCGGCGCCGCCATGCGCTGGCGCTCGACCATCACCGCCGCCTGATTGGTCTCGCACCCGAGCCCGACCAGGATGTACGCGGCCACGTTCGGGTGCTTGGCGTAGCCGGCCAGCACCCGCTGCAGCGCCAGGTGATCCTCACCGAAGAGCTTGGTGCCGCAGCCCGACTTGTGGGTGATCGCCAGGACGCCGTCGACGCTCGGATAGTCCTTCTGGACGTCGCGGAAGCGATCCTTCACGAACTGGCTCACGCTCGCCGAGCAGTTCACGCCGGAGATGATGGCGACATAGTTGCGCGTGCCCACCCGGCCGTCGTCGCGCCGGTAGCCGTCGAAGTACCGCATCGACTTCGCCGGGTAGTAGTCGACCGGCTTCACGTCCACGCCGACCTCGTACTCCCGCTGCAGCTCGCCGATCCCGAGATTCTGCGTGTGGACGTGGTCCCCGACCGCGATGTCCTGGGTCGCGAAGCCGATGACCTGGCCGTACCGACGGACCGGCGCTCCCGTCCGCACCGCCTTGCGCGCGACCTTGTGGCCGGGCCTGATGTCCTGACGGACCTCGATCCGAGTGGTCCCGTCCTCGAGCACGGTCCCGGCCGCCAGCTCGGCCTTCGCGACCGCGACGTCGTCTTCCGCGCGGAGCAGCACGGCCTTGTCGGTGAGCGCGTATGTCGCCATGGCTTCCTCCAGCGGCCAACTATACCGGATTGGGTCCCTGGATGCGGAGCACCGCCGGGGGGGCGGTCTCGAGCTGGATCGTGGTGTGATCGATGCCGAAACGCGCGTGCAGGACGGCGTGAAGCGCCTCCAGCAGCCGCTCGCTCTCGCGCACGTCGTCGACGACCACGTGCGCGCTCATCGCCTCGCGGCCCGAGGTCAGCGTCCACACGTGCAGGTCGTGCACGTGCCGCACGCCGGGCACGCGGAGTATCGCGACCTCGATCTCCCCGAGATCCAGGTGGGCCGGCGTGCCCTCGAGCAGCACGTTGACCGCCTGGCGGAGCAGGCGCCACGTCCGTGGCACGATGACCAGCGCGATCGCGCCGCTCACGAGCGGATCGGCCGGCGTCCAGCCGGTGCCCACGACGACCAGCGCGGCGATCACCACTCCGGCGGAGCTCAGCGCGTCGCCGAGCACCTCGAAATACGCCGCCCGGACGTTGAGGCTCTGCCCGGCCGCGTGGTGGAGCAGGCGCGCGCACACGAGGTTCACCGCGAGCCCCAGCAGCGCGACCACGAGCATCGGGCCACCCAGGATCTCCGGCGGCGCCAGCAGGCGCCGGTAGGTCTCGACGAGGATCCCGCCGGCGACGACGAGCAGCACGATCGCGTTGACCAGCGCGGCGAGGATCTCGGCGCGGTAGTAGCCGTAGGTCTTGGCCGGCGTGGGCGGCCGCGCCGCGACCCAGATGGCGAAGAGGGCCAGGCCGAGGCCGCCCGCGTCGGTGAGCATATGGCCGGCGTCGGCCAGCAGGGCGAGGCTGCCCGACCAGAGCGCGCCCGCGATCTCGACGACGAGAAACCCGCACGTCAGGACCAGGGTCGCGGTCAACCGGCCGCGAGAGTGCGCGGCGGCTGTCTGACGGTGCGGAGGCGCATGCATCCAAGCACTCAGTCGTGCTTGTCGACGTCCGACAGCGTAAATCCAAAGATGAGCAAGACCGTGAACTTGTCGAGCTTCGCGCGGCCGGTCGCGGTTGGCGGAGCGTTGACGATCGCGTCGGTCTTGCCGTCGAACTCGAACAGGCGCATCTCGGCGACGCCCCGGTTGCGCTGCCACTTGAAGAACGCGATCTCCGGGACGCCGATGTTCACGACGGGCGCCTGGAACGCGGGAATACCGATCAGGGTCTGGTCGTTGTCGGTCCCCAGGACCGAGGCGAAGGCCTTGACCTTGAGGTCAGGAGATTCGGAGACGGTGCGAATACCGTGGGCCCTGAGCCACGTGACCACGAATTCCTTGACCAGCGCCTCCGGCCCCGCGTGGTAGAAGACTTCCACGGCGACGCGTTGTTGTTTGAGCTTCTCGATGTCCAGCTGGCCCAGGGCGCGCTCCAGGGACCGCATCATCAGCTGCTGAGTCACTCCGGAGGGCTGGGTGGCGGGCGGTACGGGCGAGAGCGTGCAGCCCCCGAGCAGCAGGCCGGCCAGCACGGCAGCGGTACGGCGCAATGGGCCCGAGTGGGCGCAGGTCATCGCCTTTGTGCCTAGAAGTCTACGACCTCGGGGAAGTCGGGACGCCCTGCTAGAATCGTCTATGCTCCGCGACCAGACCCTTCTCCTGCACGGCCAGCGATTTCACTACACCGAGTGGGGCGACGCCGCCGCCCCCGCGCTCGTCATGCTTCACGGCGTCACCGGCCACGCCCGCACGTGGGACGAGGAGGCCGCCGGGCTCGCCTCGCGCTATCGCGTGCTGGCGCTCGATCAGCGCGGCCACGGGGACTCCGATCCCCCGCTCGACGGCGACTACACCGTCGCGACCATGGCCGGCGACCTCGCGGCGTTCCTGGACGCGCTGGGCCTCGCCCGCGTGTCGATCGTCGCGCTCTCGATGGGCGGCCGCGTGGCGATCGCGTTCGCCGGGCAGCAGCCCCGTCGCGTCGACAAGCTCGTGGTGGTCGACATCGGCCCGGACATCTCGCAGATCGGGCGCGCGCGCGTCGGCATGCTCATGGCCGGGGCCCCGGAGCTCTTCGCGAGCTTCGACGACGCGTACGCCTTCCAGCGCGCGACCAACCCGCGCTACACCGACGCGATGCTGCGCCATCGCGTCAGCCACGGGACCCGGCCCGTGCCGGGCGGCCTCACCTGGAAGTACGATCGAGGGCTGCGCGATGCCGCGCGCTCGGGACGGTGGAGCGATCCGATCGACCTGTGGCCGTTCTGGCGCGCCATCGCCTGCCCGGTCCTGATCGTGCGCGGCGGCGACTCCGACGTGCTCGAGCCGGAGACGGCCAAGCGGATGGTGGACGAGAACTCGAACGCGCGACTCGTCGAGGTGGCGGGCGCCGGCCACACGGTGCCCGGCGATCAGCCCGCGATCTTCCGCGCGCTGGTGGACGAGTTCCTGGGCGTGCCGCGACGCTAGCGGTCGCGGAGCTTCCGGGCGGCCTCCGCGCGCATCTGCTGCATGGCGCGCGTCTCCTGGTCGGAGTAGCGCTCTTCCGTCCACGGGTCGGCGTGCATGTGGTAGCCGTTCTGCTCCCAGAAGCCCGGCGGATTCACGTCGAGGAACTCGAGCGCGCGGAGCCACTTGGCGCTCTTCCAGAAGTAGAGCTTCGGCACCACCAGGCGCATCGGGCCGCCGTGGTCGGGCTCGAGGTCGCGGCCATTGTGCTTGACGGCCAGCAGCACGTCGTCGTCGACCAGGTCGGCCAGCGCGATGTTGGTCGTGTAGTCCGGGTCGGCGTGCTGCATGACGAACGTCGCCTCCGGCCGCGGCCTGGCCCGGCTCACGATCTCCTGGATGCGCACGCCCTCCCACACGTTGTCGAGCTTCGACCAGCGCGTGACGCAGTGGATGTCGGAGGTGATCGTCACGCGCGGGAGCTTCAGGAACTCCGGCCACGTCCAGGTCGTCTCGCGCTCGACCTGGCCGAAGCAGCGGAACGTCCAGCGGGCGGGATCGAACCGCGGCGTGAGCCCATAGGTCAGGACCGGCCACTTGGCGGTGAGCGTTTGTCCCGGCGGGACGCGATGCGCGAGCGCAGGGTCGGCCTGCTTCATCCGTGACCTCCAGAGATTGTCGAGCCGTTTCGCCTCCGCACCACTATACCGCCGCGCCGTGCCGCCGGAAGCTTGGCGGGCGCGGCCCGATCGGGCCGTATAATCGATGACGGCGGACCCGGCCGGCCGGGTTCTGAAGGACGGACGAAAGGACACGACGGGATGAACGGTGAACGGAAGCTCGCGATGTTCATGGACTTCGAGAACATCGCCCGCGGGGTCAAGGAAGCGCAGTACAAGCAGTTCGAGCTCAAGCTGGTCCTGGAGCGGCTCCTCGAGAAGGGCAAGATCATCGTCCGGCGCGCCTACGCCGACTGGAATCGCTTCACCGAGTACAAGCGCCCGTTCCACGAGTGGGCGATCGAGCTCATCGACGTCCCGCAGTCGCGCTACAGCGGGAAGAACTCGGCGGACATCCGGATGGTGGTGGACGCGCTCGACCTCGCCTACGGCAAGACGCACATCGATAGCTTCGCGCTGGTGTCCGGCGACTCGGATTTTTCCCCACTCGTCTCCAAGCTCCGCGAGAACGACCGCTACGTGATCGGCTTGGGCGTCAAGTCGTCCTCGTCCGATCTGTTGGTGGCCAACTGCGACGAGTTCATCTTCTACGAGGACCTGATCCGCGACACCAAGAAGACGACGCTCCTGCGCGGCCTGCCCGAGAAGAAGGCCGAGGCGATGGCCCAGCTCATCGACGCCATCCAGGCCCTGCAGCGCGAGAACAAGGAGACGCTCTGGGGCTCGATGGTCAAGCAGACGATGATCCGCAAGAACCCGGCCTTCAACGAGTCGTATTACGGCTTCTCGACCTTCTCGAAGCTCCTCGAGGAGGCGGCCAAGCAGCGGATCGTGTCGCTCGAGCGGGACGAGAAGAGCGGGACCTACGTGATCACCGCCCTCACCGAGGAAGGCGGACGCGCCGCCTAGAGACGGCCGATCCGCCCCGCATCGCTGACGAAGATCGTCAGCACCCAGCTCACGACCGAGATCAGCAGCGCGCCCAGAAACGCCGCGCGGAAGCCGTGGACCGCGAAGCCCGTCACGATGACCGACGTCAGCCACAGACAGAACGCGTTCAGCACGAGCAGGAAGAGACCAAGGGTGACGAAGGTCAGCGGCAGGGTGATCAGCACCAGCACCGGGCGCACCACCGCGTTGAGGATCGCCAGCACGAGCCCGGCCAGGAGCGCGGGCCAGATCGCCTCCCCCTGGAGCACGATGCCCGGCACCAGGCGAGCCGCGAGATAGATCGCGACCGCGTTGATGACGACGCGGACGCCGATGCCCACTACTCGCCGAGCGGCGCGATGATCCGATCGATCGACAGCGCGCCCGCGCCGCCGATGACGATCGACAGGGCCATCGCGATCAGCGCCAGATTGAACTCGTAGCCGTGACCCTTGCCCGGGGTCATCGTGAAGTTGAGGAAGAACCCGTTCCGCCCGTGCACCTTCGCGACGGCCACCAGCATCACGACGATGAGCCCCAGCCCCGACGGGCGGGCCAGGAATCCCACGATCATCGCCAGCCCTCCGAAGCACTCGATGAACGCGGCGAGCACGGTCGCGCCCGGCGGAACGTTCATCTGCCGGAAGCCGGCGATGGTCGCCTTGAGCCCGTGGCCGCCGAACCAGCCGAAGACTTTCTGCGCGCCGTGGGCGAAGAAGATGATGCCGAGCCCCACCCGCACCACCAGGTGGGACCACGAGGGATAGGTGGCGAACACGAGCCCGACCAGGTCTTCCATGGCACCCTCCTGCCCGTTGCGATGCGGCCGGCCCCATCGTATTCTCGATCCGTGAGGCTTCTCGATCCGTGAGGCGCGTGTCGCTCCGCTGCCGTCGGCCGCCGCGAGTGTACTATAGATACCTGAGATACCTGCTGGTCATCGTTGCCCTCCTCGCCGCGTCGGCCGCGCGACCGCCCCTCGCCGGCGCGCAGATCGAGCTCACCGTGTACGCCGCGATGGTCAAGGGTCCCGCCGACGCGCCGGTCACGATCATCGAGTTCTCGGACTACCAGTGACCCCACTGCCGAAACGTCCAGCGGTCGCTGGACGCGATCCTGAAGGAGTACGACGGGCGCATCCGCCTCGTCTTCAAGGACCGTCCGCTGCCCATGCACACGTTGGCGCGCGGGGCCCACGAAGCCGCGCGCTGCGCCGGCGCCGCCGGACAGTACTGGCCGTACCATGATCTGCTCTTCGAGGCGCAGCCGGCGTTTCGTCGTGACGACCTGCTGCGCTACGCCACCGAGATCGGCCTCGACCTCGCCGACTTCACCCGCTGCGTCGACGAGCGGCGGTACGCGGCCCAGGTCGAGGCGGACGTCGTGCAGGCCCAGGCGCTCGGCATCAACGGCACGCCCACCTTCCTCATCAACGGTCGCAAGGTCGTCGGCGGGCTCCCGCTCGAGGAACTGCGCGCGCTCGTCGAGGGCGCGTTGAAGGCGCGCCGCTGATGGCGTTCGTCAAGGTCGCCGAGCTGGACGAGATCGGCGTCGGCGAGGGCGCGTTCATCGAGCGCGACGGCGTCTCGCTGGCGCTGTTCAATGCCGGCAACGGCCACTTCTACGCGTGCAGTCCCGTGTGCCCGCACGAGGACGGGCCGCTCGCCGAAGGCTGGCTCGAAGGCAACGCGGTCGTGTGTCCGTGGCACGGCTACGACTTCGACCTCACCAGCGGCGCCTGCCGTGTCACCCCCGACTTCTCGGTGAAGGTCTATCCCGTCCGGGTGAGCGGCACCGCCGTCGAGGTGGATCTGGCGTGACGCCGCGCGCCGGCGTGTCGCGGCGCGTTCGCACGTCGAGGTGACGGCGCCACCCTCAATCGGTTGCGAATTCCGCGGAATGATGTTTACTGTACAAACCATCAGGAGGGTCAGAGTCCGGTGACAGAGCGCGCGGTCAAACACGTCAGGAAATTCCTCGGTCAGCGTCTTCGTGCGCTCCGCAAGCAGCGTGCGCTCAGCCAGGAGCGACTCGGCAAGGGATCCGGGCTCAGCGGGAAATTCATCGGCGAGGTCGAGCGCGGCGAGAAGTCGATCTCCATCGACAGCCTCTATCGTGTCTCGGTCGCGCTCGAGGTTCCCCTCCGCGAGCTCACCGACGTCGGCGACAAGAACAGCAGCGTGCCGACCGAGGAAGCCGAGCGGATCTTCGCGCTCGTGGCGGGACGCCGCCGTCCGGAGGACGTCCGCAAGGCCTACAACGTCCTCCGCGCGATGTTCGGTCGCGCCTCGTAAGATTCCCCCGCCACCGGTCTCGCCCGGCGCCACGCCGCGCCTTCCACGATCGACGGGCTACGATGAGGGTGTGATCATGACGATGGACCAGCTGTGGCTCGGCATCGGCTTTCTCGGCCAGGCGCTCTTCTCCGCACGCTTCCTGATCCAGTGGATCGCGTCCGAACGCCAGCGCAAGAGCGTCGTCCCGCGCCCGTTCTGGTACTTCTCGATCGGCGGCGGCATGACGCTGCTGGCCTACGCCATCTATCGGGTCGATCCCGTGTTCATCCTGGGCCAGGCCGCCGGCCTGGTCGTGTACAGCCGTAACCTCTACTTCATCCTCCGCACTCCCGAGCCCCCCCTGTCGGTGTCGTGATGGTAGAATTGCCCGCGAACCACGCATGCGAACCGCACGCGAACATGCTCAATCGCAGGTGAAGCCGCAGACGGTGACCCGGGAGCGTCGGATCGGGGCCAAGCCAGCTAGCCTTTCTATAGTGAGCTCGCCATGTCGGAGCCGGCTCGCATCTCGATCAGGCCACCCTCGGGCCGAGCCCGCTGGCCTTTCTGCCGAGCCCGCTGGCCTTTCTATAGTGAGCTCGCCATGTCGGAGCCGGCCCGCATCTCGATCAGGCCACCCTCGGTATGCGCCGGCCTCAAGGCACCCGCTACAAAGGAGATCTGGGTGACGATCAATTGGGCCAAGTGCCACACGCGTCCCGTGCTCATGATCCCCGGGCCGACCGAGCTGCCGTACCCGGTCATCCACGCCATGAGCCAGCCGCCGACGATCCAGTACGACAAGAGCTTCGACGAAGGCGTCCTCGAGCCGACGACGCTCGCGCTGCGCGAGGTGTTCCAGACCAAGAGCGAGGTCCTCATCATGCCGGGCTCGGGCCGCACCGCGCTCGAGGCCGGCGCGCTGTCGGTGATCGAGCCCGGCGACCGGGTGCTCGTGGTCGGCGCGGGGCAGTTCGGGATCCTGATGCGCGAGATCATGAACCGCGTCGGCGCCGACTGGACCGAGTTCCCCGTCGAGTGGGGCGCGCGGCTCGATCTGGACCGCCTGGCGCGCGAGGCCGAGCGGCTCCGGCCCAAGGCGATCACGCTCGTCCACAACGAGACGTCCACCGGCACCACCTACCCGGCGGCGGATGTCGGCCGCATCGCGAAGTCGGTCGACGCGCTGTTCCTGCTGGACACGGTGTCCTCGATCGCCGGTATCGACGTACGGACCGACGAGTGGGGCGTCGACCTGAACATGACCGGATCGCAGAAGTGCCTGGCGGCGCCGCTCGGGATGTCCCTGATCTCGGTGAGCCCGCGCGCCTTCGAGACGATGGAGCGCCGCAAGCGCAAGGCCGGTAGCTACGTGTACGACCTGCTCCGCTGGAAGGAGTGGTGGATACCCGTCTCGCGCGGCGGCAACGTGCCGGACGGCGCGGCCCGGCGGCAGCCGGTCTCGATCCCGACGCATCTGACCGGCGCGATGAACGTCGCCGTGCGCCTCATCCTGGAGGAAGGACTGCCCGAGCGCTTCCGCCGCCACGCCGTGTCCGGCGCGGCGATGCGCCGCGGGATCACCGCCATGGGCCTCGAGATGTTCCCCGACGCATCGCTGCTGTCGAACACCGTCTCGTGTCTGAAAACGCCCACGGGGATCGATCCGGCCGCGGTGGTCACGCGGATGCGCGAACAGTACGGGATCCTAATCGGCACCGGCCTCGACAAGATGCGGACGAGCACGCTGCGCATCGGCACCATGGGCATCACCGCCAGCCCGCTGTACGTCCTGCCGACCCTGTCGGCGCTCGAGTTGGCGCTGCGCGACCTCGGTCACAAGTGCGAGCCCGGCGCCGGGGTCGCCGCCGCGCAAGCGGCCTTCGCCGACGCCGGCTGAGCGCCCGCGTGCCCGGCGAGCCCGTGATCGTAGTCCCGGACGACTTCCCGACCGTCTTCAACGGCACGTCCGCCCACGAGCGGTGCCAGAAGCTCGGTGACACGCGCGTCTACATCGAGCGCGGCGCGGATGACGAGGCCGAGCTGATCCGTCGTATCGGCAACGCGCGCTACGCCATCAACATCCGGGCCCACGCGCGCTTCACCGAAGGCGTGATGGCCGGATGCCGGAAGCTCGAGATGATCTCGATCTGGGGCACCGGCACCGACAACATCGACCTCGACGCCGCCGGCCGCCATGGGATCACGGTCTGCAACACGCCGGGCGTCAACGCCTTCGCCGTCGCCGAGCACACGCTGGCCCTCATGCTCGCCGCCGCCCGGAGGATCCCGCGCATCGATCGCGAAATGCGCGGCGGTGCCTGGCCGCGCGAGCTCCTCACCCAGCTCCTGGGCAAGACGCTCGGCGTCTTCGGCACCGGTACGATCGGACGGCGCGTGATCGCGCTCGCCAAGGCCATCGGGATGGACGTGCTGGCCTGGAGCGCCCGCGGCGACGCGGGCGCGGTGGCGACGCTGGGCGCCCGCGCCGCCGCCAAGGACGAGATCTGCCGCGCCGCCGACGTCATCAGCCTTCATCTGCGTCTCGGGCCCGACACGCGCGGATTTCTCGGCCGTCGCGAGATTGCGCTCATGAAGCCCACCGCGATCCTCATCAACACCGGACGCGGGGCCCTGATCGAGCGCGAGGCGCTGCTCGACGCGCTCGGGCAGAGCAAGATCGCTGGCGCCGGGCTCGACGTCTTCCACGACGAGCCGCTCAAGCCGGGCGACGCGCTCGTGACGTTCCCCAGCGTCGTCCTCTCGCCGCACAACGCCGGGCAGACGCCGGAAGTCATCCGCGACGGGCTCCTGCGCGCCATCGTGAACGTCGAGAACTACGTGAAGGGCACGCCGACCGACGTCGTCGTCGCTCCCGTCAAGACCCGACGCTGACCCCGGGGAGGACCGTCCCATGGCCGTGACCTCGTTCGAGATCGCCAATCGCTCGGTGGTGCTGGATGGGCGGCCCTTCGGCTCGGTGGGCGCCTACGAGAAGATCGCGGGCGTGCTCCGCGGTGCCGTCGACCCGGCCAACGTCGCGAACGAGACGATCGCCGACCTGGCGCTGGCGCCACGCAATGCGGCCGGCCTCGTCGAATACGTCGCCGACTTCTACGTGCTCAAGCCCGTGGACGGCGCCCGCGGCAATCGGCGGCTCCTCCTCGACATTCCGAACCGGGGCCGCAAGGTCGTGCTCGGCATGCTCAACAGCACCGTGCGCGTCCCCGACCCGACGATGCCCGAAGACTTCGGGAACGGCTTTCTGATGCGCCACGGCTTCACGGTCGCCTGGTGCGGCTGGCAGCCAGACGTGCCGCGCCAGGACGGGTTGATGGTCCTCGCCGCACCGACGGCACGTGGAGACGCTGGGCCGATCGGCGGGCCCGTGCTCTGCGAGTGGCGACCGAACGTGCGGGCCACGACGCTGCCGCTGGCCGACCGGTACCACATTCCCTATCGGACGGCCGATCTCGACGATCCGGCCGCGCGCCTGACCGTGCGCGAGCACGCCGGGGCGCCGGCCGTCGCCCTGCCGCGATCGGCGTGGCGCTTCGCCGATCCCTCGCACGTGTCGCTCCACGCCGGGTTCGAACCCGGGAAGATCTACGAGCTCGTCTACCGCGCCGAGAACCCGCCGCTGGTCGGTCTGGGGCTCGCGGCCGTGCGCGACACCGGCGCCTGGCTCCGGTTCGCGGCGGCCGCCGCGGGCAACCCGTGCGCCGGCGGGCTCGATCGCGCGTACGTGTTCGGCGTCTCGCAGTCCGACCGCTTCCTCCGCCACCTGCTCTTCCTCGGCCTCAACGAGGACGAGACCGGGCGGCCGGTCTTCGACGGCGCGAT